>JAABUM010004773.1_pt1 | contig 14924 bp, 15 predicted proteins | sample 5559161 | NCBI WGS metagenome assembly JAABUM01 (sample SAMN10711868, study PRJNA513369) | rock metagenome | isolation source: Antarctica rocks | place: Antarctica: Victoria Land, Siegfried Peak nord
TCGCCGCGGCCGGCTCCCTGCTCCTGACCGAGGGCATGGGCGCCTTCAGCATCGAGCGCGTCGCCGCCCTGGCCGGCGCCAGCAAGATGACGATCTACAAGTGGTGGCCCTCCAAAGGCGTCCTCGCGCTCGAGGGCTACGCCTCCACCATCGACTCCGCCCTCACCGTCCCCGACACCGGCGACATCGAAGCCGACCTCACCACCCAGCTGCTCACCTACATCCACCTGCTGCGCGACACCCCGGCCGGGCGCGTGACCGCCGAGCTGATCGGCGCCGCCCAGACCGACCCCGAGCTCGCCGCCGCCCTGCGCAGCAGCTACGCCGGCCCACGCCGCGCAGTCGGCCTCGCGGCCCTGCGCGCCGGACAGGAACGCGGCCAGCTCCGCGGCGACGCCGACCCCGAAGCGCTGGTCGACCAGCTCTGGGGCGCTTGCCTGTACCGGGTGATGATGGGCGACCAACCCCTCACCAACACCTTCGCCCGCGCCCTCGTGAACAACCTCGTGCGCGGGATCCGCGCCCTCGACGCGCGTGAGTCACCAAGTCAGCACCCGCCAAGGAGATGAGCTGTCACCTCGACCCGAGCAGCGCGACGGGGATACCGGTGCACTTCTGCCGACGGTCCAGGCCCTGGCAGCGCGGCAGCAACGAGAACACTGTAAGTGTCGGGGTTGGCTCGGGAGGGCCGGTTCGGCAGGCTGGTGTTGGCAGCAAGGAGTGACCCGCGAGAATACCGGCCGTTCTCGGACCTCATGGGTTCAAGGGGTCGTCGGGCCGGGTCGGAGCCTGTGCGGACAACGCCGCCGCGGAGTCCGTCTTCAGCCTCCTGCAGGAGAACGTCCTCAACAGCCGGCGCTTGCAGACCCGAGACCAGCTCCCTCTCGCCGTCGTCACCTGGATCGACACGACCTACCACCGACGACGCGACAAGACCGACTCGACAGCCTGACCCGCGGTCGATTACGGGACACTCCACCGCGCCGCTGATGCGGCCTGACGCCCCTACCCGACCGACTCAACGAAAGTCTGAGCAGCCCCTTCCCACGCCGCTTTCAGTCGTTCGGTCTGTCAAGGTCCTGCGAAGGTCCGCCGCCAAGAGGACGGGCACGAGGTTCCTCATCAGCTGTCCGCGTCCCGATTGGCTTCTCGACGGTGGCCCAGTCCGCGTCCGGCCTGTACACCTCGTTCGATGACCGTCGCAGCGCGACGCACCTCGCTCCTGACGCGCTGCTGCAGTTCGTGGGGACCCGTGACGCCGTTGGCGAGCCGCCCGATCGCGCGCTGCTGCACGCGGAACATGCCCACGAGGGAGGTTGCGGTGATCTGCGTCTCGGGGCCGTCCGTGGCGGTGCCCAGGCGGTCGGCCACGGCGTTGGCGGTGACGTCGATGAGGCGGTCCATCATGTCGCGGTGGTAGCTGCCCAGGCTCGGTACCGAGTCCACCAGCTCCTTGAACCGTCGGATCATGAAGGTGGCGGCCGGGGGGTCGGCCACCAGGTAGTCGGTCACCTGCTGCAGGTCGAGGTCCAGGACCCGCAGCATTGCCTCGACAGGGGACCCTCCTTGGCCGATCTCGCGGCGGATGGCGTCGGCGGTGGCGTCCTCGACGTCGAGGAGCAGAGTCTCTTTGGCCGGGAAGTAGTTCCAGACGGTCTTCTCTGAGACGCCGCAGGCGGCCGCGATGTCGGCGATCGTCACCTCGTCGAAGCCCTGGGCCACGAACATCTGGGTAGCGGTGTCTGACAGGAGTTGACGGGTCAGCCTCTTCTTGCGCTCCCGCAAACCTTCTTCCGGGACCTGCCGGTCGGGCTCCACCAGACCCAGGCCGACCCGCAGCAGGGTCCGGTTACCGACCGCCGTCGCCGGCGCACCTTCGAAGTCCTCCTCGACTGCTGGAACCGGCATGGCCCCACTCTACCTCGGGCATACGTTTGACGTAGAACTACGTTCCATGTACTTTTACGTTCGACGAAGGAGAGATGACGGGGTTGGCACCTGCACACCTTGCAGTACGGATCTAGCGGCGCGTCGAGAGCCGCGGCGCGGTCGACGCCGTGGAGCTTGCTGTGCCCGCCAGGACCGTCTGGCACTGCTCGCACCTGCCCCACCAACCGGTTGGCTCGAGGCCAACCTGAACGCACCACCCGATACCCGCTGTTCGGCACGACACCCAGCCACTCACGACAGGAGGGCCGTCATGGCTATTGACCAATCGCCCGCAGCGCCCGCGCGAACGTCTCACCGGACGCCGGTCCAGGACGGCGGCGGCAGAGCGCGCACCGGACCCCGCGTCGCTAACCGGTGGATGGCGCTCGTCGTCCTCAGCCTCGCCCAGCTGATGGACATCCTGGACGGCACGATCGTGAACATCGCGCTCCCGACCGCCCAGCACGACCTCGGGTTCTCCACTGGCGACCGGCAGTGGGTGGTGACCGGCTACGCGCTGGCGTTCGGCAGTCTGCTGCTGCTCGGCGGCCGGCTCTCGGATTTCTTCGGGCGGCAGCGGATGTTCCTTGTCGGCATTGCCGGGTTCGCGGTCGCGTCGGCGGTCGGTGGCGCGGCGAACGGGTTCGTGATGCTGCTGGCCGCGCGTGTCGCCCAGGGGGCGTTCGCCGCGATGCTCGCGCCGGCCGCGCTGTCGCTGCTGTCGGTGACGTTCGCCGGCGACCCGACCGAGCGCGGCAGGGCGTTCGGGATCTTCGGTGCGGTCTCGGGCATGGGCGGGGCGTTAGGGCTGCTGCTGGGCGGCGTCCTAACGCAGGACCTGTCGTGGCGGTGGTGCTTGTACGTGAACGTGCTCATCGCGGCGGTCGCGTTCGCCGGTGCGATGCTGTTCGTACCCGACGCCGGCCGGCCGGAGCGCACCAGGCTCGACGTGTCGGGGACGGTGGTCGCGGTGCTCGGCCTGGTCGGCATCGTCTATGGGCTCAGCAACGCCGCGGGGCACGGCTGGGGGGCCGCAGAGACACTGGGACCGCTGCTGGTCGGGCTCGGACTCGGAGTCGTCTTCGTCCTAGTCGAGCGCCGCGTCCCGGGGCCGCTGCTCCCGCTGTCGGTGGTCGTGCACCGCAACCGGGGAGGGGCCTACCTGTCGGTCGCGATCTCGGGGATCGGCTCCTTCGCGGTGTTCCTGTTCCTGACCTACTACCTGCAGCAGACGCTCGGGTTCACACCGCTCAAGACCGGCGCCGCGTTCCTCCCCATGATCGTGATGCTGATCATCGGTGCCGTCATCTCGGGCTCGGTGCTCCTGCCGCGCACCGGGCCGCGTCCGCTCGTCCCCGCGGGATGCCTGCTTGCTGCAGCCGCGATGGCGATGCTGACCCGCATCGGAGCGCACTCCAGTTACGCCGGCATCGTCCTGCCGTCGCTCCTCGTCTTCGGCCTCGGCTTCGGCTTCATCTTCGGCCCGGCCCAGAACGTCGCGACCAGCGGCGTGAGGTCGCAGGACTCCGGGGTGGCATCGGCGATGGTGAACACAGCGCAGCAGGTCGGCGGCGCCATCGGGCTGGCCCTGTTCAGCTCCCTGAGCGTGACGGCAAACAGCCGCTACCTGACGGCGCATGCGTCGACCGCGACGACAGCGGCCACCCGCGTCGCAGCAACCCTCGCCAGCGACCACTTCGTGTTCTGGACCGCCACGGCCCTGTTCCTCGCCGGCGCAGGACTGTCCGCCCTCCTATTCCGCAGCGGGACCGTACCCATCGACCCGAAGATGCCGACCCGCACTTGAACCTCTCGAGGGCGCCAGTACACGCGAGACGGAGGGACCTGAAGTCCGCACCGCCCTGACCCGCCCGTCCCTAACTGCGCCTGATGCCGAGAGGTAGCCGTAACGGACCTCGACATGGCACCCGATGCATCCCGACGGACCACTCCCCAGGACGCGGTCCGACCACCCGCCCAGACCTCCTTGCGACCCGGAACCACGAGACGCGCAGCACGCGCGGAGAGACAGGAACACGATGAGAGCAGCCCAGTTCAGCCGGTACGGCGGCCCCGAAGTCCTCGACATCGTCGAGCTCCCCGACCCGCACCCCGCTCCGGGTCAGGTCCGGATCCGCGTGCATGCGGCCGGCATCAGCGCCACCGACCCCAAGCTCCGCCAGGGCGTGCTGAACTTCGGCGCGGAGCTGCCGCAGACGACGGGCCGCGACGTCGCCGGCGTCGTCGACGAGATCGGAGAAGGTGTCACGGACGTCGCCGTCGGCGACCGGGTGTTCGGCGCGTCCGACGACGGCGCCGGGGCGGCCGAACTGGCACTGCTGACCCACCGGGCGCCTATCCCGACGTCCCTGGGTTTCGTCGACGCCGCCGGCCTTCCCGTCGCCCTCGAGACGGCCACCCGTGCCCTCGATCAGCTCAAGGTCGCTGCCGGGAGCACGCTGCTCGTCAACGGCGCCGCGGGGGGTATCGGAAGCACCGTCGTCCAGCTCGCCGTCGCCCGCGGCGCACGCGTCATCGGCACCGCCAGCACCGCCAACCACAACTACCTACGACTCCTCGGCGCGGAACCGACGACCTACGGCGAAGGCATGGCCGAACGCGTTCGCGCTCTCGCACCCGACGGCGTCGACGTAGCCCTCGACGTCGCCGGAAGCGGCGTCCTCCCCGAGCTCATCGACCTCGCAGGGGGTCCGCAGAACGTCGTGACGCTCGCCGACTTCGCAGGCTCAAAGGAGCACGGTGTCCTGTTCAGCAATGGCTTCCATGGCCACGCCTTCCACGCGCTCGCCGAGGTAGGAACGCTCATAGACGCTGGGCGGTTCTGGCTTCCGGTCGAGCGCACCTACCCGCTGACCGACATCGCCGAAGCGCACCGCGTCAGCGAAAACGGCCACGTCCGAGGCAGGCTCGTCCTGGTTCTCGCCTGAGGGCACCACGACGCGGACGCAGACGGACACGCCCAGCGACGTCGACCCCGCACGTCCGGCGACCCGCTGGGGAACGTGGCCGCCGACGCCCCCGCGCCCCCACCACCGCTGCCCCGCTGGTCGCCGGGCCCACCCCCGTGCTCGCCAGCCAACGGGCCTCCGGCGTCGGTCACGCCACCCGTACCGCCAGGGTCGTCACCTCCACCAAGGTCCCAGCTCCGCCGCCGCCCGGCGTACTGCCGGTGCGGTGGGTCAACACCACAGCCTTCGGACACGGACACCGGGCGGCGCAGCGCCGTTTTCCCGTACACCATCACCGGGCAGCTTGCCGCCGCCCGACGCACTGACCCCGCACGCCGGGCGGGCCCCACAATCCCGCCGCTCGTGTACCGCCGTGGCCCGGACCGCGGCACTGGGCTGTAGTTCTGGCGGACCGCTCCTCAACCGCGAACGGTGGGGCCAAGAGCGGTGAGGCGGTGAGGCGGTGCTCAGCGCCCGTTCCGGCTGGCGACAGAGTCAAACTCGGGCTTGGCCACGTCGGCGAGCTCGGGGTACGCAGCCTCCGCCCGTCGCTGCAGCTCGCCCATCGAGCGCCGGGCGGCCAGCACGATCACGATGGTCAGTACCACGGTCACCACGGACCCGACGATGGTGACGGTCGACCCGACGCTGGTCGCCGCGGCTCCGAGTCCGTAGGCGCCGAAGGTGTAGATCCCGGCCCAGAGCACGCCACCGACGGCGTTCGCGGCCAGGAACCTCGACCACGGCATCCGGTTCAGCCCGGCGAAGAACGCCGCGTAGGTGCGCAGCACCGCGACGAACCGCCCGAGCAGGACGACCGGCACCCCGTGGCGCTCGTAGAGGTACCGCCCGACCTTCAGCTTCGCCGGGTCGAGGTGGAGGCGGTGACCGTGGCGGGCAACGAGGCGTTGCCCACCGACCGCGCCCAGCCAGTAACCGCCGTTGTCCCCGAGAACCGCCGCGGTCGCGGCGATGGCGGCGACCGCGGCGACGTTGAGGTTGCCGGTGGAGCCGGCGTAGAGCGCGGCGGCGATCAGCGCGGTCTCTCCCGGCAGCGGGATGCCGATGCTCTCCAGCGCGATGAGCAGGAACAGCGCGAGGTAGCCGTAGCTCTGCACCAGCCCGGTGATGTTCAGCAGTGTCATGTCCGGTCCTCGAGGTCGTGGGGGTGTGCTCCGGTTCGGCCGAGGGTGCGGTCGGGCGTTGCGGGTGTGCTGCCACGTGGTCCGTCGGCCCGTCGGCCCGCCGGGCGGCCAGGAACGCCACCCAGCCCGCGACGAGCACGAGCCAGAAGGCGACCAGGCGGTACAGCAGCACCGCTGCGATCGCCTCCGGGACGCCCAGGCCCACGGTGATGAGCCCGGTGGCCATGGCCGCCTCGACCACCCCGAGCCCGCCTGGAGTCAGCCGGAGACCGGCGACTCCGGTGCCGGCGACGTAGGCCAGCGCCAGACCCGTCCAGGGCACGGCCGCGCCGACCGCGGTGATCGCCGCCGCGAGGCAGAGCACGTCGGCCACCCAGTTGAGCAGTGCGAGGCCCCCAACGGCGGCGGTGTCGCGCCGGCCGAGGCGGTGCTGGGTGATCCGCCGCAGGAAACTCCCGACCGAATCGGCGGTGCCGGTGGGCGCGGGGCGGCGGGTGACGCGGCGGGCGCGGGTCATCACACCGGCGGCCGTGCGCTCGAGGTGTGAACGCGCACCGGGGTTTCGCAGGAGGCGGAGGAGCGCCCCGGCGGCGGCGGCGGCGAGCAGTGCCGTGCCGACCGTCAGCACGGTAGCCGTGGTGTTGCCGGTCGCGGCGGCGCTGCCGACCACGATCAGGGTGAAGGTGAGGGCCGAGGCGACACCGGAGATCAGCAGCGTCCACCCGGCTGCTGCGCTGTCTGCCCCGCGCCGCAGCAGCTGCCGGAACGTGTACGCCGTGGCGATCTCCGGCCCGGCGAGTGGGAGGGTGACCGAGACGGCGTTGGACGCGTAGGTGATGCCCAGCAGGGCCCGGAACCCCACCGGGGTCTGCCGGGCGCGCAGCAGCCGGTGGTGCACGAGCGCGGGCGCGGCCATCGACACGAGCTGCGCGGCGATCACCGGCGCCACCCAACCGGTGCTCAGGTGGCGTAGCGCGGCCGACGACGCCACAAGTGACGGCCAGGAGGTGACCGCGAGGTAGGTCAGCACCACCGTGGCCGCGCCTGCCGACAGCACCCGGCGGACGCGGGCGGGGCAAGTCGTGGCGGGGCCCGCAGAGTCGCCCAGGTCGGGTGGACGAACAAGGACGGGGACAACGCGGTGCCCTACCTGGGTTGTGGTCATCGCGGGTCCCCGTCCTTCCCGGTGGCTTTCGAGTCAGGCGTCGCTGCGTCGGACGCGGACGGCAGCAACGGCACCGAGCCCGAGGGCCCATGCCACCAAGACGCCGAGGCCGACCCAGGGGGACAGGCTGGTGGTGTCCGGGACGCTGCGGATGAAGCTGCCGCCGGCGTTGCTCGGCAGGTACTGCCCGATGTCGCGGCCGGTCTGCCCGAGGAGGCTGCTGAACAGCCCAGGGACCACGAGGACCAGCCCGATGACGGTCACGATGGCTCCGGGGGTGCTGCGGATGATCCACCCGAGTGCGGCGCCGATCATCCCGATCAGGGTCAGGTAGACCCCGGTGCCGAGGACGATCCGCAGCACGCCGGGGTCGCCGAGCGACACCCCGGTCCGGTAGGAGGAGATGAACGCCTGCGCCCCGAGGAACGCGACCAGGCAGCTGACCACCATGGCCACCAGGGTCACCGCGGTGAACACCACGAGCTTGCCCGCGAGCACCGGGAGCCGGGTCGGGACGGCGCCGAAGGTCGACCGGATCATGCCGGTGCTGTACTCGCCGGTCACGAAGAGCACCCCGAGGGCACCGATGAGCAGCTGTCCCAGGTAGTAGCCCTGCATCGTCGCGGAGGGTGCTGCGTCCTCGGCCTGGATGCCGGCTAGGTTGCGGGTGTTGTAGGCCACCAGTCCGGCCGCGAGGATCATGCCGAGCACGGCGGCGCCGAGCACGGCGAGCGTCGAGCGCAGGGTGCGGAACTTGATCCACTCGGAGGTGATCACCCGGGGCAGGGTGACCGGGTGGGCGAGGGTGTCACCCGCGGGTCGCTGTCCGGTGTCGGTGGGCTCCAGGGTCGTGGTCATGCTGCCTTCTCCTCGGTCGGGTGGGTGGTGGAACCGGCGTGGTAGGTGACGGCGTCCTCGGTCAACGCCATGTAGGCCTCCTCCAGGGAGGCGCCCTGGGTGGACAGCTCGAGCAGGGTGATCCCGGCCCCGGCGGCCAGGATGCCGACTTCGTCGCTGCTCAGGCCCTCGATCTCCAGCCCGCCGGCAACGGGGCGGACCACGGCGGTGCGCTGCAGCAGCCCGGCGAGCTCGCCGGCCTGCGGTGAGCGGACCCGCACGACGTCGGTGGCGGCGTCGGCGATGAACTCGGACATGGGCTGGTCGCGGAGCAGGCGACCCCCGCCGACGACGATGACGTGATCCGCGGTTTGGGCCATCTCGCTCATCAGGTGCGAGGACAGGAACACCGTCCGCCCCTCGGCGGCCAGGCCGGTCAGCAGGTGCCGGATCCAGCGCACCCCGTCGGGGTCGAGACCGTTGACCGGCTCGTCGAGGATGAGGGTCTGCGGGTCGGCCAGCAGCGCGGCGGCGATCCCGAGCCGCTGGCCCATGCCCAGCGAGAACGCCCCGGCGCGCCTGCCCGCCACCCCGTCGAGGCCGACGAGGTCGATGACCTCGTCGACCCGCACCCGGCCGATGCCGGTGGTGGCGGCCATGGCGAGGAGGTGGTTGCGGGCGGAGCGCCCGGTGTGCACGGCGCGGGCCTCCAGCAGCGCTCCCACCTCGTGCAACGGCCGCCGGTGCGCGGCGTAGGGCTTGCCGTTGACGGTCACCGACCCCGAGGTGGGCGTGTCGAGACCCAGGATCATGCGCATGGTGGTCGACTTCCCCGCCCCGTTGGGGCCGAGGAACCCGGTCACGCTCCCGGCCTCCACGGTGAAGGTGAGATCGTCGACGGCGGTCGTCTCGCCGTACTTCTTGGTCAGTCCTCGTGCTTCGATCATCAGGGTCCCCTTCAGGTTTCGGTGTGGACCCAGCCTCTGCCGGCTCCGGGGGCCGCGTCGTCGCCCTAGCGCGCCGTCATCGCACTACCACCGACGTCGCAGCACGCCGGGGTCCTACCGCGGGTGCGGTAGCCGGGGCGTGGCGCGCAGGGAGGATGTACCGGCACCCGGGCGCGCCTAGCCTCAGCCCATGCCCGCACCCCGCGTCCGACCGGCCCGACCCGGCTGGGCCGACGTCGGGCTGGGCGTGCTGGTCACGCTGCTGGTCACGGTGGGCAGCGTGTCCGAGACCGGTGACGCGCCGTCGGTCCGCCCGCAGGACTGGGTGAGCTACGTGCTGTTCGCCCTGGGTGGTGCGGCGCTCGTGTTCCGGCGCACGGCGCCGACCGCCACTTTCGCCGTCACGCTCGGCCTGGGTCTGCTCTACCAGAGCTTCGGCTACCCGGGCGGGCCGCAGCCGCTGGTAATCGTCGTCGCCGTCTACACCGTGGCCGTGGCCGGTGACCGACAGCGCGCGCTGGGCTTCGGCCTGGTCGCCGCAGCGACGCTGGTGACGGTGCGGAGCGTGTTCGTGCCCAACGGGTTCGCCTCACCGCTGCTCGTCGCGTTCCCCATCGCCGTCGTCGCCGCGCTCTACGCCGGCCAGGTCGTGGCCGGTCGCCGCACCCAGCAGCTCGAGGCGGCCGCGGCGGCGCTGCAGGCCGACCGCGACCGGGAGCGCGACACCCAGCGCCGGGTCGACGCCGAGCGGCTGCGCATCGCCAGGGAGCTGCACGACGTGGTGGCCCACAACATCTCCCTGATCCACGTGCAGGCGGCCATGGGTGTCCACCTCGCCGACACCCAGCCCGAGGCCGCCGCGGAGGCACTGCGCGCCGTCAAGGGCGCCTCGAAGCAGGCGCTGGGCGAGCTGCGCCGCATCCTCGACGTGCTCCGTGCCCCCGAGGACGCCGAACCCACCGCCCCCGCGCCCGGCCTCGCCGACCTGCCCGGTCTCATCGACAGCACCCGCAGCGCAGGGCTCCCCATCGAGGTCCGGGTAATGGGGACACCATCGGAGGTCCCTGCCACCGTGGACGTGGCCGCGTACCGCATCGTGCAGGAGTCGCTCACCAACGCACTGCGCTACGCCGGCAACGCTCCCACCCGGGTGACCGTGCGCTACAACACCGCCACGCTCGGGGTCGAGGTGGCCGACGACGGCCGCGAACCGTCCGACGCGGCGCTGCCGGGAACCGGGCACGGGCTGCCCGGCATGCGGGAACGGGCCGCCGCGGTCGGGGGCACCGTCGCCGCCGGGCACCGACGGGGCGGCGGGTTCATCGTTCGCGCCGAACTGCCGTTGCTCACCTCATGATCCGGGTCCTGCTGGCCGACGACCAGGTGCTGGTACGGGCCGGGTTCCGCGCCATCCTGAACTCTACCGAGGACATCACCGTCGTCGCCGAGGCCGGTGACGGTGCCGAGGCGATCCGGCTGACCGAGCGCCACCACCCCGACGTGGTGCTCATGGACATCCGTATGCCGGGGACCGACGGGCTGGCCGCGACCGGAGTGATCCGGCAGGCCAGCGTCGCCGCCACCCGGAACACTGCTATCCCTGACACCGCCGCCCCTGATACCGCTGCCCCGGACACGAAGGTCATCATCCTGACCACCTACGAGTCCGACGACTACCTGTACGCGGCGCTGCGTGCCGGAGCCAGCGGGTTCCTCCTCAAGGACACCGAGCCCACCGAGCTGCTCCACGCCGTTCGCGTCGTCGTCGCCGGTGACGCACTGCTCTCCCCCCGGGTCACCCGTCGCCTGATCGCTGACGTGGCCTCCCGACCCGCCCCAGGCCCGCGCAGCGCCCCCGCCGCGCTGGCCACCCTCACCCACCGGGAGCGCGAGATCGTGGTGCTCGTCGCGGCAGGGCTGAGCAACCACGACATCGCGCAGCGGTTGTTCATCAGCCCCCACACCGCCAAGACCCACGTGAACCGGGCGATGGCCAAGCTCGACGTCCGCGACCGCGCCCAGCTGGTCATCATCGCCTACGAGAGCGGCCTCGTCGGCTCCGGTCGCGGAGAGTGAACACGCAACTCATCTTGCACCAGATCATCTCTACTCGTATGATAATTGCCATGAGCCCCCTTCCCGCGCCTCCTCCCTGGGCCGGCCCGCTCCCCGAGGCCACCCCGCCTCCGGGGTTGACCGTCTACCAGCTGCCCACCGGCACCTACGAGACCCGGGCGGCCTTCGCGGTCCGTGGCGGGTCGTTCCGCGACAAGCGGCACTTCGCGGCGACGGCGATCCTGGTGGCGCACCCGAAGGGTGACCTCTTGATCGACGCGGGCTTCGGCGCCGGTGTCGCGGCGCACGTCGCCATGCTCCCGCGTTTCATGCGGGCTCCGTATCGGACAATGGAGACGGTGAGCGGGCAACTCGACGCCGCCGGTTACGACCGCAGCCGGCTGCTCGGCGTGCTGGTCACCCACTCGCACTGGGACCACGTGAGCGGCCTCGACGAGCTGCAGGTGCCGATCTGGATCAACGCCGGTGAACGCGAGTACGCCGCCGAGGATGTCGATGGGAAGGTGTTCCGCAGCGTGTCGGAGGACACGAGATCAACGAGTACCGGTTCGACGGCCCGTCCTACCTCGGCTTCCCGTCCAGTCACGACGTGTACGGCGACGGGTCGGTGGTCATCGCCCTCGCCGGGGGTCACACCACCGGTTCCGTGGTGGTGTTCGTGACCAAGCCGTCCGGGACGCGGTACGCGTTCATCGGTGATCTGACCTGGCAGCTCGACGGCATCCGCCGGCGGGTCGAGCGACCGTGGTTGCTGAGCAAGCTCGCCGACAGCGACCGCGACGTGCTGCGCCAGGGCCTGCTCCGGGCGATCTCGCTGACCGACGTGATGCAGGTGATCCCGGCCCACGACCGCGACGCCTACGACGGGATCCCCCACCTCCCCGCCCGACTGGCCACCGCACCGACCACCGAGCCCACCGAGCACCCACCCATTCAGCAGCCACACTGAGGACCCCGATCTCTCCGCCCCAGGAAGCAGCACACCAGCATGCAGAGCCGACCGTCTCAGCGTCCCCCGGACCGGGCTGAGCGCACCGCATCCAGCACGGGACCCTCGGCCGACTCCGAGATCACCTGGCTCCTGCACCGAGCGGCTCAGCGGATGCGCAGCGCGACCGGTGAGCAGGCGGAGCGGCACGGTATCGCGCTCCGCGATTACATCGTCCTCAGCGCCCTGCACTTGACCCCGAATCTTACCCAGGTCGAGCTGGCCAAGACCCTGGGGTTGGACAAGACGACGCTCATGTCCCAGCTGGACCGCCTCGAGCAGAGAGGCCTTGTGGTGCGCCGCAGCGACCTCCGCGACCGTCGTGCGCGCATCCCGGAGATCACCGAGGAGGGCCAGACCGTGCGCGCGCGGGTCGCCCGCGCCTGCGCGGACGTCGAGGCAGCAGCCCTGGGCGGCGCCGGCCCCGACCAGCAGACGCTGTTCCGGCGGATGCTCGTCGACATCATCGGCGACACCGAGGACCCCGGTTCCTGCCTGTGACCGACCAGCAGCCGCTCTCCCCCGGCTCTGCCACCGGTCGACTGCTCGTGCCCTACCCGATCTCGTCCCGACATCCACGTCCACCACCCCACGTCCACTGCCCGAGGGGAACACCTGATGACTGATCGGATCGTGGCCGGGCGAGCGGTCTACGCCCGGAACTTCGGCGTGACCGAGGCGGAGGCGGAGCGGATCCTTACCTCACGCGTCGGTACAGACTTCACTCAGGAGGCCTTCAGCGCCGCAGGTGGTGTCGGGTGGCAGAGCGAGTCCCTCACCCCCCGATCGCGACCGCAGCATCGCCGTCGTCGCTGCGCTCGTGGCCTAGAACGTGACCGACGAGCGACTGGTCACCTACCTGGCGCTCGCCCGCCGCAACGGCGTCGGCGAGCGCGGGCTCTCCACCCTGATGGTGCTGCTCACCGCCTACGTCGGGCAGCCCTATACGTCGGTGGCGATGGAGGTGGTCCGCCGCTCGGCCGGCACCGATGACGGTTCTCGGTGACAGCCGTAGAACCGCCGGCACCGTCGCCGCGCTCGCCTACGACAACTGAACGGGGTGTCGTCCCGGCCGCGTCGTCCGAGCGATGAGTGCGGTGCTGCCCGCGGCCGCCGACGTGCACAGCCAGGTCAAGCCCCCCGCGAAAGCCTGGTGTGCCCATAACGTCGACACCCTCCTCCGGCCCGGTCGGCGCTGGGTCGTGCTCGGCGGCGACTCGATGTCGCAGAGCATCGGCGCCTCGGCCTACGACGCCGGCTGGGTCGGGCAGCTGGCCGCCCGCTTGGCCACCACTGGTCACGCCCTCGGGTCGTCAACCTGTCCGCGACCGGCGCACGCGTGGCCGACCTGCCCTCCCCGCAGCTCCCCGCCCTGGACCAGCTCGGGTCGCGGGACGACGACCTGGTCACGGTGCACGCGGGGTCCAACGATCTCTTCGGTGCCCGGGCCTGTCGCCAGAGCCTGCCAGGAGCGTCCACGGAGCTCGTCGACCGCGTCCCACCCGGGTCCGTGGTCGCGACGCTTCCGCAACCCACCGGTGCCGCCGGCCGAGCCAACCAGCACGTCGAGCGCGCCGCCAGAGCCGGCACGATCGTCATGGCCGACCTCCGGGTCACCGGCCCCCGGTCGTGGCGGCGACGATTCGCGGGCGACTTCTTCCACCCCAACGACGCCGGGTACGCCGCCGTAGCTACCGCCTTCGAGCCCACGCTCGGCGAGGTCCTGGCCTGAGGCCGTCTTCCGAGCTGGGGCGTCACGCGGGGTTGTCCTCCCTGCCACGGTGGAGCCTGCTGGACATCGCGTCATCCCACCGCGGTAGACGATGGGTGTCGAAGCGGTGCGCACGGGGGACGCGGCGTTGTGGTCGGCTGCCTAGCGTGGACACACACCACACCGCGACTCCGAGAGGACATCTCATGTCATCGATCTCGATCGTCCTGCCCGGCGAGGGTGAGCCCGTCGACCTCGGCACGACGACGATGCGCATCCTCGAGGACGGGCGCACCACCGCCGGGCGGATCGGCATCACCGTGGCCACGCTCGCCCCGCACACCGACGGTCCGCCGCAACACCGTCACGGGCGGCACGACGAAGGGTTTTACGTCATCTCCGGGACCGCCCGCTTCACCAGCGGCAACACCGGGTACGACGCCCCCACCGGCACCCTGGTGATGATCCCGCCCGGGGTCCCGCACACCTTTGAGAACCCCGGCGAGGAGCCGATGGTGATGCTCTCGACGTTCTCACCGTCGTTCTACGTCGAGTACTTCCGGGACATAGCCGCGATGATCGCCTCGGGCCGCGCGATGACCCCGGAGTCGGTGGGCGAGATCATGGCCCGCTACACCACCGAGCCCGCGGCCAGCAGCCTGGACGTCGAGTGATCACCGACGGCCGGCGGGTGCGGGAGCCGGCTCCCCGCGGGACAGCGGGTGGGACCTCGGCCGACGGCCCCGACCGACCACCGGCCTGGCGCCCCAGCAAGCGGGCCCACATCATCAGCGGCGTCGCGGTCTTCGTCGTCTTCCTGGTGCTCTCCGCTCCGGCGACCACGGGTCTGGCCGGGCACGAGTGGCTCGCGGTCCCGTTCATCCCCATCTTCCTCGGCCACCTCGTCACGTCGTGGCCGTGGATCACCGCCGTGCTGCGGCGGGGCGCCCGGCCGCGGGGGCGGCCGCGGACCAACCGGACCCTGGACGTGCTCCTGTTCGTCGTGATGGTCACGGCCCTATACTCCGGTTTCGTCATCAGCGTCGACCTGCTGCCCTCGCTCGGTCTCGACGTTGCGCCGCACGACTTCTGGGTCAGCGTGCACTCCGCGTCCGCGACGCTGATCGTCCCGCTCGTCGCCGCCCACCTCGCCCTGC
>JAABUM010004774.1_pt1 | contig 14923 bp, 27 predicted proteins | sample 5559161 | NCBI WGS metagenome assembly JAABUM01 (sample SAMN10711868, study PRJNA513369) | rock metagenome | isolation source: Antarctica rocks | place: Antarctica: Victoria Land, Siegfried Peak nord
GCAGTGTCAACCTCACATGTCAAACCATGTCAAGGGGCTGTCATGGTCTGCAAAACCTGAGGACGTGACACTACCATGACACTACATTGACATGCACCATGACACTTCTTGGACCCCCGTGACATCATCTCATTCTCGGAGTGGTTGCAGTCTGGACCATGTTAAACCGCACGCCGAGCAGCTTCTGACGTATGCGGTGGCGCCGCAGCCGCGCCGCAGCCAATGCCTGCTTCCGCTCCGAAGGGTCGCTGATCGACATGGCCGCCTGTGAGTCTGCGAGTGTTTCCTCTAGATCACATTCCAGCTGCACACGTGCTGCTGCCCCGTCATCGTACAAACCTTTCGCATTGTGGAGCTGATCGTCATTTGTCACGGCCTGCGCATCCTTCATCAGGATCGCCAACGGGGCCAACTAAATGTTCGAAACGGTATTGAGGTGCCACAATCAAGGTGACGAAGCGGAGAGGGACTTGGCAGCTGTGTCCTGAGGGACAGTGGGATGGTAACTGCTAATTGCTCCGGCAGATACAGCGCAGTGTGCAATGTCCTTGTCCTATCTATGAGGTGCAGGCGTGTGGAGAAAAAGAACTGCCCCGTCACGTGTGAGCTGAGTTAATGTTACGTTGGCAGCGGGCTTACTAAGTAGCCTAGTAGGCTGCCCATCAAATTTGTCTCACCGCCGAGTTTCCCGCCATAGCGACCCGACACACCTCTCTTACCCCCACCAGTGGATACGAAAACCACGTCGTGGGCGGGTTGCAACGCACTCAGGCGAGGTCTGGTCAGGGTGCTACAGACCCAACACACCACAGTGTCAACAGCTGCAGGCGCCAAGTCGACACGCCGCGAGTCTAACAGAACAGCACGTCGAGCGTTGAGCGGATAAGAGGCGGTACAAAAAACTCCACATTGAGAATGAAGGGGTGCGCTCTAGATTGTTGCGCTCAGGAGTGGAGCGCGCGGCACCCTGCTGTCGCCAGCCTGGTGTTTGTGCTGGTGCGGGCGGCGCGCGATGCGGCGCAGTTCCGCCGCGTCTACGAGCTGCTCGCGGCGCTGTGCACGTGCACGTGCACGTGCACGCTGCTGTCGCTGGACGAGCCGCCGCTGCACAGCTGCCAGCTGCCGCTGTCTGCGGCGGTGCCTGGTGGTGTGCTTCGCAGTACCAGCAGCAGATGTTTCGTCATCTACACTTACTGTTGTTCCGGTGGCCCTGCACGTTCAAAACCCCATCGGAGTCACGTTTGTCCCTGCGCTTGCGCATGCTGTCATGGCAAGGTATTGGGCAGAACCCTGAAACACGGCTGCTGACGTGAACAGGCGGCCATCATGCACCGGGCGCGACGGCGGCGGCTGAGCCGGAGCCATACCTGTCGCCGGAGGAGCTGCGGGAGTTCCAGGCGGCGGTGCAGACGCGCCACGAGCAGCGGCTGTCGGATGTGGCGCTGGAGGCACAGCTGATGCCGGTGGTGGGCGCCGCCGGCCCCGACGTGAAGTCCATCAGTCCCTGACGTTGGATCTCCGATGGGATATACAGCAATGCAGAGCGAGTACAGCTGCAAGTCTCCCTGTGCGCAAGCGTCGCACCTGTGTTATGGTGATGCGCTGATGTGCTGCCGCACGCGCGGGGGGACAGCATGTAGGGATTAGGGTTTCGGCCTTCAGAAGCACAGCATCACAGCCGCACCTGTGTTAGGGATGACTTCGTGCAAGGATGCCGAGATCGTAAGTCCAGGCACTATGCCAGCAGAATATTGAGGCCCAGATGTAGACTATAGGCTAAGAATTCGTATTGAATGGGAGTGATGCATCCAAGCGATGCCCGGCCTCACAAAGATTCCATACGCACCGACTAGGCAGGCGCAGCTGCAGGCTTCGAAATGTTCGGCCTCGAGAGGCGCTGACCAAATTGGTGAGGCGACAAAAGTGGCACGATCCGTCACTGCTGGTCCGCACGCCGTCACCCGGAATGTGTGACATGGCGCACAGCCTCGGATCCTTCCAGTGGTGGCAGATTCTGCTCAATTGCAGGCTTGAGGAACCTTACTGCCAATCTCACCGACGGATCGAAATCTCTGCATAAGGTGGCACGTGCCCGGCGCGCTGCTGGCGCGCTGACGGTCGGAGAGGGCATCTGTGCGTCTCCTGTATGTCTTCACACGATGTCCATTTCACGGGCAACCGCCGCCCAAGCTCCTTTGGAAGCGGCTGTCATCTTGGGCGTCGGGTTTATTCAGGCTGCAGCCTGCCGTGGCGAACGGGTCCCATTGAAAGAAGGGTGCAAAATGTCGAGAAAGGCTGAGCCTGTGCTACTGAAGGCCCCCGCACGAACTGCCCATGGGTAGGCGGAGTCCAGGGTGTCTTGTACTGAACAGGGTGCCTAGGCGCTGGCTGGCAGCGCGCCGCCAGCCTGGGGCAGCGGCGCCACCCCGTCTAGCGCACCCCCTACACCTTCCTGCTGTGGCTGCGGCTGCGTGGCATCGGGCGCCACTTCTGGCGGCTGCTGCTGCTCGTCACGCAGCTCCTGGGGCGCGCCCGCCACCTGCGCGGCTGCTGCCGCGGGATCATCGGACGCGGCGGCATCGACATTGCCGTCGGCACCCTGCGCCGCAAGAAAGGCGGCACACGTGTCAGCAACTGTAGATACATGTCTGAGCTGATGCGTCTTCAAAGACCCTATTGAGCTGGGAATAGGCAGCAAGGCAGCACGGCATATTGCAGACATGGCATCAAAACAAGCCTGATCCCCTGGAGAGGCGGCAGGTAGCCCGGACATGCAACACGCTTGGAGGGTTGCGGCGCATCCCTCAAACCGCAGCTGGGCGGTGAGTGCGGGGCAGTTCCTCGGTGTGTCATCTGTGCAGCAGCAATTGCCGGGCACCTTGTCCGCGGCGGGCGGCGCGGCGCCGCCGGCATCCCAGGCGGCGAGCGCGGCGGTCGTCGCCGTCTGCGCCCATCCGCGCGCCGCGGCATCCGGCCAGCTGCCCGGCAGCCGCGCCCCCAGGCTCGCCTTGAGCTTCTCGGCGCAGGAGACGCCGTCGCGCCACTCGGCCCGCAGCTCGACGCGCGCGTCCTACGGTAACAGGAATGAAACCATCAACAGGTGTTGTGAGCCATGCCTAAGGCTGGCCATGAGCTTGTCGGCACAGGAGCTGCCTCCCGCTCGACGCGTGCGTCCTGCGGTGAAGTTGAATATAACCATCAACTAGGACTGGTCTTCAGCCATGCTTCAAGGCTGGCCTTGAGCATGTCAGCACAGGAGACGCCGCCGCGTAGCTCCGCACGCAGCTCGACGCGTGCGTCCTGCGGTCAAGTTCAATGAAATCGTCAACCAGGGCTGGTTTTGAGCCATGCCTAAGGCTGGCCTTGAGCTTGTCAGCACAGGAGACGCTGCCCAGCCGCTCTGCCCGCAGCGCGACGCATGCGTGCTGCAGAGAAATGGTCACCGAGATTGTCGACTGGGGTCGATAGGAGTTCATTCGCGCACTGAGGCTGTGTTTCAGCACCCTCGAGCTTGTCGGTGCAGGAGCCGCTGCTGCGCCGCTCCGCATGCAGCTCGATGCGCATGTCCTGTAGTGAAACACAGGCCCAGGGCTTGGGCTGAGGGTGCGTGAAAGCAGGCAGCTCGCCCAATCACGGCGCAGCTGCGCTGCGCCGTAAACCCTAAATCCTAAACCCTAAACCCTAAATAGCACAGATACTGTCTCGGCGACCGAATTAGAACAACCTGCAAGTAACAGTACATACCAGAGTTTAGCCGCGTAGCGCTGTGCGAGAGCGGGCAGATCCCCGGCGGCCAGACGCGCATCTTTGGCGCCGCTCGGCGAACGATAGCAAACGGCTTTGAACTCAACAGAAGCTCACGGAAACTCCTGAGGCCATGCAAACCTTGATCGCGTAGCGCTGCGCGAGGGCGGGCAGCTCCCCGGATGGCAGCGCGGCCAGGTGCGCGTCCTCGGGTCCTCCAGGGGCGTCGCCCTCGTCCACCGTCACCGCCACGCGCACCGGCTTGCAGCCCGCTGCCAGCGGGTCGGGCACTGCTTGGAGGAGGAAACAGATGTCAGTGTTGACAGTGGCGGGCTTGCTTGCAGGCAATCGACTGCTTGTCCACCGTCACCGCCACGCGCACCGGCTTGCAGCCCGCTGCCAGACGGCACTGCAAACACAAACATTGCAATCGGTGTCGGCGTTGTAAGTGTTCTAGAAGTGATAGTCCACGTTGGCCGCCCTGCGCACTGGCTTGCAGCCTGCCGTCAGCGGTCCGGCACTGCAACTGCACTGAAAGTTCCTGTGTCAAACATGACTTTGCTGGTTGAAGCACTCGTTCACCGTCTCCCGTCACATGCACCGGCTTGCGGACCGCCGCCAGCGGGTGCGGCACCGCGGCAATGAGGACGCCTGCAGCTCAGCAGACGACATGTGCATTGTGCTCAGCTGGTAGATAGTGTGGGTGCCACTTGGCCTGCGAGACCAGGGCTGCTGCACTCGCAACCACGTCGGCGACGCGCGGTTCCGGGATGAGATCAGAAACCGCCCGAGCTTGCGCACCGGAGGGCAGGCGGCCGAGCGGGTGCTCCACGCGAAACCATGCAAGCCTCGACGACGCCGTCGGCGACTGCCGCCAGTACGGCGAGACGATGGCCGCCACATACGGCTCTGCACCGCCCCCCTCGTCATCCCTAAAGGGACAGAAGCACCGGGTGTTCGTGGCGGGTCTTAGCGGCAGGGATTAGTCATAGCATGACGGCCGCCACATATGCTCCGGGCCGCCAACCTCTTCGTCCCTGAGGGAACAAAAGCGCTAGGGTCAAGCGGCAGGCGTTAGCGGCGGCAAAATGAAGGCCGCCACATGTCGCTCTGCACCATTGGCCGCTTCGTGCCAGCGGGGCACGTCCTCACGCTCGCTGGTCTCAGCAGCCGGCGGCGCATCTGATGCTGGCAGCAGCAGGTGACGGGCGCAGGTCACGCAATGCAGGCAATGCAGCCCAGGCACCGAGTTGCGAGTGGAGGACCAATCTTTAGGGTCGATAAGATGCGGGAGACGGACGCAAGAGTGCTGCGCACCTGTGGGCGATCTGCTGGCGCGCCTGGTTGGCAATGTCGATGACTGACGGAACCGCGGGAAAGCTGGGGTGCGAGTGGTACCAGCCGATGCACCTGCAGCTCACACTCGATCGCTTTGTGACACATCCGCAAGGCGACGCACAAGATGATAGGCAACAGCAAAAACAGCGATGCACGCTGCCGTGTCACCTTTTCACAATGCAAGCAGAGCTTCTTGGGGTCTGCACCATGCATCGCTGCGCCATAATTACGGCTGAGTCATCCCCAGCGCAGTTGGACCCTTGACGCATGCGTGCCTTTGGATGACAGGTGCACTGCAACACTCTGGAAAGCATTGCTCACCGCCTGCCGTTATGGTCACCGCTAGCGGCACATCGCCCTCGTCAACGGGTCAGCATCCACAGCGCAAAGCTTTGCACTCAACATAGGCAGCGGTTCTAAGTCTTTCAGCTCGATCTCGTGCTTACCTCATGCCGTACTGGGCGCAGATTGCAGCGCGCGTGCTGGCCTCGTCCACGGGATCCATCTCCATCCGAAACTTTAAAAGCGGCGCAGCAGAAGTCAAACGTCAAAGATGGGATTGAAACACTCACTGCATGCCGTACTGGTCGCGGATCGCGGCGCGCGTGCTGGCCTCGTCCACGGGATCCATCTCCACATCGATGGAGCCGCCCTCGCCCGGCAGCTCCTGCACCGGGAACGCGCGCAGTATCCTGCAGGGGGACACTAAGATATGTCAGCTCGACTCGAGTGCACTGCTCAGCATACAGATTGCTGACACTGCTCTCGCCCGTGCCCGGCAGCTCCTGCACCATTAGTGCGCAGCATACTCGTACCCAGTCCCGCTGCCTGGAGAAGCGGCGCTGCAAACCCTGCACGCTTCGCACCTGCAGCCGCGACCCGGCGCAGCTCCGAACCAGAAAGGAGCTCTCATTGAGCGGGCGGCGGCTTCACAAGGTGCTGCCTAAACCTTAAGCCCTAAACCCTAAACCATAAACCCTAAGCTGCGCTTTCCAGACCCCGACTGCCACCGTCAGCGTGAGGCACATGGGCAGCCATCGAAGCTGCCAGCCGTTGCTCTAACCAGTATTTCAATGCTGGACCAGATACAACACAGCGCACTGCAAGGCGGATGGTGCAGGCAGCGGCGTCAAAGGTGCCGCCCAGCAGCTCGATGGACCAGAACACTTGCCTTGAAAGGCAAATGAACAGCGCAAACTGTAGGCGCACCGCATGGAGCGGGCTGCGGCATCGAAGGTGCCGCCCAGCATGCCGATGACCTCGTGCTGCGACAGGTGCGCATGGAAGTCCATGGCCAGCAGCGCGGAACGCGCGACTGCGACCGAAAACGGTTGCGCGCCCGGCGCGCCGCTGCCGGCCGGGCCGCGGTACTCCTCACACGTCACCATCTGCAGGGAAAGAAGCGGACATGTTGAGTACCTTGTTTCGAGAGTTTCACGCCAATATTCTGTGCGGCTGAAAGTGGCTGACCGGGCGGAGGTACTCCTCGCACATTACCATCTGCAGGCACAAAGCACATGTGCATTATTCATTGCGGATCAGGGAAATGGTATTATGCTGAGACGCAGGCAACCGGACTGTCGATGAGTTGTCTGCCTAGCTGGTGTCCAGACTAGCAAGGTTCACCAGCCACCGCACACCCCTTTTCGAGGCACAATCACCGCGCCCGCTAGATGTTTCCGCACTCCTGCTCAGACATCAACGCAGGCAGGCTTCCGCGCCCGGCGGCGCGCGCGCGCGCGGGCCTGAGGGGGGGGGGGACCTGGTGCTCGTCCAGGAAGTGGGAGTGCATGCGCGAGGGCGGCCGGATCTCCCGCCGCGGACGCTGGCTGGCCGACGCCGCCGTGGACGACTGCGGCACAAAGAACTCGCCGCCGCCCACGCCGTTTGCCAGCACCGCGCCGCCCGTGTGTCGCTGCAAAAAACAACCGGACATGAGGTCAGATCAAGTAATGCAAGCCGCAAGGAAGACACGTACATCAAGTTTGGAGGTGCAAGGCGCGATGCTACTGCCCAGCCCCTGCTTCCCACTCCTGGACGCTGCTTGTCTGCATCTCCTAGTCAACTGCGCATTGGCACGTGCCAAGAAACCGCCGGCACCTGGAGCATCGCCTCCTCGAAGGCGGCAGTTACAGCCGGCGACGGCTCCCCCGGCGGCAGCAGCCGCTGCGGCTGGCCCGCCGTGCGCTGCGGCCCCGGGCCGCTCTGCGGCCGAGGCGACGTCAACGCGGCATGACCGCCGCCGCCGCCGCCGCCGCGGGCTGCGCCGCTCCCCCCACCGCCGCCACCGGGCGACTGCTGCGGGCGTGTCGCGGGGGAGGCGCCATGCCGGGCGCGCTTGGGCCCCCGCGGTCGCGCCTCGTAGCTGTCCCCGTCCTCGAACTCCTCAAAGTTTTCGTCCTCGTCCTCCTCCTCGTCGCTGCTGGTTATCGGCGACCTGCGGCAGCTGGCAATAGTATTGCCATCGTGGCTCCGCAGCACAAGGCAGTATTCCCAGCCGTCCTGCGACTCGCTGCTATTAGGAGCAACCTGCAGCAATGAACCAGCAGCAAAAACAGTCGGCAAATGGATGTATGCACAGCGGAAGGCAGTACCTATCTCTGTCATTACAGTGCTCGTCACAGCCTTCTTCATCATCGCTGCCGATGACCGCCGACCAGCAGTGGTGTCAGCAGAGACACCGCCGAAGGAGGGCTGCCGCGTGCTGGCTGGTGCGAGCCGGCCCTGATGTTCACGGTGTCTCAAGCATGCAATGCTGGCGGACGGCTGCTGCGCGCTGGCGGGTACGGCCCGGCGCTGATTGCCTGCAGATGTCAGTTCAGGACGCACCGAGTGCGGGCGGCCGAAGCGCGCCCGCTGGTGCGCGGCGGCGCAGGAGCCGCGGCGGACGCCGGAGCCGCACCGCCGCCGGCGCCCTGCGCGAAGGCCTGCGGAAAGCGACGCATCGCCAGCTGCACCTTGTAGTGCTCCAGGTACCTGCGGGTCAGGAGCTTTACTGCTTACGTCAGTCACGTGAGCGTTCTGGCAGCCTTCACAGCTGCAGGAAGCAGTCTGGCAGCAGGCGCCGGCACGCTGACCGGAAGCCGCCGGTCGTGACAGCGCAGATGTGCGACCCGCAACGCGAGGGCTTGAGCGACGATGGATGCATGACTTGCGACACTCAGGAATAAACGTATAGGGTTTGAAGGGCACGCACTTGCCGCCAAATCGGACGGTCTTCCAGCCGTCGTCTGCCTTGCGGTCCGGGTTGACCAGCCGCTTCAGGAAGATCGAAAAGGCGCTGGGGGACTCGAACGTCCTGTAGGCGCCGCCGACTGCAGGATCAGGCAGCAGAAGCGGCGTCAGCAAGGCTTTCCGCAGTGTCATTTCAGCAGGCTGCCGGGCGCGTCAGGAAGATGAAGAAGGCGCAGGGCGACAGGCGCGGCATGTGCCCGCAGCGAGCCGGAGCGATAGGATGATCACAGCGTCAGCTAGGTGAACAGCAGACAGGAAGCCCGTCACGGCAATCTTGCCCTCTGTGGTGAGGCTCGCCTGCGTGTGCTGCTGGTGCAGTGCTTGGGAGTGACGTCTCCAACAGGTGAGGATGCTTATGTTGTGGCTGGATTGGGTTCAGGCCGATCGAGACTCACTGTGCGCGGCGATCTTGCCCTCCGCCGTAAGGCTCGCCAGCGTCTGCTGCTGCTTGTAGTCAACCGACAGCACATCCTCCCCCGGCCACAGCAGCCCCTCGTCAATCAGCGTCTGCGGCAGAGAGAAGAGAGGGGTCAGACAGCGACAAGACAAACCGCTCAATACGTGCTGCCGCCGAGGAGGCGGCACTCCCTGTGTCAGCAGCAAACCTGCAATGCAACCTGCCGCCAAACACTGCAAACAGCCTTGCGGAGGCTGGAGCGCCTCAATCTCATGACGGCAGCCAGCGCTGGGCGTTTTGGTTGTCGCAACACAAGAGAGGCACCTTCATGCTGATGCCGCTGCCGGCACGGGAGCGGCCGCCCGGCGCTGCGGCCGCGCGCTTGCGGGCCGGCGGCGCGGTGCCCATCGCCTTGCGCCGCTGCGCCATCGCCGTCGCGCGCGCGTCGCGCGCCTGTGGAGGAGCCTCACGTGATGGGTATGATGTCGTCGGGTTTGGGCGAGGTGAAGGGCGTCGTGCGGGTGGACGCTCGACCTGACATGTGCTGATGTGCACGCTGTTGTGTTCTGTTATGCATGCTCATCGTTGTGCACCCGCCTACCTTGCGTATGAGCTCGCCATCGTCGTCCGTGTCTGTCCCGCTGCCGTCATGTCCGCCCGCCTCTGCCACCGGTAAGCCGCCGCCGCTGCCGCCGCCGCCGCCGTGAGCCGCAGGCAGCGACCGTCGCGGCTGTGCGACTCCAGGGGCCTCCTCCTCGTCCTCTGTCGCCTCGTCCTGGCTGTCGGCTGTGGGGCGACAGGGCGCAGCTGAGCAGCAAACCCCATAGCTTCTGACCGCTCTTTCAGAACGCACGGCATCTGCGTGTGGCACATGCTGCGAGGTATGCATGGCGTCAGACGAGTCGCGCATTCGGAACATGATTGAGCTGACGCCGAAGCTTGTCAGACGATGGGAATCGGAAGGGTCTCTGACCCTTCCAAGGAGAAGGATTGAATGAGAAGGCGCTCACGCTCTGCTGCTGGGCTGCTGGTCCTGCCAGCTGGCATGGCGCCACCAGCGAGCGGCTTGCCACTGCCAGGCAGCACAAAAGAATGGCTGAAATGACAAGCAATCTCTCGTCAGTCCTTCGAAACCACAAGTAGATTCAAATTAAGCCGGCGGCTCAGGCGGTACATCCAACCTGCACCGCAACGGCTCTCAAACGCAAAGCGCCACTCTGATAAGGAGCAAAGCAGGCTGGCCCGAAGCAGTGAATTCGTGCAAAGAACTCCCATGGCTTGAGTCCTGCGCAAATCACGCCGGGTGTGTGCAGAGTATGCGATGGCAACATTCAAACTGGAACAAGGACACCTTGCAGAGCGAATGTCAATCCGCTCACCCTGCTACCCCCTCTGCTGCAAAATGGTGCTTCAGATCTCCACCGGCACAGCCTGGGGACTGCCCCTCGGGCTGCTCCACGCCTGCGTTGTGATCCTGGCTCAGACTGTGTGACAGCAAAAGCGCGGGTGGCGCCACCCATGGAAGCTCCACGACACGCGCGACCGCACTACATCCTATTGCATTTACTATATAAGGCCGCGTACATGGAGCACTGGGAGCCCGGCGGCACAAGGATTGTTGCCCATGGCCACCCTGCCAGTCAGCAGTGCCAGCCTACCTGGCGAGCCGGCCATGAGCTGCTGAAGGCAGTCGATTGCTACACGTAGGTGCCCTGCAACCTCGCTCTGTAGCGCTGCGCTGCACTTTGTCTCACTGTTGTCTACTGATGTCTGCCCGAGGCGGGGTTTTGGATTTGGCCGCATTTCAGCAGTTGCATTGCAGATTGCACAGCCCATCAATCAGAACCTGGCAATGAGTGCAACGCCAAGGCTGCGATTATCGACTCCTGCTGATTCACATCTGTCTTGTGTCGAAGGCGGTGCTGAGCCGCCAGACATATCGTTCAGTGCAATCTGCAGCACGCAGAGCGCTGCACAATCCCACAGCGCTGCTCAGGCTCCTGACGCCGATTCTTGATTGCGTTGTTCCGCAAAGCCTGCGGCACAATGACCGCATCCAGTGACTCGTCCAGCAGCGAGGACGAGGAGGAACTGTCGCGGCTGCAATCTGTCGCCGTCAGCGGCCAGGCCGTCGCAGACGGCGCCGCCACAGCGCCCTCGCACAGAAAGGTGTTGGCGCCCGTGCCTTCAGTGAGTCTGACTGTCGCTTTATCCTCCCTGCAGTGTCAATGTCATTTATGCTGTGCCTGCAGCAGAACTCTCGAAAGAGAAAGGCCGCCGACGTGGCGCGCTGTGACAACTCTGACGACAGCGGCGGCGTCGGCATCGTGGAGGACAAGGTTGGGCCACTCATGCTGACACAACTGCAACGTTCATGTTGACCGGGGCTGTTCGTCCTGATGATGCTCGAGGATCATCTGTGTCGCATGCAGGCAAACCTGCCTGCATGCCAAAGCCAAGCGACAAATTCACGTGTGACACCGAAGCCGCCGCATGCCCCTTGCGCAGCTGTGGAAGGCGCTGACGCAGCGTCTGGAGGGCGACCTTGACTGCCAGCTGGCAACGCCACCGGGCGCGGCGGGCGGCGCGGGCGGCGCCCTTGATGGCGCGGGCGCTACCGCCTCACCAGAGGCAGACGACGGCAGCTTCCGCCTCTTCAGGTTGGCTTTGTTGCGATAAAATTTCTTTTACCTGCAGGATTCGTCACCAGGCCAGGTGTCGTTGCACTGCGCTGCCCAATATGCACAGGGTATCAAGGGGCCGCATAACATCTGGAGCTGCAGCAGCGGTCAGCGGACGTTTCTCACGCGGCTGCTGTGTTTGTATGTGCGAGAAGCAGCGATCTCCTCACACCTGCATTTTGCTGCCGCACAGGCGAGCTCAGCCCGGCATGCCCATGCAGACATCTGCAGCCGCCGCCGCGCCAGATGTGGACACTGACAGCGCAGCTGCCGGCGCCACTGTGGCAGCCGACGGCACGGCCAGCAGCGCAGAAAACGAAAATGGCGGCGGCGGCGCGCAGCTGACCAAACGGCAGCGGGGGCGGCTGGCGAAGCGGCAGCGGCGGCGGCAGGAGAAGGCTCGCAAGCGGGAACAGCAGCAGCAGCCGCAGCTTCCGTCGCCGCCTACGGGCACAATCGACAAGGTGCAGCTTTTGCGAAGACCCTGTGTGCTGTCGGTTTGGAGCTGACTCAGGACAGAGGCGCATGGATCCTGCGCCATACGTGTCGCCCTGCTGCAAGACCGCAGCCTCCAGCTCCTTTGTGCAGGTGGGGTCCGGCAGCATTGGAGGCCAGCAGCTGGGCGCTGCAGTGTCGTTCCGCAGGAAAAGAGCGCCACTTCCTGGCGTTTGTGCCTGCAGATTGCAGAGGCGCTGAAGGCCGCTGCCGAGGAGGCACACTACGGGGTGCGCCCAGCCGTGCCGGCCGATGGCACGGCCGTCGACGTGCCTGCTGGCAGAGCGACTGCAAACGGCGCCGCTGGCACCGACGCCGCTGGGTCCAGCTCCCCTGCCGCAGCCGCGGGCACTGCCGCTGCCGCTGCCACCGCGCCCGAGTTGCTGGAGCGCGAGCGGAAGAAGCTGCGGCGCATCGCGAAGAACGAGCGCCGGAAAGCGTCCGGCGCAGTCGTGCGCAAGGCCAAGCAGGCCGTCAAGGCGGAGCACCACCACAAGAAGTACCAGATGAAGCAGCAGAAGCGGGCGGCGGCCGCCAAGGCAGCGGTCAGGGCGGCCGCCGCGGCGTCTGCGGCGCCCGCAGCGGTGCCTGCGGCGGCGGACGCGGGCGGCGCGGCGGCCGCGCGACCAGGCCCTGCCAGTGCTTCGGCGCCGCCACATTCGGCTGCCGCGGTGGCTGCGCTACCGGCGCATGGCACCGGAAAGCTGAAGGGGAAGAAGGCAAAGCGGGAGCACATTGGCGTGAAACGCGGCAAGTTCAGCAAGGCCAAGGTCAAGAAGCGCATTCAAGCGAAGAAGGCCGCCAAGGCGCCCGGCCAGTGACACAGCTCAGCTGGGCTGGAACCTCGCTGCGTCATGTGCACACAGCTGCCGAGTGATGAATGTGTTTGCGGGCATCCATATTTATCAGCATGAGGTTGACGACGCCGGGCGCAATGTCTGCCAAATTAAAGAGATGCACCAAGTCCGCCTGGGTGGCATCATTTTTTCTGATCAGGAAGGCCGTGTGCGTGCATCACCAGACACCTTGTATGTGAGACGGAACATCAGCGGTCGAAGTCAGTCGACACAACTGCGCTCACCCGCCTCCTGGGACCTCGACGAAGGAGATTGCAGGCATCCTGGGTCACAACGTCAGTACACGTAACGTATGGCTGAGTTATATGCAAGAACGAGAGCCCAATCTGGCGTCAAAATGCAGCGCTGCTCTGCGGGGGGACACATTTGCCACGACGGCGAGCGCTAATATGCATTATATGCATTATATGCATTATTATAATATTATTATGCATTATATTATATATTATATTATATATATTTTTATTTTTATTTATATATTACTTATATTATATTATATTATTAATATATTTTTTATATTGGCAGATAGCGCCACCAGGCACACCAGGCGCCACACCCCCGTGTGACTCCCCACTGTGTGCGCATGAGCCACACATCGGCCGCCCTCAAGCGGCCCCTCCGATGCTGTCGCTGCGGCTGTCCTGCTGGCTGCTGGGGCGGCGGCGGTCCCGCCGCTGGCTGCCGCTGCTGCTGCTGCTGCTGCTGCTGCTGCTGCTGCTGCTGCTGCTGCTGCTGTCGCTGCTGCTGGCCCACTGCCGCCACGGCGGCGGTCGGCCCCGGCGGCACGGCTGCCGCAGCGGCGGCGGCGGCTAGCTCTGCCTGGAGGAGGGAAATCACCGAGCGATGGGGCAATGCCAATAGTGGTGCTCACGGCCTGGGTTTCGCACCTGCCCACAAGCGCACAGCTCCCCGAGCTCCGGCGGACCCGGGCCGTGCGGCAGCGCGGCTGTCGGCAGCGCCGGCCCAGCGGCAGAGGCTGGCGCAGCGGCTGCGACTGGTGCAGCAAGTTGCGGCTGCCCAGGGGCTGCCGCTGGTGCCGGCGAGGCCGGCAAGGCTGCTGGCACCTGCTGCTGCAGGGTCGCGGTGGCGGTCGAATCCCCTGATGGCAGCCGTGGCCCAGGTGCATGCGGCTGGTCCACAGCTGCGTGGATCAGCGGTGGGGCCGCGGCGGTAGAAGTGGCGGTGGTCTGGTGCCGTGCAGCCGCCGCTGCCGTGTGCCGCCGCTCCGCAGTCGGCAACCCATCCAGGAGGAGGCGCCAGAATACCTCTTTGTGGCTGTTGGCGATCTTTATCCCGCGCCACAGGCCGGCCAGCAGCTTCCGCGCCGCGGGTGCCGCTGCGGCGGCGGCAGGCGGCGGTGTCCCGTCGATGGCGTGCGCAAGGGCGGCGAAGGCAGCAAAGCGGGCGTCGCGCTCTGCTTCGAGACGGTCGAGCTGCATGGCTGTGGCGTTGCGAACAGTGATGCTGGTGAGCAGGACGTCGCCGCCGGGCCGCTGCCAGCCCACGTGGCGTAGCGCTTGCTGCGCGAACGCGGTCTGAGGCGGTGGCGGCGGCACGCACTGCCGAGCCGCCACCTCCCAGGCTGGCAGCGGCTGCTGACGGAGACACCTCGCAACCCGCTCCTGGCAGGCGTGCAGAGGCCCCACGGCCTCTGTGAATACGGGGAAGGCAGCTCGCCGGACTCCATTGGCGAACTGGGGGCCGGTGAGCGGCGGCGCCATGAGGTCTGACGCGCGCAGCAAGTGCCCAAGCGTGACGATGCCGTGCATTTGAAGCGCGCGGCACGCCACCCTCTCGGCCATGGGGACCACTGCATTCCCCGGGCCGACGAGGCGCAGGTCCAGGAGGGGATTATTCCACAGCACTGCCGCGGCGCACCAGTCTCCCACTGGGGGCTGGGTGAGCTGGGTGGCTGGGTCGGCGAGGAGGCGCAGGGGTGGGAGGCGGTGGAGGCCTTGAATCATTCTGCGCATGGGCGGCGGCAGTATGTCGGTGGTCAGCTGTCCGGGCTTCAAGCCCAGCAGCTCGAGGGGGTGGGCTTCTCGGTCGCACTATGCCAACGAGGAGGCTGGATCTGGTCCTATTTTTCGGTAACAAATGGTCTCAAATGGTCTCAAATCCGCGGTAGATCAGAGACCAACTGAGACCAAATTGAGACCACGACTCGCATGTGCATC
>JAABUM010004776.1_pt1 | contig 14919 bp, 10 predicted proteins | sample 5559161 | NCBI WGS metagenome assembly JAABUM01 (sample SAMN10711868, study PRJNA513369) | rock metagenome | isolation source: Antarctica rocks | place: Antarctica: Victoria Land, Siegfried Peak nord
CGTTGCGGGAGAGGTTGATGCCGAGGTTGGACGCTGCACGTTCCAGGTCCTCGTCGTCACCGCCGCCCATCTCGATCGCTGCCCCGTCGCTGGAGAGCACCTCCACGTTGAGGCACAGCGACTGCAGCTCCTTGAGCAGCACCTTGAACGACTCAGGGATACCGGGCTCCGGGATGTTCTCGCCCTTGACGATGGCCTCGTACACCTTCACCCGGCCGAGCACATCGTCGGACTTGATCGTCAGCAGTTCCTGCAGCGTGTATGCCGCGCCGTAAGCCTGCATCGCCCAGCACTCCATCTCACCGAAGCGCTGGCCACCGAACTGGGCCTTACCGCCGAGCGGCTGCTGGGTGATCATCGAGTACGGACCGGTGGAGCGGGCGTGGATCTTGTCGTCCACCAGGTGGTGCAGCTTGATGATGTACATGTAGCCGACGGCCACCGGGTACGGGTACGGCTCTCCGGAGCGACCGTCGAACAGCTGCGCCTTACCGTCACCCTTGACCATCATCTCGCCGTCCCGGTTGGGCAGGGTCGAGCTGAGCAGTCCGGTGATCTCGTTTTCCCGTGCACCGTCGAACACCGGGGTGGCCGTACGGGTGCCCGGCTCGGCCGCGTACAGCTCCTCGGGCAACTTGCTCGCCCAGTCCGGGTCGCCGTTGATCTGCCAGCCGGTCTTGGCGATCCACCCGAGGTGCACCTCCAGGATCTGGCCCAGGTTCATCCGTCGCGGCACACCGTGGGTGTTCAGGATGATGTCGACCGGCGTGCCGTCGGGCAGGAAGGGCATGTCCTCGGCGGGCAGGATCTTGCCGATGACGCCCTTGTTGCCGTGCCGGCCGGCGAGCTTGTCACCGTCCTGGATCTTGCGCTTCTGCGCCACGTACACGCGCACCAGCTCGTTGACGCCGGGCGGCAGGTCGTCCTCGTCGTCGCGGGAGAACACCCGGATACCGATGACCTTGCCGGTCTCGCCGTGCGGCACCTTGAGGCTCGTGTCCCGGACCTCGCGGGCCTTCTCGCCGAAGATCGCCCGCAGCAGGCGCTCCTCCGGAGTCAGCTCGGTCTCGCCCTTCGGCGTCACCTTGCCGACCAGCACGTCGCCCGGCTGCACCTCGGCGCCGATCCGGATGATGCCGCGGTCGTCGAGATCGGCCAGCACCTCCTCGGAGACGTTCGGGATGTCCCTGGTGATCTCCTCGGCACCGAGCTTGGTGTCGCGGGCGTCGATCTCGTGCTCCTCGATATGGATCGAGGTCAACGTGTCGTCCTGGATGAGGCGCTGGCTGAGGATGATTGCGTCCTCGTAGTTGTGCCCCTCCCACGGCATGATCGCCACGAGCAGGTTCTTGCCCAGCGCCATTTCACCGTTCTCGGTGCAGGGACCGTCGGCCAGTACCTGGCCGGACTCCACCCGCTGGCCCTCGTCCACGATCGGACGCTGGTTGGTGCAGGTTCCCTGGTTCGACCGCGCGAACTTGCGCATCCGGTAGGTCGCCCGGGTGCCGTCGTCGGCCATCACGGTGACGTAGTCGGCCGAGACCTCCTCGATGACACCGGACTTGGCGGTGACGATGACGTCCCCCGCGTCGACCGCGGCACGCAACTCCATGCCGGTACCGACCAGCGGAGCCTCGCTGCGCACCAGCGGAACAGCCTGACGCTGCATGTTGGCGCCCATCAAGGCACGGTTGGCGTCGTCGTGCTCCAGGAACGGAATCATCGCCGTCGCCACGGACACCATCTGGCGCGGGGAGACGTCGATGTAGTCCACGCCGTGCGGGTCGATGTAGTCGACCTCGCCACCCTTGCGGCGAACCAGTACCCGCTCGTCGGTGAGGTTGCTGTCGGCGTCCAGGGTCGAGTTGGCCTGCGCGACGACGAAGCGGTCCTCTTCGTCCGCCGTCAGGTAGTCCAGCTCATCGGTGACCTTGCCGTTGACCACCTTGCGGTACGGCGTCTCGATGAAGCCGAACGGGTTGACCCGCGCGTAGGAGGACAAGGACCCGATCAGGCCGATGTTGGGCCCCTCCGGGGTCTCGATCGGGCACATCCGGCCGTAGTGGCTGGGGTGCACGTCGCGGACCTCGAAGCCGGCCCGCTCGCGGGACAGTCCACCCGGACCCAACGCCGAGAGTCGACGCTTGTGCGTCAGCCCCGACAGCGGGTTGGTCTGGTCCATGAACTGCGACAGCTGGGAGGTCCCGAAGAACTCCTTGATCGCGGCCACGACCGGGCGGATGTTGATCAGGGTCTGCGGCGTGATCGCCTCGACGTCCTGCGTGGTCATCCGCTCGCGAACCACCCGCTCCATGCGGGACAGGCCCACCCGGATCTGGTTCTGGATCAGCTCGCCGACGGTGCGCAGGCGACGGTTACCGAAGTGGTCGATGTCGTCGACCTCGACGGGGACCTCGACTCCCTGTGGAGCCGTCATCGTCGTTTCGCCCCCATGCAGGCGCACCAGGTACTCGATGGTGGCGACGACGTCTTCTTCGGTCAGGGTGCTGTTGGTGACCGGCACCCCGCTGTTGAGTCCGAGCTTCTTGTTGATCTTGTAGCGACCGACCTTGGCCAGGTCGTAACGCTTGTCCTTGAAGAAGAGGTTCTCCAGCAAGGTCTGCGCGCTCTCGCGGGTGGGCGGCTCGCCCGGGCGCAGCTTGCGGTAGATGTCCAGCAGGGCTTCGTCGGTGCCTGCGGTGTTGTCCTTTTCCAGGGTGTCCATCATGATCTGGGAGAAGCCGAAGCGTTCGGTGATCTGCTCGGCGGACCAGCCCAGCGCCTTGAGCAGCACGGTGACCGGCTGGCGACGCTTACGGTCGATGCGCACACCCACGGTGTCGCGCTTGTCGACGTCGAACTCCAGCCACGCACCGCGGCCGGGGATCACCTTGACGCTGTGTACGTCCTTGTCGGTGGCCTTGTCGACGGCATGGTCGAAGTAGACACCCGGCGAACGGACCAACTGGGACACCACGACACGCTCGGTGCCGTTGATGACGAACGTTCCCATGTCGGTCATCATCGGGAAGTCGCCCATGAACACCGTCTGGCTCTTGATCTCACCGGTGTTGTTGTTGATGAACTCCGCGGTAACGAACAGCGGCGCCGCGTAGGTCATGTCCTTGTCCTTGCACTCCTCGACGGAGGCCTTGACCTCGTCGAAGCGTGGGTCGGTGAAGGACAGCGACATCGATCCGGAGAAGTCCTCGATCGGCGACAGCTCGGTGAGGATCTCCTCGAGTCCGCCTGCGGTCGCGTTGTCACCCCGGGAGATCGCCCGTTCGCGCCAGGAAGGAGAACCGATCAACCACTCGAACGAGTCTGTTTGCAGATCGAGAAGGTCGGGCACCTCCAGTGGCTCTTTGATCTTCGCGAACGAAACCCTCTTGGGGGCACCTGGAATGCCGACAAGGGGACCGACCGTTGTTTGACCAGTTGAACCGGTCTTCACAGGAGTGGTCTTGGTCTGGCGAGAGACTGCCAAGATGCATCCTTCCAGCACCTCATGCGGGCCGTCACTGCTCGGACGGCCACTGCTATGTCGACACCGGACCGGAAGCTGCCACGTGGGCGAACGACCGTCCGGACTCTTTTGCGGTGGCCTGCTTCAGCCGGAGAAAGAGGGACCTCCGGAATGCGGACAGCAAGAAACCAGCGCAACGTCGAAGGGTAGCCGCTTGGCGAGTCTTTGTCGAATCGGGCAGCCGCAAACACACCCGAGCTGGACCCCGCGTGCGGCACAAGCCTGGCGGGCCACCGGCCCTTCGTCAAGGGTTTCCCGCGTTCGGCCCTGCCGCAGACCTCCCGCAGCCGCCGCTCAGGACTCGGTGAGCGCCGAGAGCAGCCACTTGCCGTTGTTGCGCAGCATGCTGGCGGTAAAGCGATATCCGCTGGGCTGCAAGGCAGTTCCGCCGTTGTCTCCCGTGACGACCACGAAGGCGATGACCTCGGCCCGGTCACCTTCGAGCAAGCGCACCGCGTCGGAAATAACCGTGGCCTTGACCGCTGTCTTCGACTGCACGGCGACCTTGCGGATGTTGTCGAAGTTCGCCCGGTGCTCGTTCACCATCTCCGGCGTCATCGCCGCCTCCGCGCCAACGAAGTCCGCGTCGATCGTCGCGTAGTTGTATGAATACGCCTTCTGCAGGACATCGATGGTCGCCGCGCCCACCTGCTGGGTGTCCGGCGCGTTCACCAAGGCAACGTTCGCGCTGGTCGCCGTGTCATCCGAACCGCGGGCGTGCACCAGAGACACCACGCTCAGGAAAACCGCGGCAACCAGCATCAGCAGCGCGATGGCCAGCGACACGGGCACAACCCGGGAACGAGGAGAAGCCTTGTCCGGCAGCGCCGAATCCGCCGCCGCTCGGCCCTTCGGCCAAGCAGGCAGGCGGCGAGCGCCGGACCGCCGCTGGACCGCGTCCTTCCGGGAACGCTGCTGGTCCGATGCCCTGATCGGCTGGTCGCTGGCGCTGTCCTGTTCCGACGCGTTCTGCCGGTCAGCTCCGGATGCCCGGGTACCGGCGACTGCTGGTCGGCGTTTGACCGGCGATGGCCTTCTGCGGTTCACCGGTGGCATCGGTGACTGCTCCTCTCCTGGGCGAACGACGGCACTGCTGGCATCCCGGACATCACTGCCCGACCTTGGCCGGGTCGGCCGGCTTCAAGTCGGAGGCCTTCCAACCACTGTCGGTCCGGGACAGGGAGATCGTTAGCGCCAACCGCTGCTTCTGGGACGCGCCAGCGGCCGGGGCGCCGGCCTGGGTGCTGGGCGCTGGCTGGGCACTGGGACCGGGTTGTGCGCTGGGACCGGGTTGTGCGGCTGGCGCAGGCTGGGCGCTCGGGCTGGGAGCGGCCGAGCCCTGGGCCGGGCCTGCTGCCGGATTGGCCAACGTGGTGTCGACGAACACCAGTGCAACCGCGGTCCCCGCTGCAGTGTTGAACTCGCTCAACGCCGCATTGGTAACCGTGGAGGTCACGCTGCTCGGTGTCTGCTGAATCCGCTGCTTGAGCTGGGGCTCCTGCTTGCCGTACTGGTCGGCCAGTCCGCCCGTGATCACTGCCTGCCATGCCTTGAGCGTCGCGTCGGGATCACCGCCCTTGACCGTCGTCATCGTCGCGGCCACCGATCGGGCGGCGGCCACCGCCGCGTCCCGGTCGGTGCTGGCGGAAACCGGAGCGGAGGTGCCGAAGGTGTGCACGGTGTACACCACCGATGCGCCCAGAGCTGCCGCCGCTAGGACGAGAGCACCGACGGCGATAAGAAGTCGTCTGGCCGGACTGGCCGCGTCGGCGCGCCGGGACCTCGCACCGGGAGGAGGCGCATCGTCCGCCGTGGCATTGTCAGCGACCGGCTTGTCCGAACCGTCCTCGACCGCGGTTACGGTGGTCTGCGGGTCAGTTTCAGCGTCGGTGCCAGCGGGCGCGCGCGCAGTTTCGACCCCGCCCGTTCTGATGCTCTTGGTATTCATCGCGTTCCATGATGCCTGGATTTCTCCGGCACCGCTCCCATCATTCGATTTGCCTTACCGCTGCCGACGGCGTTTCCCGTGCAGCAAGCAGGAATTGCGCCGCGGACTCAGGCGCCGAACAGCAGCTGGTTCAGCAGCCCCGTCAACTGGTTCAGCAGGACACCGGAGTTCGCGCTCAGCGGCCCCAACTTGAAGCCCGCCCCGCCCGGCTGCACAACAGCGGGCACCGTGGGGCTTCCCGGCAGCTGCTTTGCATGCTGGGAACCGCGCACCGAGATCGGGCTGCCATTCGGTTCAGCGCAGTAGGCGTTGGTATTCAGCGGCACCTGAGTCGTGTAGTCGTCGAAGTTCGGATTCGCAGCCTTCTGCCGCTGCAGCTCGGCGTAGGTGCCCTCGTATCCAGCGATGCAGGGGAAGGGATCGTTGATGTTGAACGCGAGACCGAAGTGAGCGAATCCGTCACCGGGCGCCACCGTGAACCCTGCGGCCGAGACCGCAGGCAACAGCTGGTTCAGGGTGCGCAGCCCGGTGGTCCGCAGTGAGGTGATGCCCGCGACGGTGGCGAGGTTCGCTAGGGTCGTGGACAGCTGCGGCGCCGTCGTGTCGAGCAGGGCGCCGAGCTCGGTACCAGCTTGCTGACCCGTTCCGATGAGTCGACGAATATCGGGGTCGCTCGCCTGCAGCTGCTCGGAGATGAGCCTCAGATCGGAGCTGAAGCTGACGATGGCGGAGCCCTGATTGCGTTGAGTGTCCAGCACGGTCTGCAGATCGCCAATCAGCCGCAGGGTCTGCGGTAGCGCGTCCGTGGCCGCCGTGGTCAAGAGATTTCCTTGATCCAGCAGTCTCTGCAGCGCAGGACCAGAGCCTTGGAAGGCCGTGCCGAGTTCACGGACGACGGTCCTCAGCGAGTCCAGCGGCACGGAACGCACCAGGCCGTCCACGCTCGCCAGCAGGTCCTCAGTGGCGACCGGAATGGAGGTGCGGTCGACCGGGATGATCGAGCCGTTCTTGAGGAACGGGCCCTGCGCCGTGTTCGGGCGCAGGTCCACATACTGTTCGCCGACCGCCGAGCGGTTCGCGACGGCCGCCTGGAGGTCACCCGGGATCTCTGGAGCTCCGCCGTTGATGTTCAGCTCGACGGCAACCCCTGTCGGGGTGAGTCGCAGCTGGTTGACTTTTCCTACGGCGACGCCGCGGTAGGTCACCTCAGCGTTGGGAAAGATCCCGCCGGAGTTCTTCAGCTGCATCTGGACGTTGTAGCCGGAGGCACCGAAGTAGCGGTCCAGACCCACGTAGCGCACGGCGGTGTAGGTGACGCCGACGATCGTGATGACGAGGAAAACGGCGAGCTGCACTCGCACCATCTTGCTTCTCATGGCGTTCCCGTCCCCGGTATCGGTGTGGCTCTCGGTAGCGGAAGAGCGGGTAGACCGAGGAGCTTGGGGTCGAGCACCCCGTTGGAGATGATCGTTCCCAAGTTGAAGTCGGCAGTGAGATTGAGGTTGCCGTAGCCGTTCAGCAGGATGGTCGACGAGGAGTCCGTGAACGGGAAGGTCAACAGCAGCTGCAAGGACTTAGGCAGGTTCGAGCCGGAGTCGGCCAGCGCGCGCAGCGTCGGCTGCAACGCCTGCAGGTCGGCAACCAGGCCGTCCTTGCTCCGATTGATCACCGAGGTCGCGACGACGCCCAGTTGGTCGAGTTGCTTCAACAACAGGACGAGCTGGGGGCGTTGCTCCTCGAGCGTCTTGACGCCGGCCGGGAGGTCATCGAGGGCGAGCTGGAGATTGGACTTCTGTGTGTCCACCGTCTTGGCCAGCGTGTTCAGCCCGTCCAGTGCCCGAGAGATCTCGCTGCGCTGCTCGTTGAGTCCGCTCACCAGGGTGTTCGTCTGCTCGACGAGCGAGCGCACCTCCCCTTCCCTGCCGCTGAGCGCCGCGTTGAGCTCGCGAGCCACCGTCTGCAGTTGAGCCACACCTCCGCCGTTGAGCAGCAGGGACAACGCACCGAACACCTCTTCGAGCTCGGTGCCGCGCGTGGTGTCCTTGAGCGGGATGGTGAGACCGTCGGCGAGTTTGCCGGTCGCTCCGTCCTTGGGCGGGGCGAGGGTGACGTACTTCTCTCCCAGCAGGCTGGTCTGGTTGATCGAGCCCAGTGAGTTGGCAGACAGATCGACCGATCCGTTGAGGGTCACGGTGACTTCGGCCGTCACACCGTCCGGCGCCAGCCCGATCTTGTCGACCTTGCCCACGTTGACGTCGTTGACCTTGACGTTGGACTGCGGGACGAGGTCGAGTACGTCCTTGAATTGGACCACCACGTTGAAGGGGTGGTCGCCGAGATCTGGACCACCGGGCAGCGGGACGCCGTACAAACCGCCGCACCCGGTGCTGACGCCGGCCACCGCGGTGATGGCGGCCACCACCCGGAAAGTCGCTCCCCAACGTCGTCTCATCATCGGCTCCCGGGGAGAGGCAGTGCAGGCAGTTCAGGACCCGCGCCCGAGAGGAAGCCCGGCGTTGGAATGACGACCTTGCCGCCCTGTCCGGCCGCAACCGTCTTGCAGTAGTCGATCAACGGCCCCGTCTTGCCACCCAACGCGTCGAACACCGGGTTCCCGGGTGTCAGCTGGGCGGGCTTGATGAGGTTGCAGAGCAACAGCCCCGGGTCAGACAGCTCGTTGAAGTTCAAGCGCGTGTCCAAGGTCCCGGAGGCCGCGTTATAGGAGTTGATCAAGTTGCTGCCCGCGATCGGTGCGACGTCGAGAACCTCGGCGAGGGCCCCTCGTTGCTTGACCACCGTATCGGTGACCGCGGCCAGGCCGGTGACGTTCTGGCTCAATGATTCGCGGTTGTCCCTCACGAACGAGGCAACTTCACCGAGGGCCACCGACAGCTGCTGAAGGGCCGCCCCGAGATCGGTCCGCTCGCCGGCCAGGAACTGAGTGAACGTGGCCAGCTGCTGGGTGAACTGCTGCACCTGCTGGTCGTTGGCGGCGAGCGTGGAGACGAAGGACTGGAGGTTGGTGACGGTGGCGAACAGGTCACCGCGGGAGTTCGCGAGGGTCGCGACTGCCTGGGACAGCTGATCGATCGTGCCGTTGAGCGCGGCGCCGTTGCCGTTCAGGTTTGCGGCGCCGGTATTCAACAGGTTGGTCAACGCCCCGTTCGAGTTCGCCCCCTGCGGACCCAGCGCGGTCGCCGTCTTCTTCAGGCTGCTGGCGAGCTGGTCCAGCTCCACCGGTGTCGCGGTCCGGTCCTTCGGTATGACGGCATTGTTCGCCATCTTGGGGCCGCCCTTGTAAGGGGGTAGGACTTGAACGTAACGGTCGGCGACGACGGTCGGCGTGACCGAGGCGGCTTGGGCGTCAGCAGGCACGGAGACACCAGGGTCCATGCTCATGACGACCTTGACCACATCGCCTTGCGGCTGGACGGAGTCGACCGAACCCACCTTGACTCCGAGTACCCGGACGTCCGAGCCCGAGTAGATGCCCACCGTCGTGGCGAAGTATGCGGTGATCTTGTTACCGCTCGGGCGGAGGAAGACCCACCACACCACGGAGGCCGCGACCAGGACCACGACCAGCCCGATCACCGCTGTCCTCAGGATTCCACGGTCTCGCATCTCAGCGACCTCCTGTCGGAGCGGCGGGCGCCGGAACGGTCCCCGAGTTCACTGATGGCGGAGTCCCGTGGCCGCCGGCCAGATCGACCACCGAGGGCAGCAGGAGGTTGGGCACGGTGGAGTCGAACCAGCGGCCGTTGCCAATGGCGTTGCCGAAGAGGCGATAGAACGGCGCAAGCAGCGCCAGCCCCGAATCGATGTTGCTGAGGTTGCTCACGAGAGTGTTGACCACACCTTGCAGCTGTTTCAGGACGGGTCCCATCTGGGCCCGGTTGTCATTGACGAGCCCCAGGAGCTGCTGCGACAACGCCTGCGTGTTGGTGAGCAGGGCAGAGATCGCAGAACGTCGATCGTTCAGCGCGGACAGCAGCACGCTGCCGTCCTGCAGCAGAGCCGCGAACTGAGCATTGCGATCAGCGAGGATCTGGCTGGTCTGCTTACTCGCGTCCAGCAACGACGCCAACTGCTGGTCGCGGCTGGAGATCGTCTCGGAGAGCCGAGTCACCCCGTCCAACGCTCCCCTGATGGAGGTCGGAGTGCCCTGCAGGGCATCGGTGAGCACCTGGAAGCTCTGCTTGAGCTGATCGGTGTTGATGTTGTTCACGGTGTCGGTCAGGCCGGAGAATGCCTGGATGACGTCATAGGGCGCGGTCGTCCGGTTCAGCGGTATCGGCACCTCGGGGTCCGCGCTCTGCGTCCCCTGCGGGTCCAATTCCAGGAATTTCTGGCCGAGGATGGTCTTGATCTTGATCGCCGCCACCGACTTGTCCCCGACCCAGGCACCGGACACCTGGAAGGTGACGACGACGTGGTCGCCGTCGAGCTTGATGTCCTTGACCTGGCCGGAGCGAACCCCGGCCACGCGCACCTCGTCGCCCGTCTTCAGGCCCGCCGTCTCACTGAAGTCGGCGGTGTACTTCGTGCCACCGTTGATGAGCGGAAGGTTGTCCCGGAACAGGACGGCGCCGAGGATCAAGAACATCACGACGATGGCCACCACCCCGCTGACCATGGGGTTGCGCTTGCGCGTTGCCGCCATCACTGGCCCCCGGTCTTGGAATAGCACCTGGGCGCGGTGTTGGTGTAAACGGGCAACTGCAGGCTCGGGATGCCGTTGGGCAGGGTCAGCGGAGGTACGAAACCTTCAGTGCCGATGCTGATATCCGCGCTGCACAGGTAGAAGTTGAACCAGGAGCCGTAGGAGGCGGCCCGGTTGGCGGCAGCCAGCTTGACCGGCAGGTTGAACAAGAACTTGTTGACGTCCTCGTTGTTCGCATTGAGGTTCGCCGAGAGGTCACCAAGCGCGGCGAGGCTCGTCCGCAACGGTTCGCGGGCCGGCTTCAGCAAGCCGGCCGTGGCATCGGTGAGCTGGGCCAGCGAGGAAATCGAAGAGGTGACCGCTCCCCGGTCCTGGGACAGTCCGGACACGAGTTGCTGCAAGGAGATCACCAGAGAGCTCACCTTATCTGCGCGTTGGTTCACCGTGTCCAGCACGGAGTTCAGATTGCCGATGAGCTCACCGACCACCCTGTCCTTGTCGGCAATGCTGTTGGTCAGGCTGGCGGTACTGGAGATCAGGCTGTTGACCGTTCCGCCCTCGCCCTGCAGCACCTGAATAATCTCGTAGGACAGCTGGTTGACCTGGCTTGGGTCCAGCGCCTGAAACAGCGGCTTGAATCCGCCGAACAGCACCGTCAAGTCGAGTGCGTTCTGCGTGCGGTCCAAGGGGATCACCTCGTCGCTCTGCAAGGCGGGTGTCCCGTTGGAGTCCCCTCGCCCCATCGCGATGTAGCGCTGGCCGACGATGTTGCGGTACCGCAGCGCGGCGGTGCTGTTGGCCGGAACCGAGCGATTCTCCTCCAACCCCATCGACACCTCGGCGAGCCGCCTGTCAACGAGCTTGATGCCGGTCACCTGTCCAATTCGCACACCCGAGACACGGACATCGTCCCCGACGTTGAGTCCGGTCACGTCACTGAACATCGCCTTGAACGGCGTGCCGCTACTGGCTCCGCTGTTGGAAATAGTGGCGGCGAGTACACCGGTGGCGAGGAGGGTGACCGCGATGAACGCGATCAACTTGAGCAACGGCGCGAGCAGTCCCCTCATCGGAGGGTCACCTCACTGCCGCGTAGCCCTGGCGCAGCGACCAGCGCACTCCATCCCGGCACCTGCTCCGGCGCGGTGCCGTTGGTCTGGCCGAACAGCGTGCCCAACATGCCTTGTTCGGAGGTCGAGCCGGCAAGCCCCAGGCCTGTGTTGCCCAGCGGCAGGGACGATGCCTGGTAATCCGGGTTCGTCGACGGAGGATGCGCCGAGCCGTCGTTGACCGGCCCGCCGGGGTACTGCGGGAAGTTGCCCACCCTGGGGTCCACCATCGGATAGCAGCGCGGTCCGCGAGGATCGCCGTCGCCCTTCGGCTCGTCCTGGTTGGGAACGTACTTCCCCCGGTTCTTGACGAGCTCCAGCTTCAACCGCAAACCCGGCCGATTGGTGCCGACACCGATCGCTTGGTCGATGTTGGGAATGAGGTTGGTGAAGTTCCGCAGGGTGCACTGGTAGTCCGGCGCGAAGCGCGCAAGCACCTGCAAAGTGGTCGTCGAGTCGTTGCTCACCCGGATGACGTTCGCACCGTTCGCGTTGAGGAAGCCGGTCAAGTCGGCAGAGGTGTCGGTCAGCGTCGCATACAGCAGTTCCAGGTTGGAGCGCTGCTCCACGACCGTATTTCCGGTCGTGGTCAGGTTGGCGAGCGCGGCGATCAGGTCCGGCGCCGCCGCGCTGTAGGTGTCGGCCAGGTCCGCCAAACCACTGATGTCGGCCTGGAGGGCGGGCAGCTGTTGGCTCAGGGAGGTGACCAAGGTGTTCAGCTGGGAAAGATTCTGGCCCAGCTGCTTGCCACGCCCGTCGAGAGCTTGGGCCATGGCACCCAGGGTCGCCGACAGGTCCTGCGGTGGAACCGCACGCAGTACCGGCAGCAAGCCGTCGAGCACCCGCTGGACCTCGACCGTCTGCTGTGAGGTGTCCTGCTCGATCACATCGCCAGAAGAAATCGGCGGCTGCCGGTCAGCTGGCATCACCAGCGAGACGAACTTGTCGCCGAACAAGGTCTTCGGCAGGAATCGGGCGGTGACATTGCCCGGGATGAGCTGCACCTTGTCTGGTTGCAAAGCGAGTTGGAGCTGGGCTTTGCCATTCGAGTTGGAAATCTGTCGGACCTCGCCGACGATCAAGCCATTGAGCTTGACGTCCGACTCCGGCAACAGCTCATTGCCGATGCTCTCCGCCGTCAGTTGCACCATCACCACAGAGGTGAACTTCTTTTGGTAAACGAGGACCGTGAGAATTAAGGCGCCGACTAGGAAGACGACGAAGAGCAATCCCACCGCGCGCCGCACCACACTCGACGCCTTCATCCGGTATCCGCACGGTAGTGGTGGTGCCCCAGATAGCCAGGCTGAGGAAAAAGTCGAGCACGCTCACCGCCACGATCGCGGTGCGCACCGCACGTCCTACCGCGACGCCCACGCCGGCGGGGCCGCCCGAGGCGTTATAGCCGTAGTAGCAGTGCACCAAGATGACGACAACGGCGAAGGCGAGAACCTTACCGAAGGACCACAGCACGTCCTGGGGCGGTAAGAAGAGATTGAAGTAATGATCGTAGCTTCCCGTGGACTGCCCATAGAACAGAGTCGTCACTGTCCGCGAAGCCAGATAAGAGACGAGCAGGCCGACGACGTACAGCGGAATGACGGCCACGAACGCGGCAATGATCCTGCTCGTCACCAGAAAGGGAAGGCTGGGCACGGCCATCGTCTCCAGGGCATCGATCTCCTCGGAGATACGCATCGCACCCAGCTGGGCGGTGAAGCCGCAGCCCACCGTCGCCGACAGGGCCAGCCCAGCAATCAGCGGGGCGATCTCCCTGGTGTTGAAGTACGCCGAGATGAACCCGGTGAAGACCGCGCTGCCGATCTGATTGAGTGCGGCAAATCCCTGCAAACCGACTACGGTACCGGTGAACAAGGAGAGACCGGCGATCACGCCGACGGTTCCGCCGATCACCGCGAGGGCGCCACTGCCGAAACTGACCTCCGCGAGTAGCCGCAGTACCTCTTTCATGTACTTGCGCAGCGTCTGCGGAATCCACCCCAAGGAGCGCAGGTAGAAGAGGAACTGATCGCCAAGATCCTCGAGTACCCCTAGCGGGCCCTCGGCGATGCGCTTAGCCCGGTGGGAGGCTTTCGTCAATGCGGTCATGGCCGGCTCACGAACCCTTCGCCGGGACGAGCTGCAGATAGAGCGTCGTCAGCACAAAGTTGACAAAAAACAGCAGCAGGAAGGTGATGACGACGGACTGGTTGACCGCGTCACCAACGCCCTTGGGACCGCCGGATGGGTTGAGCCCCTTGTAGGCGGCGATGATGGCCGCGATGAGACCGAAAATCAGCGCCTTGATTTCACTGATGTACAGGTCAGGCAACTGCGCCAGCGCTGAGAAGGACGACAGGTAGGCCCCGGGGGTGCCGCCCTGCAACACGACGTTGAAGAAGTATCCGCCGACGACACCGACCACGCTGACCATTCCGTTGAGCAACACCGCGATAAGCATGGCGGCCAACACCCGCGGGACGACCAGTCGCGCGATCGGGTCAACCCCGAGCACGCGCATCGCGTCGATCTCCTCCCGGATGGTGCGGGATCCGAGATCGGCGCATATCGCGGAGCCGCCCGCTCCGGCGACCAGCAGCGCGGTCACGATCGGGCTGGCCTGCTGAATGATCGCGAGGACGCTAGCCGCACCGGTGAACGACTGAGCGCCGAGCTGGCGGGTGAGCGAACCGAGTTGGAGCGCAATCACCGCGCCGAACGGGATGGCGACGAGCGCCGTCGGGAGAATCGTGACGCTCGCGATGAACCACGCCTGTTGAATGAACTCCCGCAGCTGAAAAGGGCGGCGAAAAATCCCCCGTGCAATACTGGCCGTGAGTTCGGCGACCAGGCCGACCTGGCGTAGGGCACCGCTACCGGGCAGCGCCTTCGAGTTCGACGACGTCACTCGCTGTCCCGCCGGTACGAGCCGCCACGCGAACGATCGGAGGCGCCGCCCGTCGCAGCAGGAAGCTTGACCGTCGAGTCGGAGTCCTGGCGCTCGGTGGAATCACTGTCGGAATCCTCCGAGTCCGAGCCGTGCCTGCCCTGCTGAGACCTGTCGTCCTGGGACACGGGCTGGGACCACTCGGAGCGTCCGCCGGACTCGTCGCCTGACCGTTCTTTGCGGATCTGCTCGTACTCCGCGCGATCGTCGTCGTCGAAGCTGTCCAGGATGCCGCGCTGAGCCTGCTCGGGAAGCGTGTGCAGCATCCCCATCACCCGCTCGCGCCTGCGGTGCACCGCCTTACGGTCAGGACTGCCCGGAGTGACCTCGATCTGCGGCACGATGCCACGGACATCCTCGGCCGAGCCGTCGTGGTGGCCGGCGTCGGCCTGGGCCTGTTCCTCGGCCATCTGGCTCTCGTCTTTTTCCTCGCTCATCCCGATGGGACCGATCTTGCGACCGTTGAGGAACTGCTCAACGACGGGCTCGTCGCTGGTCAGCAGCACCTCCCGAGGACCGAACATCACGAGGTTCTTCCGGAACAGCATGCCCAGGTTGTCCGGGACCGTACGGGCGACGTTGATGTTGTGGGTGACGATTAGGATGGTGGCGTCAATGCGGGCATTGATGTCGATGAGCAGCTGACTCAGGTACGCGGTCCGGACCGGGTCGAGTCCGGAGTCGGGCTCGTCGCAGAGAATGATCTGCGGATCCAGGACCAGGGCG
>JAABUM010004778.1_pt1 | contig 14917 bp, 13 predicted proteins | sample 5559161 | NCBI WGS metagenome assembly JAABUM01 (sample SAMN10711868, study PRJNA513369) | rock metagenome | isolation source: Antarctica rocks | place: Antarctica: Victoria Land, Siegfried Peak nord
CGGTGGGTTCGCTGACCTCGACGGTGAACAGCGGTGCCAGGGGCGCGGTCGACGGCGTGGTTGACGCTGCCGGTGCCCTAGCGGGCCCAACGGTCGGCACCGCGGCCGTCACGTCGCTTGCCGTCGGTGTGGTGCCTTGCGGTGTGGTCGGCATCGGCGCCGTGCGCATGGGCTGGGCCGGGGTCGGGGTCGGGCGCATGCCCGGGACGACCCCGGCGACCACGGTGCCGGCGTCCCTGAGTACCGCGGAGGGCAGCAGGACGATGTTGGCCACGATCCGCACCAGCCAGGACCAGGGGCGGGGCAGGAACCGGCCTACCAGGTTCCGTAGCAGGCGTTCGCGGGCGATCGCGGCCACCGCCTTGGCGGGCAGGTTCTGCGACCGCAGAAGGCCGCTCAGCCCGTTGAGCTGCCGGACCCGGTCAGTGGCCGCCTGCGTGAGCCCAGTGAGTTTGCTGCCGAGCCAACCAGCCAGCCGCGCACCGGGGCTGCCGAACAGCCGCATCGTCCAGCTGACCGCCGTCCCAATCGCACCGGCGGCGGTACTGACAGCGGTGCTGACTGCCCTAACGGCCTTGCCGACCAGGGTCTGCCCCACTTTCGTGGTGAGGCCCCAGACCAGGCCGGCGAGGACCCCCGGTGCCCGCAGGCCGCGCGCAGCTATTGAGGCTGCGCCGAGCAGCCAGCCGTAGGAGCGGCGCACCATCGTGAACAGCCCATCCAGGTGCAGCCGCGCGGCGAGCCGACCGGCGCCCTCGGTGACCGTACGGGTGTAGCCCAGGACCAGGTCCTTGGCGGTCAGGAAGGCCGCGAAGCGCTGCCGGTCGTGCTGCCCGGCCGTCCTGTCGTCGTGGACCGCCTGTAACGGCGGTCGGTGATCTGTGCTGGTCATGTTGTGCTCCTAGAGGTGAACATGCGAAAAGGGCCCCGGCGGCTGCCGAGACCCAGCACGTGCCGGACCAGCTGGCCCGGAACGCACAAAAGGCCCTCCACCGGATCGGTGAAGGGCCTGTCAGGCCAGCGAGGGGCGGTGTTGCCAGCCCTGCAACAGGGCGTGGTTGTCCTACCTCGCTGATCTCAGTCTAGCAGAAGATGATCATGACTAGCAAGCGCTTCTCCCGTGGAAGACGTCGGGCGCGGGATCGGCGCGCTGCGCTTTCGCCCGGCCGCACCAGCAAGTGCTGAGGCCACCGTTACGGGCCAGCCACGCGGTCATCTTGCGACGGCCGTAAAGCACCTCGGGAAGCGGCCGGCCGTCGTTGCCGGTCCGGACGTGCAGCAGCATGTCCATTAGCGCCGCGTCGCTGCGGTGCCGGGCGCACGCCTCGCTCGTCTTCCATGCTCGGTAGGTGCGTGGGGCGACCGGCAGACCCAGCTCGGTGAGTTGGCTGCAGATCGACTCGACCCCACGACCAAGTGTGCGCTGCTCGTCGATGAACGCGCAGATCAGCGGCGTCGGGGGTCCAGTTCCCCGGCGAAGAAAATCGAGGCGGCCTTGAGGATCTCGTTGGCCTCAGTGAGGTCGCGGACCTGTGACTTCAAGGCCCTGATCTCCACCAGTTCCTCACTCGACGGACCGGGACGTGCCCCGCCGTCGACCTGGGCCTGCACGATCCACTTCCGCAGCGTCGCCGGCCCGACCCCAAGCTTCGGTCCCAACGCCTGGGCTGCGGCCCTGGGCGACGGGTAGTCATCTAGTCGTTCCAGGGCCATCCGCAGGGCCCGGTCCCGCTGATCAGTCGGGTACTTCTTCGGCATGACAGGCATCCTTCGCAAGAAAGGAAGCGGCATCAAACCCGGGACCGTTCAGACCTTCGCAGATCAAGATGGGGGAGGCGGTATCGCCGCGCAGCCGCTTGAGACGGTTGTGCTTCCACGAGTCAGCGGCCGGCACCGTGACCGAGCGCTGGCCTCGGCGCGCAAGTGCCGGGCGATCCCTCGCCTGGAAAAGCGTGCTTGCCAGTGTCGATTGACACGCTGGAGGCGGCTGCCCGGCTCACGAACCTAGGTTCGGGTAGCGGACCGGTCTCGCTGGACGCCACCAAAGCGCCCAGGGCAGCCGGGCGGCTGTGGGTCGTGTCCCATCCCATTGATGCCGAAGGACCTGGGGGTGGCCTGTTTGCATCTGGTCCTTTTCCGGGTCGGGCACGCCGAGAACATCAACCACACGGTGGCGCCCGGCGGTGGCGGGTCAGCGTTGGTAGTGCTGGGTGTTGAGGTTGAAGGTGCCTGTTTGGTGGTTGGTGTGGAAGTGCACGAGTGCGCCGGTGACGCTGGTCAGGATGGCGGTGCCGTCGCGTTGCGGGGTGGGGAAGGTGCCGGCTCGGTAGGCGGGGTTGCCACCTACGGGGTTGTCGGTGTGCACGAGCAGCTGCCCCTGCTGCGGGTCGGCGGGCAGCGCTCCGGCATACACCCCGAGGTAGGTCTGGCCGCGCAGGTCCAAGTAGAGGTTGCTCACGGTGAGCTCGCTGGCCGGGAAGGGCAGCGGGACGCCGCCGTACAGGGCCTCGGTGCCGATCTGGCCGCGGTGGGCTGGAGGCGCCAGGACGGCGGGACCGGCGGGGGCGGGTGCTGTGGGGTGTGCGGGGGTGACCGGGTGGGCGGCTCGCGCGGCGTCGGCCTGACCCTGCTCGGCCTGCAGTCCAGCGGCCAGGGCCTGTTTGTGCTGGGCGCTGTGCTGGTCGCTGGTGGGGTTGGCGGACAGGGCGACACCGGCACCGACCATCAGCGCGGCGCTGGTGGCGACGGTGAGCACGACCACCACCCGGCGGGCGGAAACATACATCGGCATTCTCCGTGGTCGAGACGTGCGGTGGCTGTCCGGGACAGCTGGGCGGGTGCTGGTGGGCGCGCTCATCCGATGTTGCTCAGCCACTGAATCGAGCTCTGGGCCGTGTCGGGGTAGAGCGTGTTGAGGTCGGTCAGCATCTGGTTGTAGCCCTGGCTGGGGCTGTAGCCGCCGTGCGGGTACTCTGTGAGCGTCCCGAACATGGTCATCTTGTGGCCCTTGTTGACCACCGACCAGTGGTCCAGCGCGGCCCACTGAGCGGCCTGGTCGGCGTAGTAGATCTCGCCGAACGGCACGTCGGGGGCGTAGCCGTAGGCAACTTGGTACTGCTGGGCGGCCGTCCATGCGCTGCAGCACGGGCCGCCGTCCAGCGAGCCGTAGTCGGCCAGCGGGCGGCTGCTGCTGCTGCTGGCGGCGTAGCCGGACAGCAGTGCGGCGGTGTTGGTGAACGCCGGGTCGTAGCCCGGTTCGGCGTCGTCGGCGGCGTCCCCGTGCATCACGGTGGTGTAGTAGCTCGGTTTGGCCCGCAGGTAGGACTCCAGCGCTGTCGTCGTGCGGCCCCATGCCTGGCCCCAGCCGGTGAAGCTGGTCGGCTGCAGCCCGCAGCCGCAGATGATGCCGCCGCACGGCTGGCCGGTGCCGCAGCTGTTGCTGGTGCCCAGCATCAGGTGCATCACGGTGTAACTAGGCGAGTAGTCGTAGTAGGCGTCGGCGTAGCGCTCGGCCGCCACCAGGATCGCGGTGTCGGAGTCGAAGTGGCCGGCGAAGTCCAGAGTCCCGCTGGTCGCACCGTTCATCGCCGGCCGACCGAAGTCCAAAATGGTGGCGCCCCGGCGGCCGGCCTGACCGTCGGCCTTGCCCTGGGCGTACGCCGTGACCGGGTCGGTAGTGCTCATGTAACGGGAGGTAGTCGGCGGTGGTGGTGTGCTAGCCGCCTGAGCATGACCTGTGCCGCCGACCACAGTTAGCAGCGACACAGCGAGCGGCAGCGCCGCAATCGCGCAGCGACGCGGAGAGGGCAGCATCGACAAGAACGGCAACAGCATGCAGCAGCCTCCAGAAAGTGGCGCGGACGAACGCAGCCAGCGACAACGTCAAACCGAAGTCACGCTGGATCACCGATACCGCACCCAACGTAGTCAGACTCCGGGGGTCTCGGCAGGGAAACGCCATAACTCAAGGCCAAGCGACCCAGCTTGTGGTCTTTGACACCCGCCGTCCGGTCCGCCGCCGCCGCGAAACGCCACTAAGACGTCCTGCGAGACCTGCCGGCCGCACCCTGCGCGCCTGACGGCTGCCAGCACCACCGGCACGTCCTCCCGTCTCAGGAGGTATCCGGCACCGGTATGCGCAGCAGCGAGGCGACTGCTGACGCCCAGCTGTCGTCCTGCCCCAGATAGTGGTGATCGAGCCGTCGAAGAAGGTGGACAACAGCTGGTTCAGCACAACGCCACCCCAGCGCGGGCCTGCCTCCCTCGCGCGTAACCTTCGGCGGGTCGGCGCGTTGACCCCCGTGACACCCCTACGCCGGAGGCTCCCATGCTCGAGCTCGTGCGCTCCACGTTCGTCAACAACGCCAAGCTCGCCCTGGTGGGTGTCGCCGCGCTCGCGCTGGGCGGGGCCGGCACCGTCGCCTCGGTCACCCTCAGCGGTAACAGCGTCCCTGCGCCTGCCACCTCGCACTCGCCGAACGCTCACACCCAGGACGCCACGGATACCCCGGACAGCAGCGACACCCCGGACGCCACGGACAGCACCGACACCCAGGACGCCACCGACACCACCGACAACGCGGGGGGTGACGCCGGGGCGCGGCCAACCGACACTCACGGCTACTGCGTCTCGCAAGCCGTTGCTGCCGCGCATGCTGCCGGCAAGACGGGCAAGGACGTGTCTGCGGCCGCGCACAGCTGCCCGACGCCCACCAAGGGCAAGGCATCCCACGGCCAGAGCGCACAGCCGCACGGCCAGAGCGCACAGCCGCACGGCCAGAGCGCACAGCCGCACGGCCAGAGCGCACAGCCGCACGGCCAGAGCGCACAGCCGCACGGCCAGAGCGCACAGCCGCACGGCCAGAGCGCACAGCCGCACGGCAAGGCCGGCAACCGACCATAACTACCGGCGGGACGACCCGCGTCCCGCTGCCCGCAGCTCTCGACGGGGCGTGCTCCCCGCCTACGGCAACAGAGTTTGGCCGGCTGTCCCGGCGCAACCTCGAGGGCGTAACGCGACCAAGACGTAGTGCCCGGCCGACGGCATCCTTTTGCTCGTCCTACTGATCCGCCTCAGGGCCTGACGGCAGACAGCCCCGACCTCCTGTTTGCGGGGGCCGGGGCTGTCTGCTGCTGGCTCGGGCGGCGGGCGGTGCCGGCCAGCACCGTCGGCGCCTCGACGACTGCCGGGCCCCGCGCATCCATTCGCAACGGGCGGTCGACGCACTCGCGGTCCGGCGCGCGTGCTCGTCCGTCGCGACTGATTACGCAACAGGCGAGGGTGCGTCGCAGGCGAATACCTGCGTCTGGTCAGTTGGAACTACAGACATCGAGGGCGAGAAGGGACAGATTGGCTTTCACGTTCCCGGATCGGGAGTGATGTTCTTCACCTCAATACGGAGATCCCTGTATGAGTCGACGTACCCTCGCGCTCGCCGTCCTGGCGCTCGGTTCCACCGCCCTGGCCCCTACCTTTGCCTCCTCGGCCTCGGCCGCGCCCTCGCCGATCGGTGCGGCGCACTCGAAGGCGGTGTGCGCGCAGGCGCCCGCGGGCTACGCGCACTGCAACTCGAAGGTGGTGACTCGGGGGGACGGCGTGACGCCGAACGCCACGACGACCTACTCGTCCGGCTACGCCCCGGCCGACTTGGTGAAGGCGTACTCGATCCCGCGCAACGGCAGCACCAACACGATCGCCATCGTGGACGCGTTCGCTAGCCCGTCAGCCGCGAGCGACCTGGCCGCCTACCGCACGCGCTTCGGCCTCGGCACCGCGAAGCTGACGCAGGTCAACCAGAGCGGCGGCACGACGCTGCCGGCGGGTAACACCGGCTGGGGTCAGGAGGAGGCGCTCGACCTCGACATGGCCTCCGCGGCCTGCCCGACCTGCGCGATCCTCTACGTCGGCGCCAACAGCGCCTCCTTCGCCGACCTGAGCACCGCCGTCAAGACTGCGGCTGCTAAGGGCGCCAAGGTGATCAGCAACTCCTACGGCGGCAGCGAGTACTCAAGTGAGGTGACCGCCCAGGCGGCCTACAACCAGCCCGGCATCGCCGTCACGGTGAGTTCGGGCGACAGCGGCTTTGGTGCGCAGTTCCCTGCCTCCTCGCAGTACGTCGTCGACGTCGGCGGCACGGCCCTGAACAGGAGCAGCACGACTCGCGGGTTCACCGAGACCGCCTGGACCGGCGGCGGGTCCGGCTGCTCGGCATACATCACGAAGCCGGCCTGGCAGCACGACCCCAGCTGCGCCAAGCGCATGGGCAGCGACGTCTCAGCGGTCGCTGACCCCAACACCGGCGTAGCGGTCTACGACAGCTACGGCTCGACCGGGGGCGCCAACTGGCTCGTCTTCGGCGGCACCAGCGTGGCTGCACCGCTGGTCGGCGGCATGTACGCCGTCGCCGGCGTGACAACCTCCTACCCGGCCGCCACGCTGTACGCCGCCGGCGCCTCGCTCTACGACGTAGTCAGCGGCAGCAACGGCAGCTGCAGCCGCGCGTACTTCTGCAACGCCGGGACGGGCTACGACGGCCCGACCGGCAACGGCACGCCCCACGGGGTGGCCTCCCTGCACTAGCCCCGCTGTTGCAGTAGGAGCTTGATCTTGGGGGCGACACGGGCCGTGACAGCGCGAAAGTGCCTGCTCTGTAGGGAAAACTTGGGCTTGCGACGGTCCAAGTAAGCCAGACGGAGAGGCACTTCGCAGGTGCAACGTACAACGAGCAGGACCGTGCCGGTCATTACCTGTGACGGGTCGGGGGTGGTGTCGCACGCCGGGACGGTGCTGCTGGCCGAACTCGCCGACCGGATCGGTCTGACGGCGGCTCTGAGCGAGGCCACCGGCGGCCTGCGGGAACGCCGCGCCGGTCACGACCCCGGCCGGGTGCTGGTCGATGTGGCAGTCGCGATCGCCGACGGCGCGGTCACGATCAGCGACGTCCAAGCCCTGGCTGATCAGCAGGGCCTGCACGGGCCGGCCGGCAGCGTCCCGTCGACCCCGACGATCTGGCGGGTCCTGGACAAGGTCGCCAACACGCCCGGGATGCTCGCCAAGATCCGCCAGGCCCGAGCCCAGGCCAGGGACCGGCGTGGCTGGCCCGCGGGGAGCTCACCGGTGCTGAGCTGCCCGGCTCCCGTGCCGCCGGCAAGACCATCTCGCAGGTTGTGATCGACCTCGACGCCACCTTGGTGACGGCGCACTCGGACAAGGAAGGTGCCCGCGGCAACTTCAAGGGCGGCTTCGGCTACCACCCACTCGGGGCGTGGCTGGACAACACCGGCGAGGCCCTCGCCGCGCTGCTGCGACCCGGCAACGCCGGCAGCAACACCGCCGCTGATCACCTCACCGTCGTGGACTGGGCGCTGACGCAGTTGCCCGACCGGTGGCGCAGCAAGCCGATCCTGATCCGGGCCGACGGCGCCGGCTACTCCCACGCCCTGATCGCAGCGCTTTCGCAGCAGGGCCTGGAGTTCTCGGTCGGCTACCCCGTCACCGACGCCATCCGCCACGCCATCGCCCTGGTCCCGAAGTGGGCCTGGCAGGTCGCGTCCAACACCGACGGACTCCTGCGAGAGCACGCCGACGTCGTCGACATCACCAAGATGCTCAACCTCAGCAAATGGACCACGACGTGCCCGGATATGCGCGTCATCGTCCGCCGCGAACTACCGCACCCCGGCGCGACCCTGGACGCCTTCGAGATCCGCGACGGCTACCGCTACCAAGCCTTCACCACCAACACCCGCACCGGGCAGCTCGCATTCCTCGAAGCCCGGCACCGGGCGCACGCCCGCGTCGAAGACCGGATCCGCACCGGCAAAGACACCGGACTAGGGCACCTGCCCTCCCGGCACCAGAACATCAACGAAGTCTGGACCGAACTCGCCCTGATCGCCGCCGACCTGCTCGCCCTAGCCCAGACGATGCTCCTCACCACCGAGCCCGAGCTGCACCGCGCCGAACCCAAAACCCTGCGCTACCGGCTCCTGCACACCGCCGCCCGCATCACCCACGGCCAACGCAAGATCTTCCTGCGCCTAGCCGAACACTGGCCCTGGGCACTCGCCCTGGCCCGAGCATTCCAGCGCCTGCGGACGATCCCGCTCCCGGCCTAACAACCAGCACCACCACCACCCCGCAGCACCCCACCAAGCAGACGGAGACACCGGACCCCGCGCCGGCGCCCCATGCTGCCCTGACACCGACACCCCAAGTTCAAGACCACCCCGCGCTATCAGAGACCCTCTACTGAAAGGCCGGGGCTAGCAGCATCGCCCAGAGGCGCTCCAGCTTCGGCCGGGGCGCCTCTGCCATGCCGGAGGTCCGCGACGGCCGGCTCTGAGCCCTGCTGCAGCCTCAAGACGCATCCCACGACAGCAGCGCGTCCCGCACACCGGCCGCCCATTCGAGCAGCGCCTGGTCGTCCGCGATGTCTCCCACAACGCCGGAACCGTCCACGCGCCAGCGGTTGCTCCGCGGATCCGCGTTCAGCGCGGCCAGCCCTTTGTGGGCGCCCTGGCCCGGCTCGTCCCAATGCTCGAGGGCGTGCCGGATGAGACCGATCTGCCGCTTGGTGATGCCTTCAGGTAGTCGCCGGTCGCCGTCGAAGACCTCGAGGGAGAGGGCGAGGTTCCAGGCCGCGATCAGCAGGAAGTGGGAGTCGGCGTCGAGCGTCCGAGACGGATCGGCGTCCTCAAGGGCGTATCTGCCCTCGGCCCTCACGCGCTGACTCGAGGCCATGAAGGCCAGCCGCGCAGAACGGACCCGCTCTACCTGAAACGACACCGCCCACGCCCAGATCATCACCCGCTCGTGGTCGACGACCGGGTCCTTGGGAGGCTCCTCGAGCGGTCGCACAGGCATTCCAGCGTGTCCTCGCTCGACTGGCAGGCTGCCCTAGATGTGGCTCGCCTTGTCCTTCGCCGTCGTCGACCTGGCGGTGGGGTCTACCTGCTCTGGTACGCCCGCTACCGGCAGCAGCAGCGCCGCGAGCCCGTCGCCGTGGTCGGCCTGGTCCTCGTCCTGATCTCGGCCGCGCTCGGCGTGCTGGCCTGGCAAGGGACGCACCGGCAGGCTGCCACCGTGCAGCTGCCCGGTGACAGTCGCCCGGCGTAGCGTCCCGAGGCGTGACCGCTCCGTACGTGCCCTCGCCCCGAGCCGGTCGAGGTCCTGGTGGCGGTCGACGGCCACCAGTGGCCCGGCCTGGTCATCGGCTGGCGCGGTGACCGCGTGGACGTCACTTGGACCACCGGCATCGGTGCGACGCACATCGGCTTGTAGACGCTGCGCAGGTCGAGCGGGTGGCCTAGCCGTGACGCTGCCGAACGTGGGCTTCCTGCTCGGCGGGGTGCTGGTGGTTGTGCTGCTGAGCCGGCGCCGGCGCTAGCGGAACCTGTCCGGCTGGCAAGCTCCACAGTCGTGCTGCTGCTCATGCTGTTTGTCGTTGCTGACCTGCTGGCCGGCCTGTGGCTGCTCGTGCACGGCTGGCGAACAGACCGCTGGCATCGGGTGTCCGTGCCCATGGTCGGCGTCCTGGTGCTGGCCTGCGGGCTCGGGCTGGTTGCGTTGGGCGTCGAGGCGCACTCAAGGCCCCCAGCAGCCCCTCAGCAAGGCGGGGACGTCGTCGTACGGCCGGCGTAGGGTCCTTCGGCTTCCGCAAGAGCATGAGCTTCGGCCCGGTGCGGCTGACCGCCCTTCAAGCGCGGCCTGAACAGCTCGCTTGATCAAGAGGGCCAGCGTTGCGGGCCCGTAGCGGCGGCCCGGTGATCATCTACCTGCTGAGACCGGTTCACGGCAGGATGATCTCCGTCAGGGCCAGCTCTCAACTGTCCCATGAAGCGCGCAGCGGGTCTCCGAGCTGCGCGACAGGTCATTCAGCCTGCGTGCCAGCCGCTTTATGGGCGTCTCTGATGTCAGCTGAGTCGAACTGGTGGTCGGAGTATCCGGACGGGCCTTGACGCTGTCTGCGGGCCGCTCAGGTGCCGTCATCGGCTGCTCCTGCATGCAGGACTCGGTCGAACAGACCTAGGAGCCGTCTATGGGCAGATCAGGCAACTTCAGCTGCTGTTCCTGCGAGCTCCCTTATGACGGTCCTCGGGTCAGGAAAGGTCGACAGGGGAAGCGCCGGACACGCACGAACGGGTGCCTAGTCAAAGCTGCCATGGGTCGGACAGCCGGTATGCCGACAGTCGGTCGGGGAGATCACCAACGTTCGTGGCCCGCAGTTGCTCGAGGCCCTCTTCACTTCTGGGCTGGTGGTCGACAGCAGCCCCAGCACCCGGCACCGCGCCATGATGATCCCTGCCGCCACCTTTGCGGCTTGGAGGTCACCGGACATGGCCCGGTCCCACAAGACCACCTGCAGGGCGTTCAGTCGAGCCACCTCGGTCTGGCGCAGCTCGGCCACCGACTCGACGAGCTGAGCACCGAGCTCCTGCTGCACGAGGTGATGAACCGTGCCCTTGTTGGCGTTCGTCGACGTGGTGGTCGCCGTGATGCCCCGCCGGCCGAGCCGACCGTGAGGCGCCTGCCGCCGCCGCTGCGGCGCCGGGACTTCCGACGGTTCTTCGTGGGCCAGTCGGTCAGTCTGCTCGGCGATCAGGTCTCGCTGCTGGCCATCCCGCTAACCGCCGTCCTGGTCCTGCACGCCGGGGCTGGGCAGCTTGGGCTGCTCACCGCGGCCGGGGTGCTGCCGAGCCTGTTGTTCTCCCTCTACGCGGGAGCCGTGGTCGACCGCAGCGGCCGCCGCCGTCAGGTGATGCTCCTCGCCGATGTCCTGCGGGGTGTGGCCGTCCTCACCCTCCCCGTGGCCTACGTGCTGGGGGCGCTCACGCTGACCCAGCTCTACGTGGTGGCCTTCCTGGTCGGCACCCTCGACGTCGGGTTCTACGTCGCTTACAACGCCCTCATTGCCGCGATGGTCCCCCGCGAGGAGCTGGTCTCAGCCAGCTCGCTGGTCAACGGCGGACGGGCGCTGGCCGGCGTCGTCGGTCTCAGCATCGGCGGAACGCTCGTCGCCGCGCTGACAGCACCCGGCGCCCTGCTTCTGAACGGGGTGAGCTTCCTCGCCTCGGGTCTGCAACTGTCCCGGATCCGGCCACCCGAGCCCGTCGTCGACGCTGCTGACCAGGGACTCGCGAAGGGAGCCCGTTGGATCGCGAGTAGCCCCCTCGTCCGGGCGATGCTCGCGTCGACAGCCACGGTGAACCTGTTCACGTTCGTCATCAACGCGATCGTCGTGCTCTACGCCTCCCGCACCCTCCACCTCGGCCCCGCCTTGATCGGCCTCGCCTTCGGGGCGGGCGCGCTTGGAGGGGTCCTCGGCGCCGCGACCTGCCCCCGCCTGATAAGGCGGATCGGCCTGGGACCTGCCTTACTCACCGGTTCGGTGCTGTTCCCGGTCCCGCTCCTGCTCTTCCCGCTCGCCCAGGGGCACGCAGCTTTCGCGCTGTTGGTCACGGGGGAGTTTCTGTCCTCGATCGGCGTCATCTGGCTCGACAGCACCGTAGGAGCGATCTACGGCCAACAAATCCCCGACGCCCTTCGCTCCCGCGTGTCCGGCGCCTACCGGACCGTCAACTACGGCGTCCGCCCCGTCGGCGCCCTACTCGGCGGCACGCTCGGAGCGACCATCGGCCTACGCGACACCCTCTGGATCGGAGCCGCCGGCGCGTCCTGCAGCGCACTGTGGCTCCTGCGCCCGGCCGTGCTCGGGCTACGCGAACCCACGCTCGAAACGTAACTGGCGAAGACACCGCGTTTCTATCGACTGCTGCGAACGTGACACCGACCCGCGGCATCCGACAACGGCGGCCCGTGGCTGGTTTCGACCGCGGATATTGCCGGTTAGCCACCCCGACCGGGGCATGTGCCGGCTGTTGTTAGTGGTGGCATGAGCAGACTGCCGTGGGGACGGCGCCGTCCTCCGGCTAACGGCGCGTCCTCACTCCCGGGAACGGCACGTACTACTAGGGAAGTACGGGCAGCGGTCCGCCCCGAACACCCCCAGCTCATCGGCCAGGCGACCCGGGGAGCCGTCGAGCTGGCGGACTGGTGAGACCTGGCGCGCGGTCAGCGCCTCAGGTTGGCGTGTCCCGTCGGCGCCCCTGGGTGCGCCGGCAAGTGCGGGAGCGTTTTGGGAAGTGCTACCGGGAGCGGGATCGGGAGGGGGAGCGGTCCAGTGGAGGCTGCGGACGCGGTGGGGTTGGCCAACGCGTTCAACTGCGCCGACGAGCCCGAGAACAGCGACTCGTCCACCGAACCGCGGATCCCGGGAGTCGCACCGCTCGCGGTGTACTGCCAGAACGTCCACGACTTCCAGCCGCCCGGGAGCGGCGTCCGGGGCCCCCCGCTGCGGTAGGAGGCCAGCCACAACGGCAGCGAGGTGAAGGCCGTGCTGTTGCCCATGGCGTGCTGCCAAAAGTACGGGTAGGTGTAGAGGATCGGCTGGCGGCGGGTCAAGGTCTTGACCTCCGCCACGAACGACTGCGTCCAGGAGACCAGCTGCGCCGGGCTGAGCCCACCGGTCTCCTCCAGGTCCAACGTGAGGGGCAGGTCGCCCTTGTGGCCGGCGGTGCCGGCGACGTTGACGAACGCCTTGGCCTGGTCGCGTGCGGACGACGGGGTCGCGCGCGGCCGTGCGTAGTGGTAGGCCGATCTGACCATGCCGGCCTTGTGCACCGCCGCGTAGTCCCGGGCGAAGTACGGATTGGTGTACGTCGCGCCCTCGGTGGCCTTCACGAAGGCGAACGACGCCCCGGCGGAGTGCACGCGCTGCCAGTCGATGGCCACTCCGGCGGGATGCTGGAACGAGGCGACGTCCGGGCCGTTCGGCCGGGAGCTGCTGCCGCCTCCGGCGTTGGCAGAGGTCGCGGCTGCTCCGAGTAGAAGGGCCATGGACAGCGAGACAAGTCGTACGCGCAAGACGATCACTCCTGAGACAGGTCGGACGGTCGTGCGGGCTAACGACCCGTTGCTGCCGGTGACGCTGTCTTCGAGGCTAGAAGGCCCTATCCATTTCTGGCCGCCACGGCGGCGACAGGGGCAGGGCCGTCTGGCAGTTTTCTGGACGCCCCGGGTTTAACGCAACAGGTCTGGTACGGAGACCCTCCACGATGCCGTCGGGCGAGCGAGAGGGCTTGCGCTTCCTTCCCGTCGTCGGTGGTTTGCACACGGACGGACGTTGCGACCGTGATCGCGTCGCGGTAGTCCCTTGAGTTGCTGGTCCCCCCATGATCCAGAAGGCGAGCAGCGGACGACCGGCGGAAGTGGGCGAGCAGCGTCGCCGGGTCATCCGTTGCGGGCACCGCAGCCGGGCCGAGCAAACGGCGAGGTGCGGTCCGGCTCAGATCCGAGCGGAAGTAACCGTCCACCACGGCAGCGGCCCCGAATATGCGGGGGGGCCGCAGGGCGAGGCGGGCTGCGCAGTATCCCTCGGGCCAGCACGGCAGGCTCTGGCGACACCCTGGCGCAGGCACCGCCCACGGAGTGCTGCAGGCCGTTAACACCTACGACCAGCACGACGGCGTCATCCGCGGTGACCGGGCCGAACGCAACAGCCTCAAGACGATCACCGGCGAGTTCGGGAAGCTGGACCGCTGCACCTGGCACGCCCTTCAGCCACTGCTGGCGGAGCTGCCTGACCCTATCTGGCCCGCCTGCCGTCCTCCGGGACGGTGGGCGGGCCTCAGGACGCTTCCTGTCGTTTTCGGGGCCGGGCCTGCGGCCAAGCGCAACCAGTTGTGCTCCGCTCCCCGCGAGCTCTCCCGACGCCAGCCCGCTGTCACCTGGGGCCCCTGACACCGCAGCCACGGCGGCTGGGCAGTCAGCGCACGGAAGTGCGCCTGACTACGAGCTCGGCTGCGGGACCTTCACGTCTGGGCACTTCAGTTTGGGGTTGACCCCCACATAGTTGAGCGGCCCGGCGACGATGGTGACTGCAATCGTGCTGGCCTTTGCACAATTCACATCGCTGCCCTTAAAGTAATCACGCTGGAAGGCAGCAGCCGCTCCGATGAGGAGCCAGATGACCAGCAACAGGCCTCCGATGCGCATGGACGCAGTATGCCCTGTACTTGCAGCATCAACCCGGGAGGTTGCGCCCTGTGGATCAGTGCGCCGCGAAGATCGGCGTCTGCGCACAGTCACGGCGCTGGTCTGCCCCGGAAGCTGGCAATCGCCACAAGATGGGCCCAGACGCCGTGGTCAGGCATCGCCTGCCGCAGCGCCGTGCCGCAAAGTCAGAAGACGCGTCGTTTGCTGCCACCGATCGGGACGAGGTTCAGGACGAGCCCGACGATCAGCAAGATGATGCCGATGACGAACAGCACGTGCAGGCTGGCGACAAGCAGCCCAATGATGAGCAGGATGATTCCCAGGATGACCATGCTGCGGACGGTACCGCCACAACGCCGATGAGCCGATAGGCGCGCCTGACAGATTCGGCTATTGCTCCTTGGGTGCCTGGATCTCAGCCAGCCGCTGTGCAACCGTCCGCGTGTCCGATGAGCTGTTCTACGTCACGGCGCCCTCGTAGGCCTCGATGGCGTGGTCTTCAGTCCTGGAACAGGTACGGCTCACCCTTGTGCCAGCATCGAGGTCAGGGCACTTTGGAGGAGCAAGACGTGAACGAGGCTGCACTGGCCGTCATTCGTGATCTTGGTGCAGCCCGGCGCCTTCAGCGTCCGCTGGTGCGATCGAAGTATCCCCGTAGCGCCCCTGGACGGCTGCCGCCCGTGCTGCCCACCTCCGGGGTCGCTCGGGTAAGGGCGGCCTAGTCATGGAGCATGTCCAGCCGATCGGTGGGTTGATCCGCACCTTGCTTGACACCCCTCGGGAGCGACCCGAGTTCATCCGGACGCTCAACGCCGCCTTGCAGTTCTGTGTCGTGACCACAGCGGAGGACAAGATGCTCCC
>JAABUM010004779.1_pt1 | contig 14914 bp, 14 predicted proteins | sample 5559161 | NCBI WGS metagenome assembly JAABUM01 (sample SAMN10711868, study PRJNA513369) | rock metagenome | isolation source: Antarctica rocks | place: Antarctica: Victoria Land, Siegfried Peak nord
CTGAGACGGCGGACGTGAGAACTCCCATCTCAGCCTCTTGGGCCACACCCGTCACACACGCCACACCGACCACACCAGCATAAACCCGCAGGTCACAGCCCTACTCAACGACCTTTCCGGGACCCTGAGGGGGGTGCCACCCGAATCGGCGGGTCAACGCGGTGGTCGCTGCAGCGCTATGTCGCGCTCGGCATAGACACGGAAGGGGACCGACCACTGCCTCCAGAGTTCTCTGAGTTGTTGGGAACTGAGGGAATGGTCTTGGCTTGCCCGCGCGCGGATTGAGTCCCCCGACTTCATCTGGGTCTCGCTGATGTTCAGCGCGACGGAGTCCGTTCACAAAGCCTGGTACCGACATAAGCGCACACGGCTGAGATTTGGGGACATCCACGTGGAGCACGCGAATCAAGAGCACAAGTTCTATATATTTTCGATGCGCTTTTTTGGGAGTGCCAAGTGAATACTAGTGTCGCGTGAAGGATGATCTTTGACCGCTGGTTGCCTTCTCGAGGATCTGGTCGGCGGTCTTGGTCCAGGTGAACGGGTGGCAGCGTTCGTTCCAGCCGTCGATGTAGGTCTCGATGGCGGCGATGAGGTCCTTGACGCTGGTGAAGGTGCCGCGGCGGATTGCCTGGCGGGTGATGATGCCGAAGAAGATCTCGATCATGTTCAGCCACGAGCCCGAGGTCGGGGTGAAGTGCATCGTGATCCGCGGGTTGCGGGCCAGCCACGCCTGCACGGTGGGGTGCTTGTGGGTGGCGTAGTTGTCCACGACCAGGTGCAGCTTCACCCGCGGGTAGGCCTTGGCGACCTGCTTGAGGAACTTCAGGAACTCGTCGCTGCGGTGCCTCGGGTAGCAGGCGTCGGTGACCTTCCCGGTCGCGATCTCCAAGGCGGCGAACAAGGTGGTGGTGCCGTGCCGGACGTAGTCGTGGGTGGCCTTCTCCGGCAGGCCCGGCCGCATCGGCAGAATCGGCGCGGTCCGGTCCAGGGCCTGGATCTGGCTTTTCTCGTCGATCGAGAGCACGACGGCCTTCTCCGGGGGATCGAGGTAGAGCCCGACGACGTCGCGGACCTTGGCCTCCAGCTGCGGGTCGGTGGAGAACTTGAATGTCTCGCGCCGCCATGGCTGAAGACCCCACTTCCGCCAGATCTGGGCGACCCACACATTTGAGATCGCCGTGCCCTGATCGCTGAGGTGATCGGCCAGCAGCCGCGACGACCAATGCGTCACCCCCAGCTTCTGCGGCGGCGGCTCCAGCGTCGCCAGCACCACCGCGACCTCGTCGACCTGCGCCGGCCGACCCGGCTTCGGCAGATCCTCCAGCCCGGCGATACCAGCGGCGGCGTACCGCTTCTTCCACGCGATCACCGTCGGCTTGGACACCCCGACCCGCTCCACGATCCCATTGGTGCCGACCCCCTGATCGGCCAACAACACGATCCGCGCCCGCTGCGCCAAGCCGGCTCGCAACGACGGACTGCGCGTCCAGCGAACCAGCTCAGCACGGTCCTCGGCGGGCATCGACACAGCCACAGTCAACGACATACACCATGCTAACCCAAAGTCAAGTTACTTCCTTCACGCGACACTAGGCGGTGACGCTTCAGGCGTCGTGGGCGGCAGCCTAAGGCAAACTGTGCACGGCCCCGTACAAGTGGTTGGCCCGGTACCGGGCGGAGGGGGCTTAAGGACTGGAGGATCTGTCGCGTCGTCCGCATTGCAGCCCGCACCGGACCGACCCGGCCACCGAGGCGGTGATCGTGGCGTTGCGTCGGACCGCCGAATGGGGCCGGCGCGGATCGCCGGTGTGCTGGCCTTGAACCACTCGACCGTGCACCGGGTGCTGGTCCGGCACGGGATGCCTCGGCTGTCCTGGTGGACCGGCCCACAGGGCGGCTCATCCGTCGCTACGACAAGTCCCGGCCCTGGGAACTGGTCCATGTGGCCGTCAAGAAGCTCGGCGCGATCCGCCCTGGTGGTGGCTGGCGGGCCACCGGACGCGGCTCGGTGCAGGACCGTCGGACTCGTTCCGAGCAGATGGTTGGCCGACGAGTCGGCTAAGACTTCGGGTCATCGCCGCCCACTCCGAATCGTGCTCCTCCCGGATCTCGGCGACCATCCGCACCGCCCGCTCCTTCAACTCCGGCGGGTACCGCCTGTGTATATCTCCTGGCATGACTCCCAACCTCCCCAACGATCAGAGTCTCCGAACATGCCGGGGCGGTTCACACTAGGCCCAACTTCGGGCTTAGATCGAAGATCGTGTCACCACCGCGTCGCCACGGTCTGTTGAGAGAGCCCTTTATCAGAGCGACCCTCAGCCCGTCTAGAGCGAGGGAGAGAACATCAGGCGATTCACGATCGGTCCACTCGCCGAGACAGCCGGAGTAGTCGCCCAAGCCCATCGGCCACTAGCACGTTGACAGGTTCCGATGCGACCCGGCCGCGGCGCCTATACAAGCATGGGCTATATTTTGCTTATGACAACCAGGGTACGGCAGTATGTCCGCGGGGACATCGCGGAGGGCACCTCAGTAGTAATTTTCGGCGCTGGGGACGTTGCCGAGCTGGTCCACTATGCCTTGCTGGGCGAAGGACTGACCACGGAGTTCTTCTGCGACCCCTTGGCTGAGTCGAGTGGAGCCACGTTGCTCGGAATTCCTGTCCGCTCAGCCTCAGTGCTGCCCACCGTGTCGCTTGACACCCCTGTCTTCGACGCCTGGGATTACCGCCGCTACGCCCGGCAGCCTGAGCTCTTGTCGCAACAGGCCAACGTCTACGTCGCGTCGGCGCTTCTGGCCCAGAGCGATCTGGATGAGGCAGCCGTCACTGTCCCCCACCGTCAGCGAGCGCTCAGGGTGATACATTACGCCGCTCAATGTGCAGCGATCCCGGAGTTGTCGGGCGCCGATGGCCTTGAGTTGCGCTCCCTGGACGTGGTCGTTACCGAGGTTTGCACGATGAAGTGCAAGGACTGCTCCAACTTAATGCAGTACTATGCCCGACCTGGACATTCGGATGTGGACGAACTTCTCGATTCCATCGACAAACTAATGGCGGCGACCGACGGAATTACAGAGTTCCGAGTTCTGGGGGGTGAGCCCTTCGCCAACCCTCGAGTAGGTCGGGTCATTAGGCACCTGGCGGCGCTCACGCCCGAACGCGTTATCGTGTTCACCAACGGCACCATCGTCCCGCGACCGGACCTTCTCCATGACCTGCAAGAGACCGGTACGGTGGTCCGGATCACCAACTACGGAGACCTGTCGAAGCGGCACGATGAGTTATGCTCCGTGCTGGAGGACGCTGGCGTGTCTTGGCTGAGCCAAGTCCCGATTTGGACGGACTCTGGGCGGCTTGTGACAGCGAGTCGGACCCACGAAGAACTGCAACAAACGTTTCGGGACTGCTGCGTGCGGGATCTCCTCACGCTGTTGAACGGGGTCCTGTACAGATGTCCCTTCTCGGCGAACGCCATCAATCTCGGTGCAGTAGCCGCCCCCGCTCGCGATATGGTCAGGCTGGCTGACTTCTCAGACCCACGGGAGCTGCGCGCGGCGGTACACGCCCTCTACACGAGAACAGACGCCCTCGAGGCCTGCCGCAGCTGCAACGGTCGTGACCACACCACGCCGGAGATTGAGGCAGCCCTCCAGGTCCGTCGAGCCTTGCCGTTCGTACCTGTTGAGACGCTCTCTGTGCCACGCTGAGGTCGCACAGCCCGCAATGTCTGTTTCACATGCGCCACCATGGCGTGTCGCCGTTCTGTCAATGGAGCCCGTCGGTCATCTCAATCCCATGCTTGCGCTAGCAGAAGAGCTCGGCTCCCGACAGCGTGACGTCTTGGCTCGGGTGTTCTGCGTGTCACGCCACGCGGAGAAGTTCCGCCGAGCCGGGTGTCAGGTTGACACGGTGTGCTCGCGACGGTCCGCGCGGACCTCGGCTCACGCCGAACTCCCCCAGCTAGTGAGCCGGAGTTTCGTGGAGCCGCAGGAGGAGCTGCCTGACTGGGTGGACGCGGTTCGAGGATTCGCTCCCGACCTCGTCATGCATGACGTCTTCGACCTCCGGGGTGTCGTAGCGGCGGAGGCGCTCAGGGTGCCTCGTGTAGCGGTCATGCCTCTCGCCGGCGTCCGCGCCCTGGGCCCCGAGTTTGTTTCTACCAACGCAGTTATTAACGGCCCCGTGGCGCGGGTCAATGAGCAAATCTTGGCGAAGTTCGGCGTCGACATCCTGGGACGGGAAGCAGCGATCCCCGTCTTCTTTCCCTCCCCCTGGCTGACGCTGATGACTGCTATCGCAGATCAAGAACCGGGGTTTGGCGAGGGCGCCGTCGACACGGCCCCGACACGCGACGCCGGATGGGTTGCTCTGGAGCGACTCCGGAACACGGTTGAAAGGTCAGTGGAGTGGGTCGGGCCCTGTGTCCCGTCTCTGGACTACGTTGGCTCGGGTCCTCCCGCAAGCGAGCTGACCGATCCCCCCGCGCCGAAGGGGACTACAACGATCCTTTTCTCACCCGGCACGAACATCACAACATTCCGCAAATCCACGCCCGTCGGAGGCGTGTCGACCGGCGCCATGTTCGTCGACGCCGCGATTGGCGCTCTCCTGGATGCCTTTGCAGGACGAGCCGATACGCGCGTCCTTTTGGCTCTGGGCGAGCACGAGAGCACTCAGACAATCTGGCCGATAAACTTTCAGGTGCTTCATCACATGGTGCGACAGCGCGAGTTGCTAGCGAATAACGTCGATGTTTTCATGACTCATCACGGACTGAACTCTACCGCCGAGTCAATCCTAGCCCGAGTGCCCATGATCTCCTATCCCGGTTATGGAGACCAGATCGCAAACGCTCGCTTCTGCGTCGAGGCGGGGGTGGCACGTTGTCCCTGGGAATTGGGTTCCGCCGCCCGGTCGGTCAGTGGGCCCGGACTCTTAGCCGCAATGGACGACCTTGTGGGTTCGTCGCAGGTTCGCAAGAGCCTCGAGAGCGTGCGAAGGTGCCTGGTCGAGGGGGGCGGGCCAAGTCATGCAGTGGACCTCGTGGTGAGCCTGCTCGATTCCGGAGCCACTTGGCCCGCCACGCCGGACCGGTGACAAGTACCGCACATGACATCAGTGTTGGTTCCAAGTCGAAACGCTGGCATCGATGTTGCTTCCGACGCAGCGATTATCGGAGCGCATCCTTCCTCCGAACCGACTCGGGTGGTTTTCGGCATGTGCCGAAAAGTCGCCGTGCGCGCAACGCGGTCCTGAAGCGTCTTCCACGTTTACGTGGAGTCGACGTCGACCGGATACTCACGCACGAGGCGATCAGCATGCGCTACCAACTGATCTTCGGTATCGGCGCGGATGATAAGTAGGGTGCACCATGCAGTCGCGTCCTCTACTTCGATCCGATCGCCCACCTTGAAGATGTTGGAGTGGGAGACCACCGCCTCATCCTCCGCGAGGCGCGCATCGTCGGGTAGACGGACTAGTTTGCCGGACACTGACGGTGCGAGATTCAACATTCCGACATAGTCATCGGCGGGAGAGGTAATGTCGATCCTCTTGCCACCGATCAGCTCCTGGGCCCACAGTCTCCGCAGGTCGACACCGCAGTAGGCGCCGACCATTTCCGAGATGGCGCCACCACCAAGCCGTGACGCCAGGTCGGTGAGCACGAATCGGCCTGTGACGGAATCCTGAATCAGTTCCAGATGCGTCGCGCCGTGTCGAATACCCACCGCCGGGTTGAGTCGACGATGAATGGCCAGTACCTCTTCGTAGAGCTCACGATTGCGAGACTCGGGAAGAATGTACGTCCCGTTGAGGCCACCCTCGGTCCAAAGAGCCAGTCTCGGTTTAAAATATTGACTGACGCTTAAGAACCACGGTTCACCGTCGTGCCACACAGCATCGACGTGGTACTCGACTCCGTGGATGAACTCCTCCGCGATGAGATGGCTAGAGCTCAGCTCGGGGTGCAAGGGGTAGTCATCAAGGAGGGTAGTTAATTGGTGCGCGTCAGTTACACGATACGTGGAGGAGGCACCCCAACCGTTCGCAGGCTTGATTACCAGAGGCAGGCCGACGACTGATATAACTCCATCCGCAGCGACATTTCGGCCAAGGTCGGGAACTGACATCCAACGCGGCGTGGCCACTTTCGCTTCGTGCGCGGTGATCTTCATCAACCGCTTGTCTCGAGTGCGAACGATTACTTGACTCGCAGCAGTATCGACGCTCAGCAAGTCGGAGAGCACTCCGGCGGCGTACTGGGACGCCTCGGTAGGACTTGCGATTGCGTCGACTTGGATTCTTGACGCCCTGAGGTCGGCCGCGATGGCAGCCAGCTGCTCGATGGAATCGAACGACGAAACTTCGTAGAGACGCAGAACCTGGTCCGCATGGTCGTTTGTGATCCTTGCCGACTCGCCCGGGAGGGTGACCAGCACGAGCCGCGCACCCAGGCCAAATAGGGGTGAGGTCCAGTAGGCGCTGTAGCGCAGCGCGAGAACCGTCTTCTGCGTCGTCATAGGCATCCTCGTAACGGCGAACAGGGCTTGATGACGCGCACTCTAGCGGTCCGGTCGGCGGCGAGACACAGCGGCGAGCCCGTCTCAGTGCTCCACCTTTACGGCGCTGTAGATCGTTCGACAGGGTTCGGCGGTGCGTGAGCACGACCCCGAGTCGCAATTAACAAACTCCAGCTCAAACGAGGTGGCGGCTGGAGCCAGGCCCGCCTCACGTACGGCCGCGTCGACCACCTCATCGTCGTAGTACCAGCTCGCGAGCACCTGGTCGACACGGTGATTTCCGTCGTCGTCGGTGAATACGCCGGACACGCGCAACAGCCCGTAACCGCCGTCGGTGTTCCAGACCCCTCGCTTCGCGACGCAGTACCCAGGATTCTCAACCAAGCTCATGTTGTCCCAGTGCTGCAGGTGGTGGTTGGAGAACAGATCGAAAACCAGGATGCCCCCCGGTCGAAGGGCCGCCGCCGCCGTCCTTAGGCAGTCCACGAGTTCAGACCTTCTCTCGATATGGTTCAAAGCGCCGTCGAGGCAAGTCACCATGTCGGCCTGCATCTCGTCGCCGGCCCGGTAAGTCCGGGCATCGGCCTCGACGAAGTCGACTTGGCTCTCAAGCCCAGCACTGCCTAGCCTACGGCGAGCCACGTCAAGCATGTGGCTCGAGCGGTCGACTCCCCGGACCTGCCATCCCTTCCGTGCAAAGACCTCAGCCGTGATGCCACCACCGCAACACAGGTCCAGCAGCCGACCCACAGGCACCTGCTCCTCGGCGAACGCAATCAACCGGGGCGAGAACTCATGGATCCACTTGACGGCAGCCACGTCAAAGTACCTGGCGAACTCAGCGGTGTAAAAGGTCACAGGCCATCCTTAATCGTCTGCAGGCTCGGCTGCGAATGTGAGTGCAGTCCTGGCGCCGACGGTCAGTGCTCGCAGCTAGTCGCCGACATGGGCGGGGCACTCAAGTTGGAGGCTCAGTGTGGGAGCCCGCGTCGTGAAGGATAGGCTAACGCGGCCAACCTCAGCTACTGGAAGGATCGTTGATGACGGTCGACCTGTGGGATCCGGTGACGCTGCAAGACCCGTACCCCCTGTACGAGGAGCTGCGGTCGGTGCCCCCCGGCAAGGGCCCGCTCGGCTGGCTGTTTCTAGACTATGCCGACGTCTCGGCCCTGTTGGTAGAACCCTCGTTGTCCTCGCGGCGGCCCGAGCTGGACATCGATGCAATTCCCCACGAAAGGTCGGCTGCGGAGTCGCTTCTGCGCCGGCACTCAGAGGGGTGGTTTCTGCGAATGGACCACCCAGAGCACACTCGGCTGCGACGGCTCTCTCGGCGCGCCTTCTCAAACGAGCGGATCGCCGCCCTCGGTCCGGCCGTCGACGCAACTGTAGCCGACCTAGTCGCGACAATTCGTTCCGGGGAGGTCACCGACCTGATCAGTGAGGTGGCCTTCAAGCTTCCGACGCTCGTCATGGCGCAGCTCCTGGATGTGCCCAAAGCGGATCGCCAAAGCTTCCTTACATGGTCAGACCAGGTCGAGAAGGCATATGACAAGGGACCAGACTGGTCGGCTCTCGTCGAACGGCCACCGCGCGATGTCACTGGCCTGGCCTCGCTGTGCGACTATCTGACCGCACTGGTCGAGGACCGGCGTCGTACGCCTGTGGACGACTTCTTGGGGATGATGGTCGCCTCGGAGCACGAGGGGGACCGGATGGCCACAGTCGAGATCGTCGCGACATGCGTCATGCTGATCCGAACCGGTCGTGAGACGACCACCAACCTCATCGGGAACGGCATGCTCGCGCTCCTGCGCCATCAGGACCAGTTCCATCAGCTCCGCGAGAACCGAACACTGCTGCCAGGGGCGATTAGGGAGTTTCTCCGCTACGACAGCCCCCTTCAGATAGAAGGACGAACAGCGCTGGCGCCCGTGAGTGCTTCGGGCGTGACCATCGATCCGGGAGACGTGGTTATGCTGGGCATCGGCGCCGCAAACCGTGACCCCAAGGCATTCGTGCAGCCGGCGAGATTCGACCTGAGACGTCAGGACCGCAGTGGCAGCCTGTCCTTTGGTCGAGGTCCTCACGTTTGCATCGCTGCAAATCTCGCACTTCGTCAAGCCCACAGCACGTTTACGGCACTTCTCGACGCGTTCTCCGGCGCGCAGCTGGCCTCCGACGATCTGACCTGGGGACGCAACCCGTCATTGCGCGGAGTCCGAGCCCTACCCGTGCTGTTCGAACTCTGAGTGATAACCAGTGACCTGCAAAAGCAGCGACTTCCCTTCTCAGCCCAAGATCTCCTGAGAGCGTGGCGAGCCAAGACGTCAACTCGAACTCTGTGATGGCGGTCCATACGCAACCCTGCGAGGGCCTGATGACGCTCCTCGAACTGGCACAGCTTGCTGTATTGGACGAGGTCGCTCAGGGTGCTGACGAGATCACCCGCAGTCGACTGGCTGCGACTGTGAGGGCGACCGAGGAGGGTGAGGCCTTTCAGACGGCGGTGTGCCGCTTGCTAGGCGGGTCTCGCGACGCCTGGGAGGCTGCGGCGCAGTCGCTAGCGAGGTCGTTGTCCAGCCGCCCCGGCATCACTTCGGCGGTGGCGAGCAACGGGTTCGTCACGTTCGAGCTGGACGGGTCAGTAATTCTGGAACACGCAACGCGCCGGATGCTGTCCGAGGCTCTCGGAGTGCGCAGCGTCCTTGCCGGTCGCCAGCAGGTAACCGACGCATCGACGCCCCTGAATGTCGGCAGATTTCACGCGGGCCACCTGCGGGCCGCGTTCCTCGCCGACTGCTTGGGGCAGGTCTCGCTATTCCTTGGGTCGACGAACCGCCACCAAGACCACGTCGGAAACTGCTCGGTGGAGATCGGGGCCGCCCTTCTCCTGGCCAGTCGTCGGGGCGTGGGTCACGGCGCGCGTCCTGCGGCCTTTACGGACCTGCTACACGCATCCTCCGGTGAGTTGAAGGCAGATGCGGAGTTTGCGGCGGGCGCGCGTAGACAAGTGCGAGATCTGCAGGCGGGTGTTGCGGAACCCAGCATCAAGCGTCTTGCCGATACGTTAAGCGACAACTATCGGCGCGAGCGTGGGTCGCTGTTCGACGCGTTGGGCCTCGACCGCCTGTCCACTGCGTTCATCCTGGAGTCCACCTTGCTGCACGAGGTCCCCCTAGCGGTCCACGAGCTGCAGACGTTGAGCGTGACGGATCCGCGAGGAGCCGTCACCATCACCTCCCGAACCCAGCGGACACGTTGCGGCCCAGTTCGGCTCACACTGGTCAAGTCGGATGGTCTGTTCGGGTATGACTCGTTTGACGTTGCCCTATTACGAAGACGACTTCGAGAGAAGGGAACCAACACAATCCTCACTGTGGTGAGCGGAGCCCAGGCCAAGCGAATGGAGCTGGTCCGACATGCCGCCCAGTCCGTCGGGTGGCTTGGTTCCGGGGACGACTTCGTCGTCGTCGACCACGCCCCAGTGGCAGGTCCGTCGACAGATGGCGCTCGCCGTCCTCCCCTTCCCGCCCTAGAATTGGTGAAGGGCGTGGCGGCGGAGCTAGAGCGGTCTACCGAGCACAGCAACCCGGTCAAGCGGGCTTCAGGAGTTTGGCGTTTTGCCCTCGATGCCGTCCGGTTCCATATGCTGCAACATGATCGGCGTCACGCTCTAATCGTCGCACCTGAGTCGGTAATCACGTCAGCCTTTGCCCTGCGGCGTCTGCAGGCCTCCGCGTCTGGTCATGCGCGGGCGTTGGACTCGGATCGAACCATTTCGCCCGCCCTCGGCCTCGGGCCGGTGGCTTGTGCGTGCATTATCGAGGCGGACCGCTTCGAGTCGGTGCTTGTCAAAACCTTGGAGCAGGCGGAGCCGGCCATCCTGGCTCGTTACTTAATGTCACTGGCGAAACGTGCAGATCGACTCAGCGTTGACTCCGAACCGTGGGGGTCCGGGGAGCGGACAGCCGCCGCCCTCGCCGCCGCAACGTTATCTGCTGGCCTGGGCATCCTCGGCATCTCCTCATGAGGGACGCGATACCTCGGCCAGTTGCGGCGGGCTTGGACGTAGGGCGCCGTCGGCTGAAGTTGTTCCCCATCGACTCGCCAGCGGCGTACCGCACCGCGCACCGCCCCACCGTCGGCCAAGAGACCTGGAACCGGGCAGCGACCTCGGTAATCGGCAACCAATGCTCGACGACCAGCCGAGCGACCTTGAGGCGGGCACCAGGAGTCACAGCAGCATTAGCGTGAGACACGAGGGACTCCTGTTGGTGTCGTTAACCTTCAGCAGCTGGTCGCACCTGCGGCATGGTCGCTCGCACCCGCACTAGAGTTGGGGAGTGACGCCCGAGCAACTCTCCGCCGCCGTCCGCGGCGCCCTCAAATCTGCTGTCGACGCCGGCGACCTCGCAGTCACCGTGCCAACGGAGGTGCGGGTCGAGCGACCGCGTAACCGTGACCACGGGGACTGGTCGACCAACATCGCGCTCCAGCTCGCCAAGCAGGCGGCGATGCCGCCGCGCGCCGTAGCCGAACTGCTCGCTGGCCGTCTCGGTGAGGTCAAGGGGATCAGGACGGTCGATGTCGCAGGTCCGGGGTTCCTGAACGTCACGCTCGACGCTGCTAGCGCCGGCGAGCTCGCCCGAATGATCGTTCAACTGGGGACGACCTATGGGCATAATGATTCGGAGGCCGGACACATAGTCAATCTCGAGTTCGTATCGGCCAACCCCACCGGACCGATCCATCTCGGGGGCACCCGTTGGGCAGCTGTCGGGGACTCGCTCGCACGGATCCTCACCGCGTCCGGCGCGAGCGTGACGCGCGAGTACTACTTCAACGACCACGGCGCCCAAATCGACCGCTTCGCACGCTCGCTGCTCGCCGCGGCAAGTGGCAAGGAGGCTCCGGAAGACGGCTACGCCGGTACCTACGTCTACGACGTGGCGAGGGCCGTCGTGGCACAGGAGCCTGGTGTTCTCGCCCGACCTCGACCTGAAGCCATCGAGCGGTTTCGCAGCCTGGGCGTTGCGCTGATGTTCGATCAGATCCAGCGATCGCTCCACGACTTCGGCGTCGTTTTCGACGTGTACTTCCACGAGAACTCCCTGCATGTCAGCGGCGCCGTGCAGAGCGCTATCGCCCGGCTCGAGGAACTTGGTGTGATGTTCGAGCAGGACGGCGCCCTCTGGTTGCGCTCGACCTACTACGGCGACGACAAGGACCGGGTCGTCATTAAGGCGGATGGGCAGCCCGCGTATATCTCGGGCGATCTGGCGTACTACCTGGACAAGCGGGAGCGCGGGTTCGATCAGCTAATCATCATGCTCGGTGCCGATCACCACGGCTATGTCCAGCGCCTGATGGCGATGTGCGCCGCCTTCGGCGACACCCCGGGTGACAACCTCCAGGTGCTCATCGGTCAGATGGTGAACCTTGTACGGAACGGCGAGGCGGTGCGGATGTCCAAGCGAGCCGGCACGGTGCTGCGGCTCGAGGACCTCGTCGACGCGGTCGGAGTCGACGCCGCCCGGTACACGCTCACCAGGTCATCGACGGACTCCATGATCGATGTCGACCTCGACCTCCTCGTCAAGCGCAGCAACGACAACCCTGTGTACTATGTGAAGTACGCCCATGCTCGCGCCGCGGGCGTGAGCCGACTGGCCGCCGAGGACGGCGTTAGCCGGGAGGACGGCTTCGACTCCGGGATGCTCATTGACCCCACCGAGGCCGCACTACTTGCGGTGCTCGGCGACTTCCAGCGCGTCGTCGCTCAGGCCGCGCACCTGCGCGAACCGCACCGGGTGGCGCGTTACCTCGAGGAGCTCGCCGGGCGGTTCCACAAGTGGTATGACACCTGCCGTGTGCGCCCGGTCATCGCCGACGAGGAGATCACCGATCTGCACCGCACGCGTCTGTGGCTCAACGACGCCACCCGCCAGGTGCTGGCCAACGGGCTGGACCTGCTGGGCGTCTCTGCGCCCGAACGGATGTAAGAGCTGACCGTTTCGTGCTAATAGTCGGGACCTCCACCATCAGGGTATGGCGGGCCGCCTCGCCTGCTGCGTGCCGACGCGACATCATCAAGCCTATGCCGCAGCTCACACTCACGAGACCGTCGGACATCCGAAGGCGGGCTTATGACTTCTAGGGTTGGAGAGCCGGTCACCCATGAATTGGTAGAAGGCGAAGGAGCGGTGCGTGGCACACCGCTGAGAGCGCATCACCTGCCGAGTGAGAAGTCGCGGACTCCTAGCGCAACATACGTTGAGCTCCAGGCCACCAAGGGCAAATATTGAAAACTTACATCAAGCAAAACGCGAACCAGATCGATGTTGTCCGTGACGAAGTTAATTAGCCGTCTTGCAGACGGTATAGGTTGGTGGAATGCGCTGCGGCGACCTGGCAGAACCCGCGTATTAGGTGTGAACGCACTTGTGGATTCTATGGGGACAGGAATCGCGGTCGTCTGTTTGCCGTTCTACGTTCTTCTCTCCGCGAACGTCACGCCCGCCCAATTTGCGTTCGTTCTGGCCTCAGGCGGGGCGGCAGAATTACTCCTAGCCGTTCCGAATGGATCCATTGCCGGGAGAGTGGGAGTCTTCAGATTCGCGATATTCACGCGAATCTGCCATTGCCTGCTCTTCACGGCATATGCCTTCACAAGTTCCTTCGCCGAGATATTAACACTCTCTATCGCTATCGGAGCCCTTCGAGGTGGGGCGAGTGGGATTAATCAAAGTCTTACGATAAGCGTCGTCGGAACCCAGGAACGACAATCAGCGCTGGCCGTTATTAGATCATTGAGAAACGTTGGATATCTAACGGCCTCCGGGCTGGCCGGCATCCTGCTTAGCTTGCCCGGTTCAATTCCTGCTCGCAGCGCCCTTGCCCTTAACGGTGTCACATTTGCTGTAAGTGCTGTATTGCTTCGGAGTGTACGGCCTCCTGACTCAGCGTCGCAATCTGGCGAGCGCTTTACGTGGGCGGTCTTGAGGGATGGACCCTATCTCTTGCTAATCGGGGCTGCCTCGGTATTCGCGACCAGTGCCACTCTGCTTACGGTGGCAGTACCTCTGTGGCTTGTGAGGCATAGCTCGGTGCCGCGTTATATGGCCGCGGTAGTTCTGGGCATTAACACGGTGATGGTCATTTTGTTACAACACGGCTTCGCCGTAAGGGTGGAGACCACTAAGCAGGCCCTACGGAGTATTTGGCGAGCGGCAGGAATGTTTGCGCTTATGAGCGCCATGTTTGCCTTCGCAGGTAATACTCCTACAACTCTAGCGGCCGTTTGCTTAATCGTGATTGGCATCCTGGTAACTTTTGGCGAACTGTTCGAATCTCCAGCCTGGTGGACTTTATCGTATGTGATGGCACCACGTGCCCGTGCAACGCAGTACCTTGCGGCATTTGACTTAGCGGATGGCGCGGCAAACATTGTAGGCCCCATTGGGGTCACGACTATTATCTTGCATGAAACGGCTGGTTGGTCATTGTATGCTGCTGTCGTTATCCTTGCATCAATTGCAACTACGGTCTCGCTCAAGGCGGCGCGAAGCGCCCATATGTCACGGGATGCCTTCTAAGTGGCTATCATTGCGGTGCCCCATTGCGATCGTTGAATCACCCGATACTGCAGGGAAGTACGCCGTAACTCTTACACTATTTATGAAGGTAGCTGCCCTCGGGTCTGTGACGGTGTCGATGTCAACGCACAGTTGGCGTCGGGTCACCTCGCAGTCGGCACAATAGGTTCTACTTTGTTCTTCCACGCCTACTCCAGTGCTGCGACGTTCACCAAGCCGTGGGATCTGAACTGTGACTGGCAGGCGTCAACCATCACCTGGGCGCGCGGACGATGCTCCAATCGCCTTCGGGCTCCAGGCCTTGGCCGAGTAGTAGGTCCGGGGGGCGATGCTGACTCCGTGCTGAGACAGCACGCGACAGATCGGCGCGACCCCACCGAACCGGGTGCGGTGTTCCCAGGGAATCGACGGATGAACGCGATTGGCCGGACCCCCAGAACTGATCCACGCGGTGTGAGAGTGGTTCATTGGTGGGTGCAGCCGGCAGCGTAGTCCGCTGGGGCCTGGTAGCCGAGCGAGCTGTGTCGCCGGTGGTGGTTGTAGTCGTTCTTCCAGTCGGTGATCACGACTCGGGCGTGGGGTAGGGACCAGAAGCTGTTGATGTTGAGGCATTCGTCGCGGACCCTGCCGTTGAAGGACTCGACGTACCCGTTGCGCCAGGGCTGCCCCAGGGCCAGTTCAAAGTCGGAGTGACGGCGTGGCGCGGGTCTGACACGCCGGGTCGGTGTACAAGCAGGGCGGGCACGGCTGGTGCCGGGATCGTTGTGGGTACTTGACGTCCATGACGATCG
>JAABUM010004780.1_pt1 | contig 14914 bp, 8 predicted proteins | sample 5559161 | NCBI WGS metagenome assembly JAABUM01 (sample SAMN10711868, study PRJNA513369) | rock metagenome | isolation source: Antarctica rocks | place: Antarctica: Victoria Land, Siegfried Peak nord
ACGGGAGGCGAGCATGGACACGTGGCGCTGGCGTGCGACACCGGCCGTGGCGGGACTCCTCATCCTGCTCCTCGGCGGCGTGCTGATGCAGGGGCCGCTGGCGCGGCTGGCGCCGTGGGTGGCCGGGGCGCGGACGAGTGGCGCGCGGTGGTGGACGACGGCGATACTGGCTTGTGGCATACCCTCGACGGGTATACCGACCTGACCGCGGCGCGGCCGGCCCTGCCGATCGGCGCGGTGCCGCCCGCGCCGCGCGCCGTGACGCCCTGCGGCTATCCCGATGTCACGGCCCTCTGCGAATCAGATGATGCTGAGCTTGGAGAGGCCCGCGGCCAACCTGGAAGCCGCTTGGGGCGAGTGGCGCAGATATAAGTCTGGCTCCGCGAGCTCGAGCTCCATGAGCAGGGGGCTCCCGTCGGCACCGATCAGATAGTCGATCCGCGCGTAGAAGGCGTCCGCCACGAAGGGGGCTAAGGACTTGGCCATGCTGCGGGCATGGTCATCGATGTCAGCAGGGCCGCTCGCCCCGCCATGCGCTGCTTGCACGCGATATTCCCCTTGGCGTGGCCTCTTATGGACCAAATGGCTCAGGCTGCCATCGACAAGCACCAGCGAAAACTCGCCGCGTGTTTCGATCGTCTCCTCGTAGCGCTGCACCAGCACATCCTCGCCTACGATCGCGGTGGAGCCCATGATGCTGGAGGTCATCAATGCCTCCACATCGGCCAGCCGCTCCAGGCGGCGACCGCCCGAACCAACCGCCGGCTTGATCACCACCGGGTACGAGCCGAAGTAGTCCCGCAATTGTCGGAGATCCGGCGCGGAGCCCTTGTGCAGCAGGAGGGTTTGCGGGATCGTGATCCCCGCGCGCTGTAGGTCGAGTAGGTAGGACTTGTGGATACTGGTCCTGACCAGCTCGGCTTTGTTCAGGAGGATGGTGCGCGCGGACACCCGCGCGATCCACGACAAGAACGCCGGCAATTTCTGCGCGTAGTCCCACGGTGTGTGCAGTAAGGTCACATCCGGCCAATCCCACACGGGGTCGTCGCACCAATCGAGCAGGCGCACTTCATGGCCGGCGGCCTCCAATGCCGCGTTCAAGATCGGCGTGTCGGGAACGCCCTCGATAGTCCTCGAACACACCGCCAAGGCAACCTTCATCGGAGATCCTCGTTCTCGCTGTCCTGTCATCGCGTGGTGCGCCGCGAGCCAGGCCGTCGATCTCATGTCGCCACTTTTTTGCCACTGGTGGGACGCGTGCGTGGCAGCGGACGCCTCGCCACAGAAGACTACTACAGCGGCGTATACTCCGCCCGGCTTTCTCTTGCAATACCTTGCTGTCTCCGGTTTCGCCCCTAATGTTGCATAGCCCCTGACTATCTCGGCGCGTCGGCGGTCCTGCTAAGGTCGGGCGATGTGGCGACTTGTGCGGGGCTCGCGGCCATCGACGAATCGTAGGCTACCAACTTCCTCGGCGACGACGCGGCCGCCGTGGTCAGCGAGGGCGGCAGCCTCATGGCGGGCGACGTGGGTACTCGCCGGGCGCGACGGGCGGTGGCGCATTGCGGTGTATCAGAACTGTCCCGCGAGCTGATCACCCTCCGCGCGTCTTGTTGGGCCGGGTAGTGCCAAGGTTCGCGTATCGGGCGAGCCTGTTGAAAAAAGCCGGATACTCCCGATGGAGGGGACGACGAAGGCGTAAACGCTGTGCAAACGGCCTCCCGGGCAGCGTTGCGGTCCGGAAACGAAAGCCGATAACCGTGTCCGTGCCTTTCTTCAACAGGCTCGCCCGATCTGCGAACGAAGGACCAAAGAGGTGGATTTTCTATGTGTCAAGTTGGATGTCCCACCATATCATCGGGGCGCTCTCGAATATTCGGTGACACTGAGCCGAAACAGTGCTCTGTGATAATATGCAGGCCATGTGCATTAACTACCTTGGGACTTACCCTAACTCCAACGGAAGATGCTTTCTATGCCTATAAACGAATACCGTGCGCTCCTTGGGGGCATGCGATTGTTCGAGTTGCAACTCGAACTAGAATGTGTCCGCGTGGAGCTGGGTAACACGCTTGTACCGTACCCATGCCCGAACCCTGACTCGCCGCCGCGCTTCCTCGTCGTGAGGCACGACGATACCGAAGCTCTGTACTTCCGCCACGATCTCCTCGGCCACGTCCGCGAGCAGCTCGCGGGGCTCCCACTGGCGCGAGCCGCCGAAGACGAGGGGACGGTGAGGGCCATCCTCGCCCAGCAAGCGCCCTGCGACGAGGTGGGGCGGTTCAAGGCATATGTCTTCCCCGAGCTCATCACGCCGGGATCCTACCTCGGCGCGATCTGCCTGCCCGAGGCAAACGCGATTGGCTCACCCGTGTTCGGCATCATCGCGGACGGGCGGATGGTCTCTGCCTGTAGCTCCAGCCGCGAGAACGACCGGAGCGCCGAGGCGTGGGCCTGGACGGAGCCCGAGTACCGCGGGCACGGTTACGCCGGACAGGCGACGATGGCGTGGGCACATGACCTACAACAGCGAGGCAAGGTGCCCTTCTACAGTCACAAGTGGGACAACCTCGCCTCTCAAGCCGTGGCGCGGAAGCTGGGACTCAGGAGGTTCCTAACGACGGTCGGGTACCGCTAGGCCAATAGTATGCAGTTAAGAACGTGTCGGATACTTCGCCACTGGCGGCTCATAAGCAGGGACATAACCCCGAGGAACCCGGCGCACGCCCCATATCGGCCCTAGCTCGCCCTCATTGCCAGTCACAGAAAGCTCGAAAGGCCTATCATAGGGCGAAGCCCCCGATCTGCGAACATCCTTTGCTCGTCTGTCCGTACACGCCTCGCCTTATGATGTGTGACGCCGGCATGTAGTCAGCGTGGCAGGAAGATAACGCCTCAAACGAGCACGAAGGGGCATGGCAGGGCGGAAGCTGCTCCCGTATCTGCCGATTTTGCTGCCATCTCAAGTACACGCCCGCGTCACCGATGTTGTGGCGGGGCGTCATCCGTTGTGTTGTGGAAAATGGCGGCGCTGTTGATTGCCTTGCCCTTCTCTTCGATCGTCCCCTCTACCATCGCAACTAGCTTCCATCCCCCCGCGTCTTTAACAGTCCTTGCCTGTGGCGGTGGAGTATTTGAACCTCGCTGTGATGGACGAGATGCCGTCCGCGTCGCAACCAGGCAGCTAGCGCGTACGTTCCGGCGCCGGCGACCGCCCGAGCGCGTCGGCGCTTTTGACAACCAGGGGTCGCCTCCCTATACTTCGCCCTCGCCTAGTCGGATGGCGACGGGGTGTGGAGGCGTCGGGACGCGGCTTTTCATGGCTATGCGGCGCGAACCGGAGGTATGCCACGATTCCACCTCCTTGGGGTCTGCTGACGCTCGGCCTCCTCACGCTGCTCCCCGGCGACGCGCTCTGCCGCCTCTTCTTCGCCGTCCCTTGCCGCGCCACCCCGCCAACCCGCTGCTTATCCCTACTCCCCGCCGAGGCGATCTTCCTGCGCTTCTTCGGCGGCGCGCTGTTCGTCGGCTGGTGGGCGCTCGTGCTGGCCGAGGCCGGATTGTTCGGCGCGATCAGGGTACTGCTCGGCGTCGCCGTCGGCAGCGTCACCCTCTACGCGCTGGTCTGGCGTGTACGAGGGCGCATGGCTTTCCCGCGCCCTGATTTTCGACCCGGCCTCGCCGGGGCGGCGCTCGTCGCCCTGGTGCTGCTCGCCGGGGGGCTCACCTTCGGTCGCCCGTTCGAGACGGTCGTCGGCGGCGAGGATGCGGGCGTCTACTTCAACAGCGGGGCGACCATCGCGCGGACGGGCGGCATCCGCTTCCACGACCCCGGCATGGACGAGTTCGGCCCCGACGCCGCCGCCAACGCCTGGACCAGCGCCGCGCGCCATGTCCTGACCCCGGCACCCGCGAATCCGCCGCCGGGCGACGCGAGCCCGCGGCGGTACCTCTTCCTCGACTGGCAGCGCCTCAATGGGTTCTTCCTCGTCCAGGGCGCGGGCAACACGATCACGCCGCAATTCCTCCACCTCTTCCCGGTCTGGCTCGCCCTCTGGGCGACCTTCGGCGGCGGGATCGGGGCGATGGTCTACGGCCCGGCCGCCGCCGCCCTCCTCGGGCTCGCGGCGACGACCCTGCTGGCCCGTCGCCTCTTCGGCGCGGCGGTCGGCCTCCTGGCGGGGCTCCTCCTCGCCCTGAATGGCATCCAGCTCTGGTTCGCGCGGCAGACCCTCAGCGAGGCGCTCCTCCAGGCGCTGCTGATGGGCGGTATCTACGCCTGGGCGATCTTCGTGGACGCGCGGCGGGCGGGCGACCGTGCGACCGCGCGTGGCGGCGCGACTCTGGCAGCCGGGGCGCTCGGCAGCGTCGCGCTCACGCACGCCCAGTTCGTCTTCGCCCTCCTGCCGGTCGCGGCGCTCCTCGCCTGGCTCTGGCTGGCGCGGCGCGGGGATCGACGCTACTGGTGGTTCTTCGCCCCGTTGGCTATCCTGCTGGCGCACGCCTCGTTCCACATCGCGCGCTACTCGCTCGGCTACTTCGAGGGGATCTACCACCACGTCTGGAAGAACGCCGTGCGCGACTGGCGGCAGACAATCGCGCTCGTCCTCGTGCCCCTCATCGGCCTGCTGGTTGTCGGCCTGCGCCCGATCCGCGCGCGCTGGCTCCCGCTCGTCGTCGCGCCACGCACGCTGCGCCTCGCGCGCCGGCTCGGCGCGGCGGGCGCGCTGGCGATTGGGGCCTGGCTCTACCTGGTCCGACCGGGCATCATCCGGCCCGGCAACCTCGGCGCGCTCAGCGGCTACATCGGCGCGCCGGTGCCGGGTGGCCCCGCCTCGGCGCTCGTCACCCTCGGCTGGTACCTCTCGCCGCTCGGGATGCTCCTCGCCGGACTCGGCCTCGCCCTGCTGATCCTGCGCGATGTCGAGGAGCGCGCCGCCGCCCTCTTCTGCCTCGCCGCGCCCTTCGCCCTCCTCTACCTCACCGGCAGCTACACGCAGGGGGGTTACATCTACTCCCTGCGCCGCTTCATGCCGATCGTCCTGCCCCTCCTGGCGATCCTCAGCGCCTACGCCGCCCTGCGCCTCGGCCCGGTCCTCGCCGCCGCCATTCGCCGCCCGCACCTGACCCGACCGCTCGGCGCGCTCGGCGTCGCGTCCGTCGCCGGGCTCGTGCTCTTCCTCGGCTACACCAACGCGCGCCTGATCGCGCACCGCGAGTACGCGGGCGTGCTGGACGCGACCGCCGCCCTCGCCGCGCGCTTCGGCCCGGACGACATCGTGCTCTTCAGCGGGAAGCGCGACGAGACGCCGAAGCTGGCGACGCCGCTCGAATACCTCTTCGGGCGCGAGAGTTGGACGATCACGACCACCAACCCCGACGGGGCCAAGCTCGACGCCTGGATCGCCGCGCAGGAGGCGGCGGGGCGGCACGTCCACATCCTGATGTCGGCGGGGGGCGGCAAGCTCCTCCTCCCGCATCACCAGTTCGTGGCGACCGATCGGGTCGTGCTGCCCCTCCTCCAGTTTGAGAAGCTCGAGAATCAGAAGCCGTACAATCAGCAGTGCAACGTCCTCGGCTACACCGTCTACGAGCTGCGCCCGATCGCGGCGGGCGGCAACGCGCTCGGCGACCTCCCCTACCGCGTCGCGGCGGGCCAGGGGGACGAGCGGGCGCTCCTCGGCGCGACCACGTCCGGAGATGCCGGCTTCTACGACGTCGAGTGCGATCCCCCGGCGGCGACCTGCGACCCCGCCGCGCCGTCGCCCGGCGTCACCCCCTACCGCTGGACCGATGGCGAGGCGCTGGTCCGCGTCCCCTGGCCCGCCGACGGTCGCCCGCTGACGCTCCATCTGACTCTCAGCGCGGGACCACGCCCGGCGACCCTCTCCCCCGCACAGGTCGTCGTCGGCATCCGGCCCACCCCCGCCTTCGCCGACCAGGAACAGCAACTCGGCGTGCTGACGATCGGCGACGAGTGGGCCACCTACAGCGTGACGATCCCGGCCAACGCCCTGCCCCGCACCGATGACGGCACCGCGCTGATCCACCTCGCCGTGCCGCGCACCGCCGATGGAAAGTCTATCCTCGGCGCGATCTGGAAGCCGGTCGACTACCCCGCCCAGACGAACAACAGCGCCGACCCGCGCGATCTGCACGTCCGCTTCGCCGGATTGGAACTGACCGTCGCGCCGTGAAGACCTGCCATTGTCGTTGATCACCGGCGCGCTGCTTCCGAAGCGACCTCGACCGTTGGACCCCTCGCCATGCGGACCGACGATGGCCGCTACGTCACATACGCGCCGCGATGGTAGGGAAGGGATTGGCAACAAGCAACCAATTTCCCCCGGCATTGACGCGTGCATACTGCGGGGGGGTATGGTCCGGTCCAGTGCCCGCATGCCGCATCCCCGTTCTTACCCCACAGGCCGCTCCCCAGACCGTGCCGCGCACCCCGCCCCACCGCCCCGGAGCGGTGCGCGCCGCGCCTGGCTTCCGCCGTGGCGCTCCCCCTAAGTCCGCGCGCTCGGCGGGGGCGGCGGCACCGCGCGCGGGAGGCCGCTTGCTGAACTGGCACGGTGAGCGGGGACAGGCCCCGCGCCCCAGCGTGCCCAGCGTCGCTCCGGCGGTGCGGCGCACGGTCGTGCCCTCCCTGCCCCCAGCATAGCCGCCACCCCGCGCGGTCACGGGTGCGCCGTTGCGCCGCGCGTTCCTGCGGGATGGGCACCCCTGACCACGTGGGGATCCGACGGCACTCCCCAGTGGCGAGGGCGACGCGACGGTGGCTTCGGACGGTAGGGTACCGTGCGGCGAGGGGACGGTCGCCCGCACGAGGGTCGGCGGTGTGGCTGGCGGGCCGTGATCGTGGAGGGCTCGGCTCGGGCCTACCACCGGTAGGGGAGCGGGCATCGGCGCAACGGTGACGACGCACCGGATGTGGACAATACGAGGACGCTTTGCTATGTCATCGGGACGCGGACGTGTCATTGCGGTGGCAGCACAATCGGCAGTCACGAGAACTGGTTCCGCCCTGCCACACCCTTTCGCGCTTGTTATTTCCTGCCATGTCGACGATCTGCTGGTGTCGCACGACATGTCGTCGCACTGGCAGTCCTCCTGGACTGGTCTTCGCGGGAACCGGTGTAATTCAAGTCGCCAGCATTCACGACTTCGTAGCTTCGCCCCCGGGTACTCAATACCCGGGGGCGAACCAGCGCGATGATACTCAGTATACTCCTATCGACGATGTGGCGTCGTTAATCCAATCGCCGACGTACCAGCAGTTGCCCCCATAAGCGGGATCCCCACAAGAGTATGGCCCATCGCTGTAGTCCGCGTTGCGGTAGTACTCTGTGGTACCACAGTAGGGGGCATAGCCCACCCTAGAGGAAGAGGTTCGGTCATTGATGTAGTTGCCCACATAGTTGAAATAATGCGCGTCTACCCCGCAATCAGTGTTGGCTACGAACGTCTCGCTAGCGCCACCATAGCCATAAGTGTCGTAAAGTATGGCTATAGTGTAACCTCCGCTACCGATTGTCTGTGCAGAGACCTGTCCTGCTTCGGAGCCATCCTTGATCCCGTGTGCCTTGAAATATTGCTGTACTTCGGCCTTCGTCGCGAAGCAGAGATGCGTACCGGCACGCTCAACGGAAACCGACTTCCCGCTTCTGGTCGCCAACGCTGCTATCTGCTGCTGCACTGCCGCACTTTTCGGCGATGTATCCTGCTCCATGAGAGTCACACAGTGTTTGCTTTGGGTCAACGTCGGGGTACCGCTTGGTGCCACTGGAGTTCCGGGTGCCGCGAGCGTGCCGCCGAAAGCGAATAGCATCACGGCCAGCGCGAGAACCACGGCGAAGAGCAGTGATTTGGTCATGGAAGAACCCTCCCTGAGAATGATCAGCCGGGTGAAGCGTGCGCGCATTGTCCCCCCTCCTGTTGCGAGTACCGTCGCTGCCGCTGTCGTTCGCTCGTGCCTGGCAGCGCGCCGGGCGATGGTGTGGGCTGCCCCGCACCCATCGTTATCGACACCTCCTTTCACGGTCCCACGGTCGGCCACGCGCCGTCGGCCACCCGTCCGACCCTTCCTGCTGGATGAGGTCGGGTGTGATGGTGATGCCGTGTCCCGCATCACCATCCTAGCGGTGCGGCATGGTGCTTGCTACGGGGGAAACCGCCAATTTGGTGGCGATCTTCCGCCACCGATCTGGCGGCCTCCCGACATGCCGATGGCGGTGTGCCGCCAGGGCGGCTAGCGGACGAGGCCGAGCCGGGCGGCGCGCAGGCCGAGGGCGAAGAGGTTGGGCGCGTCCAGGCGGCGCTCGAGATCGGCAACGATCCGCTCCACGGTGCGCACGCTCAGGTCGGCGGCCTGGGCGATCTCGCCGTAGGTCCGCCCCGCCGCCAGCCCCCCGAGGACCGCCCGCTCGCGCGCGCTGACCCCGGCGGCGGCGAGGCGGGCCGGCCCTTCCCCGCGCAGCCCGGCGACGAACTGGCGGACGACCCGGCCGCTCCCCAGGATCACGTCGCCCGCGATCGCGGCGGCGAGGCAGTGGCGCAGCACCGCGGGCGAGAGGTCGGCCCAGAGCAGGTAGCCGACGACCCCGGTGTCCTCGGGCGAGCGGAGCCGGCCGGGCGCGTAGTCGGCGGCGACGAGGATCGCCTTGGTGGTGGGGCAGCAGGCGCGGCGCAGGTCGGCGAGGAGGGGCAGGGTCGGCCGCCCGCCGAGCGTGGCCGCGGCGATGATCGCGTCGGGGGTGTGGGTGGCGGCGAGGCGGCGCGCGGCGGCGGGGTCGGCGGTGTCCCCGACCACGCGTACGTCGGGCAGCGCGGCGAGGATACGCCGCAGCTCGTCCCAGCCGATGGCGTCCGAACTGAGGAGCAGGACGGTGTGTCGGCAGCCCATCTGACCCTCCCTTACATACCTTGGTGCGGCTGTGCGCCATCGTGGCGCGGACGAGGTGGGTACTGGCAGCCGGGCGGCCTCCATTGTCGGTGGTGCCGCAGACGTTACCCGGAGACACGCCGCGCCGACCCGCCTGGGCTGTTGGCTCGTCGGCTCAGCATGGGCGCGGCGAGGGATGACGGCCCGGGCGGATGCGGCGGCCCGATGTCCGGGATGAATGGGCGCGGGGGGACCATCGGGGGATGGGCAGGCACGACCGGCCCTGGTACGCTATTAATCTCCAATCTCCCCCTTTCCCGCCCCTTCCTCCCCCGTCCCTCCTCAGTTCCCCGCGCCGGGCCGGGGCGTGGCGGCCCCGGTCGGCACCCCCCGTGGCGAGCGCGGCCCGCGCCGTGGTGGTGGTCGTCGTCAACGCGGGCGTTGCGGGCCGGACGTCGCCGCGCCAGCCCCCAGCACGATCGGCGGGAGCGTATCAGTACTCCTATCCCCTGGCGGGGTCTGCTCCGCTTGTACGTCATGAATAACGCGGCGACCCAACATGCCATCGCGTGTCGTGGCATCCATCCTTGGGCGGTGTTGCTGCGTATCTATAAAAAGGAGCCCAACCCTGTCGGCGACGCGGGCGCGTGTGTGGCTACGGTCACACCGGGTCGCTGCTCCGTTGCGGCGGGATACGGTATGATCGGGGATAGTGTGGTGACCGGTGCCGCACACGCCGGGTGACAGGGGGACGAAGTGCTGATGACCTGGCAGTGGCGCGCGCCGCGCCATCGCGGCGCGCTCGCGCCATTCCTCCTCGCCCTGCTCCTGAGCCTCACGGCGTGCGGCGGTGCCGCCTCGCCGACGATCGGTCCGACCGTCGCGCCAGCGGCGGCCGTCGCGACCGCTGGCGCGACGGCGACGACCACGCGCGGGGCGGTCACCCCCATCGCCGCGAGTGCCACCGTCGCCACCCCGATGCTAGCCACGCGCGTCGCCGTCGCTCCGACGGGGGCCGCCCCGACGGTCGGCGCACCCTCGCCGACCGTCGCCGCCGCACCGCGCGTCGGGCAGCCGGTGCGCCTCCAGATCCCCGCGATCCGGGTGGATGCGGCCATCGAGCAGGTCGGGCTGACGGCGAATGGTGACATGGACACGCCGAAGGACTACGACAACACGGGGTGGTACACGCCCGGGTCGCGCCCGGGCGACCCGGGCAACGCGGTGATCGCCGGCCATGTCGATTCGAAGACCGACATCGCGGTCTTCTGGTATCTCCGGGATCTGCGACCGGGCGACGAGATCGTCGTCGGCGGCGACGATGGCATCGCGCGCCGGTTCGTGGTGACGCTGACCGAGGCCTATGTGCGCGCGGCGGCACCCCTGACCCGCATCTTCGGCCCGACGTCCGGCGCACACCTCAACCTGATCACCTGCGCGGGGGATTTCGATCGCAAGAAGGGGGCATACGACAAGAACCTGGTGGTGTACGCCGACTATGTCCCCTAGTCCGACCGCGCCGCCTCGCGCGACCCGGACGGTCGATGCCCTCGTAGTTGGTGCGGGAATTGCCGCTCGACGCCAGCGGGGGGCGGCGCACCTGCGCCACCCCCCGCCGCGTCCTTCTAAGCTCGCGCGCCCCCGGTTGGGCACCGATAGCTTACGTCACTGATTGCAGAACGGCAGTATGCCGTAGTCGCCGTCGAACTGGAACGAGCGGACATGGTTCTGCAGCTGGGGCTCCGACAAGCATTGGAACGAAAACGTACGCTAAGCCTCTGACACCTCCGGCCCGAATGCGTCGAGATCGTCGCCATCATCCGCCGCCGGATCGCGGAGCGGGCGCAGCGCCCCGCCGGCCACGGCCTCGGGGAGGCCGAAGTGGTAGTGGCCTTGCAGGTTGATGTGGGCGTGGCCGAGGGGCGAGAGGCGGGCCACATCCTCCTCCCGTACTGCGGCACCCTGGCGTCGCAGTTGCGCCAGGGCCAGGTCGAGATAGCGCGTGTTCCAGAGCACGACGATGTTGACCAGCAGGCCGAGCGCCCCGAGCTGATCCTCCTGCCCCTCGCGGTAGCGCTGGCGCACCTCCCCCTTCTGGCCGTGGAAGAGCGCGCGCGCCAGGGCATGCCGCCCTTCCCCGCGATTGAGCTGGGTGAGGATGCGTCGGCGGTACGCCTCATCGTCGATGTACGACAGGAGGTGGAGGGTCTTGGGGATGCGCCCGAGCTCGCCGATGGCCCGCGCCAGCGTCGCCGGGCGACCGTCGCGCTGCAACGTCCGCAGCAACGCGGAGGCGCTCACCGTCCCCAGGCGGAGCGAGCCCGCTACCCGCAGCAGATCGTCCCAGTGCGCGGCGATCAGCGCCGTATTCACCCGCTGCCGCGCCACCCCGTCGAGCGGGCCGTAGTCCGCGCGCGGATCGAGGCGCCAGAAGCGGGCGACGCCCAGATCCGCCAGGCGCGGGGAGAACTGGTACCCCAGGAGCCAGAACAGGCCGAAGACGACGTCGGAGTAGCCGGCCGTGTCGGTCATGATCTCGGCCGGGCGCAGGCTCGTCTGCTGCTCCAGGAGGCCGTCGAGGATATAGAGGGAGTCGCGCAGGGTGCCGGGGATGACGATGCCGTGGAAGCCGGTGAATTGGTCGCTCGTGAAGTTGTAGTACGTCACGCCGCGACCGGGGCCGAAATACTTGGGATTCGGCCCGGCGTTGAGCGTCCGCACCGGGACGTGGAAGCGCAGCCCGTCGGCGGAGGCGACCTCCCCCCCGCCCCAGGCCCGCACCAGCGGCACCCGCGCCTGGTAGTCCACCAGGCGCGCGTTCGCCGCCGTCAGCGTCTCCGCGCGCAGGTAGTTCTGCCCCACCCAGGCCAATCGGCCGCGTGTCAGGGCCGGCACCTCCCCGCGCGCCACCGGCCGCAGCCCGATGTTGCACCCCGCCGCGAGGAGGGCGGCGCAGACGCTCGTCGCCAGGTCGTCCGCCCGTGCCTCCCGCTCGCTCAGATGGGTGAAGGCGTCCGCGAAGCCGGTCCAGGCCTGCACCTCCAGCAGCACGTCCGGCAGATCGACGCGCGGCAGCCGCGCCGCGACCTGCTCGCGCAGCGCCACGAGGCTCGCCGGCTCCGCCAGCCGATCCAGCGGCGTGAGCACCAGCGCATCCCGCCCGCCCGCCGACTCGACGCGGACGGCGGCGTTCTCCGGCAGGGTGGTGGCGGTGCGTCGGTACGCCTCGTCCAGCTGCCGCCCGAGCGCGGCGAGTTCGGCCGCCGGATCGGTCGTCCGCCCGAGCAGCCGGCAGATCTGCGGGCGCGCGGACGCCCAAGTCGCGCCCTGCAGCAGCTTCGCGCGCGGATCGCCCCACCGCGCGCTCGGGGCGACAAAGACGTCGCGTCGCCGCAGCCCCAGCCGGAGTTGCTCCAGCGCGCAGAAGGTGTAGGCGCGCCGATCGATCCAGGCGTCGCCGCCCCGCACGAGCGGCCGCCAGGCGCGGGTGACGATCTCGAGCGGGGCGTCGGCGAGATCGGGCACCTTCTGCCCCTCGATACGACGCAGGAAGGCCAGCGCCTTCACCACCGGCTGCCCGTCTGCGGTCCCGCCGAAGGTGACGGTCTTGAGCAAGGTCGGCAGGAACCGGCGCACCAGGCTGTAGCGGTCGAGGATCTCGGGGTAATGGCGCTCGTCCGGCGGGCGCGTCAGCGCCTCCACCGTCGCGACCGCCGCCGCCAGGTCCTCCATCGCGACGGCGGCGAAGACCGCCTCGCGCACCGCCGGGTCGCGGTGGCGTGGGTCGAGCAGGACCGCGCAGGCTTCTCGGAGCCGGAGCGCCGCCGCGTCGAGGTCGCGCAGCGTCCGCAGCCGCGCCCGGTCCCCCTGCCGCTCGACGCGGTTGAGCAGGTCGCCGACGAGCTGATCGAGGACGTCGAGCGCATCGTCCTGCGCGGTCGCGGCCATCATATGGGCGAAGGCGACGAGGGTGGCGAGACGCCGCTCGGTGGGCATCCGGGCGATCGCCGGTGCCCAGGCTGCTGCGGCCTGCCTCGCCAGCACTCCCAGCCGTGCGGGGGGTGCCCAGGCCAGATCGAGGTCGCCGCCGCCCAGGATGCGGACCTCGGCCAGCCGCTTGAGGGCCTCCACCAGCGCCGGGGCGGTGACACGGGTCGGGGCCCGACGCAGCCGGTCGAGCGGCGTCTGCCGCGCGCCGGGCGGCGCGACCAGCAGCGCCTCCAGCCGGGCGCGCTGCTCAGGACTGGGCACGGCGGCGAGGCCGTGCCAGAGGCGGGCGGCGGCACGGTCGCGCATCTGGGCGATGAGGCGCGCCAGCGTCGTCACGCCCGGCAGGAGGATCTTGCGCTCCACAAGACGCGCGGTGGCGAGGTCGAAGAGGACGCCGGGGCGCTCGGCACCGAGCCAGGCGCGGGCGTACAACCAGCGCACCAGCCGGAAATGTGCAGGCTGGTCGGTGAAGTCGCGGTAGCCGTAGGCACGCCGGATATCGCCGGCATGTTCCCGCCAGGTCGTGGCCCGCGCGCCGTAGCGCGCCAAGCACGCGGGGTCGGCGATCCCGAGTTGCGCGGCGAGGTGGGCGATGATTCCCGGTGGCACGTCGGTGGGGTCGGCGAGGAAGGTGCCGAGGAAGCGCACCGTCGCGAGCTGCACCCCGAAGCCGAGGCGGTTGTGGTCGCCCCGCCGCGCCGCGATCAGGGCGCGGTCGCCGTCGTCGAGGTGGTAGTAGCGGGCGAGCTGGGCCGACGTCGGCTCGTCGGCATAGCGGCCGTAGCGGCGTTCCTGCTCGGCGGTCAGGAAGTCAACGGGCATCGCCGCCTTCGAGGGCGGCGCGGACCTGGGCCTCCTCCAGCTCGGCGTAGCCGAGGGTCGAGCGGATGTCGCGGTGGCCGAGGACGCGCTGGACGATCTCGAGCCGCTGGCCTTGTGCAAGCAGCTCGCTCCCGCGCGTGTGCCGCAGCTGGTGGGGGGTGTAGCGCGGCGCGCCGACGGCGTCGACCAGCCCGGCCGCCGCGCAGAGCTTCGCCCACTGGTAATGGAGCGCGTCGTAGGAGACGGCGGTGCCGCGATTCGAGCGGAAGAGCGGCTCGTGCGCCTGCGCCCCCGGTGGGCGTTGCGCCAGGCGCGCAGGCCGCGCACGGTGCGCGGCGTGGCGGCCGGACCGAGGACGACGACCCGCTCCGCGCCGTTCTTCGGCTCGCGCACCCGCAGCGCCTCGCGGCCGGCGTCGAGGGCGACGTCGCCCCAGCGCAGGGCGAGCACCTCGCCGGCCCGCATCCCCGTCTCCCGCAGGACGGTGAAGATGAGGCGGTAGGGCGGGGCGGCGGCGGCGATCGCCGCCGCGAGGGCCTCTCGCTCGCCGACGTCGCGGATCGGCCGGGGCAGGCTGCGGCGTGCCCGCATCGCTACCCGGCCGACCAGGGGATCGCGCGCGCAGTGACCGTGGCGGACGGCCCAGGCGAAGAAGCGCGCGAAGGTCGCCGCCCGGCGTCCCACGGTGCGCGGCGCGGCAGGCGGACGGGCCAGCCAGGCCTCCAAGTCGGCGAGCCGCAGGGCATCGAGGGGGCCGACGAAGCGCGGGTCGGCGGCGGCGGCGGCGAGTTCGTAGCGATAGGCGCGCACGGTGCGCGGGCGGAGCCGGGCGAGGTGCGCCGCGTCGGCCAGGAAGGCCGCGTAGTGGTCGCCGAGCGTGCCCGCCATGTGCATCCCCCCATCTTGCCAGAGAAACCCGGCACCGGCGGAGTATCGCACCGGCGGAACGACGCGGCAAGCGCCGGGGAGGATCAGTGTGAATGCCAGAGAAGCCGTATTCTCTGGCATTCCACTCGGGAATATCCTTAGCGTACGTTTCCGGTCGGATGGTTGTCAGACCCCGGGCTTGCTGAACTCGCGCATGGTAGACTCCCTCTCGCGTGGGGCCTCGCGGCCCTGCTGCACCTGGGCCTCGTGGGGAGTGCTTGCCGGCGTTCCCACGGGGCCTTTTCGTGTTCGTCGAGGCGTTTACTAAACCTCAACTAAACCTATTAT
>JAABUM010004781.1_pt1 | contig 14910 bp, 29 predicted proteins | sample 5559161 | NCBI WGS metagenome assembly JAABUM01 (sample SAMN10711868, study PRJNA513369) | rock metagenome | isolation source: Antarctica rocks | place: Antarctica: Victoria Land, Siegfried Peak nord
CCCCTGTGATGATATGCTTTTTGTTACACACTCTGAGCGCTTTCACAAGCGTGTTCATGACGAACAATAGCGGATTTTTCTGAGGCGCAGCTGCGTGATCGTTGTCTGGCCTCATCATGTCGCTGTCGTGCAAGTGTCAATAGGTGATGGCTAGAAATGGTTGGGAGCATACCAGACTCCAGCATGCCGTGGTGCTGACATCCTCAATCCGCCCTGCAGGCGAACCACGTGCAGAAGCCGGAGAACTGGGCGGTGATCGAGAAGGCGCAGGTCATCTACAGCGCCGGCTTCTTCATCACGGTGTCGCCGGAGACGATTGCACTGACGGCCAAGCACGCGGCCGCCGCCGACAAGATATACGCCATGAACTTATCGGCCCCGTTCATCATGCAGGTTGGTCTCGTCAAGACGCTCCAGTAGTGGAAATGAGTCGAAAATGGCTTGACAAAGGAGTAGCTATGTTTTTTGAATAAAGGCGAACAACGGAAGTTGAACTTGCGGTTTCAAACTCACAGTCTAACACTTTGACCGACTATGTTATATCCGCCGCTTATTTTGTTCAAGTTCAATCTAATGGTATTTATCTGGTTTTGCAAGTGAAAAATATATATATGATTTTTGCAAGATTTAATTGTCATGTCTCATGGCTTCTGAATTTCAAACACCATCCTGAATCGTGCAGTCCTTGTACAGGTGCCGCCGTTCAAGCAGACACTGCTGGACACGCTGCCGTATGTGGACATCCTGTTCGGCAATGAGACGGAGGCGGCGACCTTTGCCGAGACGGAGGGCTGGGAGACGCGGGACGTGCAGGAGATCGCCCTGAAGGTGGGCCAACACAGCTCGCACACCAACTTGAACAGCCTGGCAGCTTTTGCGCAGCTTGACACCTTGCGTCTGTTCTGCTCGCTGGTGCGGTGCATCATTCCTGTATTGAGTGGGCTGGACGGAAACGGCGACACCAACGAGCCTGCTTCTCTGCCACCTGCAGATCTCCGCCCTCCCAAAGGAGAACAGCAGCCGACCGCGAACGGTCGTCTTCACGCAGGGCCCAGAGGCGACGGTCATTGCCGTCAACGGGGAGGTGCGCAGTGCCTCTGCACCGTCAAATGCTTCAGAATTGTACTGATTCGCCACACAAGCTGATCCCCAGGGCAACTGAGAGCGCAACCATGTGCAGCTGTGCAGTCACAAGATGAAGGTCATGAGACCGGAACGCTGCTGAAAACCCTGCTGACGCTGCCGTCTCCAGGTGAAGACATATCCGGTCATCAAGCTGCCCAAGGAGGTGCTGGTGGACACCAACGGTGCAGGCGACGCCTTTGTCGGCGGCTACCTGTCGCAGCTAATCCTCGGCAAGGACACTGAGGCCAGCGTAAAGGCGGGCAACTGGGCTGCAAACGTCATCATCAAGCGTTCAGGTTGCACTTTCCCCACAGAGTGCGAATTCAAGTAAAATGGCCGTGCTACCGACAGTTAGGAGTAAGGGCCTCTGTTTCAGGGTGCAACGCTGGTGCTTGATATCACTATTCTGGAGCTGGAACCATTATTTGGCCGTCCAGCAGATTATTTTTTGACTTTCTAGAATTGACACCGCTTGTTTGAAACCTCGGGAACACACAGGATCATTTCAAAGACACTGCTGCAAAGGAACACTCCCACGAACGGCCAAGCAAACCTACTCAGGCTGCTGCCACATTTTGCCTCTTCGCCTTCTTCTGCTTCTTGGGTTCCGAGCCACACGCTGAGCTGCCCGCGGCGGCACCTCCTGCGGCGGCGCCCGCACCCTTCAACGCTTCCCGCTGCCGCTTGCCCAGCTTGCCTGGCCGCTTCTGCGCCGGCTTGGCGCCGTCGGCTGCTGCGCCGGCTGCGGACCCGCGCTGCTTCTTCCGACGGCGCTTGGCGGCGCCACTGCTTTTGCTGGCCGGCGCCGCCGCCGCCGCTGCCTGCTGCTTCTGCTGCTTCTCCTGCTGCAGCCGCTGCATCCGCTCCTGATGTGTCTCCACATTCTGTTTTGGACACAGTCAAACGTCAGCACAGATACTGGCATTCAGAAGTTGTATCGGAAAATCAGAAGCTGCAGATTTGCATCGGTCACGTTGGACATAGATTTGCCGCACCTCGTCATTTGCGAGCTGGTCCGCAAAGCAGATGGTGTCTGTCGGCTCGTTCCCTGAGCCTGTAGACAGAGCGGACAAGGGTGTTTTCGGTCCAGTCTGTCCTTTCCAATTGGGGTCATTCTTGACTGACACACTAGGCACAGATGATGCCTCGCCCATCTGCCAGGCCACCTTTGATCTTCTGCAGGTGGCGCTTGGAAGCGACGTGCTGCTGCAGCGCCAGGGCATTGAGGATCAGCTTGCCGTTGCAGGCACGGCATTTCAGTGCCCTGCCCACTGGCTTCTCCTGCGCGTCTGCGCCTGACGTGTCCAGCCAGCTCCTGCGACACAGCCGCCGGAATGTGTTGCACAATGCGGCGCTCAGATTGGGCGCATGACTGAACACTGCTGCCGAGCGTGACAGTGAGAGTCTGCGAAAGGATGGATGCCACACCTTTTGACCTCCTCCAGATCCTCGTCGTCCTCATCGCTTTCGAAGTCATCCTCCGAATAGTCTTGTATCCGCCGCCGCGCCGCCGGCTCTCCGCCTGACAAGCGTGACAGATGCATTTTGATGCCACACTCCAGAGTCGATCTCTGTTTCCGCTTTCAAATTGCGTGCACACAAGCTTGGCACCCCTGTTGCTGTATACGGTCATCATGTCGCCTTACGTGCCTCGTATGCAGCCTGACCAGTGGTGGCATTTCAGGCTCAAAGAAGCGCACAGCCGTCCAATCCATGACACAACCTGCCATGCAAGCAGCAGGCTGACCATCGGAGTCGTAGCCACCCAGGCTGCCCTCCTCCTCGCCGAGGCTGCCATCGTCGCTGCCCTCGCCGACGGCCGCGGTGGCTGTGGCGCTTTGCTGCCTGCCGCCCGTGGCATCGCCGTCTGCCGCCTCAGATCCGCTGTCCACCTCGTCATCGCTGCTGCCGCTGGCCTCTGCCATGCCATGCCCTGGGTCAGGCACGGAATCGTTGAGTCAACGCTTTGGCGAGCTGCCATACATGCATGACGTGCATGCACGCATGTTTGCCGACGACGCCGCGCATGATCTGCATAAAAGCAGAACGGGACCAACCTTCCGAGCCCGCCGCGCTGCTATCGTTGTCGCTGTCCGAACTGTCGCCGCCATCCTCGCCATGCAAATGCAGCCAGTCTCGCCGCTTGTACATTGTGCTTTGCTGTGGCCGCGCGACGGCTGGGTGCTACAGATGGAACAGCACTGACCGGGCAGTGACTGCGATACAGATGGCGCTCTGAGGGACGTCGGGTATTGCAAGCTGATTTTTGTAGCGTTTGCGCTGGCAGGCTATTACCAAAAAATTTTATCCGACATCATCGGTTTGCATTGTGTTGCACCGTCATTTCGCGTTTCGCGCCAGTCTGTCGGCGAACTTCTGAGTGCAGCGTAGTTTGTCACAGATCTACATGTGACGAACTCCCGCGATCGCTTCTTGCTCTGTGACATGGGTGCCATCAGCAGCTGGGCCATCGTCAACAGGGAGGCTGTGGCCTTCGAGCTTTACTTCCTTGAGAAAATCGCAATCCTCTCCGGATTGAGCAACGCCGCTTGCTGCGCCTGAGGAGCTACCAGGTAGATCTTCAAACGGCAGAGCGCCCGGGGACCACCGCACCTACTGACCATGAGCACAGTCAAAGTGCTTGTCAGCGGCGACCCCCAGGGCAAGCTCGGCGCGCTGTTCAAGCGATTGGACGCCGTCAACAAGTCCAACGGGCCCTTTGACTACCTGTTTTGCGTCGGCTCCTTCTTTCCGCCGGCAGGTGAGCTCGGCGAAATGCAGGCACTGCGTCTTGACTCTCGCCCGCACTTCGCTTGCGCATTCTCGGAACGAAGCCTCCGAGCGAGACTTGAACCTCATAGCACACGTAGGTGCCATAATGTTGATGGCGTCCCGCCAGAGGCCTGCTCCGCTTTCGCTGCGCAGCACTTCAGACATGCTGTCCTGGTGCGGCACGACAACGCGAGGGACGCAAACAACATGACGTTGATCTGCCGCAGGCCCTGAGGAAGATGGTGCCGAGCCGGACGCAGAGCTGCTGGAGTACATGTCCAGCAAGCGGGAGGTGCCTGTTCCGACGTTCTTCATCGGCGGCTTCGGCCGTGGCAGGTGAGGGCAGCATCGGCCTGGTATCATCGAGGGACCGAAGTGCACCTGGGTGCAGTGAATAGATCCACAAGCGAAAGCCGTGTCACCTAGTGAAGCCGGATCGTTGCTCGCACATGTCGGCAGGGGTCAAACTCTAGTCACCTAGGTACTAAACCTGATGACCCCTAATATCGGCAGCGCCGCGGCACTCGCGGCGCTCGACGGCGCCGGCAACTCGCGGCTGCAGTACCTGGGAGCGGGCGGCGTCGCTCGGCTCAAGGGTTTAAATGTCGCCTACCTGGACGGGCTGCAGCGGCCGCCGGGCACGGCGGCGGCGGCCGGCGGCGCCCATGGCTGCCGCTTTCATTCGCAGGTGCCGCATCCCGGCTGCCACTGCCCTGCTTCGGCAAAAAGGAGCATGAGTGGCTATTTCTTCAACTGCCCCGTCTGTAGTCTCGGAAAGGAACCCTGAGTCCCCGGGTGCGCTGGCAACTGTGGACCTGCTGAACTCGGCAGCGGAGCATGCGGAGGGGTTGATAGGCATCCCTTGAAGACAACATCAAAACCTTGTGAGTCAACCCTGATTCCTTGGTTGTGCAGGCAGATCTGGACGGCTGATCGCGGTGGTGGAACACGCAGAGGAAGACATAGACAATTTGTGAGAGAGAAAAATCGCTCGATCCCTGGGCGCGCGGGCAGACATGGGCCGGCTGAACTCGGCGGTGCGCATGCAGAGGGGGAGATAGACATCGTGAGAGAGAACAAAAACTCCTGAATCCCCAATTGCGCTGGCAGATGTGGACCGGCTGAACACGGCGGTGGAGCACGCGGAGGGGGAGGTAGACATCTCGTGGCATTAAAAGCCTGAGACAACCTGAAATGTAGCCCCTTGGGTGCGCAGGCAGATGTGGACCGGCTGAACTCAGCAGTGGATCATGCGGAGGGGGACATCGACATCTTCCTGACCTGCGAGTGGCCCGCGGACGTGACGGCGGGCGTCCTGGCGGCGGGCGCGGACGCCGCCGGCAGCGACGCCGTCGCAAAGCTGGCGGTCGCCGCGCGGCCCAGGTGCGTGGAAAGGCTTGCCTAGTAATGAAGTTCGTGATGAAGTAACTGCCACGGACGCCGCCGGCAGCGACGCCGTGGCAAAGCTGGCGGTCGCCGTGCGGCCCAGGTGAGGGGCACCATCACAACCATCCAAGCTCGACACATCATGCATGACAGAAGGAGACTGGCACACATGGCGGATGCGCCAGTGCATTGGGGTCTCTGATACCGATGAGGGTAAGCATGCGCATCCTGTAGCATGCAGTGTTGCCTTGGTAGCTGGCTTGCGCGTGTGGTGGGCCATACACACGGTGGAATCGGGTGTGTACCTGGCTCCCAGCGTTCAGGACTGCCGTCACTCATAAAATCCTAGCATCGCGGTGCAGGCCAGGGCGCTTTTTGCAGCAATTTCCTCAGTGGCGATCCCATCCACCTGCAGGTACCACTTCAGCGGCAGCAAGGGCGTGCACTGGGCGCGCGTTCCGTACATGAACAAGGACCTGGGGGCGGGGGCGCACGCAACCCGCTTCGTCGGCCTGGCGGCAGTAGGTGGGAGGGGGGTGACCGAAGAGGCATTCGACTGATGCCTCCTGACAACAGCGCTCTGGCAAGGCGGGTCTGTACAGCATGCCCAAGTGTGAGATGGGGAAAACACTGCGAGCAGCCGCCACGCATCAACTCACCGCAGGTTGCACGCCAGCGAAGTACAAATTAGCATCCCGGGCGCCACGGAGAGCCGCGAGTTGCTGCAGGGTGCAGGACGCAGGGCAAGTCCTGCTGCTGCACCAGCAGGATTACCGAAGCATATCCGAAACTGCAGCTCAGCTGCCCTGCGCAGGCTGTACGCCCTGGGGCTGGTGCCGGCGACCGCCATGCTGGACCCGCAGCGCGCTCACCGCCACATGAACAAACACCGCTGTCACATCTGCTCCCGCTCCCGCTGCGCAGGCAACGCTGCGAAGCAGAAGAGCCTGCACGCACTGGGCCTGGTGCCGGCGGCCGCAATGCTGGACAGAAGCGCACTCACGGCAAAGCCGGCAGATGCAACGGCGTCGCCCTATGAGGCGGCCGATGCGCGGCGCAAGCGCTCCGCGGCAAGCGTGGCAGACGAGACGCTAGGTGAGGTGGTTTGTATGGTTTTCGAACTCTTAGGGTTCCTGCCATTGCGCTGCGCAAGCGCTCGGCAGCAAACGTGGCGGATTGAGGCCTGCCGCCTGTGAGTCCCTGACGTATGAAACGATAGGTAAGGACTGCCGCTTGTGTGAGTCAGCTCAGCGGCAATGTATGCAGCGCTCTGCTGCAAATGTGGCGGACGAGACGCTAGGTGGGGTCTGCCGCATCTGAGGGTCATCAAGCAGCAATGCGTGTGCTGCGGGTATTCATGTGCACCGCGCAGGAAGTGCAGGAACTGCAGGTGCACAACACGTGGCACAGCCGTTTGAGCTGGGAACCCAGACCATGTTTGCAGGACACAGATCGGTTGCATCGCTGGTCGCATCATCTGCAGGGCGAGCAGGACTGACGGTCACGGGACCGCAGCCAGGCGCAGCAGCACTCGGTTCCAATATTCCAGAAGATATCGTAGTAGAGCACTACAACGTGGTCGACTTGTGTGTCGCAGGGGACCAGGACTGGCGGTGGCAGGACCGCAAGAAGGCGCGGCAACACGCGGCGCCCAGCCTGGGACGCCCTGGGGTGACAAAAGACGATGCGGCGTCCATCTACGTGCGGAACCTGCCCTTCCACGCCTCCGAGGCGGACCTGGAGGCCTACTTCTGCCAGGCGGGACCCGTCGTCGACATCCGGCGCGGCGCCAACGCGGAGGGTGGGTTCCAAGTGACTTGGTCTCATGGACTGGTTTCCCCAAATTCAGAGAAATTCCGATTCTGAGGCGCATCTGGATGCCTGCTTCGGCCAGGAGCCTGTCGTTGATATGCGGGCGGCGCCATCGCAGATGGCGAGCAGACAGAGAAGATCTGATCTGCTCTGAGTACTGCTTTGTCTAGGCAGGGTTTTCACACTTCATACTTGGCGCAGCGCAGGCTTGAAATGCACGACCTGCGGCTGAATGTGGCGAGATATGTCGCCACCCTGCCCATGCTATTCACCCCTCCTCTCCGCAGGCAAGCTCAGCGGTTCAGGCACATCCAGTTCGACAGCGTTCAGCTGTGTAGTGGGCGCTCGCGCTGCACGGCTCGCAGCTCATGGGGGCGGGAAATGTTCTGTAGACCCCAGAAAACCTCGTCTCATGCTCACGCTAGGCCTACCAGCGCATATCTGTTCACATCTGCAACCTCCACCCCGCAGGCAAGTTCAACGGCTTTGGGCAACACCAGTCCGACAACGTTCAGCTGCGCAGCGGGTGCTGGCGCTGCACAGCTTGCAGCTCATGGGGCGAAAACATTCTGTGACCGCAGAAACCATCGTCTCTGTGTTCATGCTGAAGAGCATATCAGCTCATGCTGTAAATCGGGTAGTGTGATGCAGGCAAACTCAACGGCTTTGGGCACATCCAGTTCGACAGCGCGGAGGCCGTCCAGCGGGCGCTGACGCTGCACGGCTCGCAGCTGATGGGGCGGGAGATATTCGTGGACGCCGCGTCGAATCGGCCCGGGCCGCCGCCGCTGCCCGCCGGCAAGCCCGTCGAGGGCTGCTGGTTCTGCCTCTCCAACCCGAACGCGGACATCGAGCTCGTTGCAAGCGTCGGTGAGCAATCCAACAGTCCTAATATCTCAGTTCGTCATGCTGTCGAGGGTGCCGGATCTGCCTGCTCGACCCCCGGCAGCGCAAGAAATAACATTGTCAAGGGCTGCTGCCACTCCAACCCTCGCGCGGATGCCCCCCAACATAGCAAGCCAGTCGCATGCGGCTGGTCTCTGCATGTCCAGTCCCGGCGCCAATGTTGAGTTGGTTGCAGCCAAGGAGGCGCCCCCCAGGGTGGGTTCGTGACTTCACAGCAAGGCTTTCCGTCATGAGCTGACAGCCACGTGCTGTTGTTGCCCATTGCGCACTGTCCGATCGCGCACACATGAGGGAAAAGATCTTTCCTACTCCATCTGTCAAGAGCTATGTGGTGGGCGATGTTGGATGGGCTCGCCCAGGTGCTGCCCATCGAGCACTTCCCACACCAGCCTTGCAATTGATCTTTGATGTCACAGCACACTTCTTCCCTGCAAGCGAGGAGAGCGACGCGGCAGTGGACGAGGGCGCCACTGTCGAGAGACACATGCCGACGCTGCCCGTCGAGCCACTCCTTGCAAAAGCCTTGCAAGTGTCGATTTTATCACATCACGTTTGTTCCGCCTGCAGGCGAGGAGAGCTACGTGGCGGTGGACAAGGGGGCGATTGTCGACGGGCACGTGCTGGTACTGCCCATCGAGCACTTCCCCAACTCGCTGGGCGTGCCGCCGGGTGCGCACGCCGAGATGGAGCGCTACCTCTCTGCCCTGCAGACCTGTTACGCGGCACAGGTGCGAGAGAAGCACCCTCTTCTTCTTGCGATAGAAGACGGCGTGTGAGCAGATCATAACGCTGGAAACCTATACGCAGAGAAAAGCGAATGCTTCCCGTCCATGCTGCAGTCCTTTGCGTGGCGCAGGCACGAGTCAGATTATGTCTCGCCCCCATGAGGTTCGAGGTATTTACAGGCTTTTCCAGGATCCCCGAAGTCACGCGCCAAGATGCACCCGCTTCACTGCTGCGCTGCCGGGCGAGCAGCTGGTCGCATTCCAGCTTTGTCGTTGTGGTGCTGCTGCGCCACAGGGCCAAGGAGGCGGTGGCCCTTAGAGCGCTTTATGGCGGACTAACAGGCGAAGAACGATACCCTGTGTGGCTTTCTTGCCTGCAGAGCAAGGAGCGGCGGCGTTTCAGCACTTCAGGGCTCAAAACAGCAAAGTGAAGGAGGACAAACATGGTGCCAATTCACTGCAGGGCAAGGAGGCGGTGGCGTTTGAGCGCTTCATGGCCTTCCGCAAGTCGGGCGGCAACCACTGCCACATCAACGTCATCCCGGCGCCCGCTTCTGCGGCGTCCACAGCCAGAGCGGTGCGCTCCTGCTGCGAATCGCTCAGTCTGTGGAGTTGTCGATCCATGATGGCTTATGTGGCGCGACGCTCCCTTCTGCCGCACTGACAGACATGGTGTCTCCCTGTGCACGATCGGCGTTCTCGTCAAGGCGGTGTCTTGGCATCACACTGCATCCACCGGGGGGCACAGCTTGCTGACAGCTTCAAACGACTGTGCACCAGGTATTCGACAAGGCAGCGGCTGCCATCGGAGCGGCGTTCACAGAGCTGCCCAAGAGCAGCGGCGAGGTGCGGGTCCGCGCTAGGCCTGGCTTCGCTGCAGCAAGACCACCAGGACCAATGCAAAAGCAGCTGGAACTTCATCACGCAAGCCTGATGGCATCCATTGCATTGCGGTGGCTGGCCTGCCTGCCAGTCCATGACAGTGACAATGAAGCTGTTTCGACAGGATTCGTTCTTGGTTTGCGGACATGCAGGCGGCACGGAAGGCGCTGCAGGATGTGGTCGGAGACAGCGAGTACCTGCGGGTGACGCTGCTGGGCGGCACACAGCGCCGCATGAAAATCAAACCTCAACATCTATGTCTTGCAGGCGGCACGGACAGCGCTGCGGGATGTGGTGGGCGACAGCGAGTACCTGCGGGTGACGCTGCCAGGCGGGGCGCAGCTGGTGCACCCCATCCCGCGCGGCGAGCGCTTCCCCATCAACTTTGGGCGCGACGTCGCCGCCGCCATCGCCGGCGTGCCCGAGCGGTGAGAACTTCTGTTTGCTGCGCAGGATCAGGACAGCATGTCGAAAATTCGCAGGGCACTGCGCCAGATTCTCGTGTCGCCAAAGGTGCTGCGCTACCGCCGCCGCCATCGCCGGCGTGCCCGAGCGGTGTGGCCCGTATGCAGAATCCGAAGCGTGTTCCGCAGCGGCGTCACAAACACAACATGTCGTGCCAACTGATGATGGCGGGATGTCATCCGCGGGGCTGTGGATGCTTCACGTGGTCAGGCCTTGAACCAGGCTTCCAGCAGTAAGAATTCCTTCTGTGATTGTGCAGGGCGGACTGGAAGAAGTGCGCGGTGTCGCCGGAGGAGGAGACGGCTCGTACCGAGCGCTTCAAGGCGGCCTTCAAGGCGCACGACATCATGCAATGACGGCACCGACGCAGCACAAGACACGCATGGCACTGCGAGTTGTGCACAGTGCAGAGGCTGGCCGGTGTAATCGCCGCACCTTCATGCCGCAGCTGCCGGAGCCAGGGGATATTGTAATAGACTGAGGTTCTCACCACACAATCAACTCGATGTGCCGCACCTGCTTCGAAGAAGAATGAATTCAGGTATGCCAGCTTCCTGGGGCGCCATATGGCGCCCCAGGAAGCTGCATACAAACGTGACGCAGATGAAGAGACTCTTCAGCAGGGGAGACGCCTGATCCATACTGAAAGATCCATTCCGACTACCATGATTATCCGCTCGTTGCCGAATGCAAGGTAGACAGAGAATAAAAAACAGCAGGGCTAAGACGAATGCAGCTTTTGCTTGGTGGCACGCCATTCTTGTGTGGGGCCGTGGGGCCAACTTTGCCAATTAGACCATGTCAGCAAGGCAACCCGTGAATGCAGATGTACTCTCAAATGTACAATCAAATGTACAACTGTTTCCTCTCTGGAAAGTTGCTGTGCAGGAAAGCTGCTGTGACGTGTCGACACGCATACACAGGAATCAACACCAGAATCGCCTATGCGTGTGTGGTTTCATCCTTGGAAACTCCAACGTGCGAGTGCAATCACCTGATCTTGTGGACGGACACAGCGACATCTATCGCGTTGCTGAGTGCTCGTGGTCAAGATCAGATGTTTGCCCATATATGGGCACATGGTGTTTACGCCACACTTTCATGTACTCGGCTGTACTTGGCTCTTTGTGTGTCGACAGCGAGAAGCAGCGGCCATCAGTCAGACCGCCGAAGATTCCGCCGGCTGCAATCATGAGGCACCATGAGGTGCTAACTCGCCATGGCCTTGGCCATCATCTTGTCGGCTGCATCACGCCCTCTGCACAGTGCGCCTCCCGTTTGCTCGCACTGTTGGCGGCATTCAGTGGCACGCAAAGCCTTATTCCTGACATTGACTGCAGTGGAGGTGGGCATACAAGCGCCTGTTACAACTTTGCTCACAAGCCCTGGAAATGTGAAAGCGTTTACAGCAGAGACTGCCTGACAAGTCTTTCTTACGTTAATCTTGCTACCTGTTTGATTGTTGGATTGTGCACTCAGTGCGCCGGCAGTGTTAGTTGTGCTGGCACCACCCCGCCTGAAACAAGTGAGGCCTGCTTCATACGCGGCTGACGACGATGCTGCTGTGTCGTGCGTGCGCAGAAATCGATGCCCGCATCAGCGGTGCTGTGCCTGCCCTTGCCGCCGGCACCTTAACCAGCGTCCACACCCTGCCCTCCGGATTGCGTGACGTGCTGCGCAATGCGGGGCGCCGCCTGCGCGACGCTGCGCTGTCCAATGGTAGGACTGAATTGTTTTGGAGAATGGGAAGAATGGGACATACTGGTGTGCCCCTTGAGAGTTCAGAAAGAAACCCTAAAACCCTAAACCAGAAACCCTAAACCCTAAACCCTAAAGATGCATTACTGTACATGCAGACATTTTTTCAGTGTTTCATCGCTTGCGCAACTTGTGAGACTGGACTGGTGCACGGTGGAAATGCAATGAATGGAGGAAAGTCTCAATATGATAACAATGCCATAGCGGACCGAGGCTTAATTGTGGCTGGACACCACTCATTCAGTTGTTGCGAATTTTGTTACGACATGGTACAGGCAGCTGCTTGCATTTTGCAAACTCTGATATGCCATTCACTACGCAGCCGCTGATTCTCCCAGAGTTCCAGTCACCATCTGTACATCCGCCAGGCGATCAGTGTGAAGAGGTCAGGTTCGCGCACATGAGGTATACGTCTGCATGTACCATCGCCTCCAAAGTGCCTGAGGTATTTAAAATCTCTGCGGGGTTCGACATAGTTCAGATGGTGCTTTTGGTGAGTCCGCCATCACATAATCTCTGATGGTACTGACCACGCCACCCTTGCGTGAATTCTCGCGGTCTTGCTTCTTTACAGGGGTTCTTTCAGAAAAGCGCCTGACACCGCCGCTGCAGCGTGCGTCACCACGGCAGCCTAACGTGCGAGCGGGCCCAGCAGGCACGCGCCCTTTCCGCAACGCCCGCGCAGCACGGCGCCAGAATCTGCGCCACGCTGGTCTGCTGGCTGACCAGCCGCACGTGCGTCTGTGCCAGCTGCGGCCTGTGATACGGATTTGGGCGGTGCCGCGTGTCGCCCGCCACTGCCGTCGCTGACGGCACCAAATTCGGCAGCACCTCAAACGTCAGCCCGCAGGCGAATAGTCCGCCGCGGGCCAGCCGCAGCGCGAGCAGCGCCGCAGGGTTCCGCACGCAACCCTCCGCGGCGGCCGCGAGCGCCGCCCGCGCCGCCGCGGCCCCCGCTGCCAGCAGCGCCGCAAAGGCCTGGAACACGAGCGTTGTCGGCAGCAGGAACAGCAGCGGCGTCGCGAGCAGCACGCCCACTATGAGCTGCTCCATCTCCACTCCGTCTCCGTCCGCTTCGGCCTGCGGTGCGGTCACTCTGGCACCGCCGCCCCCCTGCACGGCGCTGGCTATGGCTTTGGCGGCGGGAGCCGGACCCGTGATGCCGCCGCCGCCGCAATCGAGGCCGGCACTGCTGCCAGCCGCCTGCTCGGCTGCCGCCGAGCGCGTGGCGCCGAGGCCATGGCGGTCGGCGCCGTCGCCGTCTGCCCACAGCCGCCGCGTCGGCGCCGCACCGGTGCGCTCCCCAGCACCTGCGCCGCGGCTGCCTGCTGCATTGCTGCCGCCTGCCGCCTTGCTGGGGCTCAGCGGAACCGCCGCCAGCGCCGCACGCTGCCGCGCCAGCATGGCGAACATGCGCGGCTTGCCGTGGCCGCGCAGCAGCCGCCACATGGCCACCATCGACTGCGCAGGGACCGGCTGCGAGATCAGCAGATGCGACAGTGCGGGTGGTGCAGCCAGACAGGAAAGCTCAAAGTAACTCCGTCATTGTCTGAACAGCGCGCCGTAGACCACGACCAGCTGCAAGGTCCTGCTGAGTAACAGACATGCTCGTGGAACAACGAACAAAGCATTGGCCTTTGAAGCGGCCCCTCGAGCAGCTCACCCGCAGCTGGGCAGTCGTCATGACGGACATGCAGGTGTGCGCAGCGTGCAGCGGCAGCGCAGTAACCGCGATGCAGTCCGCAGCAGCCGCAAGGCCCGCGGCCAGGCCGGCGACCGCCGCCAGCACCCCGATGGCACCTGAAACGGTTTCAGGGACTGGCCAGTTGCATGGAAGGTTCGGGATGGGGACTGCTACAGGCCAAGCAACTGCCGCCAGCACCTGAGGGCACCTGCCGAGCCAAATGATGCTGAGCCGAGCGCAGAGGGGGCGAGGCAGTGTTCCATGCCAGATGCGGGTAGTTGTGGCAGCAAGCTCACTGTGCAGCAGGAAGTGCAGAAGAATGTGCTGTCCGTGTGGCAGAGAGAGGGTGATCACGCATGAGATCCATGTCAAGGCTTCAAGAACCCTCAAACGAACCCGTACCGACGAGCAGCGGCAGGCCGGCGGCCAGCGAGGCACAGGGCGCTGCCAGAGCTTGCAGCCAGAAACATGCCCATTGATGAATTTTAAGCATTTTCAACCCTCACGAACAACCAGCGGCAGGCCGGCGGCCGCCTTCCTTCTTTCTCAGCCGCTGCCTTGCTGCTACACACGCCCCAAGGACGGGGCTACGGAAGGGAGTTTCTTTCCGTTGTCTGCCGCCTTTGGTTTTTCGATTCAGAGCCAACAAAAACAGGAAGCTCACAGAAACAACGACAAGGCAGACAACTGAAAGACCAAAGAGCTGAGTTTCGCGCACACCAGAAAGCAGGAAAAACATGCTCATGCGTTCTTTCGGTTGTATGTCGTGTGCTTTCTTTCTCCGAGCGTCCGGCAACGACTGACTGACCAGACAACGGAAAGAACGCGGCGGGAGGTGTTCTTTCTGTTTTTTTTGGCTCTGAAGCGAAAAACCAAAGGCGGCAGACAACGGAAAGAAACTCTCTTCCATAGCCCCGTCCTTGGGGCGTGTGTAGCAGTAAGGCAGCGGCTGAGAAAGAACGAAGGCAGCAGACAACCCGCCGGCGGCCAGCCAGCATAGGAGGCGCCAGAGCGTGCAGCGCAGCGAGACGCTTTATCATGCACACTGCCTTTCACAGGAGCTCACCAACAATGAGCGGCAGGCCGGCCACCAGCCAAGCATAGGGCGCCGCCAGCGCGTGCAGCGCCGCCAGCATGGCGCCGCCCAGCAGCGCCGCGAGTTCCGCGTGCAGCTTGAGCCCTGCCGGCGCGCCCATCAGCCACCGCACCTGCGCTTGCGGAATGATGTTGATTAAATTGACCGAAAGGTTCGTCACGTGATTGAGTTGCTCGAAAGAATCATCCAGATTCCGGGGGTCAGCGTTTCAGCAGCGCCGCGAGTTCCGCGTGCAGCTTGAGCCCTGCCGGCGCGCCCATCAGCCACCGCACCTGCGCTTGCGGAATGATGTTGATTAA
>JAABUM010004784.1_pt1 | contig 14907 bp, 14 predicted proteins | sample 5559161 | NCBI WGS metagenome assembly JAABUM01 (sample SAMN10711868, study PRJNA513369) | rock metagenome | isolation source: Antarctica rocks | place: Antarctica: Victoria Land, Siegfried Peak nord
GCAGAGAGCAGAGAGCAGAGAGCAGAGAGCAGAGAGCAGAGAGCAGAGAGCAGAGAGCAGAGAGCAGAGAGCAGAGAGCAGAGAGCAGAGAGCAGAGAGCAGAGAGCAGAGAGCAGAGAGCAGAGAGCAGAGAGGGGAGAGGGGCAGGGGAGAGAGCACGAGAGCACGAGAGCACGAGAGCACGAGAGCACGAGAGCACGAGAGCACGAGAGCACGAGAGCACGAGAGCAAGGGCAAACAGAACAACAAAGGGGAGGCATCAGGGACGTACGCGTTACGTCGCAGGCGTCCGCATCAAGCACATCTCACAACTTTCATGTCACTTAGCAATGTATACGCCTCAAAAAGACGCCCTCCAAGACCCCCTTTCCCTGTGTGAAACTGGTCAGCAGACCCCCCTCTGCTGACCAGTGTGTTCGCGTCACCCCATGTGTAGTCTGCATCTGGTCAAGCCACCCCTACTTCTTGACCAGATACACGGCTGTATACTTGGAGCGTGAACGCTTCTGACGAAGAGGGGCGCGTCCGGCAACCAGCGAGCGTCGGGTGGCGTGCGAGGGGCTGTGCAGGGCGGCCCTGCGGCCAAGGACGGTCAGGAGTAGGCTGAGGAGAGAGAGGCGACGATGGCGGGTGTGCCAGCGTGGGGGCGAGGATACAGCAGCTCGCCCAGAGGGGTCTTCCAGGTCGAGTACTACCTCGCCTGGTGCGTCGGACGCAATGCCCCCGTGCTCACGGGCGAGGTGGCGACGAGGACGCGGACCCTCATTGAGACCGAGTGTGCGGAGCGCGGGTGGGGCATCCTCCTGCTCGAGGTCAACCCAACCCACGTCTGCCTGCGTGTGAGCGCGGACCCGGATACCACCGCAACGGAGGTCGTCACCGCGTGCCGCCGTACCTCCAGCTACACGCTCCTGCGGACGTTCCCCACCATCCAGGCCCTGCGCGCCCTCTGGACGAAACCTTTCTTCTGCTCGACCGCCTCCGACGTCTGTAGATTCTAGTCGTCTACCCCGCGGCGATCGCCGCGTTCATCGGCGCTGAGGATCGCTATGCGATTTGCATACCGCATGCCTACCTCTGTACGGGACGTGCACAATTTGCCGTGGACGTGCACAATCTGTTTGCTCATGGAGCACCTCCCGGACGACGGCCATGTCTCAGCGATGCGGCGAAGCTGCGACTGCTGCGGTCGCATAGCACGTCCTGCCGATTGCGGTCGGATGTTCGTAGGGGCCTATCACAGACGCCCGCGCGTCATAATCAAAGTATGTCCCTTGATTCTGCACTACGGTACTTTGTTGATTCCGGTAGCACCGGGGCAGGACGATAAAAACTAGTGCCAAATTGTCGGTCGGAAGGCGGCTCAAGGCGTATGTGATGCCACCAATAGCCACCTTTCAGCGCTGATTTAGTCACCTCATCCCATTTCAACAAAGTACCGACTAAGCGCGTCATGCGGTCCTCCGTAGTCAGCTTAGGGGCTATCAGAAAATAAAGTAGTCATTTAAGCCTATCAGTCGTATACTGAAGGTATGACAGAGCATGGAGACGCGGCGATCACCGAGCGGTACGCGCGCGTGGCAGAGACATTTGGACGAACGGGGACGGCGCGCGGTGGCGGCGTCGGAGGCGCTGGCGATCGGCTGGGGCGGGATCACGGCGGTCGCGCGGGCGACGGGGGTGTTGCGCACAGTGATTGAGCGCGGGATCGCGGAACTCAGCGGGACGGTCCCGGTCGCCGCGCCGGGCCGCGTCCGGCGACCGGGGGGCGGGCGCAAGACGACGGTACGGTGGCGACAGACCCCGACGTGCGGGCCGCTCTGGAGCGGTTGGTGGAGCCGACGACGCGGGGAGACCCGGAGTCGCCCTTGCGCTGGACGAGCAAGAGCCTGCGCCGGCTGGCCGCTGAGGTGCGTGCCCACGGGCATCAGGTCAGCTATCAATGGGTCGCCGACACGCTGCACGCGGCGCGCTACAGCGTGCAAGGCAATCGCAAGACGCGCGAGGGGGCGGGCCACCCCGACCGCGACGCCCCGTTCGCCCACATCAACCAGGCGGCGGGAGAGTCCCTGGCGGCGGGCGACCCGGTGGTCGCGGTCGACGCCAAGAAGAAGGAACTGGTCGGCGACTTTAAGAATGGCGGCCAGGAATGGCCGCCCAAGGGCCAGCCGGAGGAGGTGCGGGTGTACGATTTCCCGATCCCAGGGTTGGGGCGGGTGACGCCCTACGGCGTGTACGACCTGGCCGCCAACGCGGGCTGGGTCAACGTCGGGATCGATCACGACACGGCCGCCGTCGCGGTCGAGAGCATCCGACGGTGGTGGCTGGACGCAGGGCGGGCGCGCTACCCGCACACGCATCGACTGCTGATCACGGCCGACGGTGGGGGCCGCAACGGGTCGCGCACACGGTTGTGGAAATGGGTACTGCAGCGCCTGGCCGACGAGACCGGCCTGGAGATCAGCGTGTGTCATTTCCCGCCGGGCACGAGCAAGTGGAACAAGATCGAGCAGCGGCTGTTCTCCTTCATCACCCAGAACGGGCGGGGCCAGCCCCTCGTCAGCTACGCCGTGATCCTGAGCCTGATCGCCGCCACGACCACTGAGACCGGCCTGACCGTCGAGAGTCGTCTCGACACCACCACGTATCCGACCAAGATCAAGGTGTCCGACGACGAGATGGCGACGATCCGGCTCGAGCCGGACGCCTTCCACGGCGAGTGGAACTACACCATCCTCCCCCACACTGCCTAATATGGATACCTTATTTTTTGATAGACCCTTAGCGTTCCCCCAGCCTCGCAACTCCACTGGGAGGCGATCATGCGGCACCTCCACGACCTCGCCGGACCATCCAGCCGCGCGCCCGATCGCGCGTACCCATTCCGCCTCGGACAGCACGGGTTCGTCTGCGACGTTGTATGTGCGACCCTTGGCCCGCTCGTCGGTCACGACGAGGGCGATGGCGGCGGCTACGTTCTCGACATAGCCCCACGAGGCGCGCCAGCGGGCGAGGCGATCATCGAGCAAGATGGCCGGGCGGCCGTCGTCCATGCGCTTGATGTAGTGGAACAACCGATGGTGGTAATCGCGTGGGCCGTACACGAGCGGCAAGCGCAGCACGGTGCCCGGGAGGGCAGGGACGCCCATAACCGTCTGCTCCACGAGGATGTTGTCGTCGTCCTTCGCGTCCGGGAACGCGTCGACATCGGGATACCGCGACGCGCGCAGCGGTGCGTCCTCTCGCAGGGGCACGTCGTCGGATGGCCCCGTCTCCAAGTCCTTCAATCGCCCATAGGCGCGATACACGTCCATGCTGCTCAGCACGACGACCCGCCGCGCGATCCCCGCGAACGCCGCCATGACCGTCTGCGCGTCGCGCTCGGTGTAGGCGACAGTATCCAGCACAACGTCGGGCGCGAGGCGCTTGAAGTCGGGGGCGTAATCCGCGAGGCGCTGGCGGTCGCCGTGCAGGTGAGCAACGGCAGGCAGGTCGATAAGCTCGGTTTCGCCACGGTGAAACACCGTCACGTCATGGCCCATCGCATGCAGGCGCGCGACCGCCGCCGGGCCAATAAACTTCGTGCCGCCGATCACTAGAACTCGCATTGGCCACGCTCCCATCCTTCACCATGCGCATCCGCGATCCCATGCCACATCATAAATGCTGTAAAGCTGGAGGGCAGCCAGGAATAGATGTTTGTAGCGTACACATGCTACAAGCATGTGTATCCTAGGAGTCGCGCGGCCGTGCAAGTTGTCTCGCGGGCGTATCCCTCGTCGCTTGTTAGCTCTTACACCGGTTTTGCGTTCCAGTCATACTGGACACCCAGCTACATCGGTCCGACCGGGCACTCGGGCCGCTGCTGGCTCCAAGTCTACGAGCGCCGGGGCGCGCTACCCGTCGTCCTGGGAGGAAAAAGACAACCCCGGCGCGAGCATTATTAACGCCGCCGCGCAGGTCGCCACCCAGGCATGGCGGCGGCTCCTCCCGCAGGCCAGGGAGGGCATCGTGTTTATAGAGGGCTATGTAGACCCGCGCCACACACACCTAGCGCCGGGCGAACGCTTCGCGGAGGTGACGTTCGACCTCGACGGCGACGTGCTACACTCGCCGCGCTGGCGGCACAAGGAGCGGGCCGACGTCGAGCGGCTGATCGGCGGGCCGGTGGGCGTGCCGGTCGAGAGTAGCTATTTTGACCCCGCCGTGGGACACATAGTGACGGACGAGCCCAATGATTACCGCCAGGCACCAATGATTAAGTCGGCGCATTCCTAGGTCGGTCGGGACGTTCGCTGGGCCTCCCACTCCACGCGCAGCAGGCCATACCAGAGGCGGTCGACCAGATCGCCATCCCTCTTGCGGTCCCGCTGACGCTGGCGCCCTTCCAGCCGGAAGCCTAGCCGCTCGGCGACCCGCGCGCTCGCCACGTTATCCGCCTGGCATTGCAGATCGATCCTCTCAACGCCGAACTGCTCGAACGCGACAGCAACGACCGCCGCCCCCGCCTCGGTCGCGAACCCCCGCCCGGTCTGCGTCGCCACCACGAAGTACCCCAACTCCAAGGAGGGAACTGTCCAATCGGGGTTGGCCAGGTACGCCTCCCCGACGTAGAGCCCGGTTTCCGTGTCCCACGCGCCGAAGATAAACAGCTCTCTGTCCTGCCACGCATGGAGCATCCGCTGGATCTGGCGCTCGCCGTCGGCCTCGGTCTTCATCCCACGCAGCTCCTCCGGCATGAACTCCATCAGGTGCGCGCCATTCTCCCGATACATGTCCACGTACAGACGGCCCTCGCCGGGCCTGTATGGGCGGAGGAGTAGGCGCGTGGACGAGATCTCGATGGGGTATTCACTCACAGGCTCTCCCTCCGACACAGCGGTTGACGACTAGTCCGGGTCCAGTCGGCCACGCGCCGCCTCCCCCTATCCTACTTTCTCGCTGCTCTCCCCAGTTAATGTAATCATGCGGGGCGAGGATAACATGTCGGGGCGTTGTTCACATTGAGCGCGCGTGGTACATGTCGCCTGGGACAAGTGGGCCTGCGGCGAGAGATCAGCACGGCAGCTTGCGTGTCCGTGTCGCCGCGTCCCTCTATGACGCGGCCTCGCGCGTGGGCCACGCCGCCCGCCCGTGTCCGCCGCCCGGCCGCTCGACGGCGGCCGGGCGGCGGACACGGGCCGATCAATCAATCCGCCGTAGCCGGCGCGTCCCGATACGCGTCCATGTCGACGTACGACCGGATGAGACCCACCGTCTCGTCGCCGCTCGTCCAGTCCAGCGATCCGGGGATCCACACGCAGTCGTCGCGCAGGCAGTAGGACGTCGTCTCCCACACCGCCACCTCTCGCTGCCAGCGGGCCACCCGGGCGCGCCACGCGACCCGCGCGGCCCGGTACGCCCGATAGGTCGCGACGGCCGCAGCCACGACACAGAGCAGCATGAGCCACCCGAACACGCCGTCGAACGCCGCGAACCCGATCGCGATCGGGAGCGCGACGACGAGCGCGATGCCGCCACGGAACCAGTTGGTGTGATCGAACACGGGCGCGGGCGGCGGGGCCAGCCGCGCGGCGAGCGCCGTCTGCCCCATACCCGCGCCAGTGCTCCCGCCCGCGAGGTTGAGGGTGCCCCCCCCGGGCAGCCGCCCCGCGAGCGCCAGCGCGCCGACGCCCGTGGACACGGTCGTGCCGGCGCGGACGAGCGTGGCGACGCGCGCCACCTGGTCCTCCTGCCGGCACAGCGGGCACGTGCGCGCGTCGAGGATCGTCGGGTTGTGCGGGTGCGCGCTCACAGGTTCACCTCCCATCGATATAGGCCGCCGTACGGCCCGGCGGTATAGACGATATGCGCCGGGGCATTCGCCCACAGGCGCGGGAAACGGCCGCCCCCCATCTCCGGGAGGTCGAGCGCGCCCCCCTGGGCGCGCCCGAGGCCGTCGGTCGCGCCCACCAGGCGCCAGGCGCCGCCGTCGCGCGCCCCATAGAGGCCCTCTCGCCCCGGAGGCGCCGCCGCGACGGCCGCGACCCAGCCGCCCCCGACCCGGACGGAGCCCACGATGACGGTGAGCGCCCCACCGATCGGCAGGCCGTGCAGACGCGCCCAGCGCGCGCCCCCGTCCGTCGACGCGTAGATCCCGTCGCGGGTCGTGGCTGCGAACGTGCGGCCGGTCACGACGGGCCCGGACACGCCGGTCACCAGGATGTTCGACGACGCCCCCGGGGGGACTACGCCGAGCATGGAGCGCGTCGCCCAGTGCGCCCCGCCGTCGGGCGACCGCTGGACGCCGCCCTCGCGGCCGCTCGTCCGATCGGTCCGATAGAGGATGCGGCCGTCGGGCGACCCGGCGACGACGTCGCAGCCGGACCCCGGCACGACGGGCTGGTCGGGGTAGCGCCACGCGCGCCCGGCGTCGGCGCTCGTGAGGACGCCGATGCCGGCCACGCAGGCGGCGATGTGCGCGGGGGCGGCCGGCGCGATCGCCACGGAGGTCGCGATCGTCGGCGCCCCGCCCTCCCGCGCCCGCTCGACGAACGCGGGCGTGCGGCCGATGGTCGTCCGAACCAGCGGCGACGCCGGGTCGGTCCCGACCGGGGCGTCGTACACCAGCGCGTCGGCCCACGTCCGCCCCGCGTCGGTCGAGCGCAGGAGCAGGTGCCCGGGTATGGTGAGGCGGCAGTCCGCGCCGCCGTCCGTGCAGCCCGTCGCGTAGATGGTGCGCGGGTCCGTCGGGTCGAGCGTGAGGCTGGTGGCCGCGAAATCGGTCGGTAGCATCGTGTGGTCGCGCCAGGGCATGGCGCGGCTCTCGGACGGCGGGATGGCGTGCGGGCGGCGCGCGGTGGCGCGCTCGACCCACGTCCGCCCGGCGTCGTGCGAGACGGCGAAAACGGCCCCGGCGCTGTAAATCACGTCCTGGACGAGGGGGCCGGCCGGGACCGGGCCGACGGCGATCCCCGCCGCGTAGCAGTCGCGGCCGCCGGGCGCGCAGGCCAGCGCCGTCACCGCCATGTCGTCGATGAGCGGCCGCGCCCCGTCGATGGGGGCGGGGCCGGGGGTAGATGCCGGGAGGGTCGGCGCCGTGGCGCCGGCCGGATGGGCGACCTGAGGGCCGCCGCTCGCGAACGCGACGACCCCCAGGAACGCGATGGACCGCGCGATAGATAGTGGCATGCGTTTCTCCTACATGCAGGACATCCCCCGCAGTCGCGGGGACACATGATGCGGTCGTCAACCGTCGACCGCGCGTCGATGATCGCCCCGATGGGCGTGTCTGCCTCTGCTTGTCAGGCCCCTCCCCTCTCCCACATGCGTGGGACTACACGATCGCTCATCAAGGAAACCCCCTACGGCCGCGCGCGCTCGTTGTCCTCCTCTCCGCCCATCTCCCGCCCACCTCCGTGCCCGGCCCCCACGACCGGATCGCCGGGATAGGCGACACACGCCAGCGATGGGACGCGCCGTCGTCGGCGTGGTGTCTCCCAGCATAGCATGTTGTCTCTTTGGGGTGTCAATTGTCTCCTGTGGACAACATCCGTGTGCGCGCCCTACAACGACGGTGATGGATGTAACGGGAGGTCCGATGGATGTGGTCGACGGGATGACCCTCCGCGCCCTGCGCACGGCAGCTAATCTCAGCGGGCGCGAACTGGCGCGACAAGCCGGCGTACATCACAGTCTCGTGTCTCGCCTGGAGCGCGACGTGCAGGGGGACGTGAGCCTGGCCGCCGTGGCGGCGCTGGCGCGCGTGCTGGGGGTGTCGGTCGACCGGCTGCTGGCGACCCCGATGGCGACCGCGACAGGGCGGGGACCGACAGACCTCGTCTATGATCTCCAGGTCGAGGTCGCCGCCCTCGGCACGCTGCCCCCGGACCATCAACGTCAGCTCGCGGCCGTGCTGCGCGCGTACAGGGCGAGCCTGCCACCCCTGTCCGCATCCAGGGCGACGAGCGGGGATGCGGCATCCGCGATGCCCCACGAGTGAGCGGCACGAGGATGTGTGTGACGGTCTGCGGCTTGTCGTGGCCATCGCGCCTATCTAGTGTCGTCTTAAAGCGGTTTGTTTGCAGCGGCGTACCCCCTGGGACCGCCGGCGTCCCGCCGGCCCCTGGGTGCGCCAGCGGCGCTCGTTAGCGGCGAACCGCGCGCCCGCGACGGCAGGCCGGCGGGACGCCGGCGGTCCCAGGGGGTACGGCTCCGCACCTGCAAACAAACCCCCTTAATTCTGCACTAGGCCGGAATTCCGGCTGGAGATGGGCGCGATGGCCACGACAACCATACAAGGGAGGCTGATCGTGGCTCATTCGTGCCCGGGATGGCGAGGTACTGGTGGCAGGTCGTGTTGCGTCCGCGCCTCCAGGCGCGGATGCCGCACAGGGGCCACCAGGGGCTCGTCCGGCGCGTAGAGACAGTGCCCGCAGGGTCGCCCGGTGCACGGGTCGTGAAGGTCCCACGTGTTGAGCAGGCCCATGTCCACGGTGTCGCGCACGCCCGTGTACACGATAGAACGATACCCATCCGCCGACTGCGCGTTCCCCGCCGCGTCCAGATTGTTCTTCACGACAGCGTGTGGAACACTCACGGGCTTACCCTCCGGCCGCAGTCCCGCCTTCCAGGCGGTCGCCGGCTCACGGCGTAGCCGTTGCACGCGCACCATGGTCGCTCTTTCCACCAGATCAAGGCCTACGACTTGCCACAACGTGTCGTCCTCGACGTAAATCGCGCCCACGAGGTTGTTGCCGAGCACGTCGCGCGGCCCGAACAACGGTGACCAGACGAGGTCGAAACAGGACGGGGTGAATCCGACCTCGAGGTCCCAGGCTCGATCCACCAGGGCGACGGTGTCTCGATGCAGCGCCTCGACCTTGGCCCTGGACAGCGCCCCGACACGCCATCGGGGCTCGAGGCTACCCGGGTCGAGAACGAGCTCGACCTCGGCGTCCCCGGCGCGGCAGAGCATCCCGAATTTGAAGAGGAAGTGGTCCCATAGACACCCCTGAGCGTGCTCGCCCGTCCAGATCGTCATCTCATAGCGCAGGTGCTCCATACTGGCCATGCATCCCCCTTTGAGCCCACTCGTAGCCGGGTCCCATGCCCAGTTGATACTCATAGTCTGTAGACTCATTGTCATCATATAGGTGAAGGTGGGGGAGGACAGCGGCTTATCCACATTCGCCTGGAGGGGCCATCCGTGGACAATCTCGAGCCGATCAAGGCGCGCGATACACAGGTGCGTTTCGGTCATGCCGTGCGCGCTCGTCGCCGTCAACTCGGCCTGTCTCAGGAGGCCCTCGCCGCCGTAGCCAATATCCATCGCACCTACATCGGATCTGTCGAGCGCGGGGAGCGTAACGTCGCGTTGAACAACATTGTAGCGCTCAGTAAGGCGTTGCAGACGACGCCGAGCGCGCTCCTCGAGGGTGTTGAGTAATAGTACTGGCCGAAGCCGCGGAGATTTAACGCCAACGTGCGCGACGGCCCCGGCACGGCGGTGATGTCCGGCGCGGCGAACGCCACCGCACGGCCGAGCACTTCCATGGTCAACAGGAGCACCCTCAACACCGTCAGTCTCCCCCCGCCCGTCTCGTCATCCTGTCTCTGCCGCACGTCTTCATGCTCATCCTATCCTCAGCGTCGGATCGATCCCGGCCCCCGACGCGTCACAGGGCACAGTCTCGGTGTCCCTGCGCCCGCCGCCCCTGCTTACGGCGGGCGCAGGGGGCGCGTCACGCGTTGGCGGCGGCCCAAATCCTGTCCTGTAGATATGCGACATCGTAGGCCTCGGGCACCCTGATTCTGAGAACAGTGTTCCACTCGGCGACGAGCAGGCGAACACTGCCACGAGCATGCGTGTCACACATAGGCGTACTGAGACTATCACGATCGCGCCTTCCTGTTTGTCCTCATCCACGAGCCATTGCCGCCCTCTGCGGGTCGGCAGGGGTAACGCGACACCGAGCGGTGTCGATCGTCGCATCTATCGCGTCAGGCGCGAACGGCGCGAACGGGTGCGTAGCCATCGTTTAGCCTATCGCTACCCAGGATGCCACCTTTCACCTCCTCTTAGCGGTACTTTGTTGATTCCGGTAGCACCGGGGCAGGACGATAAAAACTAGTGCCAAATTGTCGGTCGGAAGGCGGCTCAAGGCGTATGTGATGCCACCAATAGCCACCTTTCAGCGCTGATTTAGTCACCTCATCCCATTTCAACAAAGTACCGTTAGGGACGTGGAAATAGATATGCATCCCATACACTCGACTGCGAGAGCCCGAGTTAAGCGCAATAGGTGGAATAAACAAGTATTTCGACGTCCCTTAAACAACGAAACAGCCGTTTCGGGCGACTGGAGCAGATAGGCGTGTCAATTAATCTACCATTCCCAGTCATAGATGAGGGTATACCACCCGATGATAGAAGTCAACATATATCCCCAATTTTGCCCCTTATCCATCCGTTTTGATGATCTATGTCATCAATACAATCGAACCCCTACAACGGTAGTAGGGGGCAACGACAATGGCGATAGACACGGTCATTGATGGCGAGGCGATCCGCCGCAGGCGGCGCGAGAGAGGGCTGACGGGGCGCGAACTAGCTCGGGTTTCCGGCGTCGACCAGGCGGTTATATCTCGGATTGAGCGCGGCCTGCAGGCCGACCTGCTGGTCGGCGCCCTGGTCGCCCTGGCCCGCGCGCTCGACGCACCGCTCGACGCCCTTGTGACGGGAGCGACGCCCGGGCAGATGGTCTCATTGGTCGCCGAGTTCCGGGCCGAGGTCGATGCCGTAGCCGCGTTGCCTGACGCGCAACAGCGGCATGCCGCCGATTTGCTGCACGTCCACCGTGCCGCCCTAGCCGACGCCGCCGGGCACAGTGACGGTGGAAACGCACCAGCGTAGAGTGAAACCGTGGTGAAACGGCGGGAGCGACCATCCCGTCGCGAGCTGTGACTGACGGAACGCTGGCCTCATCTACCTCTGCATAGTATATCTATGTCAGCGCCGCAATAATCTTCTTACCGCTGTTGGGACGGGCCCACAAGCTGTGAATAAGGGGGGCATTGAGTAAAAAAGTGGGCGGGAGTGTGTTTGTGATCGTACTTGATGTGGATGATGCGACGGCCAGAGTCGTATCAAATCAGGAATAGGAACAAGGTGTAGAATCGTGGCTGGAAGCGGATTGAGACCCAATCGCATACTGTCCATCGAGCATGAGGTAAAGGTCTGGTGGGACGCCCTGGGCGCCTATACTCGACTACAACAAGATGTGGGCGACGCCCGCACCTGGGTTGACGTCCACTCTTCCGACGCAAATAGTGCGCTCAATTGGCTGATGGACACGTGGCCGAGCCTGTATACGCTGTCGCCCGGCCTAACTGCGAACGACGTGCGCTATGTCCTTAGATATCCTCTGCTCTTTCCAGACTGGCCGAGCGCCCTCCCACATGTAGCTAGTTATTGCTCGAGCAGGGCATGGTGGCAGGAGCGTGACGCAAATCCGGAGGTATGGTATACGCACTGGCGCCATCATGGAGAGCCACCTGACCTTCTCGAACGTGTGTGGGCCGCTGACTCCGAGCACGAGACGCGCCCTGTCGTCGGCCTCTGCATTGTTGTCCCCGTCGGCATCGGAGAGGATGTCCACGAGTTCCGCCGCATCGCCGAGGAGGCGCGCCGTCGAGCGATCGAATTCAAAGAGCACAATCTCGACAGATTTGAGCGGGCATCTCTCCCACGTGGCGTCAAATGCGACTACGCCGACCGGGTCGAAAAACTGCTCGCTTGGGAGCGGGCTGGTCGTCCGCATCAGCGGGGACGGGTGGTCGGGAAGGACACACACAGCAAAAGCAAATTGCACCAGGCAGAGACGTGGCTCCAGCGCTCACATGATGACCCGTTCGGCCTCCCCCCCACCGAAGGCCCCCAACACTAGTAGTCCGTCAAAGCTGCTTTGAGCAGTTGAAAGGTCCAGATTGAGCGTGGCGCAACGGTCAATACATCGACTGACGGACTACTAGAAACCGTATCCAACAGGGAACCCCCTCGTGCCCCAAGCCACTATAGGTTCGGCGCTGGGGCAGTTCTCTATAGCCGGAGTAGTCGCTATTGCGTGCCACCGCCCGTCGCCCCCTTTCGCCGCTACTGCCAGCACGACATACTGCAGTTGAGGCCACATTCAGTAGGGGACGCCGGCATCCCCAGGGGGTGGCGGTAGCGCGAATCAACCAATGCGTACGTAGCACTGTGCCCAATGACTCCAGCCCCATTACGGGGCGTAGACCGCCCTCGCGATCACCCGCAACCCGCTCTCGATGGGGCAACAGAACGGACGCATCATTGGATGGAAGGGGACGGCACGTATGAACTCGACAACTGGCTATCAGAAACGTGGTCGCGATGCGGGCCACAGATAGGCCACCGCGCCCGCGTGAGGCGCGCACATCGCCGGTGCTGGCCGACCTGCCGCCCGACGTCCAGCAACTGCTGCGAACGCTCACGACAGTTGTCAGGCGTCAGGCGACGCGTCCCACACCGCCGCGGCCGTAGGGACATCAACGTAGGGGCCTCGCGTCGACATGGGGATGGCCCATAGTATATCAACGGCGCCGTTGATATACTATGGGCCACACGCGCCGGGACGTGCGTCCTGTGCGCTGCCGCCGCTTGCCCACACCTCCCCCTATTTGCTGTAGAGTGAGCGTGATCAATACCGCTCCGTCACGCGAAGGCTAAGGCGGGCCATGTTCCGCGTCGAACCGCCCGGGACACGAAGACGGGCACGTATGGCAAGAGGGGCAACCTTGACCACGATGGTCAAGGCTGCGCAACCTCGACTGATGCCAGCCATAGCGCTGCACACCACCGCGCATGGGGCGCTCCGCCGTGTTACTATTGACGTCCGCACGAACGCTATCCCATGTGAGGAAGTCGAGTGGTATCGCCGGGAGCATTTCCGCGACAGAGATTTGCGACAGCGCCGGGAGGTTGTACGGATCGATGCGTCGGTAGAGGAGTAGAGGAGCGGGACCTAGAGCTGTGAATCGAGGTTCGTTGCCGTTCCTAAATGCGCAACGCCCGTCGATCCAATGCGCTCATGTCATTTGATTATCCGCCGCCGGGCTGTATAAGGGAGGGAACTATCATGGCACGCCGACGTCGTCTGGCACAAGATTTGAGGTACGCGATCGCCTACATCCGCGTGTCGGGCGACGAGCAGGCCAAGGGCGACCGATGGAGCCTGGAAGCCCAGCGCAAGGAAATTCAGCGATACTGCGCGCAGCGCGGCTGGACGCTCGTAGCCATCTACGAAGACGCGGGTCATAGCGCCAAGGGCGGTGACATAGCGAAACGCCCGGCTTTCCGCCGCATGCTCGACGACATCATGGGGATCGAGGGCAAGGACGGCAACCGGGCAAACCCATGCGTCCAGTGCGACGTCGTCGTGACGCACACCCTCGATCGGTACGCGCGCAACCTCGTCGTGGCGCTAACCACACTGGGCGAACTACATGACCATGGCATCACCTACAGTAGCGTGACCGAGAGTGATTTCGATTACTCCGACCCAGACCGGCGCCTGCATCTCCAGATCCTGGCCATGTTCGCCGAATATTTCTCCGAGAAATTAAGCGTGCATACGAGCAAGGGCAAGAAGGAAAGGGCCGGGAGCGGCCTGTATAACGGTGACGTTCCCTACGGCTATGAGAACCCGGACCGTGGTACCGACAAGAGCGGCCCAGGCATCAACAACTCGACCGTACCTGTGCCTGTGCTCGCACAAACGGAGGCCGTGCGCCGCGCCTTCGAGTTGTACGCCACCGGCCTACATTCCGACCTGCGCGTCGCCAAGACCCTCAACGCCGAGGGTCACCGCATGGTGAGCAAGGCGCACCCGGATGGCTATCCGTTCACCAAGGATACGTTAACCGCGCTGTTGCAGAACCGCTTCTACATCGGCAAGGTCACCTACTGCGGCGGCGGAACGCGGCGGCGACACGGCGGAGCGAGCGAGGTCGACGGTCGGCATGAGCCGATCATCGATCCCGACCTGTTTGCGAAGGCGCAGGAGGCGCGCGCGGCCAAGCGCGGCAAGGGTCACTCATCCTCGGCCACGCGGCATGCCCACCCCTATGTCGCCGCCGGCCTCGTGCACTGCCATCGGTGCAGACAGCCATTGCGCGCACAAGGGGGCGGCCAGCGTCGTCCCGCCTACCGCGACGTATCAGCCGAGCGCGGCATTCCTTGCATGACCAAACGCAAGAGCATTGGCGAAGACCTTGTTTCGGACGTGCTGGCTACCGCCATCGCCGGTCTCACCCTGCCGGACGACTGGCAGGCCATCGCTCTGGCGGGGACAACCGTCGAGGAGGTCGACGCGCAGACACTGACAAAGCGGCGCAGCGAACTGAATCGCGACCTCGAGAGGGCCCAGACGCACCTGTTACGGGGCTACGTAACCGAGGACCAATTCACGGCAAGGAGGGCAGAGATTGAGGCGGAGTTGGCGTCCCTGGAACCGCGCGATGTGGGCGACGTGGACGTTGACAGGGCCGCGGCGCTGTTGCGGGACTTGCGCGCAATGTGGGCGGACGCGGCCGCCGAGGAACGGCGACAGATCGCACACGACTTGTTCGAGGCGGTGTACTGCGACCTAGACGGGCAGACGGACTACACCGTGCAACTGAAAAGCACGCTCCACATATTGCAGAGCGTGCTTCCCAAGCAGACCGTTACCTACAAATCGGCGGAGCCACCGCCCAAATCACGTACAGATAGCGATGCTATCTGTACGTCAAGCGGAACCGACGGGATTCGAACCCGCGATCTCCTGCGTGACAGGCAGGCATGTTAGGCCACTACACCACGGCTCCAACGCCCACGTTCACACGTGTGCCCTCTGAGATTAGCAAACG
>JAABUM010004786.1_pt1 | contig 14904 bp, 12 predicted proteins | sample 5559161 | NCBI WGS metagenome assembly JAABUM01 (sample SAMN10711868, study PRJNA513369) | rock metagenome | isolation source: Antarctica rocks | place: Antarctica: Victoria Land, Siegfried Peak nord
ATTCGCGCGAGAAGAACTGGAGTTCGTCGAAGGCCCGCCGGAGCCCGGGATCGTCCGGATGGCCGTCGACGTCGGCCAGGAACTGGGTCGCCGTGAACTCGCCCTCCACCATGTAGCTTTCGAGCTTCGTCATGTTGACCGAGTTCGTGGCGAAGCCGCCGAGTGCCTTGTAGAGGGCGGCCGGCAGGTTCTTGACCCGGAACACGAAGGTCGTGACCACCGGCCCGTTGCCGGAGGGCGCGACCTCGGGTGCGCGCGACAGCACCACGAAGCGGGTCGTGTTGTGGCTCTCGTCCTCGACATCCTCGGCCAGGATGTCGAGCCCGTAGATCGCGGCCGCGAGCCGGGGCGCCAGCGCGGCGCGGCTCCTGTCGGCCCATTCGGCCACTTCGCGCGCCGAGCCCGCCGTGTCGCCCGCCACATGAGCCGTGAGGCCCAGCCGGCGGATGATCTTGCGGCACTGCCCGAGGGCGTGGACGTGGCTGTGGACGCTGCGAAGCTCCTCGATGGCCGCGCCCTTGACGCCCATGAGCTGGAAATGGATCGGCAGGAAATATTCGCCGATGATATGCAGCCCGGCCCCCGGCATCAGCGCGTGGATGTCGGCGACGCGTCCCGCGATCGAGTTCTCGATCGGGATCATGCCCAAGGTCGCGCGGTCTTCCGAGATGGCCGCGAAGGCATCCTCGAACGTCGCACAGGGAAGAGGCTCCCAATCGGGATATCGATCCTGGCAGGCGATGTGCGAATTGGCGCCCGCCTCGCCCTGATACGCGATGGTCCGGTTCATGATGTGCACAGGGCTCCCGCGAGACATGACGGCTTCACCTCATGGGCCTGTGTTGGAAGCGAAAGTCGACTCCCTCGACGCGGTTGTTATCGTGGACACCCTCAGCAGGGCACGGGCGCGTTCGAGTTCGGACGGGGTGTCGACGCCGAGCGGCACCGTGTCGACCACTTCGACGTCGATCCGCCATCCGGCCTCGAGAGCACGCAATTGTTCGAGCTTCTCGCGGCCTTCGAGCCGCGATGGCGGCAGGGCCACGAAGCGACGCAGCGCCGAGCGGCGGAAGGCATAGAGCCCGATGTGATGGTAGAGCGGACCCTCGCCCCAGGGCGCGGTGGCGCGGGTGAAGTAGAGGGCACGGAGCCGCCCGGGCGCCACCTCGGTGCCCACCACCTTTACGATGTTCGGGTCGGCCCTCTCGGTGTCGCGCGCGATCACGGCCGCGAGCGTCGCAACCCAGACGGCGGGCTCGTCGAGCGGCGCGAGCACGGCCCGCACGGCCGGGGGCGCGACCGTCGGCAGGTCGCCCTGTAGATTGACGACGACGTCGTGACGGGCATCGGGATCGAGCGCCTCGACGGCCTCGTGGATCCGGTCGGTGCCGGCCCGGTGGTCGGCACGGGTCATCACGGCGCGTCCGCCGGCCGCTTCCACGGCCGCCACGATGCGGCGGTCGTCGGTCGCCACCAGCACCGGCCCGATATCGGCCTCGCGGGCGCGGCGCCACACTTGCACGATCATCGGGACCCCGCCGATCTCGGCCAGCGGCTTGTCGGGCAGGCGGGTCGAGCCCATCCGGGCGGGGATCAGCACGATCGGGTTCATGGTCGGCGATCTCGTCGGCGACGGCCGCCGCGGCCCCGCCGCGGTGGGGCAAAAAGCTGCGCGGGGAGGCGCTTATACGTGTTGCCAAGCCCAGGTCAAAGTGCGTATTGGGCTCCGGCCGGGCGGTTGCGACGCCCATCGGGTCTACCGCACGGAGCCGCCGCGTCCATGGATTCCTTCGAAGTCAACAAGATCGCCGGCGGCGTGCTCGGCACCCTCTTGGTGACGATGGGTTTGGGAATCGCGGCCGAGGCCCTCTATGCGCCCTCGACGCCTCGCAAACCGGGCTACGAACTCCCCATGGCGGCGGCCGAGACCGGCGGCGGCGCCGGCGATGCCGCGACGGCTGCACCCGCGGCGCCGCTGCCCGTGCTGATGGCCAAGGCCAGCGTCGACAAGGGTGCGGGCCTCGCCAAGGCCTGCGGAGCCTGCCACAATTTCGAGAAGGGGGCCGCCGCCAAGGTCGGGCCGCCGCTCTGGGGCGTGGTCGACCGCGAGGTCGCCACGATGCCGGGGTTCAGCTATTCCGAGGCCCTCAAGGGCAAGGGCGGCCAGTGGTCCTACGACAAGATCAACGCCTTCATCACCTCGCCCAAGGGCTATGCGCCGGGCACCAAGATGACCTATGCGGGCGAGAGCGACCCCCAGAAGCGCGCCGACATCATCGATTACCTGCACACGCTGGCGGACAATCCCGCGCCGCTGCCGCCCGTGACCGATGCCGCGCCCCCCGCGGCCGAGCCCGCCAAGAAGGGCTGAGGCGTCGGCGGGCATCTCGCCGAGAGGGGTTGCTCGTCAGCCACACGCAGCAGCCGCACCCAGGGTTCCCTTGCAATCTACCCGCCTCCGGATGACCGGTTCGCGCTGTCCGGACCGGTCCCGGCGGCCCGGTGAACCGTGACCTGAGCCGAGGCGGACCGACACGGCCCCGCCGCGAAACACCTTGCCCCAGCCTGCGTTGGCACGGCGGTGGACGCCGCAGCGGCAGGTCCATCGATCCTGCGGCAGGGCGCCTTCCGGGTGGCCCACCAGATCGGCCGAGGTTCAAGGCATGGCGCGTATCGTCCCGTCGCTCGACACCGCCCCGCGCGACGGCCTGCGCTACCTGCTGGCCGTCGCCATCGTGGTCACGGCCCTCTACGTGGGGGCCGAGATCTTCGTGCCGATCGCGCTGGCCATCCTGCTGAGTTTCGTGCTGGCCCCGGGCGTGCGCCTCCTTCACCGCTGCCACTTCGGGCGGGTGGCGCCGGTGCTGCTGATGACGAGCCTGGCCTTCCTGGTCATCCTGGGTCTCGGCGGCCTTTTGGTCACCCAGCTGCGCGGCCTCGCCGACGACCTGCCGCGCTACGAATCGACCATTCTGGACAAGGTCGAATCGCTGCGCGCCATCATGTCGGGCGGCAGCATGGCCCGCTTCTCGGATTTCGCCGCGGACCTCGGCCGGCACCTGCGGGCCAGCCGGGACGGCGCTCCGGGCCGGCCCGACGCGGCCACCCAGGATGGCCCGACGAAGCAGGGCGCTGCCGAGCGCGGCACCTCCGCCACCACGCCGGCCGTGTCGGCGCCGGCCGTGTCGGCCGCTACGCCGACACGGCCTGTCCCGGTGGTGATCGAGCACCCGGAGGTGCTCCCGGTCGAGATGATCGGCCGCTATCTCACGCCGGTGCTGCATCCTCTCCTGCTCGCCGGGCTCGTGGCCATCTACGTCGTCTTCATGCTGGTGCAGCGCGAGGACCTCCGCAACCGAGCGATCCGGCTGTTCGGCGCGGGCGACCTTCATCGGTCCACCGCGGCCCTCGACGACGCGGCCCGCCGGTTGAGCCGCTATCTGGTGTCGCAGATCAGCGTCAACACGGGTGCGGGGCTGGTGATGGGCCTCGGGCTCGCGTGGGTCGGCGTGCCGAGCCCCATCCTGTTCGGCATCATCTTCGGGTGCCTGCGCTTCGTGCCTTACGTCGGGGCACCGCTTGCGGCCGCGGCGCCGCTGGCGCTGGCGGCGGCGGTCTCGCCGGGATGGTCGACCGTGCTCTGGACGGCGGGACTCTACGTCGTGGTCGAGACCACGCTCGGCCAGGCGGTGGAGCCGCTGCTCTACGGCCGCAACACCGGGCTATCGCCGGTGGCCGTGGTGATCGCCGCGACGTTCTGGACCGTGCTGTGGGGGCCTGTCGGCCTCGTGCTGGCGACGCCGATGACGGTGTGCCTCGTGGTGCTGGGCCGGCATGTCGAACCGCTCGCCTTCCTCGACGTGATGCTGGGCGACCGTGCACCCCTGTCGCCGCCGGAAGTCTTCTATCAGCGCATGCTGGCCGAGGACCCGACCGAGACGTCGGACCAGGCCGAGCAGTTGCTGAAGCATATGACCCTGCCCGACTATTACGACCAGGTCCTGGTGCCGGGGCTTCTTCTGGCCCAGGAGGACGTGTCCCAGGGCCGGCTCGACCTCGACCGACAGGGCCGGATCGGGGCCGCAGCCGCCGAGGTGATCGAGAACCTGTCCGACCAGGACGGAGAAGCGGCGCCCGAGAGCGGGGCCAGCGGGTTGCTGGAAAGGCTAGGACGCGTGGGGGCCGACCGGGACGCGGAATCCGCTGCGGAACCGCAGGAGGCTCTGGCGCCGGTCTCGCTCCCCGCCCCGTCGCCGCTCCCGGTGCCGGACGCCTGGAACCGGCCTGGCGCGGTCCTGTGCGTCGGCGGCCGCGGGCCGCTCGACGACGCCGCGGCCGCGGCCCTGGCCCAGGTGATGGGCAAGCACGGCTTCGGCGCGATCGCGGTGGGATACGAGATGCTGTCCAAGGCCCGGATCGCCGAACTCCCGGTCGACGACGCCCGTCTCGTCTGCCTGTCGTGCCTCGACGGCAGCAGCGCCGCCTATCTGCGCTTCATCCTCCGGCGCCTGCGTCGGCGCAGCGGCCGGGTGCCGATCCTCTGCGGGGCCTGGTGGCGCCAGGCCGGACAGGAGGGCGGTGCCGACACGGCGGGTCCCGACGCCCTCGCGGGCCAGGACAGCGTGCCAACCCTGGCCGAGGCGGTGGCCCACGCCCTCCGGCTGGCGTCGCCGCAGGACGCCGAAGCGGTGGCTCCCGGCGCGGCCGCACCCTGAGGGGTCGGCCGCTCGCCGCTCAGGCGTGGAAGGTGAAGTCCCGCTCCTTATGGGTCAGTTCGGCCGATCCGGATGAGGATCGGCGGCGCGAAGCGGGTCGGCGCGCAACCGCGGCATCCATCCGGCGCTCCCGGCCGTTGAGGACGCAGGACGGTGGCCGCCGCATCGCCCGGCCCCATCGGGAGACGCACTATGGATATCGGCTTCATCGGGCTCGGCAGCATGGGCGCCGCCATGGCGCTGAACCTCGTCAAGGCCGGCCACCGGGTGGGGGTGTGGAACCGCTCGCCCGAGGCCGCGAAGGCCATCGAGGGCGCCGTGCCGGTGGGGTCGCCGCGCGAGGCTTTCGCGGGCGACGCCGTCATGACCATGCTGGCCGACGATGCCGCGGTCAGGAGCGTGATCCTCGAGTCTGGCGCGCTCGAGGGCGCCACAAGGGGCCTCGTCCACGTCATGACGTCGACCATCTCGATCGCGCTGGTCGAGGAATTGGCGCACCGGCACCGTGATCGGCGACCTGCGCTACCTCGCCGGATCGCGGCTCGACGCGTTCGCGACGCCGCTCAGCAAGGCGCAGATCGGCGCCGCGCTGGCGTTGCTGGGCGACCGGACCCGGGCCGTTCCGGTCTTCGCGGCCGCGACCGAAGCCCTCGCGCGGGAGACGGACGAGCGCGGCTATCGGAGCGACTACGGCTCGAAGCTGCGCGACGCCGCCGCCGTGCTCACATTATCGGCCGAGGCGGGGCTGGACGCCGCCGCGACGCAGGCGGGCGGCATCCTGGCGGCAGCGCAACGCTCACCCTACCCGCAGGACACGCAGGAACAGGCTTGGCTGGTGCTGGCCGCGCAGGCGGTCGAGCGGCAGGCTGCCGGCCTGTCACTGTCGGTCGATGGCGCCCCGCACGCGGGAGCGCTCTACCGCACGGTGCCGGCGCGGCGCCTCGACCCGGGTCCCGTGGTGATCCGCAACGACGGCCGTGAAGAGGTGAAGGTCGTGGTGACGACGTCGGGCCAGTTGCCGAGCCAGGAACCGGCGGCGGCCCAGGGCTACGCCATCGAGCGGCACTATCATCGGCTCGATGGCCGCGAGGTCGATCCCGCGATGGTCGGGCAGAACGAGCGGCTCGCCGTGGTGCTCAAGGTGACGGAGACCGAATCCAAGCGGGCCCGGCTGCTGCTCACGGACCCTTTGCCGGCCGGGTTCGAGATCGACAACCCCGCGCTGGTCGAGGACGGTGCGGTGCCGAACCTGCCGGGGCTCGACAGCAGGGTGGTCCCGACCCACACCGAGTTCCGGGACGACCGCTTCACGGCAGCCTTCGACCGCTCGCCGGAGGATCCGGCGTTCTTCAGCGTCGCCTATCTGGTCAGGGCCGTGACGCCGGGGCGCTTCGTGCACCCACCGGCCGTCATCGCGGACATGTACCGTCCGGAACGCTTCGGCCGCACCGGCAACGGCATCGTCGAGGTCCGAGCGGCCCGCTGAGAGCGCGCCGGCGCGACCCTGTCAGTCCTTCGCCTGGAGCCGGTTGCGGCCGTAATAGTCGAGGCCGGCGGCGTAGCGGAACAGGATGCCGAGGTCCTCGGCAAAGCCGGCCAGCGACGCGAAAGGCCCGGCATCGGAGTCGAGCCGAACCCGGCGCTTGCTGGCCGAACGAGGGCCGGACGCGAAGCGATGCGATGCGTCGCAACGTGAAAAGAAGGTCATGCCCAAGCCTCGTCGAAGCGAAAGAACACCGCATCTCCGGCCAGGGAGATGCTCCGAAACACCGATCCGCCGACCCGTATCGCGATCCAGCAGCGGCGTATCGAACAGTTCATCGCAATGGAGATGACACTCTGTTCGTGCCAAATTAGGGCGCTATCCGAAGCGGTTTGTGGCGGCGGGTGCGACAGGACCCTGCCCGTCGCACTCGCGTCTCACACCAGCATCCTCGCTCGGTTTGGTTGACGGGGCCTTAACCTGCCGCACGCAATCGCGGCGGGCGCTTCCTTCTCCCGCCTGCGGGACGGTTGTCCGGGCGACGGAGATGCTGGACATCATCGTCCATCAACAACCTGAACGCGTTGTGGCCGGCACAGGGCCGAGCGGAGTTGCAGGCGTAGGGATAAGGCGAGTGAACTGACTCGACGTGAAACAGAGGCTCTTGCGGCTGATCCGGTTTCTCCGGACAGCCGTGCGCCTGCGTGATCAGGTGCTGAGCGCAGCGAAGGCGGATCAGGGAACTTGGGGCCTCGGCTGCCTCATCCGACCCGACTGCGTCGCGCCAAGTTCTCCCGCGCGGGGGAAGACTTGCGTTTCTGCGGCCCGGTCAAATGGTCGCGAGGGAGGCCCACACTGCCGTGTCGGGGTAGAGCGCGAGTCCGGCAACCGCGAGAGCGATGCCATAGGGCACCCCGTTGCCCGCGGAATGGAGCCGAGCGATCCAGACCTGATCCGACAGTGTCGCGGGCAGGTCCATCTTGCGCAGCGCCAGGATGCCGAACGTCAGGCCGGCGCCGAGCACCGAGGCAGTGAAGCCGTAGTCGAGAAGGTGGGTCCAGCCCAGCCACACCGCGGTCGAGGCCGCGAGCTTGGCGTCGCCGCCGCCGATCCAGCCGAAGGCGAAGAGCGTGAACGTGAGGGTCAGGACCGCGAGGCCGCAGGCCAGGTGGTTCTCGATCAGCGTCATGGGCGGCATGCCCGACGCGAGAGCGACCGCCACGAACCCGGCCACCAGGGCCATGGAGACCCGGTTCGAGATCGTCATGGTCAGCAGGTCCGAAGCAGCCGCATAGGCCATCAGCAGGGGAAACAGCACCAGGATGGTGACTTCGAGCATGGCCTACCTCGGAGTGCGCGATGATCGGCCCGCGCCGCGTCCGGAGATCAAGCGGCGTGAGCCGTTAGGCCGCCGGTGTCGGCCTGGACGGTACGTGAAAGCCACCGGCATCTGGGAGGCACAGAGGCCACCCAGAAATGCCGAAGGCCGGATATGGCGGCGCGCCATGGCGCGCGACGCCCGGTCGTGAAATTCACGCCGGCGATCGGTCTTCCCGGCACTGCTCTGCCGCGAAAGCCGATCCCCGAACCGGCCCAACTTAGCTCAGGTTGCCGGCAATCGTGTTGAACTTGCCCGACAGATTGCTGCCGACCAGCTTGAAGGCGCCGATGCAGACGACGGCGATCAGGCCGGCGATGAGGCCGTATTCGATGGCGGTGGCGCCGGACTCGTCCTTGGCGAAGCGGCTGAGAATCTTCATGTCTTGCTCCTTGGGGTCAAACTCGCCCGCCACACAGATGCCCTGTTGCGTCCGGGTTGAGCGGACACTACCGGGCATGACTTGCAGACCGGTTAATCGGCGCATCTAAAGCACCGAAGATGCCGTTTCGCGACGATACGGTTAAAATGCCATGACCTCGATTGAAAAACCCAAACCATGGTCAAGCTGACGACCAGCGCGTTGCTCTCTCTTGCGGCAAGGGACGGGGATGAGTGGAGGTGATCCGCGACCTTCAGCCTTTATTGACGATTTCCGTTCATGAGTCGGAAGGGTTCTGGTTCATCCGAGGAATGTCGTCATGCGATCCGGTCGGATCACGCTGTCGTCCGGGGAAGCACGTCGATGGCGGAACGCGCCATGGGCCGCAATCTGGATCGTCGGCGGACTGCTCGGCGCCCCGGCGCCCGCCGCCGCCACGGAAGCCACCGTCTATGTGACGCTGGATCGAGCCCAGGTGATGCCCTACCCGGCCGACACGGAAACGATCGTGGTGGGCAATCCGATCATCGCCGACGTGACGATGCTGAAGAACTCGGGCCAGATCATCCTCACGGGTCGCGGTTACGGTGAGACGAACCTCGTGTTCCTCGACCACACCGGCAACGTGCTGTCCGAGGCCAGGCTCAGGGTACGGGAATCGCAACAGCTGGTCGTGGTCCAGCGCGGCATGGATCGTGAAACCTACGCGTGCCAGACCCGCTGCCAGCCCACCGTCAACCTCGGCGACGCGCACGATTACCTGCAAGCCAATGTCAAGGACATCCAGACCCGCAACGGCCTCGCATCGGGCGCTGCCTCCGGGCCGGCGGCGCCGCAGGGGCGCTGAACCGCGCCCTCTCGCTTCGGCCCCGCCGCTGGGACCGATCCCGAGCGAACCGACGATCCCGGAGCCCTCTGAACCGCTCGGCCAAGTCTCGCGGCCGCGAGACCCCGAGTCCGTCACACCATCGCGGCGCGCAGGTTTGCGTCCACCCTGTCGAGGAAACCGCTGGTCGACAGCCAGGCCTGGTCGGGGCCGACCAGCAGCGCCAGATCCTTGGTCATCGCGCCGCCCTCCACGGTACCGATGCAGACCCTCTCCAGGGTGTCGGCGAAGCGCGCGAGTTCGGCATTGTCGTCGAGCTTGGCTCGATGCGCCAAGCCGCGCGTCCAGGCGAAGATCGACGCGATCGAGTTCGTGCTCGTCTCCCTGCCTTTCTGGTGCTCGCGGTAGTGTCGCGTCACGGTGCCGTGCGCGGCTTCGGCCTCGACCGTCCGGCCGTCGGGCGTCATCAGCACGGAGGTCATCAGACCGAGCGAGCCGAAGCCCTGCGCCACCGTATCGGACTGCACGTCACCATCGTAGTTCTTGCAGGCCCACACGTATCCGCCCGACCATTTCATGGCCGATGCCACCATGTCGTCGATCAAGCGGTGCTCGTAGCTGATCCCAAGCGCCTTGAACCTGTCCTTGAACTCGGCCTCGTAGATCTCCTGAAAGAGGTCCTTGAAACGCCCGTCGTATTTCTTGAGGATGGTGTTTTTGGTCGAGAGATAGACCGGGAAGCGCCGGTTCAGGCCGTAGTTCAACGAAGCGCGAGCGAAGTCGCGGATCGAATCGTCGAGATTGTACATCGCCAGGGCGACACCGGCGCCCGGGAAGCTGAACACTTCTTTTTCGATGACGGTGCCGTCATCGCCCTCGAACCTGATCGTCATGCGGCCCTTGCCCGGCACGGTGAAGTCGGTGGCGCGGTACTGGTCGCCGTAGGCATGGCGGCCGATGACGATGGGCTGGGTCCAGCCCGGTACGAGGCGCGGCACGTTCCGGCAGATGATGGGCTCGCGGAAGATCACGCCGCCCAGGATGTTGCGGATGGTACCGTTGGGTGAGCGCCACATCTCCTTCAGCTTGAACTCCTCCACCCGCGCCTCGTCGGGCGTGATGGTGGCGCATTTCACGCCGACGCCGACCCTGTTGATGGCCTCGGCCGCCGCCACCGTCACCTTGTCGCTCGTGGCGTCGCGGTTCTCGACCGAGAGGTCGAAATATTGCAGTTCGAGGTCGAGATAGGGATGGACCAGCTTGTCCCGGATATAGTGCCAGATGATGCGGGTCATCTCGTCGCCGTCGAGTTCGACGACCGGGTTTGCGACCTTGATCTTGTCCATGCTGAGCGATCCTTCCGACGCTGGCGCGCCATCCCGAACAATAGCCCCGAACCCGCGAACCGAGGCCTGCACGGCGGCTGATTGCAATGCCGCTATAGAGCTTTCCCGCCGGCATGGGAACACGGAGGCAAGGCTCGCGGCAGAGGTCCCGTCCAGGGGCCATTCACTCGTCGATCCGCTTCTCCAGCCTCGCGAGGGTCGGGGCTGCATGGCCGGCATGGGCGTCGCGTCCGATCTCCCGGAAGCCGCAAGCCTCGAAGAGGCGGATGTTGCCCGAGAGCGCCAGGCGGACCCGGACGTGGAGCCGCGGCAGGCCGCGCCGCCGGGCCTCGCGCTCGGCCTCGGCGACGAGGAGCCGGGCAAGGCCCCTGCCACGCTCCGCTGGATCCACCGCGAGGCGGCCGCAATAGAGCCCGCCATCGCGTTCGTCCCAGAGCAGCAGCGCTGCGATTGCGGCTCCGCGCAACAGGCAGGTCCCTCCGCCCGCCGCGATCCAGGCCGCGACGCTGTCAGCGGTCTCGCGCAGCGCCGAGGACGGCGGCTCGGTCGCGAGCGGCTGGGCCGCGAATGCGGTGCGGATCAGCGCCGCGGCGGGTTCTGCGTCGCCCATCTCGAGGGGGCGGAGCATCAAGCCGGATAAAGGGTTTCGCATGGTGGTCCTCCCTGCCGTGCCGTCGCAAGGTCCTCTCCTGACGGCGCATCTCGGGGCCGTGCCTTGACACCGGCGTCCCGTTCCCCGAGCCATGAGGCCGAGCGGCAGCGGGGAGAGCACGGCGGTGACGGGCGCGGGGACGGACCACACGAGGCAGCCCGCGCATGGCGGGCCCACGATCGTCCTGGTCCGGCCGCAACTCGCCGTCAACATCGGCATGGCGGCGCGCGCCATGGCCAATTTCGGCCTGTCGGACTTGAGGCTGGTGGCGCCGAAGAGCGGCTGGCCGCGGACCGACCGCTACAAGGAGGAGGCCGAAGCCGCGGCGGCCGGGGCCCTCCACGTGCTCGACGGCGCGCGGGTCTTCGACACGGTGGAGGCCGCGGTCGCCGATCTCTCGGCGCTCTACGCCACCACGGCGCGGGAACGCGGCCAGGACAAGCCCGTGCTGGCGCCCGACGCCGCCATGGCCGACTGGGCGACCCCGATCGCGGCCGGGGAACGGCGCGGCATCCTGTTCGGCCCGGAGCGGACGGGCCTCGGCAACGACGAGGTCGCACTGGCCGACGCGCTGGTCACCTTCCCGGTCGATCCGGCCTACGGATCGCTGAACCTCGCCCAGGCCGTGCTGCTGGTCGGCTACGAGTGGAGGAAGAGCAAAGGCGATGCCGCCCTGCCGTTCGGCCCGGTCGACCGATCGCCGCCGGCCCCGCGGGAGGCGGTGCTGTCCTTTTTCGATTACCTCGAACGGGAACTCACGGTCGCGGGCTATTTTCGGCCGGACGACAAGCGGCCCGTGATGCGGCGCAACCTCCGCAACATATTCCACCGCATGGGGCTGACCGAGCAGGACGTGCGCACGTTGCGAGGCGCCGTGGTGCGCCTGGTCCAAGGGCCGCGGCGCAAGGCTCAGGACGACCGCGATGGCTGATGGAAGCGGAGACGATGAGACCAAACCCCACTGTCTCAAAAATGCAGCAGGATTGAACCATTCGAATTTTCGGTCCGATCCCGCCTTGCCTTTCGACCACACCGGCTTAGCTTGTCGATCGTGACGTTTCGACGTCACATGCCCTTTTTGGGCGTTTCCTCCCTAGACTTGGGCCGTCCTTCGGGACGGTCTTTTTTTGCCGGTGCTTCATTGAGCACAAGGCCGGGCTGGATGCAAGGCTTCCATGCAATAAAGCATCGCTGCCGACCTGTCCGTGCGGGCGGTCGACGACGCTGGTGGCGAGGCCGCATTGAAGCAACGGCCGCGGGCGCCGGATCCATTCGCGCCATCGGACATTGGATCGGACCGGCCTCAATAGGCTCGCGTTCCCGAGGTCCGTCCGATGTCCGAACCACCGACCCCGACCCGGACGCCTGCCGCAGTGGCGCAAGCCGAAACCCCCGGCCTGACCGGGCTCCTGTCGCTGGCGGTCGCCGTGGTCGTGGTGGCGGCCTTGTATCTCGCGCGCGAAGTGCTGATCCCGATCACCGTAGCGGTAATCCTGTCGTTCGTGCTGGCGCCGCTGGTGGCCCTGCTGCAGCGCTGCCGCCTGCCCCATGTGGCGGCCGTGCTGCTGGCCGTTCTCCTCGCCTTTGGGGTCATCGGCACGATCGGCGGCGTCATCGGCGTGCAGGTCGCGGGCATCGCGGCCGACGTGCCGCGCTACACGGCCACGATCCAGCGCAAGGTGGAAGCGGTCCAGAGCATGACGCTCGGCCGCCTCACCGTGCTGACGAGCAGACTCGACCAGCAACTCGGCCGCGGCGCCAAGCCGGCCGTGGGGACCCCGACCGACGCGGCGTCGGTCGCCGGCATGCCGAAGCCGCAGCTCGTCGAGGTGCGACCGCCCCCCACCTCGGCCGTGGAACTGGCCCGCGCGGTGCTGGCCCCCATGGTCGATCCGCTATCGAACTTCCTCATCATCGTGATCGTGGCGGTCTTCATCCTGATGCAGCAGGAAGACCTCCGCGACAGGCTGATCCGCCTGTTCGGGTCGAGCGACCTGCACCGCACCACGCTCGCCATGGACGATGCGGGGCGGCGGCTCGCCAGATATTTCCTGGCACAGCTCGTCATCAACGCCACCTTCGGCACCGTGGTGGCGATCGGGCTCTGGTTCATCGGCGTGCCGTCGCCGGCACTGTGGGGCGTCACCTCGGCGCTGTTGCGCTTCGTCCCCTATATCGGCCCGGTGATCGCCGCCATACTGCCGGCCGCACTGGCGGCCGCGGTCGATCCTGGCTGGTCGCTGGTGCTCTGGACGCTGGGCCTCTACGTCCTGGTGGAGTCCCTCACGGGACAGGTCGTCGAGCCGCTGATCTACGGCCATTCCACCGGGCTCTCGCCCGCCGCCGTGGTGATCGCAGCCATCTTCTGGACCTGGCTCTGGGGGCCGATCGGCCTCGTGCTGTCGACCCCGATGACGCTGTGCCTCGTGGTGCTGGGCCGGCACGTCGACAGGCTCGAGTTCCTCGACGTCATGCTGGGCGACCGCCCGGCGCTGACGCCGGTCGAGAACTTCTATCAGCGCATGCTGGCCGACGATCCCGACGAGGCGCAGCACCAGGCGGAGTTGCTCCTGAAGGAACGCTCGCTGACGGCTTATTACGACGAGGTCGCGACGAAGGGGTTGCAGCTCGCCACCAATGACGCCCTGCGCGGCGCGCTGTCGGCCCACAAGGTCGAGCGCATCATGGACAACGTGCAATCGCTCGTCGCCGACTTCGCAGACCACGACGACCGCGAACCCCACCCGGACGACAAGGCTGCTGCCAATGCGCTGGCGTCCCGCGCCGAGCGCGCCGTGCCGGCGCCGGAACCACCCAAGGCCGACGCGCCGATGGCGCCGCTCCTGGCTCCGAACTGGCGCGGCAAGGCGCCTGTGCTGTGCCTCGCCGGCCGGGGGCCGTTCGACGAGGCGGCCTCGTGCATGCTGGCGCAATTGCTCGGCAAGCACGGGCTCGGTGCCCGCGTCGCGCCACACGGCCTGGCATCGCGCCGCTCGATCGGCATGCTCGACCCCGAGGGGGTCGCCATGGTCTGCGTCAGCTACCTGGAGATTTCCGGCAGCCCCGCCAATCTTCATTACCTGATGCGGCGGTTGCGTCAGCGCCTGCCCGGCGTGCCGATTCTGGTCGGGCTTTGGCCCGCCGAACGGGACGACCTCGACGATCAGCGCACGCGGAACGTCGTGGGGGCGGATGTCTACGCCTCGACCCTCAAGGAGGCGGTCGACGCCTGCGTCCAGGCGGCCCACGCCGATGCCGGCACCGCAGGAGACCTGGGCGGCGCGGCACAGGCACTCGGCAACACGGGCCGCCACGACGCACCCGCGGCGCCGATCGGCAAGGCCGCGATCGTGCCGGCCTGAGCCGGCACCGGGTCTTCCGCCGCTCCGGCCTGCTTGTATTCCGGCACCACATCCCCATCTCTGTCTTCGAGCCGAACGAAACGGCAGGTCGACCACGGATGTACTGGCGGCCCCGTTTCCTGCACTGATGCCGGGCCGCGCTGTAGCATGCGCCGAGCAGGTTTCGATCGACGACGACCGTCGTTGGTCTCGTGCAAGAGGCATCGAAGGCCCGCCACGGATGTACTGGCGGGCCTTTTGTCGTTTCGGGCCGCGCTTCGCTGGCCCTGCGGGTGCCGAGAGCGCTCCGAGGTTTTCCGTTCCCTCACCTGTCTCGCGCGTCAGCTCCGCAGCGTCACGCAGGCGCCGCGCGCCGCGCGGATGCGGCCGCAAAGGACCTCGGCCTCCTGCCGGGTCGCGGCCGGCACCCGGACGCGGTAGAAGGCCCGGGTGCCGCGCGTCCGCAGCCGCGTGCCGATGATCATCGGGCGGACGTCGCCGATAATCGCCGCATAGCTCAGCCGGGCGCGGCTGAAGCTCGCGAGGGCGAGGTTTTTGGAGAAATTGCCGGCGAGTTGCACGCCCCAGGGCGCGAAGGGCGCCTCGGCCACCGCGGTTCCGGCGCGCCGCGGCGTCGTCCGCAGCGCGAAGGCCAGCTGGATGCAGGATTGCGGATCGACCTTGGGAGCGTTCCCGACGTGGGTCCTGGCGTCCTCGGCCCAGTCCTCGGCCGATCGCCCGGTGATGCGCTCCACGTAGTCGCGCGTCTCCAGCGGCAGCC
>JAABUM010004787.1_pt1 | contig 14904 bp, 15 predicted proteins | sample 5559161 | NCBI WGS metagenome assembly JAABUM01 (sample SAMN10711868, study PRJNA513369) | rock metagenome | isolation source: Antarctica rocks | place: Antarctica: Victoria Land, Siegfried Peak nord
ATCCTTCCGCGTCGCCGCCGACCCACACCCCGGGCACACCTGCTCAGCTCCGGCCATCAGCTTCCCCCCTCGTCCAACCACCAACGAACGGTGAGGGTACCACAACACCGCACAACGCAAGAGAACCCCGTCGTGTGCCTCTGGCCGACCGAACTCACGTTCGCGCCACGCGCGAAGACGGCGACGATCCGCCCCTACGACGACTTCGGGGAGTGACGCCGCCCGGCGCCGCTCGCCGGCACCGGGCGCGCGATCAGGTGCGGGGCACGGCGGGGTCGGGCATGCGGCGCGCCACCGCCACATCGGCCGGGTGGCCGTTCAGCCGCGCGACTGCTCGGCGAAGCGATAGCGTCCGAGGATCGTTGTTAGGTGCGTCTGGTTCGCCGGATCGGCCCACGCCCCGCGGCGCGCCATGGCGATCTGCCCGGCGACCCGATCCCCGAAGAGCGCCACTGAGAGGAGCGCGGGGTCGTGACGCGCGCGGTAGAGCAGGCCGTCCGCGGCGGCGGGGTGGTCGTGGAGGGCCCGAGACCAGCGCTGGCACACGCCGTAGTCGCGGCAACTGCTGAGATCGGCGTCGGCGCCGAGGGCGGCCAGGCCTGGGCCGGAGATGTCGATCAGGCGCAGCGGCGCCGGGCCGAGCAGCGTCACCTCGGCCCAGCCGCGTTGTTCGAGGAAGCCGACCGGGATGATGCGCGGCCCCCCGGCGATTAGCGGGGCGACCGTCGTGACTGTCTCGATGAAGGCGCAGGCCAGCGCATCGCCGACGTAGCAGACGCCGAAGAGGCCGCGCGGATCATCGAACCGCTCGCTCCGGTTGGTCCCGAAGTACAGCGGGTCGTTGCGGAGGGCGTGCGCCCGTCGCCAGGGCCCTGGTGCCGGTTCGATCGTAAGGGGGCGGGCGTGGAGGTCAGCCGGCGGCTCGGGGTGTGCCCCGCCACCGGTCATCGTGCCACCGGGGGGAGGGGGACGGCAGCGTAGCGCGCGGCCGCCCGCACGACCCCGGCGACGTCGCCCGCGCGGAGCGCGTCGAGCGGACGCGGGCCGGCGATATCGTCCTGCTCCGAAAGGAAGAAGAGGAGGCGCGCCCACGGGTCGATCCGCCCCGTAGCCAGGAGCGCCAGCGTCTCTTCGAGGCCCGGCAGGACGCCGCCATCCGCAAACTGCCAGCGCGGGAAGCGCTGCCGGCCGCCGGTCGGGGTCACCGCGAGCAGGCGCTCGCGCAGCACGCGCTTGGCGACAGCCTGGCGACTGATCCCGAGGAGGTCCGCCGCCTCGTTCGACCCGACCGCCCCCCCCTCGGCGGCGAGCAACTCGCGATTGACGCCCGCGCCGCGCAGCTGCGCCAGGTCGCGCTCGTCGAGCGGCAGCCCGGGCGTGCCGGTGAGGGCGACGATCAGCGCCTCGAACTCGCCGACGCCGGCACCGGCGTCCCGAAGGGCTTGGTCATCCATCCGCTCCAGCAGCCCGTTGACCGCGCTCAGGAAACGCACCGCGAGCGAGCCGTGCAAGGCGTTGGGGGCGTTGAACTGGATCCAAAAACGCGACACCTCGCCCAGTGCGCGCTGCTCCGCGCGGGGGAGGGTGGCTTCCTGCTCCAGTTCGAATCTGAGGGGCCCGCGCGACGACACGTGGCGGACGAAGCGCGCCGCTTCGACCTCGGCATCGGCTTCCCCGTATCGTCGCCTGGTCACCATCGCCGCACCTCCGCCGCCGCATCACAATTTCCATACTTACTGTATAGCACTCCCGGCAACTTTGTCAACCAAGCGCCGTGTGAATGCGATGCAAGCGGGGAGGGGGGTGGCCCGGGCGCGTGGGTGAAGAGGTCGACCGCGCGCCAGCCCTCCCGGGCACGTACCCAGCCCAGCGCGTGCCCGTCGGCGCGCGACACCGTCGTGGCGGCGGCGACCTCGCAGCGCGCAAAGTAGCCGAGGAGGGCGAGTTCGTAGCGGAGTCGCCTTCCGGCCACCACCCGGTACCCCATACGCGCAGGATGTAGCGCGCGTCGGCCGTCACGACCCGGTAGGTATTCGTTCTAGCCGCCCTTGATAAGCGCGCAGGAGGCGACCTCGTCTAGCTCGTACATCGCGCAATCGGCCCGCGCAGGGGTACTGTCAGGTAAAGTCGGGCTGGCAGGATTGCCGGGGAAGGCGGGCGGGCTGAAAGAGGGTGGCGGCGCTGGTCAGGCCCTCGTCGGGGAGCCGGTGACCGCCCGTCAGGAGGCGAAGCGTTCCGTGCTGGTCTGGCGATAGGCTTCGACGGTCAAACAGTGGCGGCGCGGGCGGAAGTGCGCGGTGGTCGGGCCGTAGGCGGCGAGGCAGCGCTGGGCGTGGCCCGGATCCTTGCAGCGCCGCATCCGGCGCTCGCGCTCGCGGGTCGGCCGGTGCGCATTCTCGGCCCGGTTGTTCAGTCCCCTGTGCCGTCGGTGCTCGACGCTCGGCAAGATTTCGCGCAGCGCTGCCCCGTCGCTGGCGAGCTTGTCCGTGCTCACTGCGCGCGGTACATACGCGAGGCCCTTCAGCAGCTTCCGCAGGAACTTCACGGCCGCCGCCTTGTCGCGGCGGGCCTGCACCAGGATAGCGAGCACGTGCCCGTCCTGGTCGACCGCGCGCCAGAGGTACTGCAGCGTGCCGTTAATGCTGATGAACACTTCGTCCAGGTGCCCTGTATCGCCAGGACGTGGGCACCGACGGCGCAGTTCATTGGCGTAGGGCTGGCCGAATCTCCGGCACCACTGCCGGACCGTCTCATACGTCACGATCACCCCACGCGCGGCGAGCAACTCCGCCACGGCGCGGTAGCTGCGCGCGAAGCGGCAGTACAGCCAGACGGCGTGCGCGATGATCTGGGGCGGGAACCGCTGGCGCTTGTCGCTGAGGGCACTCGTCTCCTCCTTCATGGAGGGAGTCTCACACGACCAGCATCCCTGGCCCGACCAGTTAGCTTGACAGTACCCTCCCCGACTCGCGCAACCGGCTGGCGACGCTGTTGCACGAGTATGCGCACGTCCTGGCCCACTTCGGGCCGCTCGCCAGGGAGAAGGGCGAGCGCCAGTGCGAGCTGGAGACGGAGAGCGTCTGCTACGTGGTGCTCGCGCACCGTGAGCAACATGTATTCGGCGGGCGTGGGATGCCGTCACCGCCGGTCTGCTCGGGGACTGACGCTCGCGACCGTACCCGAGCCCTGGCTGCCCGAGCCATCCCTCGCTCCTCGCACCCCGGCACAACGCAATGGAACCTAGGAAACCGCCTCTTCTTGCGCGAACTTCTTGATCGCGTCCGGGCTGACCGGCGTGAAGAAGTTGATCAGGTTGCCATCCGGGTCGCGGAACAGCATGGAGCGGTTGCCCCATGGCTGCGTCGTCGGCTCCTGCACGAATTCTCCGACCAAATACTTCAGTTTCTCGTACTCATTGTCGACGTCATCGACGTGGAACTCGATGATCGCGGTGTGGTTATCGGCCGGGTGGGCGGCGCCCGCCCCGAACAGGGCCATGGTGCGCGTGCTGGCGATCGCCAACGTACAGGAAGGCGTTTTCAATTCGGCGAAATCTTCATTGGCTCGCACGAGCGACAGGCCGGTAACCTGCTCGTAGAAGTGCACGAGACCGTCCACATTGTCGGTGATGAGGCGTACCGAGAGAAAATCCACACTGTGCTCCTTCCGCGGTGTACAATGTATCCCAGCTATAAAACGATACCGTAGCGTAGCATAAATAGCGATGGGGGGTCAAGACATGGCGATGAGCGATCCCGCGACTGGAGCAAACGGACCCCGATCGATGAGTACCACCGCTGGCCCCGCCATCGATGATCGTGTTCGCCGCTCCAAGGGGCGCGTGCTTCGGGCGACGCTTGAACTGTTGACCGCAAGCGGGTTGGGTGGTTTCAGTGTCGAGGAGGTCGCGCGCCGCTCCGGGGTCGCGAAAACCACCATCTATCGCCACTGGCCGACGCGAACAGAGCTGGTCATGGAAGCCTGTTCCCAGCTCAGCGCGGAACAGCACGCACCCGATACGGGGAGTTTCGAGGGCGATATCACGGCGTTCCTCATGAGCATCGCCGCGCTCTTGCGTACGGCAAGCTGGTCTTCGGTCGTGCCCTCGATCGTCGACGCCGCCGAGCGCGAACCCGCGCTTGCGGCACTACAGAGCAAAATCCAACTGGGACATACCCGCCCATTGCAAGAAATCATCACGCGCGCGGCGCGCAACGGCGAGCTGCCGACAAGTACCGATGCCTCCGCCATGATCGCCGCGCTGCTCGGCCCGCTCTTTTATCGACGGTGGTTTTCTCGCGAGCCGCTCGACGAAACGTTCGTGAAAGCCGTCGCCAAAAAGGTGATCAAGACCTGAGCGCAAGGGCAAACGGTTGCGCGCTGGAAGCGTCCGCCGCATTCTTTCGCCGCTTCAACCGGGAAGCCGCGCGGCAGGGTGTACGGTCGCCAGGAGGCCCTGTCGCACGTCGCGTGGTTCGTGGAGCGGAGGGTGCTGGCACGCACAAGTGCTCACCCGGTCGCCGGGGCTCGCGCGGGATCCAGCCATGTACAACCGGCTGTCAGCGACCGTACACCTACCAACTGCCCGCGCTTGGGGGCAGGAAATGCCCTCTGCTCGTTTATGCCTCGAGTAGCGCATACCCGTCTCCCCGCAAAGCTCGCAAGTTGCCTGAGCTTGCGTCGATTCCGTGGACATCCGGATACTGGGGAGAATGTTCTCGGAAAGGAGTTCACGATGGCGAAGACGCATCCGCCCTATCCGTCGGCCTTCCGTGCCGAGGCGGTCGCGCTGGCCCGGGCGAGCGGCCAGGGGATCCCGCAACTCGCGCAGGATCTCGGTATCTCCGAGCAGGCGCTGCGCGGCTGGCTGAAACGATCGGATATTGAGGCCGGGCGCGGCCAGCCGGGCGAGTTGACGAGCGCCGAATGGGAGGAGCGAGAGATACTCCGAAAAGCTGTGGCCTTCTGCGCGAAGGAGACGCTGTGAGCCTCTATCGGTTCATCCGCGCGGAGAAGGCGTCCTATCCCATCGCCCTGCCGTGCCGGGTGCGCGGCGTCGCGCGCCCCGGCGACTACGCGTGGGCCCGTCGCGGGGCCGCGGCCCGCGCCACCGCCGACGCGGTGCCGACCGCAGCCCGGTGGCCTGCGAGTCGGCGCTTGCTACGGAAACACCGGTGGTCTAGACTTTACCTGTCCACGAATACGGCTCTTCCGCGAATTCCGTGCAGCGTGTGAAACAGCCATGAAAAGTGGGGCGATAGGGCCAAAAAGCGCCGTGCATAGGCACTACATCGGCGTGTTTCGCCCAGTCTTGGCCGCCGCTGCCCTATTTTTGACCAGGGTGCACGGAATTCGCGGAAGAGCCACGAATACGTGAGTGCTGGCGAATGTTATGGCGATAGTCTCCGCGCATCAGGCAGCGATGGGCGCGGCGAGGAGACGGGCGCAGGGGGAGCGCGGCGGCCTCCGTCGCGACAGACCGAGCGACCATTCCCCGAGGGGGAGGAAGTTGAGCCCGGTGGCGGCGAGGATGTGGCCGAGGTGGACCTTTGGCTGGCTGCGGTGGCGTGTGCGGCGCAGGCGGCACCGCCGGAGGCCGCGAGCGAGCGTGCCCGCGATCCCGGCGCGCGCAACGTCGGACGCGCCGAAAGCCGCGGTCGCCTCGCGCCGCCGTGCGGCCCGCAGCGCCGCGAATCGGGTCCGGGGTCGGGGGCACAGCGTGCGTCGGGGCGACCGGCCCGAGGCGCGGCAGCACGCGGGCCGACCGGGGCAGGGCCCGCAGTCCGTGCGCGAGAACTTGACCCGGATCAGGTCGCGGCCAGCGGGGTCCGGGCGCTGCCGCCAGCTGATGCTGGTGTGCCCGGCAGGGCAGACCGCTCGCTCGCCTTCCCGGTCGAGGTGGAAGTCGTCGAGCGCGAAGCCGCTCCCGGTGCGCGCCTGCCACCGGTAGTCGGGCCGCATCGGCCCGCGCAGGGCGACAGCGTGGTCCTCCTGCGCGGCGACGATCCGGGGCGCGTCGAGGGAGCCGGAGTCGACGAGGTGGACAGCGGGCAGCAGATCGCGGTCCTGCAGGACGTGATGGACACGCGGCAACGCGGCCGCGTCGACGACCGGCGCGGTCGTCGTCTCGACGTGGGTGATGGGCCGGGGCAGGTGATTGTCGCACGCCTCGGTGAGCTGGACCGTATAGCCCACCCAGGACGTGGTGCCCTTACGCGCGTCGTGGGCGTCGGCGTCGTACGGCGAACCGCTGGAGACGGCGGCCGGCGGGATATCGTCGGCCGCGCGCCAGCGGATCGCGTCCCCCTCCGGGCGAAACCGCTGCACCCGGACACGGCGCAGGGTCGCCACCGCCGGGATTTCGCGGAGCCAGGCGGGCGCGTCGGATGCCCAGACGGCGGCGAGCAGCGCGTGGCCGTCGCCCCCGACCCGCACGGCGCACGCCTCGCGCGCCGCCCGACCCTTCGGCGGATCGGCATCCGCCAGGCAGCGGGCGTCGCGTTCCGGCCACCCCGGCCGACGCTGCGGGCGCAACCACTCGGGCGCGGCGACGGCCGGGCTGTCGAGCGCGTGGCGCAGCGTCTCGCCGACCACCTCGAGGCGGTTGCGGGCGCGGACCGCGGCGAGCACATGGGTCGAGTCGGTCCGCCGCTGCCCGCGCGCCCGGAGCAGCTGCCGCGTGCGCGCCCACGCCAACACCGCCTCGAAGAGCCGCCACGCCGCCTCGCCCGCCGCCAGGCGTCCACGCAACGCGCACGGGGCCGCGGCGGCGAAGCCCGCGTCGTCAAGCGCGAGCCGCAGCACGTACTCCCGGTCGAGTCGTGCGCGTACCGCATCGGCCGCCTGGCGGTTGGACAAACCCTCAGCAAACTGCCGGAGCGTCGTAAGCGCGAGCCGCCACGGGGCCAGCGCGGGCGGCCCACGGCGCCGGAAGGGCGCCGCGAACGTCGCGTCGGTACAGACCGCGCCCAACTCGTCCGCTGCGCGCGAGGAGGGATGGCCCTTCGGGAAGGAAGCGTGCGCGATCCGGGCGGTCTCAGCGGGGACCGGCGGGAGCGGCCGGGGACGCAGCGTCACGAACCTCCTGGCGGCGGAGTCACGACGACGTGGCTAGCTTACCACGCCATAAGGTTGCATAACATTCGCCAGCACTCACGAATACGCATCAAGTCCACGGGGGCCGATACGTGGTGTGGGGTACACCCCCGCGCGTAGATCCTCGCCGGTCAGGAGGGGTTGTACGGGCGTGCCACGTCCACGACCCAGCCCACGCCGAAGCGGTCGGTCAACATCCCGAACAGGGGTGCCCACGCGGATTGCGCGAGCGGCTCGATGACGCTCGCGCCCTCGGCGAGCTTGCCCCACAACGCGGCGACCTCGGCGGCGTCCTCGCCCCGCAGCGAGATGAAGAACGGCGCCTGGGTGATGGTCATGCCGTTCTCCCGGCGCGTCGCGGGCTCGCCCGGCCGGGGGGACGGCGCGGCAGCGGGCATGTCGTAGGCCATCACGCGGAAGCCGCTGTCGGCGGTCACCTGGCCCCACACGACCCGGTCGGCGAGGGGGGTGCCCGCGGGGGCGCCGAAGTCGCCGTACGTGGTGATCGCGAGCGCGCCGCCGAAGACGGCGTGATAGAACTCCAGCGCCGCGCGGGCCTCGCCCCGGAAGTTCAGGTGGGTGACAGCATTGACGGCCACGATGTGCTCCTTTCCTATGCGTTCTCGCGCGGGCACCGCGGCGCGCCCGGCCCAGGGGAATGACCACGGTTCGTCGAGCCTTGCCACCGGCCTGCACGCGACACCCGTCGCGTGCCTCGCCCCCTTCCTCAGCGCAGCCACCGCGTCGCGGTCCGTGGTCGCCGCCCGCTCGCCCGACCACTCCCCTTGATCGTACCCCCGAAAGCTGTTGAAATCGTTCCTGATTGGCCGGGACGTTGTGGAGGAATGCGCCGATGGTCTACCGCCCGCCCGCCCGCGTGCTGGCCGTCCTGGAACTCCTGCAGGCGCACGGGCGGATGACCGGCCCGGAGCTGGCCCGCCGCCTGGAGGTGGAGGTCCGCACGATCCGCAATTACATCGAGACCTTGCAGGACCTCGGCATCCCGGTCGAGGCCGAGCGCGGGCGCTACGGCGCGTACCGTCTGCGCCCCGGCTTCAAGCTGCCGCCGCTGATCTTCACCGAGGACGAGGCGCTGGCGCTGACGCTGAGCCTGCTGGCGGCGCGCGCGTCCGGGCTGGCGGCGGGCGCGCCCGCCGTCGAGGGGGCGCTCGCGAAGGTCGCGCGCGTCCTCCCCGCGGCGACGCGCGCCCGCCTCCAGGCGATCGCGCGGACGGTCATCTTCGCGGGGGACGCGGCCCGCCCCGCGCCGCCCCCGGCGACCCTGGCGACGCTGAGCGCGGCGGTCGAGGCCGGGCGCGCGGTCCTGCTCCGCTACCGCTCGGCGCGCGCGCAGGAGACGGAGCGCGCCTTCGACCCGTGGGGCGTGGTCGCGCACCGGGGGACCTGGTACACGATCGGCCACTGCCACGCGCGCGGGGGGCAGCGCCTCTTCCGCCTCGATCGGATCGTCGCGGTCGCGCCGCTCGACGCGCCCTTCGCCCGCCCGGCAGGGTTCGACGCCCTGGCGGCGACGCGGCGCGCCCTCGCCTCCGTCCCGGGCACCTGGCGGGTGGAGGTCTGGTTGGGGGTGCCGCTGGCGGCGATCCGGCTGCGGACGAGCCTCCCCGACGCCTTCCTCGCGCCGACCGCCGACGGCACCCTCCTGCGCATCGAGGTCGACGACCTGGGGGAGATCGCGCGTCTGCTCGCTGGGCTCGGCGTGCCGCTGGTCATCCGGCACCCCCCCGAGTTGCGCGACGCCCTCCACCGCCACGCCCTGGACCTCGCGCGCGACGCCCGGCGCACCGACGGCAGGCACGGTGCCCCTCCGGCGTAGGGTGCGGCGCGCGGCCGGTGTCGCCGCCGACAGGGAGCGCGTCGAGTTTGGCCGCTGGGCGGTATATTGACCGCCGCGATCGGTGTGGCGGACGAGCCCGGCGGGCGGCTGCCGGCCGCGGAGGGCCAGCGACAAGGCGTCCGTGGCGAGCTCCGCGCGCAGGTGGTCGGCCATCGCCCTCATGCGGGGCGATATCGTTGTCGTGAGAATCGCGCATGCCGGTATGGAAATGCCGTGTGTCAAGCGAAGTACCGCCTTGCCGGGCGAGACCGTCGCCACCCGTGACGGCAGGGTCGTCATCGACGGTCACGATTGGCACGAATCCTACGTTGCGGGGCCAACGAACGGTCAACACTCACACAACGACGACCGTGCGAGTGCGATCACCGTACCCGCGAAGCATATTCTGGTCCTGGGCGATAGCCGCAACGCCAGCGACGATTCGCGCCGTTTCGGCCCCGTGCCAGTGGATCGCCCACGCCCGGCCAACACTTCGGGGCTCTGGCCGACATTCGATACCGCTGGCTTATTGCGACTGAGCGCCCTTACAGGCGAGGCCTCGTGCGCCGAGGAGGGGCCTCGGCTATGCTGCACGCCCTGGCGGCGTTGGTGTCGCCGGCCGGTCGCGGAAGGAGGCCGCTATGTCGCTCGATCCCGTGCTGTACTACGCGCTCCCCGAGGACACCGCGCGCGTCGCCCGCGCCGCCTTCCCCAAGGGCAACGTGTACATGCGGATGCACGATGCGCTGGGGGCGCTGTACGACAACCCGAGCTGCGCCCCCGTGTTCGCTTCCCGCGGCCGGCCGGCAGTCGCGCCCGCACGCCTGGCGCTCGTGACGGTGCTGCAGTACGTCGAGGGGCTGTCCGACGTGCAGGCGGCTGATGCGGTGCGCAGCCGGATCGATTGGAAGTACGCCCTATGCCTGGAGCTGGACGATCCGGGCTTCGACAGCGCGGTGCTGAGTGAGTTCCGCAGTGCTGGCAATAGTATGGCAAAGAGCTCAAGGCATTGGTGCGCATGGTCTGGTAGGCTGAGGAGGCCGTCATTGTCGCCTCGCCGTCAAGAAGACTGTGGTGCTGCGCCCCGCTCCGTTGCCGCCAGTCCCTGCCGAGAGACCGTCCGGCTCGCCCGCGCCATTTCCTGAAGGGCTATCCGTATCTCCACGCTGCGGACGCGCTTGGCGCGGTGTTCACCGAAGACACCTGCGCGGCACTGCCGCCCCGCCACATCGTCGATGATGTGGGCGTCTACCCGGGTTGGCGGTATCATTGGCGGGTACGGGGAGCAATCCCGGCCCCGGCAAGCCGTTTCGTGCCCACCGGATGCGCCATTTCCCTGCCACACCGACGACACCCTGGTGTCACACAGCATACGGCGAGGCGTGATGCGGAGCGACACCGTCCGACCTTCTCGTTGGTATCGCCCGATGCGCGCGCGCGACCCCGAGCAGCCGCACCGCGCCCCCACGAACCTCGAACTCCTCTTCGATCTCTGCTTCGTCGTGGCCGTGGCGGTGGCCGCCGGGCAGTTGCACCACGCCATCGCCGAAGGGCACGCCGGTGCGGTGCTGATCGGCTATGCGCAGGTCTTCTTCGCGATCTGGTGGGCCTGGATGAACTTCACCTGGTTCGCGTCCGGCTACGATACGGACGACGTGCCGTATCGCCTCACCACGGTGGTACAGATCGCGGGGGTGTTGATCCTCGCCGCCGGGCTGCCGCGCATCTTCGCTGGGGGTGACTTCGCGGTCGTCGTGCTCGGCTACGTGATCATGCGCTTCGCGATGGTCGCGCAGTGGCTGCGTGCCGCCCGTGCCGACCCGCCGCGGAGTGCCACAGCGCGGCGCTATGCGCTCGGGATCGCGCTCTGCCAGATCGGTTGGATTGTGCGGCTGGCCTTGCCGGGCGAGTCCGGCAACCTGAGTTTTCTCCTGCTCGCCCTGGCCGAACTGGCGGTACCGCCGTGGGCGGAGCGCGCCGCGCTCGCCCCCTGGAATCCCGAGCACATCAGCGAGCGGCATGGCCTCTTCACGCTGCTCGTCATCGGCGAGTCGGTGCTGGCGGCGACGACCGCCGTCCAGAGTGCGCTGGATATCGGGGTCGCCCGCTCCGTCCTGCTCACGACCGCCGCGTGCAGCCTGGTGATCGTGGTGGCGCTGTGGTGGCTCTACTTCGATCAGCCGGTGCAGGCGGCGCGCGTGTCGAAGCGCCGCTCCTACGTCTGGGGGTACGGGCATCTGCCGATCTTCGCCGCCGCCGCCGCCGTCGGTGCCGGACTCCAGGCCGCGATCGACACCGCCACCGGGGCGGCGCACATCACGACCGCCGCCGCCGGCCTGGGCTTGGCCGTGCCGCTCGCCATCTATCTGCTCGGGGTGTGGGCGGTCCATCTCACCCCCGGCAAGGCGAGTCCGGCCCAGCTGTTCGCCTCGCCGCTCGCCGCCGTGCTGGTCCTGGCGTCCACACGTACCCCCTGGCCGTTGCCGCTGATCGCCCTGCTCATGGCCGCGCGCGTCGTGGCGGAGATCGTCGCGCCGCAGGCCGAGGGGCAGGGTACGGCGCTGTCGCATGAGGCGACGACGGCGAACGAGGCAAGCGTCGTCGTCGCCGATGAATGGCGCTGAGCGCTGCTCCAATCCCTCTTGCGGCACCGACCCGGCACTCGGCCATCCCCATGTCCTCCTCGTCCGTATAACGTCCGGTCCCAGTCTGGAAATAGCCCCCCCTGCCGCACCCCGCGCCCCATGAGTCTGGCTTTCCCGATCATCTGGTGCGGGAGCCCTCTTACCCCGGGCCAGATCGGGGGCGGCGCGCGACGGGGTCGCAGCGGGGAGGCGCGATGACGAAGACGCTCGCACCGGATGCCGAGACGCTACCCCTCGACGAGCTGGCCGCCCAGGGCGAGACCGGCACGCTCGCCGTGACCGCCGCCGGCGCACCCGCCGACTGCCCGGCCTGCGGCCAGGGTTCCTCGCGCGTGCATCGCCGCTACCGTCGCGTGGTGGCCGACCTGCCTTGGCACGCGCCTCCCCGCCGTCGTCGCGCCGTGTGCCCGTCGCACCCGTCGCCTGGTGGGGTCTTTGAGATCCGCAAGAGACCGGCGAGCAGATACATACGGGCGACTACGCGCTCCCTCGCGCGGGTGGGACAGCGAAGCGCCTCGGCGATACTCAGGGGGAGGAGAGGGCTCGGACAAGCGGATGTGTGCGCGCACCATAGCGGTGGAAGAGAAATAGCGGATGACAGCAGCTGCGCGCCGTTACTCGACAATAACCTTGCCATGCGCACGAGCGCTATGTGTATAGGAGGTCATGAGGAGGCGTGGGTCCCAACGCTGCGCCTGCGGGCGTCGACGGGACATCGACATTCGCGGGGTGGAGGGTGGGGGTGAAGTCGTGGGGTGGCATATACCAGTCGGTGCCCCGACGACCCGGCGGGATTGGTCCGGCGTCACCCCGTAGTCGTCGGCCGGGATGCCCTTGGGCCGGATGCGTCAGAACTGGGACGATGGATATTGTCGACAGGTGCCGAGGGCGGCGTGAAACCGGCCCGACCGACGGTCAAGCGGCTGCCAACTCGGCCATGACGGTCACCCAGTGCTCCTGAAACCGGCGTCGGCGCTCCGCCAGCGAGACGGGTTCGCCTGACCGGGTCGCCGCGCGGAAGTACTGGCGCTGCTCCTCGAAGGCGGTGCAGAAGCGTGAAGCCGACGTGAAGCTGCCGAACCCGCGCAGCGGATAATAGCGCTGCTTGATGCCCCGGTGGTCCTGCTCGAGCCGATTGTTCTTGTACCGGCTGGCGCGGTGGGACACGCCCGGCCCGAGCGTCTCGCGGATGGCCCGGGGGTACGCGTCGTGCCCGTCGGTCGTCACCTGCTCGGGCGCGTGACCGGCCAGGTCGAGGGCCTGAGCGAAGAAGCGCTGGGCGGCGGCCATGTCGCGCCGCTCGCTGAGCAGCACGTCGACCAGATTTCCCTCGCGGTCGGTCGCCCGATACAAGTAGCACCAGCGCCCGTCGACCCGGAGATAGGTCTCGTCCGCGTGCCACTTCGTGCCGCCCTGCCCGCGCCGCTTGGTCCGCAGACGGTCGGCCAAGAGCGGGGCGAAGCGGGCCTCCCAGTCCCGGACCGTCTCATGGCTGAAGACGAAGCCGCGCGCCAGGAACATCTCGGCCAGGTCCCGCAGGCTGCGCTTGTAGCGCAACCGCCACAGCACGACGAGCAACACGAGGTCAGTCGGATACTGCAAATGGTTGTAGGGCGTGCCGGTGCGCTCGTTGAAGGTCCGCCGGCAGTGGCCGCAGCGGAAGGTGCGATAGCCCAGCGCGGTACGCCGGGGCTGCTCCACTGTCTCGGTCGCGACACACTGCGGGCACGGCACAGGCTCCTCCTTCACGTATTGGCCACCGCCGCTACGCTACCAGAGCGAGGCCGTTTCGACCAGCCTTTGTCCGATTCCTGACGCAACCATACAACCACCTCCAATATCCGACCGATCTCGTGCTGCTCGTGGTGTTGTGGCGGCTGCGCTACAAACTCAGCCTCCGAGATCTCGCGGAAATGTTCCTCGACCGGGGCTTCGTGTTCACCCACGAGGCGGTCCGGGATTGGGAGGCGCGCTTCGCCCCGCTGCTCACTGAGCGGCTGCGCGCCAAACGGCGTAGCCAAGTCGGCATGAAGTGGCACGTGGACGAGACGTACCTCCGCGTCAACGGGCGCTGGTGCTCCCTGTACCGTGCGATCGACCGGGAGGGGAATCTCGTCGACGCCCGGCTCAGCGCGACGCGCGACATGGACGCGGCCCAGCGCTCCTTTTCGCAGGCCTTGGACCTCGTCGGTCGTGCTCCCGCACAGATGACAACCGACGGGCATGACGCCTACCCGCGCGCCATCCGCGAGACCTTGGGCCGCGGGTCATCCACCGGACGAGCCGCTACAAGAATAATCGCATCGAGCAGGACCACCGGGGCGTGAAACAACGCTACTACCCTATGCGTGACTTCGGTAGCTTCGTCGCCGCGGCACGCTTTTGTGCAGGTTTCGAGGAGCAGCGGCAGTATTTCGGGCAGATGGTCCGGTCGGACGAGGTAATCTCGCTCGCGGATCGGCGGCGCGTGTTCCGGGAGCGCTGGGCGGTCGTCATGGCCGAAGTAGCCGTTGCCTAGCGGTTGGCAGGGCGCGATTTAGGCTGCCCGCTGCGGCACTGGAGATCTCACAGCGTCCCAGTTCTGACGCATCCCCGAGCGAACCCCGGCTCCTTCGCGCGTACAGTGTAGAGACGCGGATGCCGCACCATCGTCCCGCGCTGACATCGGCTCCAAGGGGCGGTCCGAGATCCCTTCCGGGAGCATAACACCGCAAGCAGGATTGTCTTACCAATCGTTTGACATTCGGGATTTCTTGTGGTATTGTCTCCGCGTCAAGGAAGCGCCCACTTGCCAAGGCGGACGCAGGTATCGCAAATGACCGGCGAACGATAAGCGCAGTGGCGGACAAAGCGAGGGGGAATCCTCGGGCGCGTTCTTCATGCCTCCGGGCCGACAATCTCTGAGGAGATGTCGATGCCGCAAGCGACCTTGGAGATACGGTGCCGATGGCCTTCACGGGTTGTCGGCACTGTATCGTTCAAGGGATAGGTAGTTGCTTGTCGCTACTATACAGAGGGTACTGTCAAGATAAGTCGTGCGGCGCGGAAGGTGGGTGCGTGGAGGCGCGGTGAGGCGGGCGGGCGTCGCCGCTCAGGCCAGCGCCGGGGTGCCGGTGACCGCCCGCCAGGTGGCGAAACGTCCGGCGCGGGTCTGGCGATAGGCGGCGGCGGTCAGGCGGTGGCGGCGCGGGCGAAAGTGGCCGGCGATCGGGCCGTAGGCGGCGAGGAAGCGCTGGGCGTGGCCGGGACTCTTGAACCGGCGCATCCGTCGCTCGCGTTCGCGCGTCGGCTGATGGGAATTCTCCGCGCGATTGTTGAACCGCTTAT
>JAABUM010004788.1_pt1 | contig 14903 bp, 14 predicted proteins | sample 5559161 | NCBI WGS metagenome assembly JAABUM01 (sample SAMN10711868, study PRJNA513369) | rock metagenome | isolation source: Antarctica rocks | place: Antarctica: Victoria Land, Siegfried Peak nord
CCAAGATCTTCGACATTTTCGAGGGCACGGAGCAGATCCAGCAACTGGTGATCTCCCGCGCCATCTCCGGCGTCCAGATCCGCTAAACCCCGCCCCTTCCCCGCATTGCGGACACTCAACGTGGTTTTCTGGGCCTTCTTCCGACGTTAAGTGTCCGCAATGCGGGTCAGTGGGCCCGGCGAGCGGCACGGACGCATGCCCGACGCACGGCGTCACAGATAGCGCTCGGGTCACCGGCGAGGTCGGTCGCAGTCACATGCACGACCTCCCACCCGGCGTCGCGTAATCGCCGCAGCCTGCCCCGGTCTGCCTCCAGCTGCTCCCGCAGCGCGTGCCACTGGCCGTCGTACTCAATCGCCACCTTGTATCCGTCGACGGCAAGATCGACTCGTGCCACAAGCCTGCCACGGTCGGCGATCGGCACTTGCGGCGTGACCTGGAACCCACCCAAGACAAGAACCACGCGCAGCTCCGATTCCGGCGGCGATTCCGCGCGACCGTCGGCGAGGCCCACGGCCGCACGGGCATTGCGCACGCCGTGTTCGCTGCGGGCCCAGGAGTAGTGGCGCACGTCGGCGAGGTCCACCAGGCCGCCAGCGAGCACCGCGTCGTTGGGACACCGCCTTGCGGATATTCGGCTGCCTGGCCAGGTCGAAAGCCATCCGCGCCGGGGAGGCGATCCGGCAGAATTCGCCCTGTCGCCAGTCTGCCGTGCTGATGGGCATCCGCTTGACGACCATCCCAGGGAATCTGAATTGCAGTCCCTCTTGCACCAGCCATTCCACGGGATCGGCCGGACGGGTCAGATCGACTCCGAGCGTCGCGGCTGCCGAACGTCCGGTCAGCACGGCGGTTTCGGGGACCACCAGGGCCGCAGCCTCGCACCGCACTGCGTGTGTTCGGGGGTATCCGACCGGTACGTAGACATCTCGGAAGAGCCGGGTGTAGCGGTTGCCGCGCAGCTGGTTCCTGGTCAGCACACCCGCGTCCACGGCACGCGACCCGAGGAACGCGCCGTGCAATTCCTCCATCCACGATGGTCTTGTCACACCCAGACGATGACGCACCGCTGGCGGTCGGCTGCCCGAATCGGGGCAGTTATCCACAGCCTGCGACCGCATTCCGTCCAACTAACGTGGTGAAATCGCGCCGAAAACCACTTTAGGTATACGGAATGCGAAGGGGGCTAGTAGGTGATGGCGAGTGCTGGGTCGGCGAGCAGGGCACCGACGTCGGCCAGGAACTGGGAACCCTGCTGTCCGTCCACCACCCGGTGATCGAAGCTCAACGCCAGCTGGCAGACCGTGCGCACCGCGAGCTCGCCGTCCACCACCCACGGCGCCTGCTTGATGGCACCGAGCGCCAGGATGCCGGCTTCGCCCGGGTTGAGGATCGGCGTTCCGGTGTCCACCCCGAACACCCCGACATTGGTGATGGTGAAGGTGCCGCCGGTCATCGCCGACGGCGGCGTCTTGCCCTCCCTGGCGGTGGCGGTGAGCTCGGTCAACGCCTGCGCCAGCTCCGCCAAGCCCATGCCGTCGGCGTCGCGGATGTTGGGCACCATCAAGCCCCGCGGGGTGGCCGCGGCGATACCCAGGTGCACCGCGGAGTGGTACTCGATTTCGCGTGCATCGGCGTCGTAGTGCGCGTTGACGTCCGGCGTCCGCCGCACAGCCAAGCACACCGCCTTGGCGGCGAAGGCCAGTGGCGTCAGCTTTACGCCCGCAAAGTCCTTGTGCGCCTTCAGGTCTTCGCGCAGCCGCATCATCGGCGTGACGTCGACGGTGAGGAACTCGGTGACGTGCGGGGCGGTGAACGCGCTGGCCACCATGGCATCGGCCGTCATCTTGCGCACGCCCTTGACGGGTACCCGCCGTTGCCCGGTCTGCTCGGCAACAGGCGCAGCCGCCCGCACGACGTCCTCACGGGTGATCACCCCGTCCGCCGCGGATACCGCCAGCGTCGAGAGATCCACCCCGAGCGACTTGGCGAGCTTGCGCACCGGCGGCTTGGCCAGCGGAATGCCCCGAGCAGCAGCCGCAGGCGGCTCCACGGCCGCGGTCGGCTCCCCCTGGGAGGAAACGCCAACGCGGGGGCGCCGCTTGGTCGCCACCTCCTTTCCGCCGTAGCCCACCAGTGGCTTCATCTCCGGTTCCTCGGCGACCACGCCATTCGAGCTGCCGGCGGGGTCGACGTCGAGGGTGAGGATCGGCTGCCCCACCGGAACGGTGTCGCCCGGCTGAACCAGCAGTTCGGTGACGACTCCCGCCCAGGGGCAAGGCAGCTCGACGGCGGCTTTGGCGGTCTCGATCTCGACGACGATCTGGTTCACCGACACTTCCTCGCCGACCTTGACGTGCCAGCTGAGAATGTCGGCCTCGGTGAGGCCCTCGGCGGTGTCGGGCAGCGGAAACTGCTTGTACTGCGGCATAGTTCAGCGCTCCACTACCAGGCCAGTGAACGGTCGACGGCGTGCAGCACCCGGTCGAGATCGGGCAGGAAGTACTCCTCCACCTTCGCCGGGGGATACGGGGTGTCGAATCCGGTCACCCGCAATATCGGGGCCTCCAGGGAGTAGAAGCACTCCTGCTGCACCCGCGCGGCGATCTCGGAGGTGATGGAGGACTCCGGCGGCGCCTCGCTCACGGCGACCAGCCGGCCGGTCCTGCGCACGGAGTCGAACACCGGAGCCAGGTCCAGCGGAGACAGGCTCCGCAGGTCGATCACCTCCAGCAGGGTGCCCTCCCCGGCCACGGCGGTGGCGGCGTCCAGGCATACCTGCATGGAGGGCCCGTAGGACACCAGCGTCGCGGCTGTCCCTTCTCGGACAACCCGGGAGGTGAACAGCGGATCGGGGGTGGCGGCCGGGTCCACCGGTGCCTTGAGCTTGCCGGAGTGGTAGTACCGCTTGGGTTCGAAGAACAGCACCGGGTCGTCACAGGCAATGGCCTGCTGCAGCATCCAGTAGGCATCGGCCGGGTTGGAGCACGCCACCACCTTGAGTCCCGCGACGTGGGCGAACAGCGACTCCGGGGACTCCGAGTGGTGCTCGACCGCCCCGATGCCACCGCCGAAGGGAACGCGGATCACCACCGGCATCCGCACCCGGCCCTGCGAGCGGTAATGCAGCTTGGCCAGCTGGCTGACGATCTGGTCGTAGGCCGGGAAGATGAACCCGTCGAACTGGATCTCGCAGACCGGCCGGAAGCCGTGCATCGCCAACCCGATCGCGGTGCCTATGATGCCCGACTCCGCCAGCGGGGTGTCCAGCACCCGGTGTTCGCCGAAGTCCTTCTGCAGCCCATCGGTGATGCGGAAGACGCCACCGAGCTTGCCCACGTCCTCCCCCATCAGCAGCACGCGCTCGTCAGACTCCATCGCGGTGCGCAAGGCCAGGTTGAGGGCCTTGCCGATGGTGAGGTCCTGCACGCCCGACTGGGCACCCACCACAGTGGACTTCACCGGAGCAGCCATCACCGCTCACCCGCTGCGGCGAAACCCGACAGGTACTCCAGGTACTCCTCGCGCTGAGCGTCCAGCACCGGTGACGCCTCGGCGTAGACGTTGTCGAAGATCCGTCCTGGCGGCGGGTCGGGCATCGCGAAACAGAATTCCCGCAGCTCGGCGGCGAAGCGGTCGGCCTCGGCCTGGACCTCGTCGAAGTACTCCTGGCCGAGCTCGGCTTGGCGCACCAGGTACACCCGCAGCCGCTCGATCGGATCCTTGAGCTTCCAGGTCTCCACCTCGTCGGCCAACCGGTACCGGGTGACGTCGTCGGTGGTGGTGTGCGCGTCCATCCGGTAGGTGAACGCCTCGATCAGGACGGGGCCGTTGCCGGTGCGGCACTGCTCCAGCGCCCAGCGGGTAACGGCAAGCGTGGCCAGCACATCGTTGCCGTCCACCCGGATACCGGGAAAGCCGTAACCCTGCGCCCGCTTGTACAGCGGAACCCGGCTCTGCCGCTCGGTCGGCTCGGAAATGGCCCACTGGTTGTTCTGGCAGAAGAAGACCAACGGCGCGTCGTAGACGGCGGACCAGACGAACGCCTCGTGCACGTCGCCCTGACTGGTGGCGCCGTCGCCGAAGAAGCAGACCGTTGCCTCCCCGTCCGCGTCGCCGACCCGGCCGGCCAGCTTCGAGCCCATGGCCCAGCCCGTGGCATTGAGGCACTGGTTGCCGATGACGATGGTGTAGAGGTGCATGCCGACTTCCCGCGGATTCCACGACCCGTGGTCGGTGCCCCGGAAGATCCCCAGCAGCTGGGTGGGATTGACACCCCGGCACCAGGCGATGCCGTGCTCGCGGTAGGACGGAAACGCCATGTCCTGCTTGGCCATCGCCCGCCCGCAGCCGATCTGGGCGGCCTCCTGGCCCAGCAACGGCACCCAGATGCCCAGCTGTCCCTGGCGTTGCAGGGCATTAGCTTCGCGGTCGAAGCGGCGCACCAGCACCATGTCCCGGTAGTAGCCCTTGAGCTCGTCGATGTCGACGTCGGCCACGTAGCTCTCGAACCGGTCGTCACCCACCCGTTCGCCCTCCGGGGTGAGCAGCTGTACGAGGTCGGTGCCGCCCTCGCTGGTGGCCCGTAGTCCGGCGATCACCTGGTTCGGGGCGGGCTCCGAGCCCACCGCGTGGCGCGCGCCCACCGCTACGGCGGTGCGTTCTGGGCGTCGAGACATGGGTTCTCTCCTGTTCTCTCGGTCCGCGTCGGGCTGCTTGTGGCGACCCGTTACGGCAACCTCCCGCTCGCGTGACCCTGGTGGGGTACGCGGGCGGGCGGCCGTCTTGCTGCCCATGGTGGCACAAAGGTGACCCGAGCCACAGTCGCCCTGGCGGACAATGGTGGGCGTGGCCGACCCCGTGGACTCCGACCTGCGAGTCAACCCTCGGCTGGTCGTGCCGGCGGCGGAACTGGGCTGGCGGTTCTCCCGAGCAGGCGGCCCGGGCGGGCAAGGGGTGAACACCACCGACTCCAGGGTGGAGCTCTCCGTGCAGCTGCACACCCTCTCGACCGTCACCGACTGGCAGCGGGAGCGACTGGTGCAGCGGCTGGGACGACGGCTTTCCGAGGGGACGCTCACCGTCGTGGCCGCGGAGACCCGTTCACAGCTGCGGAACCGGGAAGCCGCACGGGCCCGGATGGCTCAGCTGCTGGCCGACGCGCTGCGCGCCGATGCGCCGCCGCGCCGCCCCACCAAGCCGAGCCGGCGCGCCAAGCAGCGACGGCGGGACGCGAAAGTGCACCGCGGACAGCTCAAACGGCTGCGCGGACGCCCGGAGCCGTAGCGCCTGATCTGACACCGACGGTGGTTGCCGTTATCGTCTGCACCGACCCCGCACTGGTGGTCCCGTTGGGACCACGCACCGAGCCAGAGCCGTCCGGCGGGGGCCGGGCGCGCCACCAGGGCCGGCTGCGCCGACTTCCCAGCCCAGTGCATCGCCCGTCGTCCGCCGCTGTGCGCCTTCGTGCACGGCGGCCCCCGGCGGCTCGGCACGAGGAGAACCATGAGCGTGAGCGCAGATAGTTCGGCTACAGCTCCGTTGCAGGTGGAGGACATCACGGTCACTGACGTGGGTGCCGTCAAACGTGCGGTGAGCGCGACCATGCTCGGCAATGCCATGGAGTGGTACGACTTCGGCGTCTATGCCTACCTGGCCACCACCATCGGGCGCGTCTTCTTCCCCGACTCCAGCCCGAGCGCACAGTTGCTGTTCACCTTCGCCACTTTCGCCGCCGCCTTCGTGGTGCGCCCACTCGGCGGCATGTTCTTCGGCCCGCTGGGTGACCGCATCGGCCGTAAGAAGGTGTTGGCCACCACGATGCTGGTGATGGCGGCGAGTACCTTCTGCATCGGCCTCATCCCCAGCTATGGCGCCATCGGGGTGTTCGCACCGGTACTCCTGGTGGTGCTGCGGCTGATCCAGGGTTTCTCCACCGGCGGCGAGTACGGCGGTGCCAGCACCTTCATCGTCGAATACGTGCCCGACAAACGCCGCGGGTTCTTCGCGAGTTTCCTGGAGTTCGGCACCCTCGGGGGCTATGTGGTTGCCGCGGGCGTCGCGACCATCGTGCAGGCGGTCAGCGATCCGGTCGCCCTGGACAGCTGGGCATGGCGCATCCCGTTCCTGGTGGCGCTGCCGCTCGGTGGCGTCGGCCTCTACCTGCGGCTGCGGCTGGAGGAGACCCCCGCCTTCCAGCGCCTCGAGGAGGAGGCCAAGACCTCCGGTGCGGACACCCCCGCCCGTCAGCTGCGGGACACCTTCGTGGGCCAATGGCGCCCGCTCGCACTGTGCATCGGCCTGGTGCTGGTGCTTAACGTCACCGACTACATGCTGCTCAGCTACATGCCGACCTACCTGTCCTCCACCCTCGGCTACAACGAGACCCACGGCCTGGTGATCATCGTGGTGGTCATGGCGCTGATGATGGTGGCCATCAGCTTCGTCGGCCGCTGGTCGGACCGCGTCGGTCGCAGGCCCCTGCTCGTCGCCGGCTGCGTCGGCTTCTTCGTGTTGTCCCTGCCCTCGTTCCTGCTGATCAAGGCGGGCAGCTACCTGTCCATCTTCCTCGGACTGGGGATCCTGGGGGCGCTTCTGCTGTTGTTCATCGGTGTGCTGCCCTCCACGCTTCCTGCGCTGTTTCCCACCGGTGTCCGCTACGGCGGCATGGCCATCGGCTACAACATCTCGGTGGCGCTGTTCGGCGGCACCACGCCCCTGCTCACCAGCTTCCTGGAGGACAAGACCGGCAGCGACCTGGTGGCTCCGGTGTACCTGATGGTGGCCGCGGCGATCGGCCTGGTCGCGGTGGTGCTGATCCCGGAGACCGCGGGGCGGCCACTGGCCGGCTCACCGCCCTCGGTGGCCACCGACCGTGAGGCACAGGAGTTGGCTGCGGCTCGCTAGAGGTGCGGAGCTAGCAGAGTGGCACGTTCTTGGCGCGAAGCACGTGCCGCAATGCGTCCTGGAGCCGAGCCGCCGACAGGCGCTTGTCGCCGACCGCCTGCTGCAGCCCGTCCAACACCGCGGGCAGGCGGCTCGGCGTGATGAACAGGGCGATGTCCGCCCCGGCCACCACGGCGGCCACCACGGCGGCGGGGACGTCGTAGGCATCAGTGACCGCTGCCATCCCACCGAGATCGTCGGTGAAGACCACACCGTCGAACGGCGGTGCCGCATATCCACTGCCCTGGCGCAGCAGCGCGACCGTGGCCGGGCTGAGGCTGGCCGGTACCCCGGGCTCGGTGAGTTCCGGGACGTCCAGGTGGCCGAGCATGACCGCCGACGCCGAGGCGACCAACCGCCGGAAGGGCACCAGGTCACGGGCCTGCAGGCTCGCCAGGGGCGGCGTGCTCACCGCTCCCCGGTGCGAGTCGCCGCTGGAGCTCCCGTGGCCGGGGAAGTGCTTGAGCACGGGCAGCACCTTCGCCTCGCGCAGCCCGCGCGCGAACGCCTCCGCGTACGCCGTCACCACCTCGGGTCTCGCGCTGAAGGACCGGTCACCGATGACGCTGTCGTTGGGCTGGGCGGAGACGTCGGCGTCGGGCGCGAAGTCCACATTGACGCCGTACTTGCGCAGCGCGAGGCCACGGGCGAGGGCCAGATCGTGCACCTGTTGCACCGTCATCGTCGACGCCATCGTGCGGGCCGAGGGCAACTCTCCGTCTAGGCCGTCGATGCGCTGGACCCGGCCGCCCTCTTCGTCCACGGCCACCAGGAGCCCGAGCCTCGTCGCCTGCAGCTGCTGCAGGGCCCCACCGGTCAGCAGCCCCGTCGCATCTCCGCCGACGAAAATGCCCCCCACGCCTTGGGCAACGACGTCTTGGGCCTGGGCGCTGCCCGAGGGATCCACCCCGACCATGAGCAACTGGGCCAACTGCTGCCTGATCGGGAGGGCGGCGAGCTCAGCTGCGCTGACGCAGCCGGCCGTAGGTCGAGCCGCCGGAGTCTGCACCATCGGCGGGCTTGACGGGCTTGACGGGCTCGATGGGCTCGATGGGCTGGCCGATGGTGCGCCCGACGACGTCGACGGCGGCCCGGACGGCGCGGCGGACTGGGGTACTTCCACCGGAGGCAGGGCGGGCGCCACCGGTGCCGGATCGCCGCAGCCGGCAAGTGCCACGGCGAGAACCGGCACGATCGCCGCGGCCAGCAGCCGGGGCCGGTTCACCGTGGCGGGCCGCTGCCGTAGCGGGTGACGCCGTCGACGTCCTGGCGGGACAGCCGCCCCTGGTGTACCAGCAGATCAAGGTGCGCACTCGTCTCCCCGACGGCCAGTACCTGGTTGAACACGTCGAGCTCGGCGAAGCTCCGCCCCCGCCGGGTCCACCGCAGCACCCTGGCGACCTCGGCGACCGTGCAGCCCTCGGTGACGGCGGCCAGCGTGTCGGCGAGCCGGGTGTCGTGGTGCGCCAGGAGCTCATCGATGCGCTGGTGCGCACTGTCAGTGACGGCACCGTGCGCGGGCAGCAGCATGCGGTCTGGCATCCCGCGCACCAACCGCAGCGAGTCGAGGTAGTCGCCCAGCGCCAGCCGCGGCGGCCCGGGCTCCACGGCGATTGACGGCGTGATGCTCGGCAGCACATGGTCCCCGGCAAACAGCAGCTCGGCGGCGGAGTCGACGAAGACGACGTGCCCACGGGTGTGGCCGGGCGTGGGCACGGAGCTCAGGGTGCGGCTGCCCAGCGCAACGGACTCGTAATCGGCCAGCCAGGTGTCGGGGGCCTCCCACGGGCCGCCGCCCGCGCCGCTCGGCGCCGTGCGCATGAGCTCGGCCAACTCGTCTGCACCGCACCGCGCCATCCGTTCGGCGTCGCGAACCCGCACCTTTTCCGGCTCCTTGAGCAGCAGATCCATCGACGGCTGCTCCCCGACACCCAGTGCCACCCGCGATCCCACCTTCTCGCGGATGGTCACCGCCTGGGTGTAGTGATCGCGATGAACGTGGGTCACCAGGATGCGGCTGACGTCGGCCAGCTCTGCTCCCAAGGACGCCAGACCCTGCTCCAGCGTCTGCATCGACTCGGCGATCGCCCAGCCCGAGTCCACCAGCACGAGCGAATCCCCGTCGGTGATGACATAGACGTTGACCGCGCGCAGCCCGTCGTTCGGCAGCGGCAGCGGGATGCGATGTACCCCGGGGGCCACCGGGTACACGCCAGGAGTGGTCCAGTCGCTCATTGTTGGCAGTCTGGCACGGAGCGGTCACGGCCCAGCGCCGGGCGGTCCGGTTTGTTCAGAGCAGTTAGCCTGCTGCTGACAGCGAGGAAGGGGAGGCCGACGTGCCGGTCTGGTTACAAGCGGGCTGGTGGGGCCTGGCAGCAGGAGGCGCGCTCGTCGTGGGGGCGCTCGTCGCGTGGTTCGTCCGCGTACCGCAGCAGGTCGTCGCCGGGATCATGGCCTTCGGCGCTGGTGTGCTCATCTCCGCGTTGGCCTTCGATCTGGTCGACGAGGCGGAACGAAGAGGCGGTTTGGGTGCGACGATTGGAGGCTTCATCGGCGGGGCGGTGGTCTACGTCGCGGCCAACGCTGCGTTGGCGCGGCACGGGGCACGTCACCGCAAGAGGTCGCAAAATCAGCAGCCCTCCGAGGAGGAGCAATCCGGCAGCGGCGCCGCGATTGCCATCGGTGCGTTGCTCGATGGGATTCCCGAGTCAGTGGTCCTCGGCCTGTCGCTGCTCGGCGGTGGCGGCGTCGGCCTCTCCGTGCTGGCGGCGATCTTCATCTCCAATGTCCCGGAGGGTCTCTCCAGTGCCGCAGGCATGAAGCGCGCCGGACGCAGCGCACGGTACGTGTTCGGGGTGTGGGTCGGCATCGCCCTGGCGAGCGGCCTGGCGGCACTGATCGGGGTGGTCGCGCTGAGCGGAGCCTCTGCCGCGACGATCGCGGTGATCACTGCCATCGCCGCCGGCGCCATCCTGGCGATGCTGGCGGACACAATGATCCCCGAGGCGTTCGAGCGGACGCAGACCCTGACCGGGCTCATCACTGCCGTCGGCTTTCTGACGGCGTTCAGCATCGAACGCCTCGGCGGGTAGCCGGCGGTCTTGTCCCGCCGCCGCAGCTGCGTAAAGATCATGTGAGCTGATCACCAGAGGAGGGGAGTTCGCCATGCGCAGTGATCTGTTCGCTCCCGCCCACGCCGAAGCCGCTGGTCCCGGCATGCAGCTGCAGGGCAGCAAGATGTGCAAGGTCGACCTCAACGGAGAGGTCATGGCCAGGGCGGGGTCCATGGTGGCCTACCAGGGCGACATGCGTTTCGAGGCACTCGGCGCGGGTGGCATCGGCAACGCGCTCAAGCAGAAGCTCTCCGGAGAGGGCGTTCCGCTGATGAAGGTCAGCGGCCACGGTGACCTGTTCCTGGCCAACGCCGCCGCCGACGTGCACATGATCGACCTGGCCGACAACGACGGGCTGACCATCAATGGCGCCAACGTTCTCGCCTTCGAACCGACGCTGCGCTACTCCATCCAGCGCGTGCAGGGTGCGGCGATGGCCGGCGGCGCCGGGTTGTTCAACTGCGTGTTCACCGGCCAGGGACGCATCGCCATCACCACCAAGGGGACTCCCGTGGTGCTCAACATCGACCGGCCCACCTATGCCGACCCACAGGCCGCCGTGGCCTGGTCGGCTGGCCTGCACACCGGCGTGCAGCGCAACGATCAGCTCAACCTCGGCACCCTGCTGGGGCGCAGCACCGGAGAACGGTTCACCCTGAGTTTCTCCGGGCAGGGCTTCGTGGTGGTGCAGCCCTCAGAGGAGCCGCCGGGCGGCCTCGTCGGCGGTACCGGAAGCGGGCAGCAGTCGGGTGTCGGCGGCGCGCTCGGCGGTCTGCTCGGGCGCTGAGCCCCGGCTCGTCGCCGACAGCGGTTGCGGCTCGGGCAGCGCGATGCCCGCGATGGAGGCGGCGCGCAGGTAATGGGCCATGCTGCGCTCCAGCATGTGATCCCAGGTCATCTCGGGCACGGTGCGGGCGTTGTGCTCCCGAATGACGCGCAGCCGCTCCGGGTTGGTCAGCAGCCGAGCGGTCACCGAGGCCATCTCCGAGTCGGTACGGACGAGAAAACCTTCCACCCCGTGCCGGACGAACTCGCGGACGCCGCCGACGGACATCGCGATGACCGGCAACCCTGCGCTGCGCGCCTCCAAGGCGGCGATGCCGAATGATTCCAATCTGGCCGGCGCCAGGTAGACGTCCGCGGTGCGGTAGGTCTCCCGGATCTGTTCCCTGCTGCAGGCCCCCGGCAGACTCACCCAGCTCTGCATGTCCCGCTTGCGCAGCGCACGTTCGATGTCTTCCCGACGCGGGCCTTCGCCCATGATGATCGCCCGCACGCGGATGTGGGCCGGCACCTGCTTGCGGATGGCGGCAAGGGTCCGCACCAGGGGCATCGGTCGTTTGCGCTGCGCCAGCCGCATGACGCTGACGATGGTGAGCTCGCCGGGCTGCGGGTGGTAGGGCGGCAGTGTCCAGGCCTCGGCAGCCACCCCGTTGCCCAGCACGGCCACCTCCTGACCGGCCACCATGTATCGCAAGGGCTTGGCCGCAACCTGGCTGACGGCCGTCCAGCGCACCTTCCACCGCGTCCAGCCGACCGCGGTACCGACCACCCGCAGGATCAATCCCGGAGGCGGCACCGAGTGCATGGTGACCACGGTGGGCAACCCCGCAGCCGAGGCGAGGGCACCGGCGTTCCACACCAGTGGCGACACCAGCGAGGCATGGGCGTGCACGACATCGATCTCTCCCGAGGTGAGCAGCCGCCGCAGCGCCGCCCGCATGCTCAAGCCAGGCACCCCGTCGACGAGGCCGGGAACGCGATGCACCACGAGGCCGTCCTGGTCCGGACCGTCCGCGGCCGTCCTGGTGATCACCTGGACGTCGTGACCTGCCTTGCGCTGCTGCACCGCGAGATCGTGCACCTGCATCTCGATGCCACCCAGGCGCGGCAGGTAACAGTCGGTGACGTGGACGATCCTCACGCAGCGGTCACCGTCGCCTTCGCCCGGCGGCGAGACTGCTGCAACAGCCACGCCGCGATGCCGATCCCGCCGACGGGGATCTCCAGCAGGAAGGTGAACCCCCGGTAGAGCAGTACCGCGGCCGCGACCTGGACGGGCGCCCCGCCCAGCGCGATCAGCATGCCCGCGCAGGCCGTCTCGGCGAAGCCCGCTCCGTTGGGCATCAGGGGCACCAGGGTGAGCAGGCGCTCGACGGCGAAACCGGCGGCCACCGCGGCGACGCCGAGACTCGCGCCGAGCAGGTGCAGGCAGGAGCCGAGCAGCAATGCCTGCAGCAAGAGGTAACCGCCGACGGCGACGCTCATCTGCAGCCAGCGGGCGTGGATCACCTGGATGCTGGCCACCCGTAGCCGGGGCAGGCGCTCGGCCAAGTCGGTCCGCCGCGGGGAGCGGAGCAGAACCATCGATCCGGCCACCGCCGCGTCCAGCACCGCGCCGCAGCTGCGCGCCACCCGGGCACTGGTCAACGCCGAAAGCAGGGCGAGCAGCACCACGCCCAGTACGGCCACGGCGGTGCGTACCGCCGACAACACCGGACCGGCGGTCAACGTCCCGCTCATCAGCAACCAGGCCAGCACCGCGCCGGCCACCACCAGCTTGCCCAGCCAATCCCAAAGATTGCTGACGGCAGTGTAGGTGGCGAAGCTCGACCGGGTGAATCGCCACGAACGGATCATCGCGAAGTTCATCCCCACCCCGACGGCCCCGCCGAAGGGAGCCACGTTCGCCACCGCGCTGCCGGTGAGGTTGAGCATCAGCGCCTGTCGGTGGTTGAGCCCGGGCAGTGCGGCGGTGAGCACCCAGGTGTAGGACCACAGACCGGCGATCCACAGGGCGGTGAGCAGCAGCAGCCCGTTCAGCGGAACCTGGCGCAGTACCTCGGCCACCGGGTTCCATGACGTGCCCAGCACCGTCGGCAGCACCCACAGCAGGGCGACCACCGTGGCCACGGCGGCGACCGAGGCGAGGGTCCGCGGACCGAACCAACTGCGTCGCGGCGCGATCGAGCCCGGCGCCCCCGTCTCCGTGGTCATCTGGTGCTCAGTCCTCGCTTCGTCTGCGAAAGTGTCCTCACAATGTAGACAACAACCGGCTGGGTATGCGCCGAGTACCAGGCGTGGTGCGATGCTGACCTCGTGGCGTTCACTCTGGTCTCCTTCCACGCACACCCCGACGACGAGGTCCTGCTGACCGGTGGGACGCTCGCTCGGGCCGCAGCGGAGGGCCATCGCGTGGTGCTGGTGGTGGCCACCAACGGCGAGGCGGGGCTGGCCGCGACGGAGCTGCGCGCGGACGGCAGGCTGGGCCGACGCCGGGTGATCGAGCTGGAACGTTCGGCGGCGGCTCTGGGTTGCGCCCGACTGGTGCTGCTCGGTTACGCCGACTCGGGCTACCGGGACAGTAACCGACCGGGCGGGTTCAGCGACCTCGCCGTGCCCGTGGCGGCCCGGCAGCTCGCCCGGGTGCTGAACCAGGAACACGCCGACGCGCTGACGACCTACGACCCGGCCGGGGGCTACGGCCACCCTGACCATGTGCAGGTGCACCGGGTCGGTGGCGCCGCCGCCCGCATGGCCGGCACGCCGTTGGTTCTCGAGGCCACGATCGACCGGCGGCTGGTCCAGCGTGCGGTGCGGATCGTGCAGGCGCTGCCGTTCGTGCTGCCCGAGGTCCGCGCGGCCGACTTCGACGATGCCTACAGCGCTGCGGTCACCCACCGCGTTGACGTGCGTGCGCACCTGGCAGCCAAGCGGGCGGCGATGGCCGCGCACGCCAGCCAGGCGACGGCCGACTCCGCGCAGCGCACCCTGGCCCTGTTGCTGCGCCTGCCCGGGCCCGTGTTCCGTCGAGTACTGGGCACGGAGTGGTTCACCCAGCCCGGCGGGGCCGGCGGACAGCGGCTGGACGACATCTTCGCCAGCCTCCGCTGAGTCGCCCGCGGTCGTCGGGGAGTGGCGGATGCCATGACTTCGGGCCGAACCGAAAGTCACCACCGGCACGGGTGTGCTGGTATGCGTCTACCGATCCGTCGCCGAGGCGTAGTTCGGGGCAGGGACATCACCCGCGCGGTGACCTCGCGTCAGTCATCCTTCCGCTGCATGCCTCCGGCTTGTGCACGGCCGTCTTGCCGCTGGCATCGCTGCGCACCCGGTACTGCGGTCGCTCAGCCGAGGCATTGACCGTGCGTCCCCCGGCCTCCGTCCGCGTCGTGATCTTCTCCTCGACGGTGCCCTCCACGGTGCTGCCGTGGCTGGACCACTGCACCTTGTCACCCTTGCGGAAGCTGTTCGGCATCACTTCTCCGAGCTGGTCAGTCGGACGTGCTGGTCAGTCGGACGTGCTGGTCAGTCGGACGTGGGGTACCCAGCCCGCGCACCTACGTAAGCCCCGCGGCGCAGCCGCTCCAGCACCTCGTACTGGTGCAGCCCGACGGGAGTAGCGCTGACTGGGTGGAAGCGCAGCACTGGATCGGTGTTGGAGTCGTCCACCGTGCCATCCAGCACGAGGGTGGCGAAGCGGGTCCACGGACCGCCAAGACCGGCGTAGGAAAGCGTCATGGTCAGCGGACGGGTCGCGACGACACCGACCAGCTCGGCGGTGCTGGAGCACTGTGGCGCGCCGGGCCCCGGCGTGACGGCGAACAGCAGTGGGCCACGCGGACTGCTCAACGGGAACAGGGTCGTCATCGCCCCGCCGAGGATGGACCGTCGCGGCACCAGCACGAATCTGTTGGCGCGGCCCAAACCGGTGCCGGCGAACAACAAATCGCATTGCCTGCCGCCGTACTGCCAGCGCAGCGCGAGTCCGGGAATGTCCGGCAGCGGTGCCGCGGTACCGACCGCCCGGGAAATTCGGGCAACGTATGGTGACTGGGCAGTTCC
>JAABUM010004789.1_pt1 | contig 14900 bp, 29 predicted proteins | sample 5559161 | NCBI WGS metagenome assembly JAABUM01 (sample SAMN10711868, study PRJNA513369) | rock metagenome | isolation source: Antarctica rocks | place: Antarctica: Victoria Land, Siegfried Peak nord
CACTGGACGCCAATGGGGAGTCATACTGACATTTCATTCCAGTGGCGCAGCCCATGATCCTCACAGTCATTCACCTCACCGGATTGCAGCCCATGTCAAACCAATCAACTCTTGAACTCTGCCAGTGCTATATATTTGGCACCCAGTGATTATATGTAAGGATGAGCTTGTCGTTGTGGGGGTCTGCCTCCCTCTCCCGGTGCTCGTCCTGCGACTGCGATTTCGGCTGTGTTGCCTCCCTGTGCATTGAGGCACGCATCGTCAGGAAAGAGGACGTGGTGCACATGATGCAATGTTGATACGCATGATCACAGCATGCGCAATGTGGATCAGCGCCGGTCAGAGGACTGCTCAATGGCAGGTAAGCGTGGGGCTTGCAACACCTGTCTCGCTTCTCGGCCCTCCGCTCCCGCTCCTCTTTCTTTCGTGCCTTGTTCTTCTTATTGGAGCCGGCTTTGTTCCTGCAATGGGAGAAAGCGATAAAAGCAGCCGATCAGAGTGGTTTTGCTGCCGCTGCTTGCCCAGCGGACGGCAGGTGCGTCACCATGGAATAGCATTCATCAGTCTGTGCCGCAATAATCTGGAATGTGTACCTTGGAAGGGCGTCGGCTGCTTGGCTCGCTGCCTGCTGCTTGGGTTGTGCCTGCGCTTGCACATGCACTAAATCTGCATGCTATCCATCAGAAGCGGTAGTGATACGCCAGGACCAGCGAATGCCAGGAGCACTCACATAGGAGTTAACCTCGCTGACCTTCGGTCAACTGACCTTGGCGCGAGGCTTGGCCCCTAAATCACCATTGCTACTATCTCGGCGCTGCCACCATAAGAAAGCGCCTAGCGCCACGGCAGCGATGACAGCAGTGACTGCCGAGGTCTGGTTCTCCTCCACCGCGCTGCAACAAATGACCTCTTCTGCTGTAAATGGCGGTGCCATTCAAACTCTGCATATAGCACCACCGGCGCTGCTTCTGGTTGACATGCAGTGCGATAATATCCAGAAAGTCCTACCTCTTGACTGCTTGAGCCTTGTTTCGTTTCACACGCTGAGATGCTGCTGTGTGAACAGCCGACTTGGCTGACGACATGCCTCAACGAGAAGGACGGCAGCACCTAGTTCAAGGGTGCTCAAACCTAGTCCGATCTGGCCTGCAACATGAGAATGACACCCTGCCGATCGTCCCTCCCGCAGTCACGGAGGGTCCGCTGTGAGCTGGTCCACAGCGTGTTGAGTGCAGGAGGGCAGTCGCAAATGCGAAGTGAATGATGCCAAATCGGATCGAGCATGATCAATTGGGACGGTTGATTGGGAGGAGTTGACCTCTTGATCGGCTAGTAAAGGCCAATTGAAACGGTGTTGCGAATGCCGTATTGGCACACATTGTGTCGCGAATAGGGTGGCAGGTGACCGGAAACTCGGATTACGCCAACCGGAAACCGCGGTTTCCCAACGGAAACCGGGCCAGGAGTTCCGGGCCAGGAATTCCGGTTACCATGGTCGTTCCCCATTCAAAACCAGTGGAATCTAATGTCAGTCGAGGCCCGCCACGGGCAACGGCGGCGGGCGCCCCGAGTGGCACGCCGAATGAATCCTTGCACGCCGCTCGGAGGCACCACAAATGCTCCAGAATGACATAACAACCATATATCACATGGTTCTGTACCCTCTGCCGTGCCGTGTCACGCTTCTAGGAAAGGCAATACATGGTGTTGGGTGTCAATCCGGTGGCAACTTTCACCTAAAATTTCGCAACTAGCAAATGACCTCGCATAGAAAAACTGCCCCATACAAAGTGATAAGACAAGCTGAGAGGAGCTCATTTCCGAGGAAGTTTTCAACGAAGGCGGAGGTAATTGGCGGGATTTGGTGAGTACCCGTAGCAACCGGAAACCGTAACCGTAACCGGGCCGAACTGCCAACCCCAGTCACGAATCCCAAATATATTGGTACACATTTTGCAGACATTTCGTCCAGACATTTTGGGCACCCAAGAGAGAGAGAGAGAGAGAGAAGGGTTGATGACGAGAAAAATCTGGTAACTAGCCAGAGAACGGTGTAAGACTTGGAGTTGACCAAGCCGTAGAACCACCGTCCGAGCAAGTGGACCCCTTCTGTCTAGAGCGAAGCATGATTGAGTGGGACCGGATCTTCGCTGGGAGCCGGCAGGGTTTGGCCGGCAGGGTTTGGCCGGTCGCTGTGCAGCTTTGAGAATACGATCTTGCCGCCCAAAACCGCCTCGCTCGGCGTCATCTTCAGGCACGCCAGCTCCCTGCGCAAACAAGCGCACCACGGCTGGTGTCATCGGGAAAATACATACTGATGTATATTGAACACAGGGACGCCGAGATGGGTTATTCATTATTGACAAGACTGAGATGACACACCTACGGACGTAGTGGGTAAGGGCGTTGGCGTTGTGCCGCTGCGACGGGTCGTCACCATACACATTGCGCAGCAGAGCGTGCGTCAAATCCTCCTCCCCTTTCAGCGCCTGCGGGAAATGACGCGGCAGTCTGAAGCTTCAAGTCGGACGGATGAAGATCCCGCAAGATCAGGTGCTTCATTAAACACTCTGTCAACAGCTTGCAGACATGGCAATCATGGCGCACCGCACCTTTTCGTAGGACTCGCAGCCGCCGTAAAACATCTTCTCCAGGTCCTTCAGCCACTTGCTGACCCGCACCTGCAAAAGGCCAGGTGCATTCAGTGACAGCATCCCAAGGAACTGCCACCGTATGCCAGTGTCACCATCTACCAACAGCGAATTGTGACACTGTCAAAAGTAAAAGTAGTTCAGCCTGGCATTGTTGTATGGTCTCCCGCAGCAGCAATCACATTGTTAGCACGCTCGGCACGCACACACACAGCTTGACGTCAATGCTTGACCACTGTCTATGAGTTTGTGTTGTCCAGTGCACATTTTGACGCCCTCGACGCGCCCTCACCGTGCACGTGCAGCTCGACGTCGTGCAGGAAGCTGAAAAGTTTGGTAGAGTGCACACCTTGACGCCCTCGGCGTGCACGCGCAGCTCGACGTCGTCCTGGAAGCCCTCATACAGAATCTGGGTGAGGTCACGGCCGTCGTCGCCCTCCGCCCGCAGCCGCACCAGCAGCAGCCACACGTGCAGGCACAGCAGCGAGTAAGTGGCCGCAAACTTGTCCGGCAGCCCCAGCGCTGCAAATCGTGCATGGCAAAATTCAGTTTGCGGCAGCCCCAGCGTTCCAAGTCACATAGGACGGATTTCTGAGCCCCAATGCTTGTTGCTCAGACAGCAAACAATAGCTTGCTTTCAGTAGGAGCTACGTTCCATGCAGGTGTGAATGCGTGGATGTGCGGATGCTCAAGCATTGGCCGTGAACGTTGCACACCAGCAGAACGACCACATTCGAGAGAGACCACATTCGAGATTTGCCTCACCTCGTTTGAGCTCCGGATCCTCTGACTGCTCCACTGTTGTCTGATACAGCCCCTTCGAGCCTGCATATGCAACGGCTCTTCAAGAAGAGCATTCCTAACGATCCATGGGGGAACAGAACTCTCTGAAGCTGGCTGCTGTCGAATTTTTGACTTGTCGCAATAACCTCAAGGTTGCAGCTCATGTGCGCTACGCTTGCAGGAGAAATGCTGCTGCATTCGTCCGGCGCACTCACCTCGTGCGAGGGCGCTCTCCCGGCTGTAAAAGCCACCCAGCTTCAGCAGGTAGTGCTTCAGGCCACCGATGCTGTCGTCGTCTGGAAGCTCCCCTGTGTCCTTTGACCGCGCAAGCGACTGCGGGCGAGCATTTGACACGGCCGCCTGCAACAAGTTGGCGGCACGTTGGTCAGCGCGGGAAACACAACTGCTTCGACAAGGAGCTGCTTAGAGCAACGTTATACCCATTGACCCTGCACAATTTGTCAGTCACCTTGAAGGAAGCCGGCGAGGCGTACGCGCGCCGCTGCAGCGACCAGTGCTGGGGTGGCGTCAGCGGCGTCGCCGCCGCCGACTGCCTGTCCTCAGCGAACGTCGGCAGGTGCACAAGCGCAGCCTGAGACTGCTCCGCGTGCTGCAGCAGCTGCCGGGCGATGCGCTGCAGTCCGGCAGACCGCACGCGCAGCATCGTTCTGACTTGTGCACGTCTCTGCAGCCTCTGCGCCGCGGACTGATGTGAATGTCGCAACCCGACGTTCGGAGGACGAGACGGAAACCGCTCAAGCAGCGGCTTTGAGGTATAATATCAATGCGTATGCAGCTGCGCAAGATGAATGTGGATGCTTTGCAAGTGAGTAGTGACGTCGACAGGAAGTGGGCTGCTAGCCAGGTTTGGTTGCCGCAAAGCATGACTGATGGCCGCCACAGCTCAAGCCACGGCTCAAGCCACGGCTTAAGCCAGGCTGCAAAATTGCATTGTTGCACACCCGACTTTCAGTGCCTCCCACTTGTATTGCTGTCGAGCCACAGCAGGCGCGGCTCGTTGCCTCAGCCTCCAAGAGGCCAGCACCCTTTTGTGCGGCCGAAAGCACCCGCAGCAAACGCGCTTTTGTGGCTTGAGACAGCATGAAGCTGCCGCCAGGCTACGTGCCTGGGCTTCTGACGCAGCACAAGGCCACCGCCAAGGGCGGCTTCGGCGAGAAGCTGCTGCGGCAGTTCGGCTGGACCGAGGGCAAGGGTCTGGGTGCCAAGGAGGATGGCATGGCCGAGGCGCTCAAAGTCAAGCAAAAGAAGGATCAGACAGGGGTGAGCGAACACTCTGGCCTGACCGCTGCTGCTGCTGTCCTAGCAATCTTCAGAAGGGTCACCCAGCAAACCACTCGATTTGCGCCGCGCAGGTGGGCGCCCATGGCAGCGAGATGTGGCGGGACAAGTGGTGGGAGGAGGCGTATGCGCAGAGCGTAGCCACCATCTCCGGCGCGGCGGAGGTGCGCTGCTGGTCTCGGTCCCGCACACGTCCGCGCCGCAGCTTTTGGCCGTTCACAATACGGCGCGAACCATCTGCTCCTGATGTGCTGCTGGCCGCGCTCCACATCCAGACCGCTGGATCCCCATGTTGCAGGGCAAGCTGGAGGAGTCCAGCAGCGACAGCGACTCCAGCGACAGCGAGGACTCGACGGCGGAGGTGCCCGCCGCCGGCCGCCGCACGCACGCCGACGGCGTGACCTCCTCCGCCACCGCGGCGGAGCAGAAGCTGGCGGCGGAGCTGGCGAAGGACCCGTGGGGCCGCTTCGGCGGCCGCCAGGGCAAGGTGGCCCGCATCCGGGCGCAGGAGGAGGCGGCCCTGGAGGCGGGGCTGGCGGCGGCCGGCCAGTCGGCGGCGCTCCCGGCGGCCGGCAAGGCCGCGGCGCCCACGGCGGCGGCGGAGAAGAAGGCCAAGCGGCGGAAGCGCGACGCGGTGGCCGACGTGCAGGCGTCCGAGGCGGAGGCTGCGCCGCCCGCCAAGCGGAAGAAGGGCGACAAGGCGGCGGCAAAGCTGGCCAAGGCGGCCGTCGAAGCCGCCGCGGCCGCATCGCAGCCGCGCGAGCCGATGGTCGCGGACCGCGCCGAGGAGGCGGCGCAGCAGGCGCTGCGCGCCTTTGTGCCGACGCCGAAAACGGGCTGGTGGGGCGCCAGGCGCTTCATATCAGCGGGCGCCATGGGCAGCGCCAAGCCGCCGCCCAAGCTGGCGGAGGATCCGGCGCACGGCTTCACAGAGGACACGCAGGAGGGGCTGTACATGGCGCTGCACAACGCCAAGACGAGCGGCAAGACCGGCCTCGGCAAGGGCAAGGGCAGCGGTGCGCCCGCCATGTTGCCCCTATGGAACTAGGTGTTTGCATTGGACAGCGCTTGCATCGTTGGCATGCTGTGGTGCTCCTGAAGCAGACATCTGCACCACAAATTTGGCACCAGACATTTCGTTTCGGTACCGTGCTTTTGCATCCCCCTACTTATGCATTCCTGAGGAGCACCCTGCGTCGCTGCAGGCATCATTGGCGGGGCAAAGTGGGAGGGCAAGAAGACGGTCATCGAGGATGACGAGCCCACAGAGCAGGGTACGCAGACAGCCTGCGAGGGATCGCCGGCGGTAGACGAGGCGCCTTCGTCGCCTGCGGCAGCCCCCGCAAAGTCCTTCAAATACGCTAAGATTGTGCGCAAGCTGCTGCGGCAGGTGAGAGTTGCGAGATCGTAGGCGTTGAAGTTGCGCCAGCAGTGGTTTGTCTCATGCTGCTGGACAATGAAGCACATGTGTCACATGCCGATAGCAGATTCACAAGCAGCTGCGGCAGGCGGCCGTTGCACACTATCCTCAATTGCCGCATCCACCTGCTCGCAGGCGGAGGGTCAGCAGCTGACGCTGAAGCAGCTCAGCAAACAGGTCAGGCAGCACTGGGCGGCAGTCCCCGAGTTTGGCGCGCCACCCGATGCCACCAGCCTGAAGGCGATCATCCAGGTGAAGCTGGAGCGCATTGAGGGCGTCAGCGTCAAGAGGAAGCGTGTGGCATTGGCATAGTTGAGAGATTGCTGAGGGGGGTAGGCTAAGAGGAGTCAGGTAGTGTGGCGGGACTGCAGCGTGGATATGAAAGGATTGGGTTCGGTGTGTGTTCACCATTATGTAACGAGCGCGGTGATCAGCCAAAGCCGTGAATATTTCAGACCTCAAATTCCTCTCACTTCAAGGTCGCGAAGTCACGCCATCAGCTTCTCGATTGTTGCCCGCTGTTCCCTCGTCAACAGCCCATCCTCCTCCATCAACCTGCGAAGCGACCAGGGAAGCTATGAGCGGGTGCTTGCATTCGTTTGTACAGCCCTCGTTGCATGAACCAGCTGGCAAGCATAAAATGCACTTGCTTGGTGTTGTCAAATTGACAGCATTGCGCACCTGGAGCATGCCGCTGCATGTGCCGAATTCCTGTAAAGATGTATGAACTGCCTCAGAATACAACACCAAGGCGCAGTCGGCAGGCGATCGATGAAATACGCATAGCGACAGTCTGGCGGTGATGAAGTGTCTTGCCTGGGGACATCGAGGTAGTTATTTGTATTGCTGCCGCCATCCACCTGCAACGCACAGATGTAGGGGTGCCCATGTAGCGCCTGTGGTGACAAGGTGGCTGGCAGACGCCGCTCGTGGCCAGGGCGCAATGAACGGCAGGTCAATGCATTGCAGGTCATTGTACAGTAGCAGGCGGCTCCCAGTAGCAAGTGAGCAATTGGTCTGGCGACACCGGTGCAGCGCACCTGCAGCGTCGGGTGCTCAAGGTCGTAGCTCCAGCGGTCGTCGAAGATGAGCTTGTACTGGTACCGCCCCGGCAGCAGCTGCCGCTCCACGCGGTGCGCCCGCCGCACCGCGTCCCACTCCAGCCGCAGCCGCTGGCCCCACCCCACGTCCAGCCCCGCCGCCTGCACACAACATGGAGGCGTTGTTGAAGTCTACAGCATTTCATGAGACATGAGACGCGGTGTATTAAAGACACCGCCATCGAAGTCTGCTCTGGCAGAGGCAGGGTCAAACACGCCGAGGAAACTTTACGTACTTGGCGCATCAGGTCAGCATGCCACCCTACCTCGATCACGCAGTCAGAGTGCTGGCGCGCCACTGTGATGTTGGCGGTTCACGCTGGAGGAATTGTCAATCTGCCTGTGGCGCCAATTTGGCACGCATGCTCACCTCGATCACGCTGTCGGGGTGCTGGCGCGCCACGGTGATGCTGGCGGGCTGCAGGTCGGCGCCGTACAGCAGGTCGCAGGTGGCCTCCCGGATGGCAAACAGCTTGGGGTTGCACGCGCGCACCGAGTACAGCTTGCTGTAGGCTTCCTGTGTTGCACGCATCTTCCGGTTGAATGCAGGGGTGCTGTTTGACTTCTTCAAGAGGGGCAGAAAACAAAGCAGCATGGCAAGAGCAACACGCACAGGCGAGAAATCGCAGCTGCAAGTGCCGACGCAGTGGCCCAATCAAAGCTGCAAGTGTGAGCAGGGCCCGCAGGCGCAGAAGCTCGCCTGCAGCTGGAAGCCCCGGCACCAGAACATATAGGCCAGCGCGACCGCCGGCGCCCTGCCCATGCCTGCGAACGCTTGAGAGACTCCATGTCAGTCGTTGATTGATTGATCCCGCATAGCGCCAGACATCAGTCAGTCATTCTGCGCAGATCACCGCCACCTCGGTTCTTTCCCCCTCTCCATCCAGCATGCACAGCGTCCTGTTGTCTCTTGGCAGCGTACCTGCTGTGCAGTGGATGTAAACCTTGCCCTCGCCATTTGCATACGCGCGTGCCACCTTTTTCGCGACCTCCCCCAGGTTGGTCCGCAGGCTGAAGGGATCAAAGTCCCGGATCTCGTGGCGCACGTGCTTTACGTCGCCGCGCTCGGCGGCGCGCGCCACGATGGGCGCAATGTTCAGGTCGAAGTACGCCATGTCACTGTCTTGAGAACACAAGGCCGGTCAGCCGGCTCTAGCAGGGTGCAGCAGTTTGATTGTGGCATCACATGATGAAAAGTGGTGCATGTGCCACTTGTCGCAGTGGGTGCACCAAGCATACCTTGCTGCAGACACAGGACTGTGCCGACGCCCTCCTCCTCCACTAGCCTGCGCAACACGCAACATGCCAGGTCAAACAGCGGCTTTTAGGGCACACTGCAGGCGCGGCATGACAAGTATGTGCAATGCAACTGTTCAGGACATGCATCCAATTGGAAAGACACATCACCTGTCCAGGTCCTCAGGCGTCTGGAGGCAGGAGCCCACGATCAAGTCGTCGAGCACGTGCGCAAAGTTCATGCCCTTTTCGTGGCGGTACGTCAGGGTGCTGCCCATCTTCTCGTTCATCTCCTGCATTGCATTAAAACAGATGCGGGATAGACAACAGAAAAAGCTCGCCGATCAGCAAACTTTCATCTGATATCGCAGTTGAGCCGCAGAGTGCCTGCCGTGCGCTGCCAGGCACTGCTGGGCACATGAGCACGGCACTACACATGAACAGAAAGAGACACTCCAGCGTAGCAAGGTGGGACACGATTTCTGGGTGTCACCTTGCTGTACTCGTCCGACTTTGCCTCCTCCTCTGCACAATGGACGCAAAGAGTATCAGAGTCGGCTGATCGGTAGAAAAGACTCGCAGAAGGGACGGGCGGCGTGCACCATTCCATCCACCAAAGCTGTGTAGCCATCCACGATGGGATCACCTTCAGCCACGGCAGAGGTACGGATGTGCCTGATCGGTCGCGATCGCCTGAGCTCGGATGACAAACCACCGGCTGCTGGATGGATCTGGCTGCTGGCAGTGCGGTAACGCATCCGCGCCGCTATTGGCGGCACGCAGGAGCCCATGCGGGACAATATGCCACATTGCAGCCCGCCGCCCACCGTGGAAGTCAACATGAGACTGTTTTTGGGCAGACTTTGAGCGAACGATGTGCCAGACCTAGCCCAATAAGAGCGAGGTTCAGCGCGGCGCTGATGCCCTCCTAGCTGCTATGAACGAGGTTGCAAGGGCAGGCCTTCGATGCCACGCGACACCTCTGCAGACGTTGCAGTCAGTCTTCTGCGCTTGTGCAAACGAGTTGTGACTTGTGGATCTGCTGCTGCACCACCAAAAGCCAGAGATGCAGCATGCAGCTGCAGAACGCATTTGCAACCTCATCTTCGTGCACCCGGTTGGATATCGTAGACCGAAGCTGGTGCAGATAGCTGTGACTGTGCTGCCAGGTCGCGTAAAGGGCAATCTCTTGGTCGGCTTGCTGTCGAGCATCTCAATGGGGTTGTGGCCTTTCGGTGGCAAGAAGCACGAGTCGGAGCCCGACAAGGCGGCACCGACGTGCGTTGCATTTGCATTGGGTCGCTTCTCCGCATGACCACGCCTCGTTTTAGTGTGCCTTGAGTGCATGTTGTTTCTTGCGTGGCAGGCGCTCCACACCGCAGGCAGAGAGCTCCAGGCAGCCAGCAGACAAGGCAGACATCCTTCGCGATGAGGGTGCAGCAGTGGGCTCGGCCACAGTAACGGAGGAAGCCCCTGATCTCCCCCTGCCAGCCGTCTTTGAGTTTGGCGGGTGCGGCAGTCTCTTTCGGCATGCCGTTTGTGGCATGCTTCCGACATCGTCACGCATTGCTGACGAACCTTGCCCGGCAGAGATAATGAAAACATCTCAAGCTGCTGCACGCATGATCACAGCCAGTGTTTCGACTCTGGCACATCGCGGCATGCACTGCCGCCGCAGGGTGCGCAAGAGTTCCAAAGTTGCTGCACGCTGTGTCCTGTCAGATCGCAGTGAGTTCAACATGCTGTGCCTGCCAAACCGCAGAGCGGCAGTCGAGTCGGGCGTCACAATGAAGGGCATCTGTGCAGCGGACGACCCGGACCAGATCCAGGCGTGCCTCTGGCGGGTGGATCCGGTGCCGAAGGACACGCCGCCATCAGAGTCCAAATACCAGATCTTGTTCTGACGAGGGACGCTGGGCGGAGTCTCGAAGGCCAGCAATGCATCAACAAGAAAGGGCGGCTGGCGTCTGTTGAGGGGACTGGCGCTCGATTGGCATCTAATTTTGGCTTGTGGGCATATGCCCAATTTTCATTTTGCAAAAAATGAAAGCATGCTTACAAGTTTTCCAGCACAAGCTAGCAATACGGCATCTGGCGAGAGTCTTCGCAGCGTTATGAACCCAAACCCCATTGAGCTCCAAACACACTGCGACAAGGGAGACAGTTTCATGTGTAACCGCTGTTTGCCACCTGCAGTGGCACAGAAAACCCTTACACAGAAAACCCTTAGTTCAGTGGTTTCATGCTGCATCACAGTGCACCACAGCGATGCCGTGCGGCCTGCGAATGCTCTGCTGCTGTCTATAATCTGCACGCACCTCCAGGTAGCCGATGGGCTTTGAGAACTTGTGTCGTACGCCAGGCAGCGGCGGCAGCTGTGCGCACACAATAACACTCAGTGTTTCACGACAGTGAACGACCTGTCCTGCACGAGACCAGCAGCTTGAAGCTACCAGATACGCATTGAGACCGGCAGCCCCATTGGGTTCACACTTGGGCTGCGTCCTCCAGAAGTCCTCCAGAAGTGGCCATGATGCGACGACTCACCCCCGCTGGCCGCTTCGCAGGCACCTTCGGGTCAATCTTCTCTGTCACCAGCTCCGTAACGTTCGTGCCGCCGACCAGCATGTGCGCGCGCCGCGCATCTCTCGTGTAGTACTTGATGTCGTAGACAAGTTTGGGGTCCGCCTGCGGCACCACCGCGCGGACGGGCTGGCTCCTGCATAGCAGCAAGATACGCGGTAGGCTTTCGAGGATTTGGCATGAAATTGTTCAGAGGTGCTGACGAAGCACTTCAATCATCCACCACACAGCAGCAGATGGGACGGTAGCAAGTGTCGATCGGCGCCGCCATTTTCATTTACTTATGAGGAGCGAAGCCTTACGCTGGCGCGTGGACGCGGTAGTCAGGCGCCTGTGGCAGGTAGTGCTTGAACTCGGGATCACTCGCCACGCCGGTGATCTGCAGGAGCACAATGCGAGGTCAGCACGGCCTACAATGCAGCCTATCGTTGTGCGCTGATTGCCGCAGGGCAGTCCGGCGCCGCCACCTTACCTTCCACGGCGACACGATGCGCAGCTTTGACAGCGCGTTCCGCACGGACGCCAGCGCCTTGCCAGCCATGTTGCTGCCCTCCAAAATGTCTCAGGCGCTAGTGGCGACGAACTGCTGAGCCACTACAGGCCGATGACCTCTGCCACCCAAGGCCCAGACCGCACTTGCCCCGCTCAACGAGCTGCCCAGGAGCGCCTCGCACTGCGGCGCCGTCTCCAGAGGCGATCTGCACGTGTTTACTGACTTTTTGAAGCTGCAAATGGGTCTGCGCAATCGTGAGCAGTGTGAAACCCTCCTGGCGATCACGTGAGCTGCAAGAGAAGCGGCTTCCGGCCGCGCTAACTTGCTTTTGACGTTGCGACAAGATGGACGACTATTGTGCAGGTAGCTTCAGCCCGGTGCATTGCTCTGCTGCGTGCTTGTGTGCGCAAGGGGTCCTGCCTGGTGCATGGCCACAACCACCCTGCTGTTGCGTACGTGCAAGGACTGTGTGGGTGCAATCCTGTGTGGAGTACTCCGACTTTTTCAATGCTATCATCACTAGCCATCTGATTGCTGCACATTGCCGCCTCTGCAGTGTGTGCGGAGGTGCTGGAGTGGACCGCCTACGCGCAATGCGGTCACACCGACACCTGCTCCAAATGCGTGGCCAGGCTGCGCTTCGTGCTGAACGACACCCGCTGTGTCATCTGCCAGCAGTCAGACTCGGCGGTCGTCGTGACGCGCTTCACCGGCGAGTACACCAACAAACTGCCCGCCGCCGAGTTTCCGCAGCTCAAGGTGAGGCGGCGCCCGCGCGCCAGCCGATGCATGAGTTCATGGCCTGCACCTGGCTCAGTGTGAGGATGTTCTGCGCGTCTGACGCGCGCTACTCGAATCAAACACACGACAGTTCCACACACAATCATCTGCGGCGCAGGCGCGGGCAAGGGCCGGCGAGTTCTCGCACCTGCTGGCGGCGGACGCTTACTTTGACGACGAGCAGCACTTCCAGCAAATCAGGCAAGGGAGCATGTCCTGGCACATCACCAGCGGAAACTGTGTCGATTGTGACGTTACCTGCTTCCGCTTTGCCACCGCCAAGACACTGAGAGTGCCGCCGGCTGCGCTTCGCAGGGAGCTATGCAGCTTCTCGCACCTGGCGGCCACGCCGGAGGACGCGCCCAAGGCGAAGCGCTTCTCCAATCTGAAGGAGCTGCGGCAGGCGCTGGAGCAGCAGGGCCTGCAGTTCTGCAAAGTGTGCCTGGAGGGCCGCAAGGTGCTGCCCCCTCACTCCCAGCTCCTTGGCGTCGTCCTTGGCGTCGTTTCCTGTCAGTCGCACGATTGTTTATGGGCGTGCTGATGCATGTCCAGCAGTTACAGCTGCATGGCACCGCACTGCATTGCATTGCGTTTCATTGCAGTGGAGTACTACATCCTCCAACAGACGACCTCTCGGATGACTGACGCCCGCCTGGTGCTGGAGCCGGCCAGGTGTTCATCTCGGAGCAGGCGGTGCACACGCCGGCGGACCTGAATAGCTGCCTCTGAACACCTTCAATCCAAATGGCCAAATCTATCGCTGCCCAGGTGTTCATCTCGGAGCAGGCGGTGTACACGCCGGCGGATCTGAAGGTGCACGCGCGCAGTGGCGACCTGACGGGGCCGCTGGCGGAGGCGGGCTTCAAGGGGCACCCCTCCTGCGGCTTCTGCCGCAAGCCCTTCTACGGCGACAATGAGCTGTTCAACCATATGCAGCAGTCGCACGAGCAGTGCTTCCTGTGCCGGCGGGCGCGCCCCGACAAATACGTCTACTACCGCGACTATGCGGAGCTCGAAGGTCATTTTCCTGTCTGTTTCAGACAGGAAAATGACTATCTATTTTCCTATATATTTCCTATCTGTTCAAAGTTCTGGGTTTCAGGGCTCTGCCGCGCCGCATGCCTCCCATGTCATTGGGCTGTGCGATGGGCTTTGCTGGAAGCCCAAGCATGTTTGCTGATCTCGGATGGTTTCGGCTCGCCAGTCGCGCTTCACTGGCAGTCGCCCGTCAGTTTGCGCACCCGTGTGCCCGCCTGCATGTGCGGCGGCGCCGCGGGCCGCTGCTGCTGATGCCGCGCTCTGCACCGCAGGGCACTTCAGAAATGAGCACTTTGCGTGCGAGCACCCGGCATGCCTGGAGGCGCGCTTCGTGGTCTTCTCCAACGAGCAGGACCTGAAGAAGCACCGGCTGCAGGAGCACAACGAGCAGCTGTCCCGCAACGAGCGCCGCGCCGCGCTGCAGATCCCCGTCAACTTGACTGTGAGATTCCCCTCCTCCTGTCTGGCTGCCAGACTGCAGATTATTCATTCAGCCTCGCCCCCTGTGCCTGTCCGTCAGATCTCTTGGTGGCTGTTGATTGTCAGCAACGCAAGCAGGCTGTCCATGAAACTGGCGTCACAGGTGTGCCCAGCTGGGAAGGGTGTGACTGCCGGAACAAGGCCATGCAAGTACAGACTGCTGTGCTCTGGAACATGATGCGCTGGGGCATGAGGCATCTGGCATTGCTGCAGTACCGGAGAGGCGGGGAGGCGGAAGCGGGGCCGGCAGGCGTCGAGTATCGGGGCGCCGGACGGCCGGGCATCACCATCGGCGGCGCTGAGGGCGTGACGTCCCGCTTCCGGCAGCCGCGTCACGCGCAGGAGGAGCGGCAGGTCGCCGACGCAGTACAGGTCCGTGGCCACCTACTTCTCGGATGGGGCCTCTATTGTGCGATGCTTGGTGCAATACTCACAAAAGCATCATCAACGCATTCGCTGGTGCTATGCTGACATGGGTAGTGTGCTGTACACCCAATTGGAGTGGTCCTGGCTGTGCAGGCCAGCCTGCAGGCGAGGCAGCAGCCCAGCGAGCAGCAGCAGCAGCAGCCGCGGCAGCAGCAGCAGCAGGCGGCCGCCGCCGCTGTCGCGTCGTCGCGCGAGGCCGACTTCCCCGTCATGGGCGCTGCCGCCGAGGGTGCCGCGTCGGGTGCCGCCCCGACGGCGCGCTGGGCCGCGGCCGCGGGATCCCTTGGCGGCGGCCCGATGCGCGCCAACGACTTTCCCGAGCTGCCTGGGCAGTCTCGGGCGGCAAAGCGGCGCGCGGCGCAGCGGCAGGGGCTCACTCAGGCGCAGTCGTTGGCGCAGCGGCTGGGGCCGCTGAGCGGCGGCGTGCGCGTCATCAGGGCGGCGGACCCAGGGGCCGCGCCGCCGGCGGCGCTGCCCACGGGACGGCCGCGCATGGCGCACTCTGCGTCGGAGCCGTCGCTCGCGCGGCCGCCGCCGGCAGCGCCACACGCTGCTAGCGCCAGCGACAGCCAGCAAAGCAGCCCGGCGCTGCCGCCACCAGCGCGGACGCC
>JAABUM010004790.1_pt1 | contig 14900 bp, 9 predicted proteins | sample 5559161 | NCBI WGS metagenome assembly JAABUM01 (sample SAMN10711868, study PRJNA513369) | rock metagenome | isolation source: Antarctica rocks | place: Antarctica: Victoria Land, Siegfried Peak nord
GCTCGCCGGGCCGAAGATGTCCATCAGGGGCGCATTGTCATCGGTGTAGTATTCGCTGCCGCGCACCACGAAGCGGAGCGTCTGCCCGGCATCGGTCACCACCAATACCTCGGCCCCGACCGCCAGCTTGTTCAGATCCCAGAAGACGACCGGGCCGATCCCGTGATAATCGACGTGTCCCGCGATCGCCGCGTTCCCGGTCTGGCCGGGCTTGACACCGGGCGCATACCACCCGGTATTCCAGGGATCGGCGGGGGTGTCCATCGCCCCATCGGGGGTGACTCCGACCTGCTCGACGGAGGCATCAACCCCGATGCTCGGGATGATCACGCGGATCGGCAGGCCGACATTGCGCGGCGCGGCACCGGACGTCACCGGGGGGATATTGGCGGGCGGGGCTTTCGTCGGAACCGGTGCCGGCAACGGGGTCGCAGTCGGCGGCACGACCACCGGATTGCTCGGCGGCGGTGCGGCGGCGGGGGTGATCGCCGGCGGTAGCGCCCCCGCAGAGACGCCGGGGGTGGGGGTCGGCTCGACCGGCACTGGCCCAGTCGCCGGGGCCGTCGTCGGCACCACTGGGGCGACCGGAGCGATCGTGGGGGCGACCGGAGCGACCGTGGGCGCGACCGCGACCGGCGGGGCCGTGGTGGGGGTCGGCACGACGGCGGAGGCGGCGCGCGTGGTCACGACCGGGGCACGGGTCGGGCTCGGCGGCACGGTGGCGGTGGCAGGGACGGCCACGGCGGTGGGCGTCTCGACCACTTCGGCGATCGGCGCGCTGGTGGCGGTGCTATTCGGCGCGATGGCGACGCTCGTACCGGCGATCGGCGTCGCGGCGGCCTGGATGACGATCGGGCTCGCTGGCGGGGTGCTCTGCGACGGTTGGAGGGCGAAGACGAGCGCCCCCCCGAAGATGATGAGACTGACGAGCAACGCCCCGATCGGTAACAGGCGGCGGTTCGCCATCGAAACTCCCCTTCATGCTCACGACCGCTACCACCGTTCTCATGCGGTGTGCGAACCCCACCGATTTTTCCTCACCAGTATACCCCACGGCCATTCCCTCAGGGCAGCAGGCGGCGAGGACCACCGCAAAACTCGGCGTGGGGTGTTTGCGTGGGCGGCGTCAGGCCGCAGGGGATGAGCGCGACTTCCCGGTGTGGGCTGTGGTAACACTCGGAGCAACGAAAAAAGGGCGGGGGGCCGATCCACTACTGGCCGACACCCCACCCCACACAGACCTTACGCCCCGACGCGCACCACACCGAAGCTGATCGCCTCGTCGCCCAGGGTGAGCGGCTTCTCGTTGGCATCGGTGGTGACGACGAAAGCGCCCGCTTCAGGCTCCCCGACACGCAGCAGATCGGCCAGCGTCTCCCCGGTAATCACCGCGCCGAACGCCGCCAGCGCCGCCGCCGCCTCGCCCCCCTCCGGGAGGGTATAGGTGACGCGGATCCGATCCTCGATCCGCAGCCCCGCGTCCTTGCGGGCTTCCTGCACTAGCCGCACGAAGTCGCGCGCCAGCCCTTCGCGGCGTAATTCCGGCGTCAGCTCCGTCTCCAGCGCGACGACGTAGCCCCCATCCTCGGCGAGCGCGAAGCCGCCCCGTTGTCGCGTATCGATCAGCAACTCTTCCGGCGCGAAGGGCAACGCCGTGCCATCGGCGAGCGGCAGCGTCACCGTCTCCCCCGCGATGGCCTGACGGGCGAGCGCGGCGGCATCGGCGCTCGCCAATGCGGCGCGGATCGCCGGGATCTGCTTGCCGTACTTCTTGCCGATCAGCGGCAGGTTCGGGCGCAGCTCGTAGGTGACGTAGTCCTCCGGCCGCGCCATTGGCGCGATCTCCTTGATGTTCAGCTCATCGAGGATCTGCTCGCGCAAGCCGACGAGCCCCGCGAAACCGGCGGCATCGGTGGGCGGCAGGTGGACCAGCATCCGCGCCAGCGGCTGCCGCACCCGCAACTCGGCCCGTGTTCGCGCGGTCCGGCCCAGCTCCACGATCCGCACCGTCGCCGCCATGTCGCGCAGCAACGCCTCATCGGCCAGGGCCGGGTCGTAGGCCGGATAGTCGCAGAGGTGGACGCTCTCCGGGGCCGACTCGTCGAACGGACGGACCAGATTCTGGTACATCTCCTCCGTCAGGAAGGGGATCAGCGGGGCCAGGAGTTGGGCCAGCGTCACCAACGTCTCGTAGAGGGTCGCGTGCGCGGCGGCCTTGTCGGCGTCGTCGCTGCTGCGCCAGAAGCGCGGGCGACTGCGCCGGATGTACCAGTTCGAGAGATCGTCGGTCACGAACGCCTCGGCGGCGCGCGTCGCCCCCTGCGCGTCGAAGTCGAGCAGGCGCTCGCGGGTCTGGCGTACCGTCTCGTTCAGGCGGGCCAGGATCCAGCGGTCGAGCGGGGCGCGCTCCGCGATCGGGACACGCGGCGCGCGCGGGTCGAAGCCATCGAGGCGCGCGTAGGTCACCCAGAACGAGTAGCTGTTCCAGAGCGGCAGGATGAAGCGCCGCCGGACCTCGTCGCCGAGGCCATAGCCGAAGTTGAGGTTGGCCGAGGGATTGCCGACCATGTAGAGCCAGCGCATCACATCGACGCCCATCGTCTCGGCGCCCTCCTCGAACTCGATCGAATTGCCCGAGCTCTTGTGCATCTCGCGGCCCTGCTCGTCGCGCAGCAGGCCGTAGCCGAGCACCGTCTTGTAGGGGCGCTCGTCGGTCAGCGCCACGCCCTGCGCCAGCACCGAGTAGAACCAGTTGCGGAACTGGCCGGGGAACGACTCGGTGATGAAGTCCGCCGGGTACCACTGCCGCCAGTATTCGCGATCGTGCCGATAGTTGAGCGTGGAGAAGGGGACGATCCCCGCGTCGAGCCACGGGTTCCCGACATCGGCGATCCGGCTCGTCTGCCCGCCGCACTGCGGGCACGCCACCTTCACCGCGTCGATCCAGGGGCGGTGTGGGGTGTGCCCCGCGAACTCATCCCACCCGGCGACCGCGCGCTCCTGCAGTTCGGTCTCGGAGCCAATCACCTCGAAGGTGCCGCAGGCGTGGCACTCGTAGATCGGCAGCGCCAGCCCCCAGTACCGCTTCTTTGAGATCATCCAGTCGTCCATGTTGCGGAGCCAGTCGAGTTCGCGGTCCTTGCCGAAGCCAGGGAGCCAGCGGATCTCCTCGGTGGCGCGCATCATCGGCGCGCGCAGCTCCTCCATGCTGATGTACCACTCGTCCACCAACCGGAAGACGAGATCGGTGCTGCAACGCCAGCAGGTGGGATAGCGGTGGGTGTAATCCTCCATCCGGTAGAGGAAGCCCTTCCCTTCCAGGTCGGCGGTGATCAGCAGCGGCACCTCGCCGACCTCCTTGCCGGTCAGCCAGCCGAAGCCCGCCACGTAATAGCCAGACTCGTCGAGCGGCGCGATCACGTCCAGGCCATATTCCTTGGAGAGGGCGAAGTCCTCCTTGCCGCAGCCGGGCGCGATGTGGACGATGCCGGTCCCTTCCTCCGCGCTGACCTCGGTCCAGGCGATCACCCGGTGCTGCACGTTCTCCACCGCCGGCAGCTCATCGTACGGGCCGCGATAGGTCAGCTCGAGCAGCTCCTTGCCGGGCAACTCGGCCAGGACTTCGTGCGGCCCACGGATCGCCGTCCCCGCCGCGCCCTGTGCCACGTAGTAGACCGCGTCACCCTGGCGCACCTTCAGGTAGGGGAGTTCCGGGTGGACCGCCGCCGCGACGTTCGAGGAGAGGGTCCAGGGGGTCGTGGTCCAGGCCAGCAAATACTCCCCCTCGTGTCCCGGCGAGGTGATCGGGAAGCGAACGTAGACGCTGGTGTGCGTCCGGTCCTGATAGCCCTCGGTGACGATCTCGTGCTCCGAGAGGCCGGTGCCGCAGCGCGGACACCAGGGCATCACGTCGTGGCCCTTGTAGATCCAGCCGCGATCGCTGCACTCCTTCAGGAAGCCCCAGATGGTGTAATTGTTCTCATCGGACATCGTATAGTACGAGTTGTCCCAGTCCATCCAGTAGCCGAGGCGCACCGACGCCTTTGTTTGCAGCGCGGCATACTTCCAGACCCGCTCTTTGCAGCGCTCCACGAACGCGGCGACGCCGTACGTCTCGATGTCGCGCTTAGAACGCAGCCCCAATTCCTTCTCGACATTGACCTCGACCCAGAGCCCCTGACAATCGAAGCCGTTCTGGTAACGTTGGCGCTTGCCGAGCATCGTGTGGAAGCGCTGGAAGAGATCCTTGTAGGTGCGGCCCCAGGCATGATGTACCCCCATCAGCCCGTTCGCGGTGATCGGCCCATCGATGAACGAGAAGCGCTCCGACGCCGCCTCGTTGCGCTTAAGATACTGCTGCACCGTCCCCTCATCGGCCCAGCGGCGCAGCGTCGCGCGCTCCTGGGTCGGGAAATCGGGCTTGTTGGATACCTCCGCGAACGTCCCCTTCGCCACGCCGACCATCGTTCCCTCCTCGTACCATGTGCCGCCGTGCCTTCTCCGGCACGGAGCGACACCCAAGACCCGTTAAACGCAAAGCGCCCATCCTCACCCTGAGGACGAGCGCATTCATCATGCGTACCCGTGGTACCACCTCGTTCGACCGCTGCGCCCGTTCGGGCGCGTCGGTCACTCTGCGGGGAGCGCCCGCGCGCGCGGCGTAGGGGCTCCCCCATCGCGATAACGGGCGATGAACCCGGCTGAGCTTACCAGGGGCATGGCCCCGTTCGGTCAGCGGCTCGGGAAAGATTTTCGGAAGGTCGACCCGATCCGCCTCGCACCGTTCGCGGATTCGCTGCTACCGTCGCGCCAGCCTACTCGTTTCCGTCGACACCATCCCCTAAGTATGCAACGAATCGGGCGAAATCACCACATCGCCGCATCGGCGGCTACATCGAGGCGAGCAACTACGAGAGACCGACAAACTTACCAATTGACAGACGAATAGCCGACCGATACAATACGTTCACACTCGCCGTACGATGCCAAATTCGGTAAGATGACAGAACACTTGCGCGGTGTTGATCCGGTTACAGGTGTCATCTGTGCTCCAAACTCGCAGCGCCGCGAGAGCGTACTGCATCGTACGTCGGCAATTTTCGGCATCACCACCGCCGCTCGCCCTGCGCGACCCCGGTGTCCGCGACGCAAGGCGGTGTTTACTGGGGTCACGAGCGCCCCATGTCGCTGTTATCCGGTTGTGTGGGTGGAGAAGGGACAGGAGCGATGATGAATCGGCGTTTCAAACGACGCGATTTCCTGCGCGGCGGGCTGGTGCTCGGCGCGGGCGCGGTGAGCATGGGCGCACTGGCAGCCTGTGGTATGCCGGGGGCCGCCTCTACCGCGACCGGTGGTGGGAGTAAGCTTGAGATCTACTCCTGGTGGACATCCCCGGGCGAGGTCGAGGCGCTCGACGCGCTCTACAAGGTTTACAAGACCACGAACGCCAAGATCGAGATCGTCAACGCGGCGATTTCCGGCGGCACGGGGGCGGGCGGCAACGCCAAGGCGGCGCTGAAGACGCGTCTACTCGGCAACAACCCGCCCGACTCGTTCCAGGTCCACCTCGGGCGCGAGTTGATCGACACCCACGTGGTCGCGAACCGCATGGAGCCGCTCGACGACCTCCTCAAGAGCGAGGGGTGGGACAAGGTCTTCCCGAAGCAGCTGATCGACATCGCCTCCAACGATGGCAAGTTCTGGTCGGTGCCGGTCAACATCCACCGTTCCAACATCCTGTGGTACAACAAGAAACTGCTCGCCGACAACGGCATCACCGCGCCGAACACCTTCGATGAGTTCTTCGCCGCAGCGGACAAGCTGAAGGCGAAGGGGATCGATACCCTGGCGATCGGCGAAGCGGCACCGGGGCACGTCTCGCACATCTTCGAGACGGTGCTGATGGGCACGCTTGCCCCCGACGAGTATCGCGGCCTCTGGACCGGCAAGTTTGCGTGGACCGACAAGAAGGTCGCCACGTCGCTGGAAACCCTCAAGCGGATGCTCGGCTACGCCAACCAGAACTTCCCGAGCGTCGATTCGGGCGACACCGCCGATCTGGTGATCAAGGGGACCGCCGCGATGACGATCAACGGCGACTGGACCAATGGCACCTTCAAGTCGAAGAAGTTCGCCGACTACGGCTACGTCCCGACCCCCGGCTCGAAGGGGCGCTACGGCGTGCTGGCCGACTCCTTCGGCCTGCCGAAAGGGATCCAGGACCGTGATGCCACACTCGCCTGGCTGAAGGTCTGCGGCTCCAAGGCCGGGCAGGATGCCTTCAACCCGATCAAGGGCTCGATTGCGGCGCGCAACGACGCCGACAAGAGTCTCTACGACGCCTACCAGCAGACGGCGATCGCCGACTTCGCGAGCAACGAACTCCTGCCGAGCGTGAACCACGGCGCGGCGGCGAAAGAGAGCTGGATGACCGACTTCGTCAATACGCTCAACGCCTTCTCGGGCAAGCGTGACGTGGCGGCGACACAGGCCGAACTGGTCAAGATCGCCAAGGATGCGGGGGTCGGCTGATGGCCCGGAGCGAGACGATTCGCGAGGGCGGCAGGGATGCCGCCCTCGTCCCCATTGCGACTCGATCGCCGCGCCGACGATTTGTCATGCCGCGCGGCGACATGCTCGTCGCCATCCTGGCGCTCCTGCCCTCGATGCTCGCCGTGGGCGTCTTCATCTACGGCTTCATCGCCTGGACCGGCTACATCTCGATGGTCAACTGGAACGACTCGCTCCCGACCTACGTTTTCGTCGGCCTCCGCAACTTTCAGCGCCTCTTCGAGACCGAGCGCTTCCAGATCGATCTCCGCAACACGGCGATCTTCGCCGCCCTCTTCATGACCCAGTGCATCATCGTCGGCTTCGGGTTGGCGCTGCTCCTCGATCAGAGGATCCGCGGCGAGAACGTCTTCCGCACCATCTTCCTCCTCCCCTTCGCCGTCTCCTCGGTTGTCACCGGTGTGGCCTGGCGCTGGCTGATGAACCCCGCCTCGGGGATCAACCGCCTGCTCGAATATGCCCACCTGGACTTCCTGAAATCGAACTGGTACACCAGCCCGCGCATCGGCATCGCGGCGGTGACGATCGTCGCCACCTGGCAGATGTCCGGCTATGTGATGGCCCTCTATCTGGCCGGGCTGCGGAGCATCCCCAGCGAGATCCGCGAGGCGGCGGCGATCGATGGCGCGACCGGTTTCGCGCTGTACCGGCACGTCATCATCCCGCTGCTGACGCCGGTGACCCTCTCGGCGGCGATCCTGCTCGGCACCTACTCGCTGCGTCTCTTCGATATCACCGTGGTGATGACCTCCAGCGGCCAGGGCTTCCTGACCGATACCCCGGCCCTCTTCATGTTCCAGACGACCTTCCAGAGCAATAAGTTCTCGCAAGGGTCGGCGATCGCCTCCGTGATGCTCCTGCTCGCCCTGCTGCTGATCGTGCCCTACATGATCGTCAGCACCCGCACGGAGAAGAACAATTGACACTCTCGCTGAGCCGTATCTGGAGCCGCGCCGCGATCTACCTCGTCCTGATCGCGTTCGCCCTCTTCTTCCTGCTGCCGATCTACGTCCTGATCATCACCGCGTTCAAGCCCTTCCAGAACGTGAGCGTCCTGACGATGTGGGAGCTCCCCGCCGGACTCGACTTCGGCAGTTTCGGCACCGCCTGGGGCCGCGTCGCACCCAACTTCTTCAACAGCCTGCAAATCACCATCCCGACCGCGATCATCTCGTCATTGATCGGCTCGCTGAACGGCTACATCTTCTCCAAGTGGCGCTTCCGCTACTCCAATGTCATCTTCACCCTGTTCCTGTTCGGGCTCTTCCTCCCCTATCAGGCGGTGCTCCTGCCGCTGGTGCAGACCCTCCAGATGCTCGGGCTCTACGGCACCCTGCCGGGACTGATCCTGACCCACTGCATCTTCGGCATCCCGATCGCCGCGATGATGTTCCGCTCCTATTTCCTCGGCGTGCCGGACGAATTGGTCGACGCGGCCAAGATCGACGGCGCGACCTTCTTCGGCATCTACCGCTACATCATGTTGCCGATCGCCCTTCCGGCCTTCGCGGTGGTGAGCATCTGGCAGTTCACCAGCGTCTGGAACGATTTCCTGCTCGGGCTGCTCATCCTCAACAACCCCCGGCTCGCGCCCGTCACCGTGGCGGTGCAGAACCTGGCGGGCAGCTACTTCGTGGAGTGGAACATCCAGATGGCCGGTGCGGTCATCGCCGCGCTGCCGACCGTGATCGTCTATCTGGCGCTCGGGCGGCTCTTCATGCGCGGGCTCCTCGCCGGTGCCGTCAAGGGCTGAACGACCACCGCCGACATGGTGATAAGGGCCGCACCCGAATGATGGGTGCGGCCCTTATCACCATTCGTCACGGAGCCACCGCACGGCAGGCAGTGCTTCTGAGTGCCAAAGATCGGCCTGAAGTTCCGAAAATGAGAATTCGGGGGATGCGAAGGTCTGCTGGACGCCCCTACGCCTATGGATACGACAGGCACGACCGGGAACGCCGGGGAGCGCCCCGCTGTACTGCAGACCAAGCTATTGCACCATACGACTCGTGCCATCACGGCACAGCATTTGCGCTCATCCACAGCGGGGCGCTCCACCGTTCGAGTACTTCACGCGCGATCGGCGCGTATCGAGTGATGGTTTGGCATACCCGCTCCCCATCGATAGGCCCTTCCGACTCGTGATTTGCATGGGCGCGCCGGCCTCCCCAGGTCGGCACGCCCACCGATCGTTAAGCACCCCAGCAGCACAACGAGGAGTGACGATGGCGCGCTATGGTGCGGAGACCAGCTTGCCCCCGCGTCGCGTGTTGCGCCTGGCGCGAGAATTCTTCGGGCCGGAAAGCGCCTGGGGCCTCGCCCTCAGCAGCGATACGTTGACGGCGATCGGCTTTCACGGTGCGGGCGGCACGGTCGAGGTCAGTGTCAGCCCGCGCGTCGGCAACGCCGCGCTCACCGACGTCACGATCCTCTCGCGCGAGTTCGACCCCGCCGTCGAGGAATTCCTGGGCGAACTGGCCGAGGCCGGACGTGGACCGGGTCTCATCGCGCGGACGTGGCGACGCCTCTTCCCTCGGGAACAGGGTCACTGAGGGATTACGTCTCGGTCGTGGGCGAAGTCTTGCCGGACGAGCAACGCCTCTTCCGTCGGGAGCAAGGCCGCTGAGGAATTTCCTCCACAAAAGTTGGTAGCAAAGGCCCGATAGGATCCTGTGGCGTGTCCGGGCCACGCGCAAATAGCCGATGCCCGATGCTCATAGCGATCCGCCTGACGTGGCGATTACCTGGAATACTGCGGCATCAGTGTATGGGCGTACCCTCGCTATGCAATCGAAGCGCCAGCCACTCCGCCGCCAACACGGTCCAGACATCGATGTGCGACAGGCCGATGTGCGTGGCGCGGCGCAGATAGATCAGCGTCTTGTCGGGGCCGGGCAGCGCGCGATGCAGGCGGCCCGCCTCGGTCGGTGGCAGGATCGTGTCCATCGCCGCGCCGATCACCAGGCTCGGGCAATGCACGTCCGCGACGAACGGCACGCACGACAACTCATCGGCGCGCGCCACGATCTCCGCCGCGTCGGTCGCACCGACGAGCGCCGCGATCTCCGCCATCACGAACTGGTGGACGCGATCGACGTATGGTGCCGGATCGTAGGGGGGTGTCACCGAGACGCACGCGGCGACGCGCGGGTTGCGCGCCGCGTGGTGGATCACTTGCGCCCCGCCGAAGCTGACCCCCAACAGCCCGATACGGTCGGCATCGAGCGTAGGCTGTGCGTCGGCCCAGGCGAGGATCGTCGCGGTGATGTCCTCCTGCCCTTTATCGGTCGCCATACGCCCGCGTAGCTCGCCGCAGCCCGGCCCATCGAACGCCAGAATCGCCATGCCGCGCGCCAGGAACGCTTCCCCCCAGAGGGCCATCTCCTCCTTGACGATCCCCGCACCATTGAAGAGGACGACGAGCGGTGTCGGCCCGGTCGCCCCCACGGGGCGGCGCAGCCAGGCGGGAAGGGGCGTCTCGCGCCAGGGGAGCGTGACCATCTCGGCGGGGGGATGCAAGCCGGGCGCGGCGCGGCGGAAGGCGGCGAGTCGCGCCCCTTCGAGCGCGTCGTCGGTCGTCGCCGCCACGCCGACCGCCGTCCCGGCGAAGCCGTAGGCCAGCGAGGCCGCGTGCCAGAAGCGGGCCGCGCGCGCGGTCGCCTCCGGGGTGCCGGGCAGCTCCGCCGCCAGGGCGCGGATCTCCAGGCGGCGGGCCTCGGCGGACCATGCGCCGGACCAATCGCCGAGCGAGCGGATCGCGCGCAGGGTACGCGCCAGTTCGTGCGCTTCGAGCCCGGCGAAGAGGAATCGTTTGCGCGCCTGTGGCGGGAGGATGCCCGCCGAGAAGAGGCGGAGGGTGGCATCGATCAGCGGTGGTTGGCCGAGGAGGACGGTGAGGCGGAACGAGAGTTCATCCATGCCCGTGCGCGCGCGCAACGGCGCGAGTCGTTCTTGTAGCTGTAGCATCCCGCTCCGATCCAGGCTCGCTCATGCGTCACGCCGATCAGTGTACGCCCGCGCCCACGCTCGCTTCAATGATGCGCGGCTGGTACCAAAGTCCGGTTTCGCCACCTTCCCCATGCCATTTGCCCGTCGCGCCCCCACCGAGTATCCTGCGCCGACGGTATGACGGACTGGCGCCAACTGAATTGCTATGGCCTAGCGCCCGCAGGGGCAGAGGATGGAGCCACAGATGGCGAACGCGCCGACTGTCCATTTCGATCGCTTCTATCAGTATGAGGAACTGACCGCGCTGCTCCGTGGTTACGCCGACGCCTTCCCGGCCCTCGCCGGGGTCGCGTCGATCGGGCAGAGCCACGAGGGGCGCGACATCTGGTGTCTGACGATCACGAACAGCGCGACCGGCGCGCCGGACACCAAGCCGGCGCAGTACATCGACGCGAACATGCACGCCGGGGAGGTCACCGGTTCTTCGGCGGCGCTCTACTCGATCAACGAGTTGCTGACGAAGTACGGGCAGGATGCGTTGATCACCGAACTGGTGGACACGCGCACCTTCTACGTCCTGCCGCGCGTCAACCCCGATGGCGCGGAGCGCTATCTCACCACCCCGTACACCATCCGCTCCAGCACCCGCTCCTACCCCCACGAGGAGGATCAGCCGGGGCTGCGCCAGGAGGATCTCGATGGCGACGGCATGATCCTGACGATGCGCGTCCCCGACCCGAAGGGGGAATGGAAGGTCTCGTCGCAGGACGACCGCCTGATGCTCAAGCGCGCGCCGGACGAGCGCGGCGGCACCTATTACCACGTCATCCCGGAGGGCGTGCTGCACGAGTATCATGGCGGGCCGCTGAAGGTCGCCCCGCCGAAGATGAGCCTCGACATCAACCGCAACTATCCGGGCAACTGGGTGACCTCGCAGGCGGGCGCGGGGCCGTATCCCCTCTCGGAGCCGGAGACGCGCGCCCTCGCCGCCTTCGTGATCGCGCACCCTAACATCGCGATGATCCAGAATTATCACACCACCGGCGGCGTCCTCTTCCGCATGCCGAGTTCGCGGCCCGACAGCGAGCTGCCCCAGCGCGATCTCACCCTCTACAAGCGGATCGGCGAGTTGGGCGAAGAGGTCGTGGGCTACCCTTGCCGCTCGGTCTACGAGACCTATCCGGCGATCGACGATCGCGGCACCCGCTCGGCGGCGGGCGGCTTCATCGAATGGACCTGGGACGGCCTCGGCCTCTTCGGCTTCGCGCCGGAACTCTGGGACATCGAGGGACGCGCGGGGATCGAGGGGCGCTGGGAGGGGCCGTGGCACACCAAGGACCAGACGGAGGAGGATGGCCTGAAGCTGCTCCGCTGGCTCGATGAGAACCTCGCCGGCGAGGGCTTCGAGCGCTGGCGAGCGTTCGATCACCCGCAGCTCGGCGCGACCGAGATCGGCGGCTGGCACGGCAAGAAGGTGCGCCAAAACGCGCCGCCCAAGTTTCTGCAAGAGGAGTGCGCCAAGAACCACGCCTTCGTCCTGCGTCAGGCGGCGATCACCCCGCGCGTACGGATCGCCAAGGCGGAGACGGAGAGCGTCGCACCCGGCTTGTACGTCATCCGCATCACGGTGGAGAACGAGGGTTTCCTGCCGACGAACATCAGCGACAAGGCGACCCGGCTCGGCGTGGCCCAGCCGGTCACGGCGGAGCTCACCGGGGCGGGCGCGGAGGTGCTGCTCGGCGAGGCCAAGCAGACCCTCGGCCACCTGGAAGGGCGCGCACAGGCGACCGGCTGGGCGTTCAGCTTTGGCACCACGATCCTCAATAACGAGGCGCGCGCCGAATGGCTCGTCCGCGCCGATGGCCCGCTGACGGTCACGGTGACGTCGCAGAAGGGCGGCACCGTGCGGCACGAGATCATGCCGGGGGGCGAGTAGGCGCAGTAGGACGAGTAGGCGCAGTAGTCAGTAGTCAGAAAGGGGCGACCCCGCCGTAGGAGCGAACTGCGGCGGGGCGCTCTCTTCCCATATCGACAGAAGCGTCCGGCGATAATCGCGTCTGCAGAACCGAGAGGTGCGCTGACCGCCCCGTACAGTTCGGCCCTGGGGGTTCCCATTGTTGAGCGAGATCGACGCCTTCACAGCACTTCTCGCGCGGCGCTACGGCGCGCAGGAGATTGCGTTGCGCCCGCTTGTGCAAGGCGACGGTAAGAGTCTTTATAAGGTTGAGCAGACCGATCGCCCTGCCTGGCTTTTGCGCGCAGCGCCACCGTTAGCAAGCGCCATCGCCTTTCGCCAAGATGCCCAGGTACTTGCGCTGCTGGAGCGTCATGCGTATCCCGCGCCCCGCGTCGTGCCAACGCTCGACGGCGCGACAGTCACGGAGTGCATGCAGCGTCCCATCATCGTTACCTCCTTCATCGAAGGGGAACCGACACACTACTCACCCCCAGATCTGTGCCAACTCGGCGAAGCCCTCGGGCGTCTTCATGCCTTGCCGTCGTCCGACCCGACGAATGAGGGCTCGGGCACGCCGACTGCAGTGCCACCCGCGCGCATGTTGCCACGGGCCGAGATCGCCGCCGCACAATCCTGGCTGGAGGAGGTGCGCGATTTGGTGCCGCGTACCTATCGGGCACGGCACGATCGGCTAACGGCGGCATGTCGCGACCTCGACTTATTGGAGGATCTGCCGACGGTCCTCATTCACAATGATTGCCATCCCGGCAATAGTCTTCGGACGCCAGATGGTCGAGTGCTCCTCATCGATTGGGAGGGCGCAGGACGCGGGGCGGCGGTCATCGATGTCGGGTTCTTGCTCGTATCATGCGAGATCACGGCCTTCAGACCGAACCGTCTCCCACTCGATCCCCGCCGTATGGCCGCGGTAGTCGACGGATATTGTCAGCATCACCGACTCACACCACGTGAACTGGACCGACTTCCAGGCGCCATTCGCTTCCGCTCCGTCGTCGCCTGCGCTGGCGGCTTGTGGCACATGATCCGCGAGGGGCACGCCAGCGATGGCGCAGACTGGGCGTGGGCACGCTATGCAGCGGCGGACGAGATCGCCGCCCGCGCCAGGGGGCACTTCGAGCGACACGTATAGCCGCCAGATCCGATCCCGATCTATGTCAGGCTGCGCTCCTGACGCGCCCCCCTACCAGCCAGAAGGAACCTGCTAGCTTCAACGTGTCGCCACCCCGCCTTTTGGTTGCAGCGGCGCACTCGAAGCGTCCCTCTTCCAGAACGCATCAGCACTCCTGGCTCTTTATGCTGGTCAGGCAGGGGTGGGGAGCGCAGCATCCTGCTCGATCTCGGCGGGGCGCACGGCGCGGCCTTCGCGACGGGAGCGTTCGGCGGCGAGGCCGAGGACGACCGGCAGGCGTCCATCCGTACCATTGACCGGGGTGGGCTGGTCGAGCCGGATCGCCTCGACGAAGGCGCTCAATTCGGCGCGGTAGCTGGCGAGGTAGCGCTCCATGAAGAAGTGGAGCGGCGGGTCGCGCCGCACGCCGCCCCGGTCGCTGATGATCGCGGTGTTGGCGTGGTTGTTGCCGATCGCGATCGCTCCCGCGCTCCCCAGGATCTCGACGCGCTGGTCGTAGCCATAGACCGCGCGGCGGCTGTTCTCGATCGTCCCGATCGCCCCATCGGCGAAGGTGAGGACGACCACGGCGGTGTCGACATCGCCCGCCGCGCTGACCGCCGGGTCGGTCAACGCGCTCGCCGTCGCGAAGACCGACGTCACCTCCCCACCGAGGAGGAAGCGGGCCATGTCGAAGTCGTGGATCATCATGTCCAGGAAGAGGCCACCGGACGTCGCCAGGTAGGCGGGTGGCGGCGGCGCGGGGTCGCGGCTGATGATGTGCAGGAGTTCCGGTCGACCGATCTCCCCCGCCACGATCGCCTCGCGCACGCGCCGGTAGTTGGCATCGAAGCGCCGATTGAAGCCGATTTGCAGCTTCACTCCGGCGCGCTCGACCGCCGCCAGCGCGCCATCGATCGCCGCCAGCGAGAGGGCGATCGGCTTCTCGCAGAAGATGTGCTTCCCCGCCGCCGCCGCCGCCGCGATGATCGTCGCGTGGGTGTCCGTCGCCGAGGCGATCAGCACCGCATCGATCGTCGGGTCGGCCAGGAGATCGGCATAGTCGGCGGTCGCGACCGGAGCGCCACACCTCGCCGCGACCTCCCGGGCGGCCGCGAGCTGCACATCGGCCACCGCGCCCAGGCGGGCACCGGGGATCTGCCCTGCTAGATGCCCGGCATGCAGCCGCCCGATCCGCCCGGCACCGATCAGGCCGATGGTCAAGGCTGGTGTAGACATGATCCCTCCGGTTGAGTCGTCGGTCGTCGGTCGTCGGTCGTCAGCAAGAAGTCCGTA
>JAABUM010004791.1_pt1 | contig 14894 bp, 22 predicted proteins | sample 5559161 | NCBI WGS metagenome assembly JAABUM01 (sample SAMN10711868, study PRJNA513369) | rock metagenome | isolation source: Antarctica rocks | place: Antarctica: Victoria Land, Siegfried Peak nord
TCCATGCGGCGTTGTGAGCGAATGCGGCGTCGTGTGGGCAATGAGCAATTCATGATTCTACTGTTGTGCGGTGGCAATCGATGCAAGATCAAGTTGTCATTTGGAGGGCGGGGAACACAGCGCACCCTCGAGGCACTCGACGTTGGTGAGGAACTCGATGACTGCACAGCCACCACGGCTCGTGTAAGGATGAACATGTTCATCACCAGGAGCACAACCGGCTGTGGGTATACAACGTTTACAGGAGAAGCGCGCGATGCACTGCAGCATACTGCGACAGTAAGCACACATGCATCAGATAGACCGTAACAGAGCGCACTGTCAGCGTCGGTGAAGTTGGCGCGTGCCACAATGGCGCCTGCAGAACAGCAAATAGACACGAGTGACCGATGTGCGTCAATGCCAAGGTGGGCAAAGCAGTCACGGAATGACCATGAAGGCGGATGCGTCTTGATCATCGACAGAGCAGGCGACATGGCGCATGCTGATCGGGCATGGCGGCGCAGCAGCTCGAGGCAGTCAGACCTCGGACTTCGGCGACCTGCGATCAGATCAAAGATGATGTCTTATGTTAAGATCAGACCTGCGCTATAGGGAAGAATTTCGCAAAAGCGATTCGAAACAGGAAGGCATCAGGACCTGCGTGGGGACGAGGCTGAGGTTGTAGGGGCCGCCGGCGTCGGTGCTGCGCAGGTTGCCCTGCAAACATGACCGGAGCTTCGGGTTCAAAGCAGGTTGCTGCATTTCAACTCGCATCGATACAGTACTGCGCTCTGGTTTTCAAGTTGCACCGTGAAGGTCGACCTCCAGAAAATGTGTGCCACCTCCAGCAACAGTCCACGACGATAATGTGCGATCACACGCACGTCCAAACGTCACGATGCAGGCAACATGCGTGTGTTCGCTGGAATCGAGGTAACACACCAGCGGTGCCAGGTTCTGGCCGGGCAGGAACGGCTGTGCTGTTGTCGAGCCGATGCAGGCCAACAGTGCGGCCAGCACGACGAGAGTGACGGCCTTGCCCATGCTGGCTTGCCTTTCTGTCCGACAGCACGCAGTCCTCAGAGGCATAAGTTACAATCCAATACATTGCTAATTGGGTGGCTGCATTGGACGTCTAACGTGTCCATAAGCACAAGCAACACGCTCCAGGCGGACTGAGCATCACGTGAAGGATGAAGCCCCGACGGCTGGCCGCCCAAAAAATGCCAGGCGGCCGAAGCCACGAAGCAGGCGGGCCGGGAACGCATTTATCTTCAATGTTTAGACCACACAATGGCTTCCGAGGCTTTGGTTCAACGAGGCAGACATCGGCCGATGAATGCCGCACGATTGTGATGATGACATGCATAGAGGTTTTCTCACCTGGTGCGATAGATAGCTGTAGGCTGCCGAGGGCCGGCGGGTGCAGCTGCAGTATGGCTCGAAAACTCGCATCGCTGAGGAGCATGTGCTCCTGCTGGTAAACCCTGATTTAGGATGAGGCATGTTGTGGTCATCGATGATCAATATAACTAAGTTCAAAAGTTATACATCAATCTCGACTAGTCATCGAGATTTTCTTCGTCGTTACTTCCTCATCCTCCTCCTCCTCGAATTCGGAGGCTCGAAGTCCAAGGCTTCACTACCGGCACACCTCAGATGCTGATCTCAGGTTTCTCCGTCGAGCTCACCAAACGTCGCTCCTCAGCAGACTGGGTCGCTGCCGAAGAGTGTCTTCTGTACAGCTCAAGCAAGTCACTTGCAACACAAAGGGCGCTACGATAGCGCCCTTTGTGTCTTGCCGGATATTGTATTCTCCATGCAGCACCAAAGCAGCACCCGGCTTTAAAGCCGGGTGCAGCAAATTTGCCATCTTTGCTGCAGCTATTCTATATCCCTTCAGCAGCTGACCTGCCAGTCCTAAACTCCTGATCAGGCATTCAATGCAAAGTTTGCACGAGAACAAGCCTGAGGATCAGCCTTCGAAGCTGATCATGGCACGCATGCACCGAAGCGAGACATTGCGGTTCAGCAATGATTTCGGCCATGCAAACAACCTCGACACAATCTCCCGCGAACCCAACCCTTCCTCAGGCTGCTGTGCCAGATCTCCTGGCGTGATCTGCAAGTCCTCTGAAGCCCATGCGTGTATGCACTCAGTGACGCACTCACCGACGCACCGCACACAATGTAATGATTGGCCCTGCTGCCGCCGCCGCCATCAGTCTGCCATCTGACTCGTAAGGTAAGCCTGCAGTATCATCTGCCATATTGCTTTTGCTGATCATTGTCCACCATGCACTGCGGCTCCATCTGCCGGCGCTGTGGCTTCATTTGAGCTTGCGGTGTGCTGGCGCAGGGAGGAGATGAGGCAGGAAGCTGCTTCAGGACATGTTGCTGTTGTCATACCACCATGCCCTCTTGACAGCGCTTGCAGCACTGCGTAGCGTACAAATTGCCTGACTATCCGCTTGACGTTCCCGCATGCAGCTGGACATTGTGGGGCTGACCACCTGGGCGGCCACATCCATACCTCCAGCAACATTAATATTTAAGCGCAGCTGCTGCAAGAACCGCCGCGCCCTCCCTGCTGCTGATAGCTTGCACTTTTTCAAAATATCATCCTGAAGCCGCCATGCTGTTGACAGGTGACCACAGGAGAGGAGGGTTTCTGGCCATCCTGCAGTCCGTGGTCGCCGTTCAATCTGCCCTTCAGCTGGTGAACATGCTGGTCAGCTTACCTGCTGAATTCATGTGTGCGTGGCAGCTATACACATCACTGATTTGCAATGCGTGTGCACACGTGCTGCTGCCTCTGTGATTGTCACGCAAGAAATCTTTCAATTCCTTGTATGCTGATGCGTGATGCCGTTCGGTTTACAGGCCGTATGGCACAGGGCAGGACTTCACGGTGCAGCACACCTGACGAACATCGATTACCTTTCTTTTCATCTATCGCCGGACGATTGGGATCTCATTTCAGGTGAGCAATAGATTGGCACTCGAGCTGCAAGTGGCCTGTGATGATCGATGGTGACTCTTTATGCCAGCGTCTATGCCACAGTAAGCGCGTACGCATTTCTGCACATAACTTTCACGCCAAACACTCGCACATTCTCCATCTATACACTGCAGATCCGACGTTCCCTTCGCGCTGGCTGGAGGGGCACGTGCTGGCGGCTGCGGCCATTGGCAAGCCCCTCATCCTGTCAGAGATTGGCACCATTGCCGGGCCAATCAACATCTTGACGGTCCGCAACCCGCTGTTCAGGTGCTGGTTGTTCTTGGGCGGCGCGCACCTTGACTGAACTCTGATCTATTTGCCATGATAAGGCGAGGCGCACATGCAGCCAGGGAAATGCAGCACATCAGAGGAGATGACCTTGCAGCACAGCTGCTTAGCCCAATCCGTCTGTATATATAGTCACGATGGTGCTCTGTTCAGGTGTCTGCCCAAGCTGCGATCGTGACGGCTCTGTCGTTCACTCAGCTTGCACACCAGATCAAAACTCACATGCTTCATTTCTCCCAATAGCAAAAAATGATGGTTGTGCTGCTCTGCCTCACCCAGACGAGCAGCTGATATGTCCCTCAACCTACTGCCGATGCAGCGACGTGTACGTCGCCATCAACAACAGCCTGACAGGCGACCAGCCGCTGCGTGGCTAAGCGTTCTGGGAGTGGCCTCTGCCGCGCGGCATTGGCGGCGCCACCAGCAGCGGCGGACGTTCCGTTACTATCAACGAAACCACCTGGCCGTGCGCTGCGTGCCTGACTTTGCACACTGTGTGACATATGTATTGATTCGGCTTGTTAGCCAGTTTACATATACTTGCATGGCAGCCTGTCTGTGTGTGCTCTTCTACCATCGTCAGAACGTCGAGAAGTTGTTGGAAGGCCTTGCTGATGGCGTCAGGGGGGAGAATTTGCAAGTCCCCTCCAGTTCATTCCAGTGCCGCAAGTTCCGCTGCATGTCAACGACTATGCCAACGAATGCAGGATCATAAGCCACCGTCCTCATAACGGATGTGCATGCGCAGGATCATCCGCATCAACGAAAAAACGAACAAAGCGCGCATTGGTACACCTGTGCCTGGCTGCGTTCCCAGCGCCTGCACCGGCGGCCCGGGACCGCAAACCTCTCAGCTCTGCTCTCGAGCCGAGTTGCCGCTGATGACTGCAAATCTGCACGAGGAACTTCATTGCATTGACAGACACACGCACCCTGCACCGTTTCAAACAGGTGCCAGTTGCGGCCGTCGGCACTATCCCGCCGCTCGTCACGTCTGCGGGTCCCAGCTCCGTGGAGGGCGAGCTGCAGCTGACGCAGGCCCAGGGCGGCGACCCGGAAACCGCTGGCGGTGCGTTTTTCATTTTGCTTCTTTGGGTCATCGCAAAGGGCTTGCGCTTTTCCAGCATTATACGCCCGCACCATCAGCTGTATTGCCTGTGGCATGCGGCACAATAATATTGATGTGTTGATTCGAAAGATACACAGTGATTATCGGAAGTGACAAGTATGCCGCCGAGAACCGTGGGCTGTCGCCGATTCCCCGCCAGCGGCCCCACCAATGCTAATGCCCCACCGGCTGCGGTGAGCCTCTCCTGGTCAGTTCAGTGGCAGCAACCAGCATCAGAGATGCTCAGTCACCATGCTCTCTTGTACGTCCTTCGTTGTTGATATCCATCCGATTTGATCTCGCATTTTGCAATCTGCAGGTCGGATTGCAGGTCGGATTGCAGGTCGGCACCCCCGGCAGAAACATCAGTCCTAATGCCCCGCCTGTTGCAGTGGGCCTCTTCGATTCTGACCGGCTCAGTGCCCACCAATATCATGCGCAGAGTACATGATGCTCGCTCTTGTCCTTTATTATATGATGATATCCATCCCCAGGCGTTATTTGCATTCTGCAGGTCGGCACCCCCAGCGGTACCACCTCTCCACCGTCGCCATCCGCCGCTGCCGCAGCTGCTGCCACGGCTGGCCGCAAGCTGCTCTCCTGAAACATGAGCTGGCCACGCAAGGAAAGTCGGAGATGGACTAAGGTTGCCGGAAGAGTCTGCTAGTAAAGTGCCGTGCGAATGTTGCTTTGGGCGATTTCGTAGCTTGCCGCCGCAGAGAACTTCATGCACATCACAATTTCGTCCTCAGATCCCGTTCATCAAGTTTTGCTGCACTCAGGCCTCACTTCGCACATGACACTTTGGCATACCCAGCTTGCACCTCCTAACTATCTGGCACTTGCAGAAACTGCAACACCTCACGCATCGGACTGCAACACATCGGGCACAAAACCAAAACCACTTGGTTGTCCCCTGCCCCTCACACTTCAGGTTGTCTCCATGTGTGTCACGGTGGTTGCTAGATCATCAACCGCCCCAGCCTCCGGGCTCCAGCCGGCACGCACGTCCGCCAAAGATTCTGCAGTCTGCCGGATTGTCGCTCCTACTTCCTTCTGCTGCAGCCTGCAAGGCAGACAAAAGCTATGTCGTTCGTCTTTCAACTGCTGTGGCGTGGGCCATCAGTGATTCCATCCAGCGACCTTCCCCCCTCCGCATTGAGCAGGTCTGCGCAACCAGCATCACAAATTAGGCAGGGGCGATATTCATGGGGCGGCAATATTCATGCAAGGACGGCCGAAGAACAATACAAAAATTCATCTGACAAACTCAAACAGCATTGTCAGGTCTTTGCAGCCTGCCTGCAGCCATGCAGGACCCTGTGAGAAAGCAAGCCTATAGCTCCTTACTTTCCCTATCTCTTTCAGGTCCTGGTCAGGATGTCGCCGCACCTGAGCTCCGCCACTGCTTCCTGCTGCTCCTCGAGCTCCCGCTGCAGGAGGTGCTCCAGGGTGGCTGCCGCCTGCATTGGGACGCCAGGCTTGGGGCTCATGGTGCTTTTCTTTTGGCGCAACAGGCGCAGCATGCGTGCCAGTGCGGCCTCGAACGTCCAATGGAACACAGGCTCCGGCTGAGCGGAGGCCAGCTCCCTCTGAGATCGAGAGCCACACCAGGCGTGAGATGTTGGCAGAGGTCTGACCCACCTAGTGTGGCCGCAGCAGGACGAGGAGGTGCAACATGTTTCGCGCAGACTCTCTGATGGTTCATCGCAGGTGCATTCCAGGAGCCTCCAAGACAACGTTTGACGACGCTCACCTGGTGCGGCCGCAGCAGATTTAGAAGGTGCTGCAGGTTGCGCGCGAGCACGCCCACGAGTTCCACGGAGCGGGCGCTCTGGCTGGGCCGGCCCGCGACCGCCGCCAGCATGTCAGTAAACGCAAACAGCAGCTCCCGGTTCAGCCGCCGCAGCTCGCCGCGGAAGTCTGCGCAGGCAACAGGGTTTACGCAATCGCGATGGCATGGGCGGCACGAAGACTCAGTGCTAGGATGCAACGGATGCACGGCAGACTAGCAGAGGCGCAGCCCACGAAGTCGAGCGTCGCTCTTTCCTGCCTGACCATGTCAGCGCACAGCGGGGCGCATGCAGTGGCAGCACCAGCGCACATGTTGTGGATCGAGGGAGCTTGTTCAGCAGGCCAGAGTGGGCTGAACGGTCTGTGCCAGCGCACCTATTGAGCCGTCAGGCTGCACCTTATACATCTGCCTCACCGCCAGCGGCGGGATGCCCGGCTGCGCCTGTATGGCATGACGACTTGCGTGAGTCAACAGCAGCCCAAACATCACTGCCCGCCCGCACATGATGGACATGCCATCTGTACTGATGACATGCATGAAGGTTGCGGTAAACATGCGTCACAGAGGTGGGCTCGCCGTCGCAACTCCTAACAACCTGCTGGGATCCTGTAGGAAACTTCACAGAATCGCCCACTCACCGTGTGCAGCTCGCCGAACATCTGGAAGGTGGCGTCGGGCGCCGGCAAGGGCGGCGGTGCGAGCGGCTGCGCCATATCACCGCTTGCATCGGCCGCGCCACGGAACTGGCGGAAGTAGGGTGGGGGCGGCGGGAAGGCCGCCTGCTGCCGCGCCTGCTGAGGATCCTCCTGCTGTTGTTGTTGGTCTGCCATATTGAGCGGCCAGAACGTCCGTCGACGCTGTGCGCGCCGTGGCTGGCGCGTTCTCTGCCACTGGCCGAGTGCTGCCAGAGGGGTGCCTAGAACTGGAAGCTTTTTGCAGCACTTGTCGCCGAAGTCTGAATTAGACGTGCAGGCAGTGTGATCAGATGTGTAAAGTCTCGGGGTGCAATTTAAAGATAGATGAATTGACGAGCCTCGCAGCATAAACCCTGTTCACTTCGACGGGTCAAATACTCTCTCGCAGGAGTAGCTGTTGCTGCTGCCCAAGAGCGCTATTGCTGTCTGTTCATCCACTGCACCTGACTGTTGATGTGAGTGCTAATCTCACACACAGCCAGTACTTTAGCAGGTGCGGGAAGTCTGACTGGACCATCCCCAGCTTCCGCAGCTTCCGCCGTACAGTCGTACAAGGATTGGCCCTGGGCCTGCCAGCCATCTGCTGCAGGCTTGCAGAGAAGGTTGGAAGCAGCGCATTGACTGTATATTGAACATCTCGTCGCTGACAACAAACTCCAGCCTTGTCAGAAGGGTTGCATTGTTTCAAAAATGCTGGCGGGCTGATTTTGCGATCGACGACACCTCAGGCAACAAGGCCATTCCAAATCTCGCATGCGGGCGCAAGCAGCGATCATCGGCATAATTTACAGACTATTACTTGTGACATCTTAGACAGGTGTCGCAGCTGTTTGTGATGTTGGTCAACCTCGTAACCTCATGTCGTACCTGGACCCCTTCCCCTGCGCGTGCAAGATGTCCACAGCCGAACCTCAGATGCACATGATCCTCAAATTTCGACAGTGGTCCTCGAAAACAACTTCGAGCTGTCTCGGCGGACGGCGACCGTGATCCCTACTGTTCCTGCGCAGTGTATTTGAAGTCAGCGTCGATGGCCCGCTGGTCGGCCCTACTGTGCCTCCTGGTCGTGCTAGTGTGTCAGCTGCAGCGCGCAGCGTCTCAGACCGCTGCCGCTCCACCTGCGACGATTCCTCAACTGCCGCCCTTGACGGTTTTGCCTCGAGACAGCGGATTTGTGGCTCATGAGCTGATCAGGTCCTGCGGGGCAACACCTGCCAGTCCATCTCGTGAGTCCCTGGCGGCAGATTGGCATTTCAAGCGCCGCGGCAAGTCACATCACATTTTTCTCTCATTTTCAGACCTACATGCCCTGGATTCTTGGCTGCGCCGCAGAGAGGGGCGCCAGCTGCGTTGTGGCTGCTGCCCTGCGTTCATGATCAGCATGCTGCACAGCACATATGGCGCCATGGCCATAGCTTTTCTTTTCCAATCCTCGTTCTGCCCCACACCTTTGCCTGCTGCTTCCTCCGCAGGGCACCATAGTGAACATCGATGGGCTTCACAACACCTCCTGCTCCGACTTGGCGGCGGCAGCCGGCGTGCCCGTCTGTGTAAACCCTGACATCTCAAAGGTGTGGCGGCGGCAGCGCCGCCATCAGGCGGTGTTATGCTGCATGCAGGCCACTCGCAAACCACACGGTTGTCAGCAGGACCGGTACCTCTACTGTTGTGCATGCCGGTCGGATGTCCGAAGCATGTAACACATGAGTGTGCATGCCGCAGTGCCAACGTGACACCATCTGCGATGTGGCCCTCAGTGCGGACATGCAGGCACCCCTTGCGTCCCAGCCCGACTTCTGTTCGATCCTGGCGGAATGCAAGGTGCGAAGCTGGTCAGCAGCGGAAATCTGCAGTACAGGGCACGATGCCGCCGGATCACTGACCACCCGCCTGCATTGGTCACCGGTGGCACTCGACCAGTTGGCCATATCTTGTGCTACAGTTGCGAGCGCATCACTGCAGGCCTCATCGGAGCTCACGGCCATGGAGGGCAAGCCCTCCCTCGCGCTCACCATCACCATCACCTCACAGACGTCCGAGGTCGAGCACGCGACCGCCCGCGGCGGCCACCCGCCCTGGATTTCCTCGCCGCCGCGTGGGCCGCCGGCCAGCCGGTCGGACTACGCGTCACACTCACGCCCGACTGGTTTGCAGACGGCGGCAACAGCGGCCAGACGCACTTCGAATTCATCGGCGAGAACAACCAGTCTCGTGTAGATACCCGCGTGCTGCTGCACTCGCCTGCAATGTCTGTTTCTGTCCCACATAACAGAGTATGTGCCCTTTGAAGATACAAGATGTCAGCGCAGGGGAGCATGTACACATGGCAAACGCGTCATCAGACACGAAGACAGACAAGCCTACTAGGATATGATGCCTGCCACATCACACAGCGTTTCAAACTTGCTGCAAATGCGTGCAGAGGTGATCAGCAGCGGCAACCGGAAGCTGAAAGCCAACGTCTACATTCCGAAGACCTACTACCCGACCGGCTTCATCCGCATTTCACACTACGGGTCCTACTGTGAGGAGGCCTTATGTGGATGCGGCGCAGCAGTGCGCAGCAGCACACTGTAGTTTTTGCGGCAACGGGCGATGCGGTACTGCCTGGTGAAGGCGCGGAGTGCAGAAGCCGAGATGACAATGGCGGATTTCTCAGGGATTTCGATAGGGTGTTCATCAAAGTGCAGCATTCGAAGAGATGCATCACGGCAGCTGATGCGGCAATGGCGCAAAAGTTGGCGGCACGTGTCGCCGCGGCTGGTCAAAGCATGTGATTTTGTATGAGGAACTTGCTTGACGACCATTGTGCAGGCTGATCTGGGCATTTGTATGCCCAGAAGATTAAAAATGTAGCTTTTTTGCTTTGGGGCTCCAGCTTTGCGATGCACGTGGCTAGCTGTGTGCCTCCTTGAACCGTTCGAAGAGGTCATCGTGAAGACAGAAGCTGTGATCTGTCGTGTGAATGAGATGTCGTGAATGGAATCAGCGATTGCACGTCTTGCCGTCCCCTCTTCTCCGTCTCCACAGCCACATGCCACTCAAAACCTCTTCCACATATATTGCAGCTCATGCGCAATGTGTAGCCGACAGCCAGAGCCTAGCAAATTGGCAGGACACATTTTTCAGCGCACAAGTCTGAACCCGCATGCTGCTATCAGCATTGCCCTGCACCTTGAATACTGACACTCTGGGTATGCGATGTCAACTTGACCTCAGCACTGCGGACGCTGCAGGCACAGTGTGCCCCGAACATCGTCTCCAGCGTACTCCTGCGCCGAGAGCCCCCCCAGCAAGTCCCCGTCTTCACTCGTCGTCAGAGGGCAGCCCTGCCACCTCCGCCAGCACCCGCTCATACGCATCCGCCATGCGCTGCGACGACACCAGATGCCGCGCTCAGCCATGGCTGATGATGTGCAAATGCGGATGCTGGGGCGGCAAAGCGCACAAGCTGCACAGTTGAGACAGCAGGAACGGGGCACAGGAAGGGCAACATTTCAACAATATGTTAGAGGCCCTTTCGGGGCGGAATAGGGGCTGCAGCAGGGTTTCACATGAAGAGCTTTGCCCACCTGCAGGGCCTGCCCCAGGGCCGACTTGGCTCCTGAAGCCTCATCGCTGCCTGTTGCGAGGCCGCCACCTGCCGCATCTTCTAATGGGGCGCCGTGCATGGGCGCCGCAGCAGCGCCCGCAGGCTCTGCTGCCGCCGCGGCCGCCTGGACCGCATCCTCCGCTGCCGCCAGGTCTGCAGGCTCCTCGCCGTCCATCTCGGCGCCGGCAAACAGATCCACGATCGAGCGGCGGCGGCGGCGGCCGCTGCTCCCACCGCCAGCTGTGCCGCCGCCGGCCGCGCTGCCGGAGCCTCCGCTGCGGCAGGCGTCGCCGCCGACGGTGCCGCCACCCTGCTCGGCGGCGGCGCTGCCATTGCTGCCGTTGCCGCTGCTGCGCGGCGGGCCAGGCGCCTCGCCGCCGGCCGCCGGCGCGTCCGCCGCTGCCGGCGGGGCCAGCTGCGGCGGCAGCCCGTAGGGCGCCAGCGCGGCGGCGCCGGCGTCGGCCAGCAGGCCCAGGCCGCGCGGCAGGCGGGTGCGCCACACCTCGCGCAGCCGTGTCAGGCCGCCCTCCCCATGGTACGACACCAGCGACCTGCCACAAGGACCGCGTGAATTTTAAAAACTTGAGGTTCGTGCTAAGCCGATGTGGATTGAGAAATGTGGGCATTGCAGATTCTGCTGCGGCGTGTTGCAATTACTGCGCCACTCTCCTCTGTCATTGCATCTGCTGGCATGACGACCATGTAGCGTGCAGCCATACGACCAAGCTGGCATGCTGTCCGCCTGACATGGGATAGACGAGCTGGCAGACGGGCCCGGCCACTGGTACAGTTCTCCGGGTCTTGTTGCGCAGGCTTTCTGATCCAGCGTGTCAAAATGCCAGACCAGTTGCAGAGTCCCACAAAAACCCACCGGGCCACCACGAAGCAGGCAGGCATCGCACGGGCGGCGGCGGCGCGCCGTTCGGCGGCGTCCGCCGCCAGCGCCGGCACGTGGAACGCCAGAAAGGCGCCAAAGTCCGCCAGGTCCGCCTCCAGCCACGCTGACACCTCGGCATCCAGGCTCGGCGGCGGCCCACCGGCCGCGACTGCGGCAGACTCAAGCCACGCAGCCACATCAGCATGCAGGCTTGGCGGCGGCCCGACGGCCGCGCCCGCGGCAGGCCGAGCGTCTGCGTCAGAGGGTGGAGGGCTGTCAAGACGCTGGCCGCCTGGCAGAGCGCTGGCCGCGCCCGCGCCCGGCTGCTGGCGCTGCGGCTCGGGCATGGGGGCGTCGCCGCCGGCTGCCTGCTGCTGGTGCGGCGGCTGCTGCAGCTTTGCATCCGCGGCATGCTGCTGCGATGTCGCGAGTAATCTGGCAGCATCGGGCCCACCTTCACCACTGATGCGGCTCAGCGGTGCTGCAGCCGCCGCGCCGCCCTCTGGGGCCGGCCCGCCGGCAGCCGCTGCGTCCAGCAGCGCACCGTCGTCCAGCTGCCAGGCGGCTTCTGGCCAGCCATCGCTGTCATCTGCAAACACGCCTTCTGCAGCGGCGAGCGCCGCTGTTGGCGCCGGCGCGGCTGCAGGGCCGCCGGCCCTGGAGTCAGATGCAGGTGGCGCTGCCGCCATCTCCAAGTACCCCTGGAGGTGGCCGCTGCCCACCGAGTGCTGCTGCAGCGGTGGGTGCTGTGCCTGCTTGTTGACGCGACCGGCGGGCTGCTGCGGCAGCGCTGCGGCATCGTCAGTCGCAGCGGCATGTGCTTGTTGCATGGCAGGCTGCTGCATGGCCAGCTGTGCCGCCTGCGCCGACACAGGCCGGCTGCATGCCGGCCGAGGCGCTGCCTGCTGTCCGGCAGCTGATGAGGGCTGCTGCGGCGCTACCGCCACATAGGACTCAAACTTGACGCTGCCGCGCTGCGAGCTGGCCTGCGGCGTGGCGGCTGGCGCGCTGTCCTGCGGCGGTGACGGGTCTGCCTGCGGCGTCGCGCATGTTGCCCCATGCCAGTCCGCCTGCTGCTGGTGCTGCGGCTGCTGCTGCTGCTGCTGCGGCGGCAGCGGCGGCATCGCAGCCTGGACAGTGGTAGGCGGCCGGATCGGCTGTGGTAAAGGCCTTTGCGGCGGCAGCTGCGGCTGTTGAGCGCAGGGCGGCCTGCCTCCGGGCGCAGCACCTCTGGCCTGCCGATGGCAAGTCGGTGCACCTCGTTATGCAGCTTCGTTGACGGCACAACGAGATGCAAGCTGAAACTCACATGCCGCATGGCGTCAAAGTGGACAACGCTGTTGCACGACAAGATACATTACTCTGCAGTACTATAGAGGAATGTGCGGCATCTGAAGAAAAGATTGACAAAGAAAACCCGACCTGTGCCTGAATGCCCAGGATGGCCGCAGCCGCCGGCAGCGGCGCCGCCGGCGGGTGGCCAGGCTGCTGCGCCGGCATGCCTGCCCCCTGCTGCAGCTGGCCCTGCCTGCGGGGGTTCGGGATGCGGTCCGCGAGCGGCGGCCGCCCCAGCTTGCGAGCTGCACCCTCCCTCAGGCCTGTCTTGGGCGTTGGCGCTGAGGCAGGGCTAGAGTAGCGCTCCATCTCGCTGTCCGATGAATCGGGCGCAAAGTACTGAAACTGCGTGGGCTGCGTGAGGAGCCGTGCCGGTGGCGCCAGCGTGGCTGCCGCGGCCAGCACAGCGTCATCTGCACCTGAGATCGCGGCGCTTGCGCCAGCGGCTGCAGCGTGCTCAGCAGCGGCGTGGGTTGAGGCTGCCGCCGGCCCTGCCGATGCGGCGCCAGCCCGGGCTGGTGGCGCGGCATCCTGCACACCTGCGCCAGGCGCCGCTGGTGGCTCGGCGGGCGACGGGGGCGTCGGCGGGGTGGGCTTGACGGCTGTGATCTCCGCGGCGGGTTTGGGGCAAGACATGAAAGGAAATATGACGCGCGGGAAGCCTGGCTGCTCGGCGCCGGGTCCAGTTGGCGCAGGCGCCCCGGCATGCGCAATGTGCGGCTGCTCATTCCCGATTGGCGGAGGCGGCTGCTGCTGCTGCCGGCACTGGGCAGGCAGCACGCCCATAAGCCCCTGACGCTGCCGCTGCGCCGGCAGCAGCCGCTGCTGTGGCGGCCGCCCCATGTTGCCGATCGGCTCAGTGCCCGCCAGGCCGCCCCTTCGCCACGCTGGCTGCCCGCCCACAGCTGAGGCCGGAGTGGCGCCAAAGCTGCCGATCTGTATCGGCTGATGCTGGCGCGGCAGCGTGCAGGACTGCGGCGGAAAGGGAGTGCTCTCGCTGGCGCTGCTGAGTGGCATGCCATAGCCAGGCTGAACAGGCTGCGGCACGGGCGTCACACTAGCGGAGCGGCATGCGTGCGGCGGCAGCGGCTTGAAGGGCACAACCGGGCCCGGAGTCTGGGCCGCCATCGCCGCCACAAGGCCGTGCGGCAGCTCCTCTGCTTGAGCCGGCACCCCAGCTGCGGCCGCTGCCGCGCCCTGTTGCGCCGGCTGCTTTGGGCGGTGGGCCGCCGGCGCTTGGTATGGCGCCTGCCGCTGCGCAAGCGGCTGCAGCACGGCGGTCATGTCCAGCGGGAGCGCCGCCAGCAGCTCGTCGTCGGAGTCGAGGGCAGCTAGGACGCCTTCGTTGCCGCCGGCCCCTGCACACGTCTGCTGCTGCTGCTGCTGCTGCTGCTGCTGCTGCTGCTGCTGCTGCTGCTGCTGCTGCTGCTGCTGCTCCGCGCCACCCAATTGCTGCCCGGCAGCAGCCGCGACCTGCTGCACCGGCGCCGGAGCTGGTGCACCCATGGGCTGCGGCGGGCTGGGCCCGCTAAAGGGCGGCAGCGCCGCGGCGTCTGCTGCCAGCGCCATAAGCTGCTCCTCGTCGGGGCTGTCGAGCAGCAGCCCCCGGTGCATCGATGTCTGCTGCGCCACTGGCTGCTGCACCGCTGGCTGCTGCGCTGCTGGCGCCGCCGGCAGGCCAGCTGGCTGCTGCTGCTGCTGCGGCTGCGGATGCTGCTGCCTGCCAGCCATGCCACGGGCAGTCGCGAGCCCCCGCAAATCGCCGTCCGAGAACAACGCCGCCGCTTTCAGCGCTGTCAGCGGCAGCAGCCCGTCAGGTCCGCCGACCCCGTCGCCACTGCCGCCGCTGCCGCCCGGCGGCGACAGCCGCTGGCGCTGCGCAGCGCCGCGCGGCTGCAGCCACTCGGGCTGCGTCCACGACTCCAGCGCCCGGTGCGCCAGCTCCGGGTCTTCCTCCTCGGCGTCGGCCGCTGCGCCTGCAGTGTGAAAAAGAAGACGAGGTCATGGGACGCACAGGTCATGGACGCAGCCACAGCGACGCTTCCAACGAACGTGCTCGGCTGTGATGCTAGTACAGTGTAATGGTCGGCATCCACCAGGCGGTGTGTAACGTCAAACGAGTGAAGCCGGTCCGATTGCAAACCTGCCTGTCATGTGTCAGGTGCATAAGACCTGAAATTAGTCCGACAGCTCATCCTCACCGCCGATGGGGCGGGAT
>JAABUM010004792.1_pt1 | contig 14892 bp, 16 predicted proteins | sample 5559161 | NCBI WGS metagenome assembly JAABUM01 (sample SAMN10711868, study PRJNA513369) | rock metagenome | isolation source: Antarctica rocks | place: Antarctica: Victoria Land, Siegfried Peak nord
ACAGCCACACGGCATGGCCGATGATCGCCGGTGGGAAACGGTGCCGCTTGTAGCTCGGCGCGGAAGCGTGTTCTCTCATACGCCAAGTATTGCATAGTGGGTCGCTCTCGTTACCTTGACAGTACCCACGCCAGGGATGCAAGGCGCTCAGGCGGCTATGCTGAGCGGATCGCCGTCTGCGGATCGCTGGCATTCCTGCCAAGCGCGCCAGATGACGCGGACAAGATGCCGTTTGAGCGCGCGGATCGCCTCCCGTCGGGTCTTCCCCTCGCTGATCCGGCGGGCGAGGTACGCCTGTGCCAGCGGCGACGCGCGAGTCTGCGTCAGCGCGACCCGGTAGAGGATCGCATTGAGGCGGCGGTTGCCGCCCCGGTTGAGACGGTGGCGCACCCGCTCCCCGAGGACGCCTCCAAGGGCGCGACGCCGGCATAGGCGGCGAGTTGTGCATCGGTGGCGAAGCGGCGGCCCGGTCCCAGGATCCCGGCGAGCGCCGCCGCCGTGAGCAGCTCAATGCCGCAGATCCCGGCGAGAGGGGCGGAACGGGGGGCGGCGAGGGCGCGGAGCTGGCTCGCGAGGTCCCGGGCCTGCTCGAGCGCGAGGCGCAGGCGCTGCGCCAGTCGCCGCACGGTGGCCGTGCGGTGCTGCTGGAGCGGGTGGGGATCGGCGGTCGTGTAGGTTTCCAGCGCGCGGCCACCCGCCTTGCTGCGCAACCGGGGCAGCCGCGCGACGGAGCCGGAATCGAGCAGGAGCAGGAGCTGATGCGCCTGATTCCGCAGGCGCGTCGCCTCGGCGATCGCCGCCTCGCACTCGGTGACCAGCAGATCGAGGACCACTGTCTCGTCGTCGGCCGCCACGACCGGCAAGGTGATCGCCTCGCGCCAGACCAGCAGCGCCACCGCGCGCGTCGAGGCGATCGTTCTTGTCGGTGCGGCGTGCCCGCCTCCGCCCCTCCGCCGTCCGGCGCGGGTTGACCTCATAGACGGTACCCCCGGCGGCGACCAGCTGCTGGGCCAGGCCGCGGCCGTAGTTCCACGCCCCTTCAATACCCCAACGGACCTCGCCATCCAGTGCCGCCGCCCACACCGCTATCTGCCGCCAGCCCTCGACGCTGTTCGCGCCACGCCACCGGGATACCTCGTGGCCCGCCGCGTCCACCGCCACCGCCATAGGGATGCGCTTGTGCGCATCAACACCGATCGTCAGCATCGCCCCCTCAGTATCCCTCCGTATGGTAAGCATCCCCAAGGTGGACAGGACTCTCTCGGGCCGCCAAGGCGAGGACGGGCTTCTATCAGGTCACACCCTGGGGTAGCTAACGCGGGGGCGACAAGTCAGTGCAAAGGCATGATGCCACTCAAGTTAAGGGTCAGCCCCCGCGCGAGCCAACTTTATACTGACAGAGAGTCAAGTTAAGCCTTTTGGTCGGCGATGACGATCCGAAAGTGGGGAACGATCGACGCATACACGACCGGATCCGGCCTGTACGCGCCCTGGCGACGGCCAGAATTGGTCCGGCGTGGGGAGGTTTCGTTCAGTCAAAACTTAACGTGACAGTACCGTCGCGAGCATGAGCGCCACCCCGACCACGGCCAGGGTGTACTTGTAGCGCCGCAACAGGTGCAGGTGCCGGAAGCGCACCGCCGTGTACCAGAGCACCACCAGCCCGACGGCGAGGTAGGCCACCTGCCGCGCGGCCAGGAGCCCGAGGCCGGCCAGCGCCGCGACCAGGGGCAGCAGCAGCTGGTCGCCCCGGAAGTCGGCGACGCTGAACCCCAGGCTGATGGTGCCGAGGAGCGCGCCGAAGGCGAGGGCGAGCCAGAGGTCGCGCCAGGTGAAGTCCGCGTCGCCGCGCGGCACGAGCACCACCGTCAGCAGCCCGACCGCGAGGAGCAGGACGGGGATGATCAGCAATTGGGACTCGGTCCACCGGAACCGGGGGCGCCCGCGGCGGCGGGCAGCGTCGGGATCGGGACTGCGTCGGGCCATCACACCGCCACCTCCGCCAATATGGGGACGCGAGAACTCCGCCGCTCCCCGCGCTGGCCCGACGTGCTCGGAATCCCTCCGGGGTTCCGTACGCCGGGAAATATCGCCGATGTAGTCCAAGCGTCCCGCATCAGCGGTCGTCGGCGAGGAGGCGGTAGCCGACGCCCGGCACGGTCGCCAGGTAGCGGGGCTCGCGGGGGTCGGCCCCGAGCTTCTTGCGCAGCCGGGCGATGTAGACGTGCAGATAGTGGCCCTCGTCCCCGTACTCCGGCCCCCAGACCCGCTGGAGCAGCACGCGGTCGGTGAGCACCTTGTTGGGGGCGGCCACGAAGGTGGCGAGCAGGGTGTACTCGAGCGGCGTCAGGTGCACCTCCGCGCCGCCGACCAGGACCCGCCGGTGCGCGAGATCGACCGTCAGGTCGCCGGTGCGGAACACCGTCGGGGCCTCGCGCCCCGCCCGCCCGACGTGGCGCAGGGCCACCCGCACCCGCGCGAGCAGCTCGCCCGCCCCGAAGGGCTTGGTCAGATAGTCGTCGGCCCCGAGATCGAGGGCGGCCACCTTGGCGGCCTCGGTGTCGCGCGCCGACAGGACGATGATCGGCGGCCGCTCGCCGTCGCGCCGGACGCGGCGGATGATCTCCAGCCCGTCGAGGTCCGGCAGCCCGAGGTCGAGGAGGAGGAGGTCGACGCGCCGCTCGCGGAGGCGGTCCAGCGCCTCGCGGCCGGTGGCCGCCGTCACGACCTGCAGGCCGTGGCGCGCGAGGCCCAGCCCGACCGCGCGCAGGAGCGCCGGCTCGTCGTCGACCACCAGGACGCGCGTCTCCGTCTCGGCGCTCATCGCTCCCCCTCGTGCGGCGTAGACGGCGCTACCGGCGGCGCGAGGGGGAGGGCGAACGCGAAACACGCCCCGCCCCCCGGGCGGTTCTCCGCCCAGATCCGCCCGCCGTGCGCGGCCACGAAGCCGTGCGCCACCGCGAGCCCCAGCCCCGTCCCGTGCGGGCCACGCCCCGGCTCGCCCGCCCGGTAGAACGGGGCGAAGAGGCGGTCGCCCGCCCCGGCGGGGACGCCCGGCCCCTCGTCCATGACCGTGACCACCACCTCGTCCGCCACCCGGCGGGTGCCGAGGCAGACCGTCGTCCCGGCGGGCGCGTACTTGGTGGCGTTCTCGAGGAGGTTGACCAGCACCTGCGCGACCTGCACGTAATCGAGCGCGAGCGGGGGCAGGTCGTCCGCCGCGGCGACGACGACGCGGTGGCGGGCCAGGAGGTGCCGACTGTGGCCGAGCACCTCGTCCAGCAGCGCCCCGAGGTCGTACCAGCCGAGGCGCGGCCGCAGGCCGCCCGCCTCGATGCGCGACACGTCGAGCAGGTTGGTGACGAGGCGGTCGAGGCGCCGCGCCTCCCCCTCGATCGCCGCCGCGAAATCGTGCCGCTCGCGCGCGGTCCAGGCCACATCCTCCGCCAGGAGGTTCCCCGCGGTGGCGACGATCGCGGCGAGCGGGGTGCGCAGGTCGTGCGACACCGCGGCGAGGAGGGCGCTCTTCAGCGCGTCGGCGCGCCGCAGCGCCGCGGCCTCGGCGGCCAGGCCCCGGAGGCGCTCGCGCTCGACCGTCAGCCCGAGCTGCGCCGCGAGGGTCGCGAGGAGGCGCCGATCCGCGCCGGTCGGGGGGGCGGCACCTGGTGCGGGGCACAGTTCCAGGGTGCCGAGCGGTCGTCCCCCAGCCCGCAGCGGGAGGACCAGCGTCGGCCCCCCCGCGGTCGCCCCGCCCGCTGCGGCCCGGTCGGGGGCGACGCGGGGCGCGTCACCCGCGGGGCCATCGAGACGCGCGGCGGTCCACCGCACCCAGTCGAGGGCGGCGGTGATGCGCGCGGCCGCGACGGCGAGCGCGCCGTCGAGGTCGCCCTCCGCCCCGCCCATCGCGTCGCTCACCGCGTGGAGGAGGGCGATCTCGCGCGCCCGGCGCGCCGCCTCCTCGGCGCGTCGGCGCGCGCGCGCCGCCACCTGGCCCGTGACGAGCGCCGCGACGAGGAGGACGATCAGCGTCAACCAGTCCGCCAGGGCGGCCCCGGGGTCGGCGATCGTGAACGCGTCGGGCGGCCCGACGAAGAAGAAGTCGTCGGCGAGGAACGCGGCGAGCGCGGCCGCGACGGCCGGGCCGCGCCCGTAGACGCTCGCGACGCCGAGGACGACCAGGAGGTAGAGCGCGGACCCGGTCGGGAGGGCGACGCGCGCCGACACGACGCCGAGCGCCGCGGTCGCCGCAGCGACTGCGGTTAGCGCCGCCACATACCCGCCCGAGCGGCGCGCGCAACGCCGCATCCCGCCCCGCATCCGTCCCCCCCGGCGCCGCTCGGCCCGCCCGCCTGCTGCGGTATTCCCCAGCATACACCCGCTACCGACCATCATGCCCCCCGTGCGCTCGCGGCTCAGCCCACGAAGTACCAGCCCACATACAGCGCGGCGAAGCCCGTGAAGCCGACGAGCGAGACGGCCAGGATCGCGCGGTGCGTCACCGGGCGAGCGCCCCAGCGCGCGAGCGCCCCGTAGAGCGGGAAGAAGATCACCAGATAGCGCGCCACGCCGAACATCGCGCGCGTCCCGGGCAGCGGCGTGGCGAGCAAGAGGGCGAAGAGCAACGCCCCGTACAGGCCGTAGGAGGGCGGCCAGCGGCGCCACGCGGCCACGAGGATGAGCAGCGCGCCGCACACGAGCGCGGTCGAGGCCAGGCTCACCGCGTACTCGACGGGGCTGGCGCTCCTGGCGGGCTGGAGCGCCAGCGCGAGCCCCCGCCACACGGTCACGGCGGGGAAGACCAGGTCGCGGTGCCAGAAGCGCTGCGAGGCGTGCAGCCAGGCGAGGGGGTCGCCCACCGTCCGGTACAGGTGCAGCATGAAGGCAAGCAGCCCCGTCGGCGCCAGCAGCAGCCCGCCCGCCGCGCGCCAGCGCGCCGCGCCATGCAGCGCGCCGCGCCGCCAGGCCAGGGCGAGCTCCAGGGCCAGCACGGGGACGAGCAGGATGCCGACCGAGCGTGTCGCCGCCGCCGCCCCGGCCCAGAGCCCCGCGCGGAGCCACTGCCCGCGCCGCGCCGCCAGGAACGCCGCCGTGCTCGTCGCCAGGAAGAGGCCCTCGGTGTAGGGGATCGCGTAGCAGAAGGCAAACGGCGCGAGCGCGGCGTAGAGGACCGCCCGCCCCGCCCAAGCCGCGTCGCCGGTCTCGCGGGCGACCAGCGCGTACAGGTTCCGGAACGCGACGAGCGCCACGAGATTGGTCAGGAGCACCCCCACCGCGAGGATGGGGGCCGGGGCCGCGCCGAACGGCACCGCGGCCGGCGCCAATGGCCAGGTGGCGAGCCACGCCGCGGCGCGCAGCAGCAGCGGCCACAGGGGGAAGAACGCGGGGAGGTGCTCGGCGGCGCTGACCTTCGGCGCCGCGACCGGGCTGGCCCCGTAGCCGCCCAGCGCGATGGTGTAGTAATAGACCGCATCCCAGCGCCAGTGGAGGGCCAGCCAGGCGGGGACGGGGGGCTCGATCGAGCCCGACCAGCGCGGCGCGCGCGGCACGAGCCACCAGTCGACGGCCGCCGCGAGGGCGAACGCCAGGCGGCTCAGCGCGAAGGCGGCGAGCACGGGCGCGGGCAGCATCTCCCGCGCCCACCCCGCCACCGCGGTGTGCGCGTGGCGCCACGAGGTCCGGCCGGTGCGCGACGCCGCAGCGAGCGGTGCCGATCGTCCCCGGGCGTCAGGGCTCCTGGTGCGCACGGGCGCTCCTCCGCGGTCGGTGCGGGGGGCGGACCGCCCCCGGGCGCTTGGTTTGCCCGTCAGCAGGCACTGGCGTCGCGATTGTATTCGTCGTGCCCCCTTGCCGGATGGTACGCAACGCGGCGGCTGCACCATGGTCGCGCGGTCGGGTCCGCTCTGGGCACCGAAACCCCATGGCTCGCGGTCGTCCCGACGACCCTGCGCTCGCAGTGTAGGGTACCCGCGCTCAACGAGGTGTCAACGCGGGCCGCGCGATACAGACCAGGGCGGAGTGCCACGACCGTCCGTGCGGGGGGCGCCGGGGAGCTACTCCCGCCGCCGCAGGGCCCGCGGTACGCCGACCCGCCCGGGCCTGGTGCGCCACGGCCGCCATACGAACCGCGGTGCGGAGCGATCCCGATGGTACGAAAGGCCATGTCCGGCCATTGCCCTTTCATCCGATGTATGTTGTGGTGCAGTGACAGTATAACGGTAGAGGCGAGATTGGTAGATAGGATCGCGCGGCACCGCGGCCGACCATCGGTGCCCCAATCTGCCGGAAGCAGCGGGCGACCGGTTACCGGCCGCCACGCGGGTCGCGCGACGGATGGCGGGAGGGACATGGTGCGCGGAGATTCGCAGGGGGCGCGGACGGCGGACACCGGCGGGGTACCGCGCTGGCCGGGGGTGGTCGCGGCGCTCGTGGTCGGCGCCCTCTACCTCCTCATCTCGGACCGCTACGCGATCGGCCCGCCCTGGCTCGTCCTCGTCGTCGCCGCGGCCCTGCTCGCCCCGCTCGTGCTGGCGCGCCTGCGCGGTGCCCACGACCTGGCGCACGTCCTCGCCCGTGCCCTGAACGGCGTGCTGACCCTCGCCGTCGCGGGGAGCGCGGCCTTGCTCCTCGTACGTCTCGCGCAGGGGCAGACGCAGGCGCTGGCGCTCCTGCGCGACGCCGCGCTGATCTGGGGCGCCAACATCCTGACCTTCGCGCTCTGGTACTGGAGCCTCGACGGGGGCGGCCCGGCCCGTCGCCACCCCGGGCGCCACGCCAGCACCGACTTCGCCTTCCCGCAGCAGCAGCAGGCCGATGACGGGGCGGTCGAGGGCTGGCCCCCCGGCTTCCTCGACTACCTGTTCGTCGCCTTCAACACCGCCACCGCCTTCAGCCCCACCGACACCCTCGTGCTCTCGCGCCGCATGAAAGTGCTGCTGATGGCCCAATCGCTGATCTCGCTCGTGGTCGTCGCGGTGCTCGCGGCGCGCGCGATCAACACCATCGGGTCATGACGTGCTCCCGCGCGAGGTGGCGGCGGGGCCTGCGCCCAACACGGACACGGGTAGGGCGGGTGCCCTCGGGGTCGGCGCGGGTCCGCGCCGACCCCGAGGGTTGGTGCCGCCGTCCACGAAGCCGACTGGTCGCGCCGCCCGCGGCGGCACCCGAGGATACGCCCGCCGGTAGCAGGGGCGGCGGCGATGGCCGGACGCGGTGCCGACGGAGGGGCACATGAGGATGCGACGAGCGACAACCTTCCGGCGCATCGCGGCCTTCGGTGCGGGCATGCTCCTCCTGGGGCTGCTGGTCGGCGGCGTCGCGGGGGTGCGGGCGCGCCAATTCGCCGTCGCCACTTTCCGCCCGGATGATCGTCCTGCCACAGTGGCGTTCCCCGACGATGCGCCGTCGGCGGCCCCGGCCCCGCCGACGGCACCCCCGGCGGCGGCCGACACCCCGACGCCGTCGCCACGAGCGGCAGCGCGCGATCAGGCTGCCCCTGTGGCGACGGCGACCCGCGCCCCGGCACTCGTTGGTACGCCGACCGCGGCCGTGCCCCCGCTCGGGTACGCGGGCACGCCCCTCGTCGCGCGGTTGCGCGCGGGGCAGCCCCTCGCGCTCCTCCTCCTCGGCTACGGCGGCCCGGGCCACGACGGGGCCTTCCTGACCGACTCGCTGGAGGTGGCGCGGCTCGACCCGGCCAGCGGTGCGATCACCCTCATCGGCATCCCGCGCGACCTGTGGGTGCAGATCCCGGCCACCGGGGATGGCCGGGGCGGCTACTGGGGCAAGATCAACGAGGCCTTCGCGGTCGGGGTCGGCGCCCGCGGGGACTACGCGACGGGCGGGGCGCTGGCGAGCAAGGCGGTCGCGCAGGTGCTCGGCATCCCGATCGACGCCTGGGTGGCGCTCGACTTCGACGGCTTCCGCCGGGCGGTCGACGCGCTGGGCGGGGTCGACGTGGAGGTCGCGCAGGCCTTCACCGACGACCACTACCCCAACAACGACGACGCCGACATCGACCCGAGCTACAAGACGATCCATTTCGACGCGGGCGTCCAACACCTGGACGGCGAGACCGCGCTCGAATTCGCCCGCTCGCGCTACGCGCCCGAGGACGGCAGCGACTTCGGCCGGGCGCGGCGTCAGCAGCTCCTCATCGCCGCCGCGGCGCGGCAGCTCGCGACGCCGGCCGGGGTGGCGCGGGCCTTCGGCGTGCTCGGCGCGCTGGAGGGGCACCTGCACACGGGGCTCTCGGCGGGGGAGGCCCGCGACCTCGCCGGGTGGGCGCAAGAGCGCGCGGCCGCCGGGGTGCGCCCGCGCTTCGGCAGCGCGGCGCTGGACACGTCCGCGCTCCTGGTCGCGGCCACGTCGGATAACGGGCAATACCTCCTCCTGCCGGCCGCGGGTCGGGGCGACTACGGCGCGATCCGCGCCTACGTCCAGCGACAGCTCGCCCTCGCCACGGCGATGCCCTGAGCGCCCACCATCACCTGGCAGCGTCGGCTGTCCCGGCGAGAATTTCGTCCCTCTGGTGCGCGATGTGCCCGCCGCAGACCGCCATAAACCCGCACGCGGGTAGGGCCAACCGTCCGGCGCGCACCGAGCGCGACCAGCTCCGGCGAGACCATCATCGCCGGGTCTCACCGAAGCATGGCGGGGGCGACGACACAAGACGCAGCGACTCCGGGCCAGCGGCGCGTGCATGGCCCACACCGGCGCATCGCGCATATACTACAGGTGGACCGGCCCGCGCTTCCCGGCGTGCCCACCCCGGTGGCTATCCGGATGCGATGCGGATGAAGCCGGGCCTCACGGTGAACGCCGCCGCTGCCACGGGCTAGGGATCGTCACAGGGGTGCGGCGACCCGCCGAGCACCGGTGCCATTGCCCGGCGGGTCGACCCGCCGCTCGGCTCCTCGTCATACTCCTCGCAGGGAGGCGGGTTGTGCACGGTGTATCTGGGGGAAGGCCGCGCGGCGTCGGGCGGCGCACCGGTGTTGCGGTCTGGCTCGCGTCCCTCGTCCTGACGCTCGCGACGGCCTGTGGGGGAGGCGCCACACCCGCCGCGCCGCGCCAACTCCCGGCCACCCCGGCGACACGTCCCTTGCCGGACACCGCCACGGCGCCCCTGGACGCGACGACGTGCCCGCCCGCTTACCCGCTCAAGGGCTACCGCAACAAACGCGGCGTGCCGCTGTATCGGACGCCGCGGACATACGACTACGCGAAGGTGACGCCGGAGGCCTGCTTCGCGACGGAACTGGAGTGAACCCCTGTTACCAGACCAGGGGGCAAGTCAACCTTTCCGGATAATCGCGTACGTTTCCTCGAACTCGGCCGGTGGCTGATAGCCGAGGCTCGAGTGCAGCCGCTTGGTGTTGTACACGTCATCGATGAATTGCGCCAGATTGGCTTGCGCCTCCGCGAAGGTCTGGTAATCCTTCAGGTACACCTCCTCCCGCTTCAAGGTTTTGAAGAAGCTCTCCGCCTTGGCATTCTCGTACGGATTGCCGACCCCGGCCATGCTGATCCGCGCGCCCGTCTCGGCCAGGCGCGCCACATAGTCGGCGCTGGCATACTGCACCCCCTGATCGGAATGGTGGATGAAGCCCGGCGCGGGCCGACGGGTGGCGAGCGCCTGGTCGAGCGCGGCCAGCGTGAGGCGCGTGTCGATGTGCCGCGCCAGGTGCCACCCGACGCAGCGCCGCGAGTGGGCGTCGAGCAGGCACGCCAGGTACACGAAGGTGGTCGGGAGGCGGATATACGTGATGTCCGCGACCCAGGCCTGGTCGAGCCGGTCGACCGCGAGCGCTCGCAGCAGATTGGGATAGGGGCGGCAGCCGTGGCGCGAGTCGGTGGTCGCCACGAAGCGCCGTTTGAGCTGGCACAGCAGGGATTCCCGGCGCATCACCCGCAGTATCCGCTTATGGTTGACATCCCAGCCGTCGCGCTGGAGGGCCTTGGTGACGCGGCGATAGCCGTACCCCGGGAACGCGAGGACCACGCGCTCGATGGCGTCGCGCAGGCGCGTCGCCCCCTCGCGGGCCGCCGTATCCTCGCGCCGGTGGCGATAGTACCACGCCCGGTTGATGCCGAAGAGCGCGCAAAGCCGCCGGAGCGAGACCTCGGGGTGGGCGGCGTGGGCGGCAATGATCATCGCGTGTCGCTCCGCGACGCCGCGCCCTGTAGTGCCTTTTTTAAGATCTGGTTCTCCAGCGCCAGCTGGCCGCAGAAACGCTCCAGTTCGACCACCCGCTGCTCGAGGCCTGCGGGCTCGGCCCCTTCGCGGGGCGTGAAGGCCGCCTCGCCGCGCGCGTCGTACTCCTTCCGCCAGCGCAGCAGCACGCTCTCGTCCAGGTGGTGCTCCCGACAGATCTGGGCCGGGCGTTGCTCCCCATTGGCAACCTGGCGCACGATCGCCAACTTGAACTCGCGGCTGTGGGTTCGTCCAGGCATCGATCCCCTCCTCTCCAAACGGTCAGTCTACCGCCCCAGGAGAAGTTGGCTTGCCTGATGGTCTGGTGATTGGGGTTCACTCCAGAACCGGCAGCCCGCGCAGCCGGCTACCGCCGCGCCGCGGGCCCGTGAGCCGACGGACGATAGCGCTCGTCATCCCCGTGGCGGGAGGCGAGACGCAAGCGCCGACCGCTCGTCGGGAGCGCGACAGCGAGGCAGCCGACGAAGACGACCGTGCCACCCTGCGGGCAGCGGTTGCGGCGAACGCTCGTACGTCGGCAGCCTCTGGCCCCCACCGGATGCCGGTGTGCAGGCTGGCGGCGACGTCGCAGCGTCGGGTGCGGGCAGCAGCGGGCGCGGGGCCACATTGCGGGACGGCCCCTCGCGCAGCCCCGACGAGCCGGCAGCACACCAGGGTGCTGCAGCGCCCCGCGATCACCGGCCCATGCTCGTGGGTCTTGGAGCAGCGGCTGGCCGCGAGGGCGGCGAGGGCAGTGGGGTCGTTATTCGGACGCCCCCGCGAGCAGCCCCGGCCCGAGGGCCCGCAGCACCGCCAGGGGGCGCCGGCGGACCAGTTCGGCGATCGGGGGGCGAGGAACCGCGCTCGCGTCGTCGGGTGCCGCCGGTGCCCCCGCGGCGGGGCGCCGGTCGCCCCCGGACGCAAGAGCGCGGCCACGCGACAGGTTGTCCGCTCCATATCCACGGTGCCACGGACGCCAGCCACGCCGTGCTTGCGTGGCGCGCGGTGGTGCCGACCGGCACCGCGTGCGGCGGGAGGACACGCGGCCGACTCCCGCCGCCGTCGTCGCTGCTATACTCCGTCGCGGCAGATGCGCGGTCGGCACCCGCGGCGTATGCGGCGGGCCACGACGCCCAGAGGGAGCACGACGCGATGTTCGGTATCGGGGCCCAGGAGCTCGTCGTCATCGCGGTGATCGCGCTGATCGTCTTCGGGCCGGAGCGCCTCCCCGAAATGGCCGCACGGCTGGCGAAGGCGCTCCGCGACGTCCGCCGCCTGTCCGACGAGCTCACCGGGGAATTCCAGCGCAGTCTTACCGGCAACGCTCCCGCCGCGGCCGACCACGAATCGGCCACGGGAGCAGCGGCGGCACCCGCCGCGCCGGACGCGATCGGGTCCGCGCTCGCCCGCTCGCTCCGGGTCGAAACGGTCCCGGACGCGCCGAGCCCCCCGAGCGGGGCCGCGCAGGGAACAACGGACGCCGTCGCCACACCGACGCGGCATCGCCCACGCGACGACGCCACGCTCGGTGGCACCCCCACGACGAAGGCGACCGAAGCCGGGCCGCTCAGCAGCAGCGAAGTCGGCCCCACGCCAGCCCTCGGTGTGGATGCTGGGCCGGGAGGGCTCGCCACCGCCCCGGCGACAACGGGCCAGGCGGGCGCGGTCGCGCATCGCGCTCCCGAGGAGGCTATGCCGCCGCGCGCGGGGTCGGCGGATCGACCACCCGCCCATGGGTCCGGCGACCCGCACGCGGCGTTCCGTGAGCGCCGTCGCCGCGCGACGTATCGTCGCCCGCGCCGTTGACACCTTGTTGAGCAGCAGCGCGGTATGCTCGGGCCGTGGCGCCGCGCGGCTGCTCGTCAACGGCGGGGTGCCCCGCCGGGGCGTAACATACGTCCGGACATGGAGGGCTACCGGGATGACACAGACGCGCTGGCTCGCGGTGCTCGCGATCGGGGGTGGGGTCGTGGTGATCCTGCTGGCGGTCTTCGCCCAGCCGCTGGGGCTGAGCGCGCTGCCGACCTTCGGGTGGAAGAAGGCGCTCGTCAGTCTCGCCGGGGGCATCGCGATCGCGGCGGGGCTCGTGCTGCTGCGGGCACCGATGGACGACGACGAGGAGAGGGAACAGGCCGCCTCGCCAGCCGCACGCGGGAGCGGGGACGCGGCGCGATGAAGCGCAGGATCCCGGAGGATCTGCAGCGCCAACTCGGTGAGGAGTTCCCGCTCGCGCTCGCCGTCGGGGTCGTCGCGGCCCTCGGTGTCGCGATAACGACCGGCCAGGTGCTGCTGGGCGGGCTGGCCGGCGGCGGCGGCGGCCTGCTCGTCCTCGGCCTCATCGCGGGGATCCATTACTGGCACCGTGCGGACCGCGGCTGAGGCACTGTCAAGTTAAGCCTTCCGGGCGGCGACGGCGGTCCGAAAGTGGGGAACGATCGACGCATATGCGACCGGATCGGGCCTCCCTGCGCGCTGCCGACGGCCGGAATTGGTCCGACCTGGGGAGATTTCGTTCAGTGAAAACTTAACGTGACAGTACCGCCAGGGGGCCGCGGCGGGTTGGCCGCGGCGCGGGAAGAGTGCGGCGAACGCGCGATCGGTGGACACCTCCCCCACCTCGTCCGCCGCGCGGCGAGAGGGATGGCCTTTCGGGAAGGCGGCGCGGGCGACCCGCGCGGTCTCGGCGGGGACAGGCGGCAGCGACCGGGGGCGTAGCCACGATAACGACGCGGCTCGCCTATCAGACCACAGGATTCCATAACATTCGCCAGCGCACAGGCCAACGGGCCAACCTCACCGCTCGTCCGGGCCGGCTCGACCGCCTCGGCCCGGAATGCCGCCGGGTCGGGTAGGTGCGTCTTCGCCGTGGCAGACTCCTTCCCCGAGGCCGTTGGCCCCGGTATTCCGGTGGCTGCGTAGCGGAGTCAAGCCCGACGCACGTAAGAAGGCGTCGCCCAGCCATATCAGCAGGAGGATCGGCGTTGAAAGACGCGACTGCCTCGGAGCTGGGCCACGACTTCTCGGCGCAGCGCCTTGGCGAACAGGACGCGAGGTTGCGGACGGTGTTGCGCCGCAGCGAATAGCGGCAGGCCACGTAACGATATCGGCGCGCGGCGCGGGAGTGAGGGGGCATGTTCGGGAGCACGCCAGAGACGGTCGTCCGGGCCTTCACCAGCGCCAGGGCACGCGACAAGGGCGTGCGAGCGATGGCCCGGCACGGCTATGTCGTGGTCAACGTGGCGACCGTCGGCGGCCCCACGCGGGCCGAGCGGCTGCTGTCAGGCGGCCCGCTCGCCTTCCTCGTGCCCGCCGGCACGCCGCGACCGGAACACTACACGGTCACGTTCCGGAGAGCACGATGAGCACGGTGTCGAGTGGGGGAGGCGGGATGCGACTGCGCAGCAAGGGGCCATCACGGAAGGTGTCGGAGACGATCCGTGACCGGGAGCGCCGCCTCAACAACCTCCTGGCCCTCGGCGTGTTCGGGGTCGGCGGCGAGCTCGGCGGGGCATTCTTCGGCGGGGCCACCGGGATGAAGATGGAGCTGTCCGGGCTGGCGCTGACGCTGGCGTGCGCGAGCGTCTTCGTCGGCCAGGCGCTCTACGCCGCCGTCGCGCAACTCTGGCGGCGCTGGCGCGCGTAGGGCGCGCGGCGTGAGCGTGAAGGGGGGGGCATTATCAAGGAACTGTCACGTTAAGTTTTCACTGAACGAAATTTCCTCAGGTCGGACCAATTCCGGCCTTCGGCAGCGCGCGGGGAGGCCCGATCCGGTCGCATATGCGTCGATCGTTCCCCACTTTCGGACCGCCGTCGCCGCCCGGAAGGCTTAACTTGACTCTCTGTCAGTATAAAGTTGGCTGACGCGGGGGCTGACCCGTAACTTGCGTGGCGGCATGCCTTCGCACTGACTTGTCGCCCCCGCGTCAGCTACCCCAGGGTGTGACCTAATAAGAAGCCCGTCCTCGCTTTGGCGACCCGAGAGCGTCCTGTCCACCTTGGGGACGATCACCGTACGGCGCGGGATAATGGCGGAGGCGATGCTGACGATCGGCGTTGCTGCGCACACGCGCATCCATATGGCGGTGGCGGTGGATGCGGCGGGCCACGAGGTGTCCCGGTGGCGTGGCGCGAACAGCGTCGAAGGCCGGAGGCAGGGAGCGGTTGGGGCGGCGGCGCTGGATGGCGACGTCCGCTGGGGCATTGCAGGGGCGTGGCACTACGGCCGTGGCTTAGCCCAGCAACTGGTCGCCGCCGGGGCCACCGTCTACGCGGTCAACCCGCGCCGGACGGCGGAGGGGCGGAGGCGGGCACGCCGCATGGACAAGAACGATCGCCTTGACGCGCGCGCAGTGGCGCTGCTGGTCTGGCGCGAGGCGACCGCTCTGCCGGTCGTGGAGGCCGACGACGAGACGGTGGTCCGCGACCTGCTGATCACCGAACGTGAAGCGGCGATCGCCGAAGCGACGCGCCTGCGGAATCAGGCGCACCAGCGCCTACTCCTGCTCGATCCCGGCTACGCCGCGCGGCTGCCCCGGTTACGCACCACGGCAGGTGCCCGCGCGTTAGAAACTTACATGACCGCCGATCCCCACCCGCTCCAGCAACACCGCGCGGCCGCCGTGCGGCGACTGGCGCAGCGCCTGCGCCTGGCGCTCGAGCAGGCCCGCGACCTCGCGAGCCAGCTCCGCGCCCTCGCCGCC
>JAABUM010004793.1_pt1 | contig 14890 bp, 11 predicted proteins | sample 5559161 | NCBI WGS metagenome assembly JAABUM01 (sample SAMN10711868, study PRJNA513369) | rock metagenome | isolation source: Antarctica rocks | place: Antarctica: Victoria Land, Siegfried Peak nord
TACGCTCGCGGCGATGCCTTGCATGATCCCCCTCCTCGCTGTGGCGGCGCGGCGCGCGCCGCCGTATCCGTGCAGGGCTGTGCCCGACGCGATGCTAGCACACGCGGTGCGGCCCGGATACGCCAGGCCAGCACGCACGTCCGCTGGAGGCGGGCAGGCCCGCGCATGGCGATGGCCGCGCGGATTGACAGATGGCCTCCCACGCGCCAGGATACGCGCGTAACGATAACGCAACGGTCGCCCGCCCCACACGAGCCGGGAGACAACGCCGCGAGACAACGCCGCCGCGAATCCGCCGATCGCGTGCCTTGGTGGCTTCCGGGCGACCGGTGCCCACGTACCACCTCGCATAACTACGCGTTGCATAACCGGCGTGCGATGCGGATCGTTTAGCGGTCATGGATCGGTCATGGATATGGAAACGCTCGTCCCTGACGACCTGTGGGCGCTGGTCGCCCCGCTCCTTCCGCCGCACCCGCCGCACCGCAAGGGCGGACGGCCGTGGCTGTCCGATCGCCGCGCGCTGGGCGGGATCATGTTTGTGCTAAAAACCGGCTGCGGCTGGAATATGCTCCCGCGCGGACTGGGGTGCGGGAGCGGCAGCACCTGCTGGCGACGGCTGCGCGACTGGCAGGCGGCGGGGGTCTGGCACGCGTTGCATCGGGCGATCCTCGACCGTCTCGGGGCGCTCGGGGCGCTCGATTGGTCGCGCGTCTCGGTCGATAGCGCGAGCCTGCGCGCCAAAAAGGGGGCGCTGCGGTGGGGCCGAACCCGACCGATCAGGGCAGACCGGGCACCAAGCGTCATCTGGCGGTCGATCGCCAGGGGCTGCCGCTGGCCGCGGGCCTGACCGGCGCGGAGCGCCCCGACGCGACGGTCTTCGCGGCGGTCATCGCGAGCATCCCGCCGGTGCGCGGGTCGCGCGGACGACCGCGCCAACGCCCGGAGAAGGTCCACGCCGACAAGGGCTACGATGCCCGGCACTGTCGGCGGTATCTGCACCGACGCGGGATTAAGGTCCGGATCGCCCGCAAGGGCGTCGAAGACAAGGCGCGGCTGGGCCGTTGGCGCTGGGTGGTGGAGCGTACCTTCGCCTGGTTGAATCACTATCGCCGCCTGGCGATCCGCTACGAGCGCCGGGAAGAGCTGCACCAAGCCTTCCTCGACCTCGCCTGCGCGCTGGTTTGCCTCAAAGCCCTGCGTCGTCACACCAAGGAGTTATGCAATGAGTAGTTACTCCCGGTGACGATCGGTGTATTTGGCGACTGGGGCGGGGGCAAATCGACACTGATACAGTTAGCACGCCAACGGCTCGATGAGCAGGAGGGCGTCCTCATCCTCACTTTCAATGGCTGGCTTTTTGAGGGTTATGAGGATGCCAAGGCCGCTCTCATGGGCACGATCCTCGATAGTATCGAGGACGCACTGCAGGGCACTGCCCGGTGGACGGATGCCCTCCGTGACCGTGTCCGGCGTATGGCACAACGCGTCGACTGGTTGCAGGCGCTCGGGATGACTATGCGCTACGGCGGCCCCATCGCCCTGACTGGCGATCCGCGCGCGGGGATCGTGGGCCTCGGCTTCGATGCCCTAAAACAGGTGCGCGAGTGGATTACGAGCGGTCAACAGCCCGACCTTGAGCAGTTCCAGAAGTTGCTGAAGGAAGCGCCGGACGGTGAGGGAAATGCCCGTCGTACCATTCGCGACTTCCGACGCGATTTCCGGGTGCTGCTTGCCGACGCCGGTATAAAGACGCTGGTTGTCTTCATCGACGATCTCGATCGCTGTCTCCCCGACACCGTAATTGAGACATTGGAAGCGATCAAGCTGTTCCTCTTCGTCCCCGGCACGGCCTTCGTGGTTGGAGCTGATGAGTATCTCATCCAGTACGCGGTGCGGCAGCGCTTCCCCGAGTTGCCTGGCACAGCGGCCGAGGTGGGGCGCGACTACCTGGAAAAGCTCATCCAGATCCCGGTGCGCGTCCCGCCGCTGAATCGCGCGGATATCGAGTCCTATATGAACCTGCTGCTCGCGCAGCATCGACTCTCGGAGGAACACTACGCGAGCGTTTGCGCCGACATCGCCATCGTCCGGCCTGAGGAGCCAGGCACCCTGACTTTCGGGGCTGGTCGCGCGGCTACTATCCTCGGCGCGTCGATAGAGGACTCGCAACGCCGCGAGCTCGATGAGGACTGCGCCTTCACCGCGAGCATCGTCCCGGTCCTCCTGCCCGGCCTGGCCGGCAATCCTCGTCGCGCTAAGCGATTCCTCAACGCCCTGCTTCTGCGACTTGACTTGGCATCGCGGCGTGGCCTCACCCTCCAGCGCGGCATCCTGGCGAAGCTGATGCTGTTGGAGTACATCAAGCCGGAGTTCTTCCGGGCATTGGCGGGCTGGCAGTTGGCCGAGGCCGGTCGCCCGGCGGCGCTCTTCGCGGCCGAGCAGTCGGTGCGCGTCCCTCCACCGTCCGCTGCGCCGGCGGCGCCTGCCGAGAATGTCCCCGGCAACCCCGACACACCAGCTGCAACTGCGTCGGCAGCAGAGCCTCCCAGGCGGGCAGATAAGAGGACGGCCAAAGTCAGCGAGGGCGCAGAGGCGGCGGAGGTAACTCGTCCGGCCATTCCAGCAGAGATCCTGCCGTGGCTCGCAGACGACTGGGCGCGCGAATGGCTCGCGCTCGATCCATTGCTCAGCGGCGTTGACCTGCGGCCCTACTTCTTCATCGCGCACGACCTGCTCGATCCGGTCGTCTCGGGAGCCGCGCGCCTGAGCCCGCCGGCGAACGAGGTGCTCCAGCGCCTCCTGGATCCGAACCGGCTGCGGCAAGGACTCGGGCTGGACCGCGCGACCGAGCTTAGCTTGCCGGATGCGAACGCAGTCTTCCAGGCGCTCACGGAGCGCCTGCGCCGGACAGAACGCATCGACGCAACCTCGGTGCAACCCGTGCTGCTGCAACTTGTCGAGCGTCGCCATGAATTGCTTCCACAGCTGGTGCAGTTCTACGAACAACTTCCCGAAGTCAAGATATCCCTAGATCTCTCACCAAACCTGGCTCGTATCGCGCACGAAACACCGAGCGAGCCCGCCATTCGCGGGCTCCTGGCACGGTGGACCAATTCAGCGAGCGCGCGCCTCAAGGCAGCAGCGACGGCAGCGCTGGGCCAATTGGAACGGCCGGCGCGCCGAGCATGAGGTAGGGCATGGGCACGTCGAGTTCGTATGGCGGGCCGCGCGGGCGTGGCGGGCTGCTGCCACCCTGGGTCGACGGCGCGCCGTTGCCCGAGCCGGTCGTGCCCGGCGGCGAGTTGCCGACTTGGCGTGGGCCGAAGACGATCATGGGTCGGATCGCCCGGGCCGGGGGCAAACCGTCCTCCGCCGCTCTGGGCGCGCTCGGGCGATCCTACGTCCGTGCCAGCGGTGGCAGCGGGCGTGCGGCGATCGGAGCCGTCGCTGGCAGGGCGGCCACAGGCCGACTCGCCGCGTTCGCAACCGGGGTGGCGAGGGATGGGCTCGCGCCGACGCTGGCGCGGCTGGGCCTCCAGCAGCTCCTCGGCGCGGATGCCGAGACCGCCGTGGTCGTGCTCATCGACTGGTTGGCGCCGGATGGGGCGCTGCTGGAAGAGGTGGCCGCGCGTGATGCTGCGATCTGGACGCTCGCGGAGCTGTCGGAGCGGTATGACGTTGCCGAAGATGGGGTAGAGGGTTTCGCGCGGATCGGTCCGGCCGATATTATCCCGATCCTCGAGACCTCGATCGCGAACTATCTGGATGCGCGGATTCAGCGCGATCTCCTCAATCGGGTCGAGCGCGGTAACCTCGGCGAGGCAGAGGCGATGCAATTGTCCGATGACATCAAAGGGTTCATCCGCGCGCAGATCCGCTTGACGCTCGAAACCCAAGATCCGCTCGCCATTGATTGGCAGGGGGCAGAGGGTCACACGCTCATGGGAGGCTTATACGCCGACGCCTACGCGATATTGGGGGGCGGGGCATGACTTGGCACATCGTCTGCTTGGCGGGGCCGACGGATCGCTATGCTCCGACCCTGGTCTCCGGTGACTCCCTCCTCCGGGTGCCATTCGACACACCAGAAGACGCGGATGCCCCCAGGAAAAGCTGGTTGAATCCTTTGCTGCCGCCGACGTGGCTCTGAGCCCAGCGGCCGCGGATTTGCTGCGCGCGGCGATCAGTGCCTATGCTGCGGATGTACGGGTGCCGCGCCAGTCGGCGCACGACGCCTGGACGCGCGATCTAGAGGGTGTTAGGCATCCTGTGCGAACAAACGTATGAGCCGGGACGCCATCAGGAGGGCGAAGGCGACCAGATGGAAGCCGGCGAGGGATTGGGCGAGGCGCTCGTAGTCGCGGGCGAGGCGGCGGAAGCGGGCCAACCACCCGAAACTCCGCTCGACGACCCAGCGGCGCGGCAGCAGCACGAAGCCGCGCTTGACCGCGTCGCGGGTGACCACCTCCAGCGCGATGGCGTGCGCGGCGGCGGCGGCCGCAGGCCGGTCGCCGGTGTAGCCCGCATCCACATACGCCAGCTCGACCGTCTCGCCGGTCGCGTCCTGCACCGCCGCCGCCAGGGCGGCGACCTGCGCGCGATCCTGCGCGTTGGCCGGGGTGACGTGCAGCGCCAGGAACTGCCCGAGCGTGTCCACCGCGAGGTGGACCTTGCTGCCCTTGCGCCGTTTCGCCCCGTCGTACCCCGCCCGCCCCCCGCTCTCCGGCGTGGACTGGAGGGTGCGGCTGTCGAGGATCGCCGCCGTCGGCTCCGGCGCGCGCCCCTCCGCCAGCCGCAGCACCCGCCGCAGGTCCGCCACCAGGTCGTCGAAGACGCCCGCCTTCAGCCAGCGCTGCGTCTGCTGGTAGACGATGGGCCACGGCGGCAGGTCGTGCGGCAGCAGCCGCCAGCTCGCCCCCGCCCGCACCAGCCAGCGCAGGGCGTTGAAGACCTCCCGCAGCGGGTAGGTCCGCTGCGGCACCCCCTCATCCAGCAGCGTCAGATACGGCGCGACCAGCGCCCACTCCTCGTCGCCCACATCGCTCGGGTACGGCTTCCGTTCCACGATCGCACCTCCCCCATGCCGCACATCAGCGGCATCATGCGCGTGGAGTATACGACTGTCAGCCGGAGGTGCCTAACACCCTCTAGTCCTGCACCTGCCGGTCACGACGGCTGGCTGGGTGGTGGGCGCGCCGGTGCTCGAACAACTCCTGCGCTTCCTCACCGGGGATCACTGGCAAATCATCGTGCGCGAAGTTCCATCAGGGTATTGCCCTGCGTGGGGACGTGCGGATGGTGACATGCACCCTGGCCGAACGATGGACGTGGCCCTCTTGTCGGGCGGCCTCGACTCGTTTATCGGTGCGGTCGATGCCCTTCAGCGGTCCGAGATGCCCGTATTCGTCGGGCATCATGCCGCGGGACAGGGGGCGACGAGCGTCTCCCAGCGCGACGCCCTGGCACACTTGAGAGCGCGTTATGGCGCTGACCGCGTCCGCTTCCTGTCGTGCTGGGTCTCGATTCCCAAAGGGCGGGCACGTGTCACGGAGGCAACCACCAGGGGACGTTCGCTCCTCTTCTTGGCCCTCGGCACCGTACTCGGCACAGGCTTAGGGGCAAATCGGCTGCTGGTGCCGGAGAATGGGTTGATCTCGCTCAATGTGCCCCTAACCCCGACCAGGGGCGGCAGCCTGAGTACTCGGACTACTCATCCGCACTTAATCGCTCTTTATCGCCAGTTACTCTCCGCGCTTGACCTCGCCCTCGCTGTGGAATTGCCCTATCGCTTCGCCACGAAAGGCGAAATGCTGCAGGCGTGTGCTGATCAGGAACTGCTGGCAGCGGCGCTCGCGGACGCGATGTCGTGTGCCCACCCCAGCGCGGGGCGCTTCGCCGGGCCCGGCTCGGGGCGGCGACATTGCGACTATTGCTATCCGTGCCTTATCCGACGGGCGGCGATCAAGAGCTGGGGACCGGATCCTACGCTTTATGCCTACCCATGGCTCGACGACACCCTAACGCACGGGCGTCGAGGCGATCTCCGCGCAGTGCGGCTGGCACTGGCGCGCTACGCGCGTCGCCCTGCCACACTGTCCAACCTTCTGACCGCCGGGCCGTTGCCGGGATCTGCCGGGGAGCATCGGGCATACCTTGACGTCTTCCAGCGCGGGATGACCGAGCTCGCTGCCTTCGCAAGCGCTCCTGTACCAGGGCCAGACAATGCGCCTCATTGATGCCCATTGCCACCTCGACCTTTACCCCGATCCGGGCGCGGTGCTGGCGGCAATCGAGCAGCGCGGGATCTACACCATCGCTGTCACCAACGCGCCAGTAGCCTTCCCGGCGTGTCGGTTGTTCGTCGGCGGGAGCAAATTCATACGCGTTGCACTTGGCTTGCATCCCGAGCTGGCACACGAGCGAGAGCGGGAGCTGCCACGCTTCCTCGAACTCCTGCCCCAAACGCGCTATATCGGCGAGGTTGGATTAGATTATGTGACGACCGAGGCGACGGATCGCGCGGTGCAGCGCCGTGTCTTTGGAGCTGTTGTGCAGAGCTGTGCGCAGGCAGGCGGCAAGATTTTGACGATCCATAGCCGTCGTGCCGTCCCCGATGTACTGACGACGCTCAGCGCTCAGTTTCCTGGTCAAGTCATCCTCCATTGGTTCACTGGCAGCGCACGACAGGCGGAGCAAGCTGCCACGCAAGGTTGTTACTTCTCAGTCAATCCGGCGATGGTGACCAGTCCTGCCTGGGACCGACTGCTAGGCACAGTGTCGAAGGAGCGCATCCTCACCGAGACCGATGGCCCCTTCGTGCGTATCCAAGGTCATCCCGCTCAACCGGTAAACGTGACCAGCGTAACGGTCGCCCTCGCCAAGCAGTGGAAGTGTAGTGAGACGGAAGCCGTGGCACAGGTATTCACGAATTTCCGCCGACTATTGCGAACGCCATAGTTCAGAGCCCGTCCGTGAGAGTTGTCGGACTGAGGGCTTAGATACCGGGTACGGCTGCTGCGGGTTCGATGGCATCGACGTGCTTGGTATTGGCCAAAACCAAGCGCGGGACTACCGGACACGCCTAGCGTGTCGGCGACGCCCGGTTCCCTTAGGTTCCGTTCTCGCTGACACCATGGGAACGCTTCTCACCGCCGCTACTTGCGCACGCCGCGCCGCTATACTTTCGGTATTCTTCTGGGGATGTTGCGACGCCCGCAGCGAAACACCGCCCGCCGGCAACGACTCGAGCATGGTAACGAGGGCAAAGAAATGGCCGCGTCGTTCGTTCCACAACCGAATCGCGATGCCTGGGCGACCATCCGTGGCTATGTCTATCAGGTACAGCGGACACTCGCGGCTTGGCTCGACCTCCCGCCAGACGGAGTGCTGCTCTGCGAGCTCGGCGAAGACATCGACTACGTCGGTCCAATCCTCGAGGAGAGCACGTCTTCCGCGACTGCGGCAATGCGCATCATGGAGCAAATAAAGCATCGGGATCGGGCCATAACGCTCCGGTCCGCGGTAGTGAAGAACGCCCTGGTCGATTTCCTCGTCGCTTGTCGGGCGAACCCACGCATTCCGCTTCAATTCCGCCTCTTCACCAACGCACACTCCGGCCAGGAAGAGCGGCTCTCCTTGCCACGCGATATGACCGGTATCGACGCGTGGCGAGCGGCGCGCGCCGGGAGGCTCACGCCGCCTGAGGACACTGCCCTCGTCAACGCTGTGCGCGTAATCCTCGGTGAGATAGAATCTGCGGAGGAGAACACCGCTCGTCGCGAGGTCGTTGCGAACATACGGGCCGCCGATGACAAGACCATCCTTGCAGAACTCATCGCCGCTTTCGAGTTTTCAATCGGCAACGCATCGGTGGACAACTTGCGCCCGGAGATCGAAGAGCGCCTGATCGCTCTCGGTCATGCGCGCGCGGCGGAAGAGGCGCGCGCATTGTATCGGTGCCTCTTCACCGAACTCTTCCATATCCTCGGCCGGCGCGGGGAGAAGCGCCTCGACCGATCGACACTGGAGCCGTTCCTCCGCGAACCGAACCTAGCCGCGCTCGACAGTGCACTCCTTGAGCGCCTCGAGCAATTCGCGAGTGACGCGGCGACCCAACTCGCCGCGTTGCGCGACGAAGTGGATATCATCCGTCAGCAGACTGATCCGCAGAAACTCGCCACGCTTGTCGGTCGCACCATCGAAGACGCGCTTGCGCCGATACTCGCGGGGACGATGGGCATCCCCCGCCTGCGCACGCTTGCGACCGGCCTTCCCGATATGGTGCCTGATCGCCCGGTCGCCTATGCCCGGCGCGAGGTGATCATGCGCACCCTCCTGGACACTTTCTCGACCTGCCACTGGCTCGGCCTGCGCGGGCTGGCGGGGATGGGCAAGACCCTCCTGGCTCGCGATCTCGCTGCCGAGTCGGGGCGAGGGTCCGTGCGCTGGATCAGCTTCCGTGGGCGGCACACTGACTCGGCGCGCCATCTCGCCGATCAGCTGCGACTCTGGTGCGCCGAGTGCGGCACCCTCCCGACGCGCCCGGACGAGCAGGAAATGCTGACGCTGCCGGATCTGATGCGACTGATCACCACTGGGGCTGGCCTCGACTATCTTCTCGTGCTCGATGATCTACCCAGCCCCGGGAGCGATCGTTCGCTCGACGACCAGCTCGCCGCGCTGGCAACCACCCTGTCGGTAGGAGGGCGAGTCCTGAGTACCGGGCAGTGGGACCTCCCTCAGGTCGTGTTAACCGCGCTCGGGGCGATGGCGCGCGACGCGCTAATTCCACCGCTCACAGCGGGGGAGATCGGCGCACTGCTCGCCGCTGCGGGCGCGCCGCCGGCGATCGCCAGAGCGGGCTTTACGGAGGTCCTGCGAGACGTGACCGGCGGTCATCCCGCGCTCGTGGCGGCAGTGGCGCGTTGGCTCGCACTGGGAGAGTGGGCTATCGACGAGCGACGCCTCACGCAGCTCGTCGCCGGCGAACCGCTGGCATCGGTGCGGGATGCGGAGCGCCGAGCCGTCCGCCGGCTGGTCGCTGATGGTGATACGCGCGAGCTCCTGGACCGGCTGTCGCTCGTGGGGACGACGTTCGGCCTCGATATCGTCACCGCAGTCGGGGCGGTCGACCCGCCCCTGAGACGGCCGGAGGAGTGTCTCCACGACCTCATCGGACCGTGGATCCAGGCGCTCGGGGCAACACGTTTCGACGTGTCGCCCCTGTTGCAAGAGGCTGGTGTCGCGTACCTCTCCGCGGGGTGCCGACGTGGCGTCCATAGCGCGACGGCCCACGTCTATCTCACTCGGCAGACCATTGTTCCTGACGATGCTTTCCATGCCTGCTGGCATCTTCGCGCAGCAGGGGAGTGGGAGACGCTTGCGGAGGTGCTCGTCGCGTTGCTACGCGCGGTCACATCCGCCCCCCAGACGCGCACAGTCGCGTGGGCGCAACGCTTCTTCCCGTTTGGCACGACTTGGCCATCGGAAGTGTCGCTCGGTCGTCGCATCGTCGTGCGTGCGCTGCAACTCCGTCAAGTCGCCCTTATGGGTGAACCGCTCGAACCGCTCGAGGCGGATCTGGAAGGTCTGATCGCGGAGACAACCATGGCTGGAGAGGAGCACGCTGCGGTCGCAGCGGCCCGGCTGTATCAAGCGATGCTACCACGCGAGGCCAGTGCCGAAGCAGCGGCGCGCCGCGGTCTGGTCGCAGCGCGTGCCCTCCGGCAAGTCTCCGGCATCGCGCTCACCCTGCCTGTCCCCGCCGAGGCGCTCTTTTGGGCGGGCGCCGCCCGTGTTGGGGGACGCGACGATGTGCGCCGACTGATCGGCTTGCTGCGCGATATGGACCAGGAGGAGCGCGAGAGGACGCTCGCGGCTATCCCCGGCCCTGAGTTGTTCCTTTTTCTCGTCGACAAGTGTCTGCCCCCGGCGGGCCTTGGCCCGGCTGATGCCGAGGCTGAGGCGTCGTTGCTCGTGCTCGACGACCTCCTCGCCCTCGGTCGCGAGACAAATCTCCTCACCCTCACGGTTGCGGCGGCTCGCGGGCGGGCCGCTGTCCTGGCCGATCGGTTCGGCCGTGCGGACGACGCACTCGAGCTCCTCGACAGCATCCCCGCCGAGGAACCTTTCGTCCATTTCGTCGTGTCCTGGACCCGCGGACGCATCTTCTTCGCGCAACGGCGGTTTGAGGAGTCCTTCGCCGCGCTGACAGAGGCACTTGTCATTTCTATCGATGACAGCCTCGTAGCCCGTCGTACCGACGCACTCACCTACGCCATGCGCGCAGCTGGCCGCGTGCGACGGTGGCCAGAGGCACGGCGATGGGGACATGAGGCCCTGCGCCGGGCACGGCTGAGCGTGAGCGCAGGTGCACCGAATCCGTATGAGCCGCTCGCCCTGCTCGGAGAGTTGGGCCTAATCTACTGGGAGTCAGGTCTGCCCGTCCGCGCGTGTGTTGCGTTCTTTCACACGGTGCGAGGGTTGGTAAATGTACCGCAGGGGACTGACGGCCCGCAGACCCATCTGCTCACCTCCAGACTCACTTACCTGCTCGGCTGGCTCACCGATACGGCCAATCCGCAGGGCGGACTGCTAGTAACCGACGACGGAGCGGTTGAGCCATACAGCGGTTTCCTCAGCGAAGCGACGGACATCAGGCTGCCGGAAGGGGTATCGGTCGGCCTAGAGAAGCCGCTCTGGCAACTCGGCAGGTTTGCGGCCGTGACCGGAGTTGTGCAGATCGCGCGTTGGGCATACGAGCGTTGCGCGATGCTCTCTCGCCAGGCCAATCTACATCGCAGTGCCGATCTCGCGGATGGTCAGCGGTGCATGGCGGAGTCCTATCTTGGCAATTTCGACGCCGCCTTGGTCGCGGCGCGTGCCGGAGCGCGCGTGCTCGCGATCCTCTCCCACGACCCTTCGCCGGATCTGCTTGAGCGGGTGGGCAGTGTCGCTGAGGAATGGCAGGCGCTCCCGGCGCAATTACGCCGTGATGCCCTGGATGCCCAACTTTTTAACGGTGTTGTCTGGCCAGTCTTCGCACGGTTGCTCGACGAGGATGCGGTCGACGCCGTGGCGACACAGACGCTCGACCGCTTGGCCGAGCGCATGGAGGCTGCCGGGCCACAGATCGTTGCTGATGGCGCTTACTGGCGAGCGTTGCTCGGGACCGCGAAGCTTGCCTTCGCTGGCGTGCTGCGGCGTTCCCTGGACGCCATGAGCGGCATCGATGCGGGGACTGATAACCCCAATCGTGGGGTATTCTGTGTCGCCCTCGCCAGTACCGCGGGCGTACGCCCGTCCGAGGCGGCCGTGGCGGTAGCCACAGCGCTCGCCATCATGCGGCAGTCGGGCGCATTGCAAGATTTTGTCGGCCAATGCTTCGCGCGTTGGGTAGTGCGCTACTGGCGAGCCGCAGTGGCGACACGCGGTGCGCTATTCGCTAGCCCCGACCTGTTGCGCCAAGAACTTCAGGTTGTCCCGGCGTCGGTCGCCGTTAGCAACGCCGCGCGCGTCGTGCTCGCGGCCGCAGCAGCTACCCGCGCGCCGTTATCTGCGGCGGCGCGAGATGAGGTGCAGACGCTCGCGGCAGGGGTGCGTCGAGGGTGATTTCCCCCAACGGTACAAAGTGATGACGGTGGCATCGCAAGTTACAGGCGGTTTCAAAACCGGGTGAGGGCGTTGAGGCAGATGAGGGCACAGCCGAGATCGAGGAACGCCTGATGGAGCGCCTCGTGGCGCTCGTAGCGGATCGCCAACCGCCGGTAGCGGGCTAGCCACGCGGGGGTCCGCTCAATACACTGAGTGGGAGAAGGCATCGGGATCTGGCCTCGAAGGCTTACCCTTCAAAAGGATTGCACAAGCTGCGTTCGTACGCTGTAATTAGAGGGCGAAGTACGTATTTTTGGGGCAAAGGAAAGCGCTTGGATGCAGCGCTTGTTGTGTTAAAAACTAACCCCGGGATCGTAACCACCCGAAGGCGGTCAGGGGATACCCGGGGAGTACACGTCAACAGTAATTGACACCGACTCTATTGTCAAGCCATCCTGAGCCTGAAATTCCCAATATACAGGAGAAATTATGGTTGCGCAGATGGTCACGGATTTGCAAGCCTCCTTTTCAGAAGCGCGTCTTGAGGCTTACCGTCAGCCGGGCGGCACCGATTTAGACATGGTTGTGAACTACCTCTGGAATATCGACCTCGCCGAGGCGATTCTCCCTTCTTTGCATGCTTTCGAGATCGGCCTCCGAAATGCGATCCACAATGCGCTGACGGTCTCCGAAGGCACCGATATGTGGTTCTTCAAGGAAGGGCTCCTGAAGCCGGCCGAGCTAAAAGATTTCGTCGAGGCCTATGACAGGGTCTATAAAAAGCCTCGGCCGATCTCGGGCCGGATTGTTTCTCAGCTCATGTTTGGTTTTTGGACCGCCCTACTTAACCGCCCCTATGAAACGCGCATCTGGCTGCCTGATGGCTTTGCCACGCTCTACCAGGTTTTCCCCCATGCTGAAAAGTCTCCGGGAACAAACTTCTCGCGAAAAGAAATTCATGAGCGTGTTCAGACGATCAACAGCTTCCGCAATCGGGTCTTCCATTACGAAAAGATCTACGAATGGAACAATAATCATGGCCGTCAGGATAGTAATGGGAATCCCATCGTAAACATGCGAACCGCACAAGAAGATCACGAGGATATTCACGAGGCGCTGCAATGGATCAATCCAACCTTGCACGAGACTATCCATGCGGTCGATAGTTTTCCTACGGCCTGGGTGGGGCGCGCCCAGGTAGAAATCGACCTCAAGGTACGGCTAGGGATCTCGTAAGAAGTGCCTTGGTGAGGGTGAATGTGACAGACGACCCGCAAATGGCTATACGAATGCTCGGCGAGCTGGAAGTCGAGCTGTTAGCGCTTGTCAAGAAGACCTTGGAAGAGAAATACTTTTCGCGAGGGGAGCAACGATTCAGTAATTGGCTCGACAAGACCAGGCAGATCGTCATCCAGGAGATCAGCCCGAGTAAGGGTGCCCAGTTTAGTTTTGGTCGGACTCCCTGGCCCACGAACGACCGCTTCCCCGAAAAACCTTTCATGGACAAGGTCCGGCATTTTTCGGATATTCTGATCGCCTTGCGCGAGAGTATCGAGCAGGACGGATTTCGTTTCATTCGTCCGGTATCGACACCAATCGAGCCTCGACCGGCATCATCTAACCCAGACATAGCGCCTGCTAAAGGAGAGGGGAAGAACATGGTCAAGCCGGTCGTTTTCATCAGCCACATCACAGAGGAGGCCGCGCTCGCCGCGCTCATCAAGAACCATATCCAGAAGGCGTTCCTTGGGATGATCGATGTCTTCGTCTCCTCCGATGGCTCGAGCATCGAACCGGGAACTAGGTGGCTCCAGGGCATCAGTACGAACCTCCAGATAGCGCAGGCAATGCTCGTGCTGTGCAGCAAAGCTTCCGTGCGCCGTCCCTGGATCAACTTCGAGGCGGGCGCTGCGTGGGTGAAGGAGATCAACACCGTCCCCGTCTGCCATACCGACATGCTGCGTAATCAGCTTCCTGTCCCACTGAGCGAACTTCAGGGAATCGAGGCCAACAAAGCCGAGCAGTGGCAGGGCGTCTACTCGGTACTCGCCAAGAAGCTGGGCTCGGACGTGCCGCCAGCCAACTTCACCAAGTTAGTAAAAGATATCCAGGCCTTTGAGGAAGAGTATCGTAAGCAGCTGGCGGCGAAAGCTGAAGCAAACGCACCACCACCAACCGCCATAGCTCCACCCGTGGTCTCCCTGGTGGGGGAAGCTCGAGAGGCAATTGAGCACGGACGGGCGAACCACGCCCTGCTCGCTCGGCGCTATATGGCGTGGTTAATCGAGCAACTCGACGCGCTCAACCCGGTCTTGACGAGTGATAACCCGGACGAGTCGTTGATCGCGGCGATCGATCTCACCACGACGCTGGTGACTGATTTTGGTCGCCTCACCGAGGTCATCTCGGCCACCAATTCCTGGGAGGCGGCGACCATCATCTACAAGGGCTTTGAGTCCCTATTGCAGCGGTATGATTACGATCCCAATAATCGCCGAAGTGGGCTGAGTATCAATAGGCATTCGATCGACTATGACTTCTATAAGTTTGCCGGTCACGAGCTATTCGTCACGTTCTTCTCGTTCTTTGTCAGGGACGGTCAGTGGCAATTGATCGGTGACCTGCTGGACGAGAGTTTCTACATCCAGGATCATGCCAGGATGAGCCAACAAACACGGTCGTTTGACTACGCCAATGATCATATTGCGCTCCTGGAGCACCGGAATCGGCGGCTCAAGCTGAATCTTATGACGCTCCACGGGAAGCTGCTGGCTGAGCGTCATGGCGAAGGGGAGCTGGGACGGGTCGTGCCGCTGCAACAATTCATGGATGCCGATCTATTCCTCTTCTTCCGATCAAACCGCAGTGATGATCAGAGCAATTGGGATCCATTCAGCACGAGCAACATGTATAACCTGCCGCGTTATCTGGTCGAGGCGGTACAGCGACGCTATGCGGAGCGCTTACTCAAGCCGATCGGGGTAGAGAGCATCGATATGCTCTGCCGTCGCTTGGCGAGGCGCAAAGCTCAGCATGTTCGATGGTTCGATAGTCGTATGCACTACGATCCGCTCGAGGGATTTGACGTGGATAAGATTGGCACTGAGCCTACCTAGACTCCGCTATGGTCGGCCACCCTTTACCCTTGCCAGTGACCGAGCACAACATGCTAGTACAGGGTCGCGGAAATCCTTGCGTGGTTGTGCGAGGATACAGCGGTGGCGTGATCGTGCCGCTGTGGCGGCCTAACCCAGGAGGTTCGATGTCCCCCGGCCCCGCCCCGCTACCCCTCATC
>JAABUM010004794.1_pt1 | contig 14885 bp, 10 predicted proteins | sample 5559161 | NCBI WGS metagenome assembly JAABUM01 (sample SAMN10711868, study PRJNA513369) | rock metagenome | isolation source: Antarctica rocks | place: Antarctica: Victoria Land, Siegfried Peak nord
TTTCGGGCGTTGCAGTGTGGAACGGAAACTGTCTAAAAACCTATAAGTCCAAAAAACGACGGGTTTCAGGCGTAGTGGTGTGGAAAGTTGGCAAATTTTCAACCGTTGAAAATTTGAGCTTCGATTTAAACTTCCGGAAAATGCGACAATCTGCGCTTGAATCAGCACTCAAAACCGGAAGTTTTGCGGAAGTTTTTGAGAAGCCTTTTCGCTTATTTTTGCAGCATATTGCAAAATCTCCGCACGAGACGCGCATCGCAGAAGCATCCCGCAGCGCCGGAATTGACCGTTTAAGCGCGGTTTTTTTAACACATGGCAATTTACGACGCGCGCTGTTTTCGTGTCTTAAAATCGCCCTGTAGCGCATCGAAACCGTCACTAAGCAAACATATTCATATAACAATGGAAACCGTGTCCAAGATCGAGTACTCGCGGCTTCGGTTTCACGCGTGAACTTGACACAAAATATCGTTGTGTTTTCTTATAATTTGCATTCTATTCAGGACTGGGCCGCATTACGAAAAGCGACCAAATAGCGCCTTAAGGTCGTAACGAGTGCTGGCTGTTGCGGTAAAACCCTCTTCTGGAGTACTTATACCGCAGGCGAAAATGGCGTAAAACCGAACAAAACCGCGATTTTCGAGTAGGTTGAGACGCTGAAACTTATAGTTGCGGTATAAACAGATGTTGTGCTGCGGCTTGGCGTTGGCACCCAGCAGAGCCACATCGAGGGTGTTCTTGCTGACGTCGATTCCCAGAAACATGATATCGCCTCCTTTGTGTCACCTTGGTGCAAACTCGTCTTGTTCGGGGCCAGCCTTGTCCATGCAAGCTCCGCCTGTGGAGGCGGGCTTAAGATACTGTCCGGCCTGGAAAACAAGAAAGATAAACGGGGTGTCAGGTACTCATCTCACCCGCAGAGTCGAACTCTGAGCTTAGTCCCAGCATCTCTGACACCCACCATTCAACATACAAGCTTGGTCGTTAGCTTGCGGCGCGGCGCGGGTGCGTGCTGAAAGGTTTTAAATGCGAAACCAAAGTAAAAACTGTCATGCAAAGCACCGCCACTGTAGACTTCGGGTGTTACCTCTCAAGGCTGAAACATCCCCTCCTGGCCACCAAGCGGAATCATGAAGGAGAACGTGCTGCCTTCGCCGGGTACGCTCTCGACGCCAATGTGACCGCCGTGCGCCTCAATAGCCAGCTTGCAAAAAGTCAGCCCCAAGCCTGTGCTCATCATGCGCCCCCCTTGGCGCGATTCTACCTGGCCGAATTTCTCGAAGATGCGCTCGAAGGCTTCGGGCGGAATGCCCTCGCCGGTGTCACTGACGGAAAATACCAGAGAGTCTTCATCTTCGCCGAGCTTCGCTGCCGCCGTGAGAGTGCCGCCGGAAGGCGTGAACTTGATAGCATTGCCGAGCAAATTGACAAGAACGCGGAGCAGCTTGCTTCCATCGCCTTGAAACGGCGGCAGGTCGGGCGCGATTTCTCGCAGGAGCGTTAGTTTTTTGCCTTCGCAAAGCGAAGTCACCTGACCGGCGGCCCCTGCGATAAGTTCACTGGCATTAAGAGTCGAGTACTCCAACTGCATCGAGCCGGATTCCAATTTCTCCACGTCCAGAAGGTCATTGATCATGCCCAACAACGTTTCTCCGCCGCTAATGGCGATGCCCGCCATCTCCTGCTGATCTTCATTCAAGTCGCCGACCATCTCCATCGTTTGCATGCCGGCGATCACCGACGCGAGGGGAGTGCGAAGATCATGGACAATCATGTGCGTCAGATCATCGCGCTGCTTTTCGAGTTCCTGCAATCTCTTGTAATTTTCCTGCAACTCACAAGTAAAGCGATGCGCCAAATCACGGACGTGTTTTTTCTCCAGGCAAGCGCCGATGCGCGCTTTGAGCAGAGTCGGGTTGAACGGCTTGGGGAGATAATCTTCCGCGCCCATCTCGATGCAGCGCACCACGCTTTCCACCTCGTCCAGAGCCGAAATCATGATGACCGGAATGTGGCTTAATGCCTCATCGGATTTGAGCTGTTGCAACACTTCGTAACCGTCCATCTCCGGCATCATGATGTCGAGCAGCACCATGTCGAAGGGCCGCGTCCGCACGGCTTCCAACGCCTCGCGACCGTTTTCGGCGACCGCCACGTCATAGCCTTGTTTCCCCAGGCGTCGTGACAGCATGTCCCGGTTTCGGTCGTTATCATCCACGACTAATATCAAGGCTGGCGCCGTGTCGGACGCCGGGAACTCGACCGAAACCGGAAGCGGAGTGGCCGGTGGTGTAAGAGTACTCTGTCCCTTTGCGCCGGTTGTTCCATTCGAGGGTGGTGCTTCTGGTGGTGCCTGGCCGTTGCCGAGAAGAGCGCTCAGTTGCAGCGCGGCGGCGTGGATTTCCTGCAAGTCCGGCACGAAGCTGTCCTGCCCCTCATCCTGTGCTTGTTCCGTCAACATCTCGGAGTAACCGATGATGTGGTTGAGAGGCGTGCGAAGCTCGTGGAGAAACTCCGCCGACATCGTGGGCCGCGACGCATCACCTGACGCATCACGTTGGGAACTTTGCACTTCGGTCACGACATTCCTCCGGTTTCCTCAGCGCCGACTGAGGGCGCGTTCCCGCCCAGCAGCGCCTCCATTTTTTCCAGCAGGCGCGGCAGTTCGATGGGCTTGGTGTCATAGTCGTCGCAACCCGCTTCGAGAGCTTTGTCGCGGTCGCTCGACATCGCGTGCGCGGTGAGTGCAATAACGGGTATGTGTTGCGTAGCGGCATCGGCTTTGAGGCGGCGCGTCGCTTCCCAGCCGTCGAGAATCGGCAGGCTCATATCCATCAAAATCAAGTCGGGCGCTTCGCTCGCGGCCAGCGCCAGGCCGCTCTCGCCATCAAGGGCGATGACCACTTCGTAGTTCCGACGCTCCAGGCGGCGCGAAAGCATGTTGCGGTTGCGGTAGTTATCTTCGACCAGCAAAATTTTAGACATGGCTGCTCGCCTTCAAATTATCGGTTTCATTCGAGTACCCGTTCGTATCCGCATGGCCATTGCGTTCCGATGGCACAGCCCAGTCCGCTAACAGGTCGCGCACTTCATGCATCAACTCTTCGCGCGAGCGCCCGCCTTTGTCGAGAATTTGATGCACATTGTCGTTGAGTAGGAGCAACTCGCCATCCGTGAGGTCTTTGGCCGTCAGCACGACAATAGGAATCGAGCGCCACTCGGCGTGCCGGTGCAATTCAGCCGCGAACTCAAAGCCGTCTACATCGGGCATCATCAGATCGAGCAAGATCAAAACGGGGCGGTTGGCCGCAACACTCTCCAAAGCGATGTGCCCATTTTCGGCTTCGCTCACCGCCCAACCAGCTTTCTCCAACATCGAGCGCATCATATGGCGCGTCGTGGCATCGTCTTCGACGAGCAGTATCGGGCAAGGCGGGTGCGGGCAACTGTACTTTTTCAGAATCTGTAAGAGACGTTTGCGATCCACCGGCTTGGTCGTGTACTCCGCCGCGCCCAGCGCATAGCCCCGTTTCTTATCGTCCATCATGGTCAGCATGATGACGGGAATGTCTCGCACTGTGGAGTCGGCTTTGAGCGTAGCGAGTACTGTCCAGCCGTCCATGCCGGGCATCATCACGTCGAGGGTAATGGCGACCGGCAACAGCGTGCGCGCCAGGCGCAATCCTTCTTCTCCGTTGCTCGCAGTCTGGACGACAAAACCTTCACCGGCAAGAAAGCGCCGCATCAATTCGCGCTGCACGGGATCATCGTCAATCACCAATACGCTGCTGCCAATGGGCGGCAGCGCCTCGGCCACCTCGCGCACGCTCCCAGCGATTGCAACGGCTTGAGGCGCGACCGGAGTTGCGACATCCGGCTCGGAGTTTTCCAGCTCGCTAACCAGAGCGGGGACTTTGATAGTGAAAGTACTGCTCTCGCCCGGCACGCTGTTGACGGTCACGTCACCGCCCATCATCTGGCAGAAACGGCGAGTCAAAGCCAGTCCCAAACCTGATCCGCCGAACTTGCGTGTGGTGGAAGTATCAGCCTGAGTGAAGGTCTGAAACAGCTTTATCAACTGCTCTTCCGTCATGCCGATGCCGGTGTCGGTGATGCGAAACTGAATCCACTCGAGATCTTCCATCGTCTCACGCGACACCTCAAGCGAGATGTCGCCGGCGTTGGTGAACTTGGCGGCGTTCGACAAGAGGTTGAACAAACTCTGCCGCATTTTGGTGATGTCGGCGTGCATCGTTCCCAGATCAGCCGGACAGAGCACTCGCAGCGTGTTGGCGTTGGCTTCGACCAGAGGCCGGATGGTTTTCACGACTTCGTCTATTAAAGTCGGCACGCTGAAAGTTTCGAGATACAACTCCATCTTGCCGGCTTCGATTTTGGAGAGGTCGAGGATGTCGTTGATGAGCGAGAGCAGGTGCTTGCCCGCACCGTGAATCTCTTGCAAGTCGGGCAGGAAGTCCGGCAAATCCTGATCTTCGGCTTCTTCCTGCAACATCTCCGAGTACCCCAAAATGGCGTTGAGTGGAGTACGCAATTCGTGGCTCATGTTAGCCAGAAAAAGGCTTTTGGTGCGGTTAGCGGACTCGGCGGTTTCTTTCGCCTTGGCCGCCGCCGCGATGGCACTTTCCAATTCGACGTTGTTTTCCTGAAGCGATTTCTCAAAGCGCTTGCGCTCGGTCACATCGCGCGCGGCAGCGAACACGCCCTGCAATTTCCGGTCGCGGTCATAGAAAGTCGTCGCGTTGTAGGAAACCACAGTTTCCGCGCCGTCTCTGGAGCGCACCGTGAGTTCATAGTCGGTGAGTTTTTTTTCATTCAACACCAGCTTGATCCCCGCTTGGGCGCGCTCGGCGTCGGTGAAATAATTCTTGAAGGGCGCGCCGATTAATTCGTCGCGCGTGCATCCGGTGAGCGATTCCATTTGCTTGTTAACGTCAGTGATGATGCCGCGCGGATCGGTCGTCATCAGCGCGTCAATGTTCGATTCGATGAGCGAACGTGTGTAGAACTGCTGGTCGCGCAAACGCTGATCGAGTTTTTGCTGCTCCTCTTCGACCTGCTTGCGCGCCGTATTATCCGTCCCAATCAAGAGATAACCGATGATGGCGTCTTGGGCGTCGCGCAACGCTGTAACCGAGACGACCGCTGGAAAACGAGTCCCATCCTTGCGGATGTAGGTCAGCTCATAGATGTCCTCGATGCCGCGCGCGGCTTTGAAGACCAAAGCCTCGAAGCCGGGTGTGATCGGAGTACCCAGTTCGACGCTCAAAGTAGCGGCGCGCGCGATCACTTCCTGAGGATCGGAAATGTCGGCGGGCGTGATCTTGTTCATCACCTCGCCGGCGGTGTAGCCCAGCATCCGTTCGGCGCCGACGTTGAAAATCTGGATGACGCCCTTGGCGTCTGTGGCGATACTCGAAAAGTTCGCGCTGTTGAAAATCGCGCTTTGCAGCGCGCCTGCCTGGAGCAGCGCTTCCTCGGCGCGCCGCCGCTCGGTCACATCCTCCATCGCCAGCACTAATAGCTCATCGTGATTGCCCGCCTTCATTTGACGCGCGTTGAGCAGCATCACGCGGCGTCCGATCACCGGAAAGGTGTGTTCCAGCTCGAAGTCGTTGAAGACCGAGCTTTGGGGTACCACGTCCTCCAGCAATGTCCGCAGCGCGGGAATGTCCCACTGGCCGTTACCCAACTCATAAATCAGGCGATCTTCGGTTTCTTCCGGCGAGACGTGAAAGGTCTGGTAAAACGCGCGGTTGGCGCTGGTCACGCGCAAAGTCGTGTCGAGCATCAACAGCGGCTCGCGCACCGTGTCCACGATGTTCTGAGAGCAGGTTTCGACAGTCTTCAAATCCGCCGCCGCTTTGGCCACCTCTTCCTCAGCGCGCCGACGCTCGGTCACATCTTCCATCGCCAGTACCAACAGCTCGGCGTGACTGCCCGCCTTCAGTTGGCGCGCATTAAGCAACATCACGCGACGCCCGATGACCGGAAAAGTGTGCACCAACTCAAAGTCGCTGAAGACCGAACTTTTGGGAACAACATCTTCGAGCAGCCGCCGCAGGTCGGGAATATCCCACTGGCCGTTGCCCAATTGGTAAATGAGATGGTGCTCAGTTTCTTCAGCAGAGACTTGAAAAGTTTGGTAGAAGGCGCGGTTGGCTGAATGCACGCGCAAAGTCGTGTCGAGCATGAGCAGCGGCTCGCGCACCGTGTCGACAATGTCTTGAGAGTAGGTGTCGATCTCCGCGAGCAGTCGCTCGGCGCGACGGCGCTCGGTCACATCTTCCATCGCCAGCACCAGAAACTCGGTATGATCGCCCGGACGCAACTTGCGGGCGTTGAGCAGCATCACCTTCCACCCAATGGTCGGAAAATCGTGCTCAAGCTCAAAATCATTGAAGACCGAACTCTGGGGGACAATATCTTCGAGGAGAGTGCGCAAGGCGGGGATGTCCCACTGGCCGTTGCCCAATTCGTAAATGAGGTGATCCTCGGTTTCTATGGGGGAGACTTGAAAAGCCTGATAGAAGGCTCGGTTGGCGGAGCGCACGCGCAACTCGGCGTCGAGGATCAAGAGCGGTTCGCGCACTGTATCCACGATGTTTTGGGCAAAGTTTTGAATGTCTTCAACCAACGGTTTTCGCTTCATTATATACCCTTGTAAAACTTTATCATAAGCGGCGCGGCGTTGGTGCAGTTCATGCGTTCTCAGTGCCGTGTTCAAGTGGTTAATATGAATTGACACAAACCAAAGATCAACAGTGGTGTCAGTTTCCGATGCAACAGGTCAAAGCGCCCAAACCGCAATCGAACAAGGCGCTGCACCCGACGATTTGCAATCCGTCGCTCGTTGCTCCCTTCCGGCGAGCTTGCGGGATCGCAAAACGGCAGTTGCATCGTGCTTGTTTCATCCATCGAGTACTCGTTTTGCGGCATTTGCGCAAACGCTTTTCAATTACCATCCGGCCAGACGTTCTAACTCGCGGCTCTTCTCTTGCGCTGCCGCATCCTCTTCGCTGTAGGGCAAACTTTGGTCGTCTGCCGGTGGCGCGCTTTGCTCTTTGACGCGACCAAACACGCGATCCAGCAAATAGCGCGACGCCGCCACGTCGCCCGCTTTGGCTGCTGCTATGAGACCATCTATCACGTCCGGCAAAGCCGCAATGATCTTGTTTTCGGCTTGCGCCAGTTCATTCGCATAGCGCAACGCTTTGGGCTTGCGTCCGGCACCATCACGCGCGCCGCCATGTCCGGTTTTTTCGTTGAGTTCCGCTTCTTTGGCCGCGCGCCGCGCATCGGATTCGCTGGGCGGCATTTTGAGTTTCACAGCATGTAAAGCCATCTTGATTGTTTCTCCGTTTTCAAGTTTTCACGTTTATGGGTACTCGATGCCAGGCGCTCAAACTGTAATTTTTTACATCGTTTCCAGCGTTTCGATTTGCGCCATGATTTTGCGCGTTTCGGCCAAAGCGATCAAAATTTGCGGGAAAAGGCGGCGCTCTTCAAAACTCAAAACGCGGCCTTTGCGATCAGAAAGCCATTTGTCAGCGACCGTGTAACCGCCGATCTTGAAGCTGTAAACCGCGCTGTCCACATTGTCGAAGCCTTGCGTTTCGTTGATCCAGAGGCGGCGCGTGGCCGCGTCATAACGCACTTTTTCCACCAGGTCGGAGCCTTCGGACAGCTCGTGGCGCTTTTCGCGCAGAACCGGCGCGGCTTTGCTGTCCAATGTGTGCAAGGCGACCAGTTGCGTTCCCAGCGCCGCCAGTTCGTCGAATCGAGTACTCGATGTTGGAAACGGCACGCGCGGAAAATCGGTTTTGAGAAACGCCGCATACTTTTGGCGATAAATGGGCGAATGCAAAACCGCGTAAATGTAGCCGAAAATCTCTTCCGACGTTGGCTCTTTGCCAATGATTTGCGTCAATTCCGCGAGATACTTTTCCGCAATGTTCGGGCGCTTTTCAACTCCAAACAAGCCGTCGGAATAAAGGTAAAGCGGGAAAACGAAATTCCCTTCTTTTGCAGACGTTGAATGAAGAACAGAAATTTTATCGGCGCAAAAGAAATGCGCTGCTTCACCAGAGGTTTCAACGCGACGAACAGTAATAAGCGATAAGTTGTCCTGGAATAAATGCGACATAAGACCAAAACGATGATCGCCACGCTCGATCATGAACTTTTCATAGTAAATGTATCGTGTGTCAAAGGAACGGAAGAGGATGCTTCGTACCTGAGCTTCTGTGTCAGTCGAAAGTTGCTTTTTCGCATTCTCGAAGCTCCAATGCGGAGATTCTTTAATCGCGTATTTAGAAATTGCTTCACGGGCGCTCAAATTGCGAATATCCTTAAATTTCTTTACTAATTTCTCGCGCACAAAATCAACGAGTAAATAGTCTTTGCGTGTTGCGATTCCCCAACCGTTCACCGGAAAAATCTCCGTCACTTTCCAGCCTTTTTCATATTCGGGCAAAAGCTCTTCATCGCGCGGGCGAAAGAGAAACAGCGGCGCGGTCGGTGCGAGTTTTTGCCAGGCCGTGTTTGTCACATCTGCGGCATCGAGTACGCGATATTTGTGCTCGCGGCTGCCCCACAAATCGGCGTGAAAAACTTCCGGCGCGCCCGTCTTGCCCTTTTCCTTGATCGCTAAAAGAATCGAAACGCCCTGCTGAATATCGAACACGTTTTTGTCGGGTGTGCCGTCCGGCGCGACTTCTTTCTTTTTGGCGTTGCCGTGCAAATCCAGCAAATAGAGCGTGGAAAAGCTCTCGAGAAACGACTTGCGCATCCCGCGAAAGGTCGGATTATCCAGATAGCCATGATTGGTGATAAAGGCCACAATCCCTTCGCCTGAGCTTTCGATGCGCTTCTGCGCGAACGCCAGAAACTTCACATAGTCGTCTTGCAGCCATTTCGAGTTGCGCTCGCCCAAAGAAACGCCGTCAATGCTTTTATAGCTCTCGATCTGCTTGCCGACGTTCGTAAAAACGCGTGCATCGCCGGACATTTTAGTGGCCGCATTCGATGAATGACCGGCATACGGTGGATTACCCAGCACAACAATGATCGGGCTTTTCTCTTTCACGTCCGCCGCCGCGTTGACTTCTTCGGCAATCGAGTACTCGAGGATCGCTTCCGATTGGCGCCGCGCGTCGTCTAAGGTGTTAGTTAAAAAGATGCCCAGCCGCTGCGATTCACCCAGCGGGGTTCCCAGCCCTTCCAACTGCAACGCCAGTTTGAGATGCGCGATTGTGTACGGCGCCACCATCAATTCAAAACCGAAAATGTTCTCCAGCGGCTTTTTATCGCGCACAAAACTTCTCCAAGCATTTGCGCCTATTTCCGTGTGCATCGCATCCAAAACTGCGAACAGAAACGAGCCGGTTCCCGTCGCGGGATCGAGAATCTTCACGTCATCGGCCAAACCCGCGTCTTTGTCAAAATGCGTTTGCAACAGCAAATGCACGCTGCGCACGATGTAGGAAACGACGGGTTCGGGCGTGTAGTAAACGCCGCGACTTTTGCGCGCTCCGGCGTCATATTGCGCCAGAAACGGCTCGTAAAAGTCGATCATCGGGTCGGGCCGACCACGGCGATCCGAAAAGTAAACGCGAATGTCGTCGATCGCCGCGCCGTTCAAAATCGCCGCCATGTTCTCTAAAACCCATTCCAGGTTCTTGTCGATTTCGGCTTCAAACAAACGATACAGCGTGCGCAAAAGCGGCGTGCGCTTCAAAGCGCGGTCGGCGGTCTGGGCGCTGAAACGCTTGGCGTCGGGGTTTTGACAGCGCGCCGCAAACAAGCCATAGGTCAACGTTTCGGCGTATAAGTTGGCGAAGTCGGGCGCGCTCAAATCGGGCAACAGCAGCTTGCGAAAAGCCGCCAAATCCTGCAACAGCGGCGAATCGGGTTCCTTCAAAGATGCCGCAATCGCCAAGCGCAAAGTGCGAGCACGACGCGCCAGCAAGTTCGCTAATTCTTTGGGTGTTTGCGGCGCGGCGATCTGCGCGCTGGTGAAGCGTTCCCACAAACGCGCGAAGTCGGCTTCATGCGTCGCGTTCAAAGCGGCGCTTTGCTCGGGCAGCGTTACGCTTTCGACTAAAGCGCCACCATCGTAAAGCCGAAAATCCAAATGATTGGTGAGCAGAAAGTTATCCAGGTCGGCGCAAAAGCGTTCGTTTTGCGCTTTGGCGTGACCGCTCAGGTTGCCTAAATCGGCGCTAATCTTCTCCGCTTCGACATAACCGATCGGGTCATGGTGAAAGCCGCGCGTGAAAGTGAAGTCGGGTCGCCCCACTGCGAGCTGCTTACCTTCGCCCACAAAATCGACTTGAGCCGGTTTCAGGTTCTGAAAAAGTTCATCCAGCGCGGGACGCAAAGAAAGTTCGCCGGTCGCCTGGGTGTTCTGGCGCAATTGCGAAAGACGCGAAAGGTAGGTTTGCAGAGATGCGAGCATAAAGAGAATTGTAAATCAAACCCTGCAAAGCGGTGCAAAAAGGTCGCTCTGGACCCACAATCGAGTACTCGATTGTGGGTCAGAAGCCAAATTGCGCCGCGATCATGGCGAAGTCGAGCTGCTCCAATTCTTCGCAGCGCAAGTGCAGCCGCGAGTAAGTTTCCCAGTGCATCCCTTTGGGCTTGTCGGGTAGCCGGTCAAAGTGCCCGCCTTCGGTTTGCCCCAGGCGTTGGCGGATCTTCCACGCCGCGCGAAGCCAGCGGTGGCGCTGTTGTTCCTGTTGGCTAAAGTAGCAGAGCTGATAGCAATGTCGGCACGCAAAAAACTTGCCCGCGCCGTAGATGATCGCCACCCGACGCGCGCACGCTGGGCACTGCCACCAAACGCGCGAGCCGCCATAGTTGCAAGCCGTTCGCACCACACATACGTTCTGCTCCACTAGATCGCCCGCATGGGAATAAAGCAGCGTCACGCCGCTTCGGTGCGCGCGAAGACCGATGGACGCGACTTTGTTTTCTGGTATGGCCGCGCCGCGATACCACTGCCACAACGCATAAACGCCAGGCCGCAAGCGACCGGCGCGCTGCAACGCGCGCACATCAAGCCCCAGGCTGTCGCCCGTCGCGCTTTTGCCAGGGCTGCCACGTCGCGCACTATAACGCTGTCGCCCGCTTCCTTTGCCGCCCATAATGCCCGCCTTTAGCACTTTCGCCGTGCGTTTTTCTAATCGAAATCATTAGGCAAGCACTACTTTTCAAGCGTGCGTTCTTGCAGCGCCCGCCGTTTGTTGCTTGCAATGATCGCCGCGTGTCCGGCTTTGGTTTTTGCGCCCGTTGAAAGCCCGCCATGAAGCGCGAAAACATTCCAGCCGGTGCGTGCGTGTCCAGACCCACGATTTCACGCCGTCGATCAGGAAGTTTTCATCTTTGAGCAGCGGCACCCATTGCCACGGATGATAAACAGAAAACCACTCGAACCCGCCTTCGTCGCAGAGCCGTTGCCGCGCCCGCGTTTCAAGTTCCTCGCGCTGGATCCGTGCAATCATTTTCTCTAAAAACTTGAAAGACATTTGATTTCACCTGATTAAACGCCTAAAAACGCTCTAAAACGCACCTTTTACGCGCTTTTATGCCTGTTTTGGCCAACTTAAAACCATACCCCATGAGCGATTTAAATTCACGCCATACCCCATGACACACGCGCACAGGAAAAACTGTCCAACTCCGTCCAACTTCATCGAGTACTCGCGGATCAATGCCGCAATCCAGGCACGCCACGACAAACGAGTACTCGCGCATCCAACGCATACCCGCGCAAAGCGTCGCGCTGATCGGCGTCAATACGCCCCAGACGATGTAAGCGGTTTGCTTCTTCAAACGCCCGCGCCGGATCGTAAAGCGTGCCAGGAAGACATTCACGCGCTTCACATCGAGTACTCGATGTTGCGGCGGTTTCGCGCGACGCGGTTTCGAGTGCGAGCAATTCCAATAGTTCCGATTTGTTGCAGCGGATCGAAGCAATTAAAGCCGCATCGAGTGCAGCGACGGGCTTTAATTTCAGGTCGCCACACTCAACGCGCGCCGAAATGCCGCGACGCTGCAAAGTCTCCAACAACGCGGCAGCGGTCAAATTGTCAACTCGCTTTCGTCACCTGCCACTACCCTAACTACCCTAACTACCCCATTTTCCGAGAAAGTCTTTCGCGTAATATTTTCTATGGGCAACTTTTCCGGTTTTTGGGGTAGTTGGGGTAGTTGGGGTAGTGGTAACTGGTTCGACAAAAGCCCGACGCCGCGCCAGCGTTTGTGTCCGTTGCCTTGATAACGCTCGAATTTGCGCTTTGTTAATTCGCCGCCAAATGCGCGTGCTGTGCCGCTTTTCTCGCCGTTCTCGCGGCTCCATTGCTCCCACGCGCCGAACAATTCGCCCGCCGCCGCCGTGCAATTTTCGCCGATGACACAGCAATTTTGCAGAAAATCGGCAAGCGGGTCTTGCTCTGCGCGGTATTCGTTCACGGCCTTTTGCACAGCTTCGGGAGCTTCTAAACCGCTTGTCAGCGCGTCATGTAACCCATCGAGCGCCCAATTCAAAATGCCGGAAAGTTCGGCTTGCAGCTTGTCGCACAAGTGCGGGTCGCGCTCGCCTTTGGGGATTGGTTGCCCGAACGGAATCAAGCGTGGTCGCCGCCACATTCCGCCGCTGGTGTCTTCAATTTTCGGCTTGGAGTTGCCAACCATCCACAACGTAAATTGCGGCTCAAAAGTTGTCGGGCGCTTCTCAAACATACCGCGCGCCGTGATGCGGTCGCGTCCGGTCAAGTCTTTAATCAGGGTCGCGTTGAGCGTGTGTTTGCTGTCGATTTCGTGAACCGTGACAAGGCGCGCGCCTTTGAGCGCCAGCACGTCGGGCGACGGCGCTTCGGGCTTGCGCTTGTCTCTGGCTTGCATGATGGTTTCGGCTTGCGTCTTGTGGCCGTAACCGCCTAAAAGCCATTCGAGTACTCGAAGAAAGGTTGATTTTCCATTGTCGCCCTCACCATAAAGGAAAACGAAAAGCTCTTCAAAGACTTTGCCGGAAAGCGAAACACCGACGAGTTTTTGCAGATAGCGGCGCGTTTCAGCGTCAGGAATCCAACGCTCCATGCACACGCGCCAGATAGGACATTGCGCGCCGGAAATGAACTCGACGGGCGATTGATGGGTTAAAAGGTCGTCGGGGTTGTGTGGCCGCAGTTTGCGCGTCGGCAAATGCAGCGTGCCGTTGGCAACGTTGAAAAGATGCAAGTCGGTGTCGAATTGCTCGGGCGTGATGCTCATGCTGTCAACGCTGGCCGCGTCTTTAAGCATCGTTTCACGCGAAGCGCGTTTTGTCAGTGTGGCTGCGTGTTTGAGCAATCGGGCGCGCTTGTCGTCGTCGGTCGCTTCGGCGGCTTCTTTAGCCATTGCGATGCTGGTTTGCTTCGCGCGTTCGTCCGCCGCGCCGTGTTCGTCGGGCTGCCATTTGCCGGCTTGATAAATTGCCCATTTGCCCCAAACGCTGCAAAAGCGCAGTTCCGCGCCGTGTTGTGCCGCGAAACGTCTCCCGTTGCCAATGTCGTTTAAGGCGAAGCCGTCAGCTTGCAATTCTGCAAGCTGTTTCGCCTCTTGCTTTTTGCGTTTCGCGCGGTCAATCGGCTCCAGGTCGCGGGCGAGTGTGAATAATTCGGAAACTGTCTTTTTCTCGCGCGCAAAGAAGTCGTCAAGTCCGGTTTTTTCGCCGGTCGCACTTTCGAGAAGATAAATAACTTTCACGATTGCGCCGCGTGATTGCAGGAATGCGCACAAGCGGCGCAACGCGCTTTCAACTTGCGTCTTGGTCGTCACGTCGGAATCATACGCGATGAAAACCGTGCGACCTTTGAGCGCGATATTATCCCAGTCGGCAAGCGCCGTGACGCCGCCTTTGGCGTTGGTGCCGCGAAAACCATGCACGCCGCTCAAGTTGATGCAGCACAAGCCGTGCGAAGCGGCGGCATCGGCTTTCTTGGCGCCTTCGGTGATAAGAAGCGGTTTGGTAGGGTCGTCAATGTCGGCGCGCGTGAGAGGTGCAACATCGAGTACGGGCGCGACACCTTGCGGCGCTTCATATTTGATCGGTTTGCCGTTGGTTGTGTTGTTGCGGGGAATGTCGGCGCGAAGCAAGTAGCTCACGCGTTCGCCGCGCCAATTGTAAAGTGGAATCACAAGCGCGTGAACAAGGCACTGTTTGGGCGCAAACCCTAACCGCTTCAAATTGTCGCGGTTGGTTTCTGTCCAGTAGCCGCGCGCTTCGATTGCAGCGTCGCTGATTGCGGAATCGTGGGAAAGTGTGGCGGAGTGCTTTTCGTTGAGCGTGCCGCTGGTAATTGCGACTTGTGGCGCGTCGGGGTAATGGTGGCCGTTGCTTGCGCTGTGGCCGTTGGGCGTGGTGCCGTTCGAGTACTCGCTTGCGCTGTGGCCGTTTGCGGTTGTGTTCGGTTGCGCGACAGAGATCGCGTCTTTTGATAGACTGTCGTTTAACATCGAATTGCCTTTCGATGCGCCCGCTTCTTTAATTAGAAGCCGCCAGAACCACAGATTGCCCGTCTGTGGTTTTTGCGTTTGTGTTGGGGCACGTCTTATTTTATTTTCATCGCTTGCGCGACGGGGCGTGTGTCTCACGCCGCTTTGAAGGTGGTTTTCGGTTAATAAAAAACGCGCCCGAAGCCCAACAAAGCAGAAACGGCAAAGCCGTATCTAACGTGAGTTGGTCACAGGCGCGTCTCGCGCACGAATCTCGGCTTCTAAGAGCCATCACCCTTGCGGGCTTCATCTCCATGACACCGGCCAATAAATTGACCGCTTGAATTGACTTTAAGTATAGCCTATTCATCGTGTTTTTGATTTCAAAC
>JAABUM010004795.1_pt1 | contig 14883 bp, 9 predicted proteins | sample 5559161 | NCBI WGS metagenome assembly JAABUM01 (sample SAMN10711868, study PRJNA513369) | rock metagenome | isolation source: Antarctica rocks | place: Antarctica: Victoria Land, Siegfried Peak nord
TCAAGTGACGCCTTCGGAGACTGCGACGCAGGATGCTTCGCGTTTTCAATATCGCAGGATTTGAAGAAATTGTGAGACGAAGGCTCGAATTACAGTTCTCAGTTTGTAGTGCGTTTGCCCTGGGGCTTACGCCCTCTTCCAATCTTCCCGGCCTCGCTTTTTCGGCATCACCTTCCAACTGGCCACCTCCTCCTCTGCGTCTTCGCGTTTCTGCGGTGAATCTCTGGACGGAGCATCAAACTGAAGCCACTTTATGATTCTCGACCAAATCGTCGCCGCGACGCGCGGGCGCGTGGAAGCTTTTAAAGCAACGACCGACGTGCGCTCCATTGAAAAGCGGCTCCTCGAAGTCTCGCCGCCGCGCCCGTTCGCTCAGGCTCTCAAACACCCGAACCGGTTGGGGCTAATCGCCGAAATCAAAAAGGCCTCGCCTTCCAAAGGCGTCATCGCGCCCGATTTCGACCCAGCGAGGCAAGCCGCGCTTTACCGCGACGGCGGCGCCGATTGTTTGTCGGTTCTCACCGAGCCGCAATGGTTTCAAGGCGACATCACGCATCTTTCGACCGCGCGCGCCGTGAGCGGGAAACCGGTCATTCGCAAGGATTTCATCGTGGACGAAATCCAAATCGCCGAGGCGCGTCTGGCGGGCGCCGATTGCGTGTTGCTCATCGTGTCGGTGTTGAAAGACTTTGAACTGCGCCAACTCAAGGCCGCCGCCAAACGGCTGGGCATGGACGCGCTGTGCGAAGTCCACGACGAAACCGATGCCCGACGCGCTTTGTTTAACGGTTGCACGTTCATCGGCATCAACAACCGCGACTTGCAAACCTTCGACGTGGACTTGAACACGACCGAACGATTGCGCCCGCTCTTTCCTTCGACTTGCACCGTTGTGGCGGAATCGGGCGTTCACACGCAAAGCGATGCGCGGCGCCTGCGCGCGGCTGGAGCCGATGCGTTGCTCGTGGGCGAAAGTTTGATGCGCGCAGGCGACCCGAAAAATGTGATCGCCGAACTGTTAGGCTGAGCGCGCAGAGAAACCACGAACATTTTTGAAATCGCCGGGTGCCTTGACAGATGGTTTTGCCAACGCAGGATTCAACAATCGAGCGATTGGAAGAGGTTTTTGGATTCGAAGTGCAAACCTCGGTGCGCGAAGTCGTGACTGGCCTGCGGGCGCAAGTGCAAACCGTGATGCGCGTGTCGCTCGACAGCGTGACGCGGCACTCTAAAGCGCATCTCAGAAAGGTTGCATCCCCGCGAACGCGCGCTCCAGCGGGGCTTGCGCCGCAGCCAATCTCGGTGGCTCCCGTTTGGCTGCGGCGCAAGCCCCGCTGGAGCGCGCGTTCGCGGGGATGCAACGCCAGTGAGAACCGCTTTGATGGTGGCTCTGCTCCAGTTCCCGGCGCCCGGTTGCCTCTTCGGACGGGCAACTCGTGCAACCTCAAGTTCAACTTGTCTGGTGATCGAAGAACATGAGGCTGAGTTGGTTTTGGGCTTTCAAATGAACAGCCTCGCTGCCCCAAGGCCGTTCATTCAACGCGGCGCGAGCGGATAAATCGTGCCGCGTTTCAGCCTCGCGCCGTCTCCTTCGAACTCGATGTTCTGGCTTTCCGGCGACGGAAAGATGAGAGCGGCGCCGTAAAGTGCGCCGTTTTGCGCGAAAACCTCGACCGAGCAGCGATCGACGAACAGACGCAGCTTCAAAATTCCGTCTTCCACGCGCAGCGGCGCGCCGAAGGCGCCCGCGAACTCCGGGTGAAAAGCGACTTGACCTGAGCGCGTGCGGTCAATGGTCAACTCGCCGCTCGCCGGATGATACAACACGCTCGTCGCCTCGTTTTGCCCCACGCGAACGCGAAAACCAACTGCTCCTTGTTGCAAACCGGTCACATCAAGTTCGGCTTCGAGTTCAAAACACTCGCCGCGGAACTCGATGCCGCCTCCGTTCAAAGCGATAGCTTGGCCGCGCAAGCCGAGCAACTCGCGCGGCGGAAGTTGGCGCAAAAGTCCCTCTTCAAAAGACAACTCGCGCGGGAGCGTCATTGCGCCGCGCCAGTGTTCGGCTTCGGTGGGGATTTTGTCGGCGTAAAACCAGTGGGCCATCCAGCCGATGATGATTTGGCGACCGGCGGGCGCGTTGCTCCAACTCACCGCCGCGTAATCGTCAAAGCCAAAACTCAAACGGAGCGGTTCGGTTTGCGGCGAAAAAGAGGTGCCGTCGAAGTCGCCGACCCAGTAGCGCGTGCAACTGCCATCGGCAACCGTCGCGCCGGGAACGATGAACGAAACGAGCAAAATCCATTGGCCATCCACTTCGAGCAGGTCGGGACATTCCCAGATCCAATCGCTTTGCGGGGCGGGAAAAGTTGACAGGAGCGTCCAGTTGAACAGGTCGGGCGAAGCGTAAAAATGCGCTTCGTGTCCCGCCGCAACCGCCATAATCCAGCGATCACCCAAACGCAGCACCTTCGGATCGCGGAAATCGCGGCGGTCGCTCGTGAGAACCGGGTTGCCTTCGTGTTTGCGCCACGTGCGGCCTTGGTCGCCCGAAAACGCGAGGCTTTGGATTTGGCCGCGCGGCGTTTCGGCGTGCGTGAAGCACGCGACGAGCTGTTCCGTTCCATCCGATTGAACGGTGGCCACGGCGCTTCCCGACCAAATGGTGCCCAGTTCATCGGGATAAAGCGCGACGGGCCAGTGCTCCCACGAAAACAGATCTCTTGAAACGGCGTGCCCCCAGTGCATCGGCCCGTGCCGCAATTGCGCCGGCTCGTGCTGGTAGAACAGGTGCCACAAACCATTGTGAAAAACGAGGCCGTTGGGATCGTTGATCCAGCCGCCGGGCGGAGAAAAGTGAAAAGCGGGACGATACATGAGTTGGTGAGGAGGCGCGCAGGTGTCAAAGTTCGCGTTCCCAGCCCTGAGGGATAGTTGGAGAAGCCCTTCAAAGCCGCAAAAAGAGGATTGGAAGAGGGCGCAAGCCCCGCTGAGAGGAAGTTGCAGCGGGGCTTGCGCCCTCTTTCAATCTTTGAAACTCTTACAAAAACGGAAAAGTCTTGGCGAATGAATTCGCAGCCAGAAAGAAGTGTCGGCCTGCGCCGACGAGGGAACGAAGAGGTGAGATAATCTCGCTTTTTTGCAGGCCTTGTCGGCCCGCGCCGACGCCTTTTTCTGGCTGCGAATTCATTCGCCAAGACTTTTAAAACGGTCTCTGAGAGACCGTTGGAGAAAGGTTCACGTCCGTGAACCTTTCTCCAAGAGATGGTGCCATTGAAATCAAATCTACCCTACTCGTTGTTCCACTCGAAAATCACGCCCATCGCGGTTTCGCGTTCGCGCTGCAACAGCGCGTAGGCTTCGGGCGCCTGTTCAGGACGGAAGCGGTGCGTGATCAAATCGGACACGCGGATTTGGCCGCGCGCAACGTATTTCAAAAACAGGGACTGCATTTCCATGCTTGACCAGCGAACGCCGGGTTGCGCCGAGTCGGGCGGATGGCCGTCGTGCGCGCCGACGATTTTCAGACCGCGCGTCACAACGTCGCCCGTCAGGGTTTGCAGTTGCGGGTTGCCCGCGTCGCCAAGCAAAACCACGGTTCCAAAGCGCCGCGCGAGCGGAAGCGCCGTCGCAAACACGGCGGGATGTCCGGTGATGTCACACACCACATCGGCGCCCCGGCCACCGGTCAAGTCGAACACGGCCTCGCGCGCCTCGCCAGCAGGAACACGCAGCGTGTGCGTGGCGCCGTGCGAAGCCGCCATTTCCAAACGGCGCGGCGCCGTGTCAATGGCGATGACTTCGCTGGCTCCGCTCAGGCGCGCGTATTGAACCACCAACTGTCCCAGCAAGCCCAAACCGATCACGACCACCGTGTCGCCCAAAACGTGTTGCGCCGCGCGCACGCCGACCTGCGTGATTTTGCCCAATCCCATCCACGCCGCGTCCTCATCGGACACGCCCGGCGCAATGGCGAGGGCGCGCTCAGCCTCAACGACAACCAAACCCGCGTGAGGCGAGCGCGTGGCGACCCGGTCGCCGATTTTCCACTTTTCAACGTCCGCGCCCACGTCCACCACGCGGCCCGCGTGAAGGTAGCCGACGTTTTGAAAAGGGAATTTCACCCAGTCGTGCCAGTGCGTTCCCGGCGCAAAGTTGCCGGTCAACACGATGCCTTCGGTTCCGGTGGAGATCAGCGTGCGCGTCGTGCGCACGAGGATTTCGCTCGCCTTGAGCGGCGCGACGGCGCGCGCGACGAGTTCGACTTTTCCCTTTTCGGGAAAAATCATGGCTTGAGTGGTCTGATTCGAAAGCATGATGTGTGGGTTTTCTTTTTGTGGAATCAAGCGACTTCCCGTTTCCGCTGTTTGAACCGAAGCGTTCGCGTTCGGGAACACACTGGAGCGGTTCCGACTTGAACTCATCCGACGCCGCGTCAGCAATCACAAGCGGGGCAACAACGAGCGAAAGTTCGTGTGGAAAGAAGAGTGGCCGAGTATGACAGTCAGCGGCGAATTGCCAAGGGCCAGTGGGCGCCCGATTTCCTTGACCTGATGAAGCCAAAAGCAGAGGCCGTTTGACAAGTCGGGCCGCGCAGTTTGGCCGCCCGAAAAAGCGCGCACCATAGAATTTTCCAAAAATGTTTAAAGCCAGTTTTTTTTGGCCATACTTTAGATACAGTAACATTCATGCGTCCATCCATTCGACAGGTAGCCGAACACGCCCGCGTTTCTCCGATGACGGTGTCGCGTGTTTTGCATGGGCGCAAAGATCTGGTGGCGGACGACACGTTCGAGCGCGTGCTCACTTCGGTGCGCGACTTGGATTACGTGCCCGTCGCGTCGCCGCTGCAAAATCGCCATGTCAAAACGGGTTCGATTGGCATCGTCCCGTTTTATTCCAACATGGACAACAATCCCATCGACTCGCAAACCTTCGAGGGATTGTGTGCTCAGGCGCGCGCCCATTCTTATGATTTGCTGGTGATGCTGCGGAGCGACGCGGATTGGATGAGCCGCGCCACGACGCGCTTTCTCGACCGGCGCAATGATGGGTTCATCTTCATCTCGCCCGAAGTGACCGAGTGGCGCAGCATTTTGCAGGAGCTACCGGGCCACGACATTCCGGCTGTTATTTGCTACCGCCGCGATGTGCCGCAAGGCGTGGCCTGGGTTGATCCCGACAACGACGCAATCGTGCGCTTGGCTGTGTCTCACTTGCACGAACATGGGCACAAACGTCTGGCTTATGTGTCTGGCCCCGATTGCGTTCGCTCCTTCGACGACCACGCGCGCCGCGAAGCGTTCGAGCGCCAGATGAAGGCGCTGGGTCTGGAGGTGCTGCCCGTCATTGAAGGGGCCACAAGCGAGTGGCAACTCAAGAGCGACGCCCTGCCCCGGCTCCAGGACGCGGGCGCGACAGGCGTATTATGCGTCAACGACTTTCTGGCTCTCCAACTCTGGGAAGCCGCCGACCACGCGGGACTGCGCGTTCCGCACGATCTTTCGATTGTAGGCGTGGACGATCAAGACACGCCGCATCGCGGGCTGACCAGCGTTGGCTTTGGCTACGCGCAGGTCGGGCGACTCGCTGTGGAGGCGTGGTTCGCGCTGCAAAGTGGACAAAGTGCCCCGAATTGTTGCCGCGTGGTGCCCGTTCACCTCGTGAAACGCGATTCAGTCGGCGCGCCTCGTTCGAGTTGAACCGAACCGCTATTTTTCTGTTAGATCATCTTTACCATCGTCATCTCGGATGACCCAAAGGAACACATGAACACTTTCAACCTAAACCACAATGCCCGCACAGGGCGGAGCGCTTTTACGCTCATAGAACTCCTCGTAGTTATCGCCATCATCGCAATTCTTGCGGCGATTTTGTTCCCCGTTTTTGCCCGTGCGAGGGAAAATGCGCGCCGCTCCTCGTGCCAGAGCAACCTCAAGCAGATCGGCTTAGGCGCGCTCCAGTATTCGCAGGACTACGACGAGAAAGTCGTGCCTGTGCGTTTGTCCTTCGGCGACTTGCCTTTTCAGAGCCTTTTGCAGCCGTATGTCAAGAGCGCGCAGATATTCAAGTGTCCGTCCAACACAGCCAATGGCAATTTAAGAGGCACTCCAGCGGCGCCGGCGCCGGGGGGAATGCCCATCTCTTACCAGGGCAACGCTGGACTGGAAGATAATACAAACGGAAATGCAAGTGGCCCAGGGTCGAGAAGACCCATGGTCGAACTCAGTAGTGGGACGAGAAGCTTGGCTGAAATCCCCAGCGTTGCGACCGTCATTATGATGTCAGAAACGAAGGACGCATTCGATCCTGATGCTTACGGCACCGGCGAAATGGGGAACTTGATAGGACATTTGGGCACGACCAACTTCTTGTTCATGGATGGTCATGTCAAATCCCTGAGACCCACGGCAACCGGTAGCCCCACCTGTATGTGGACGATCAACAACGCGAACAGCAACTCTGCAACGGCGCCAACTGCGTGTGCCGATGCTTGGAACACTGCGCTGGGAGCCTCACAGACCAGCAATTCGTAGTTGTCGAGTCTGTTTTAGAGCAAGCAAAATATCTCGCCATCGGAGCGTGGGCCGCGTTGCAACGCGGCCCAGATACAGCCAAGTGTTGCCACGTCGCGGCGTTTCATCTTCGGTAGACGTGCCGCGTCTGACTTGAGTCGAAGAATAACCACTTGGAGAAAACCAACACCATGCCCACTTCACTTCACACAGCACGCACTTCTGCTAAGGGTTCTGCGTTTACGCTCATAGAACTCCTCGTCGTTATCGCCATCATTGCGATTCTCGCGGCGATCTTGTTCCCCGTGTTCGCGCGGGCGCGCGAAAACGCGCGTAAATCGTCTTGCATGAGCAACCTCAAGCAAATCGGCCTGGGGATGCTCCAATACTCGCAGGACTACGACGAGAAGATGGTGCATAAACAATATGGCGCCGAAGATTACTCGTCGGTTTCTGCTGGCAACTACAAATGGATGGACGCCATCTTCCCTTACGTGAAGAGCGAGCAAATCTTCGTTTGTCCCAGCGACTCGCCTTTTGCGGCGACGAACGTTTCTAACGGCAACGGCAACCTGCCCTACGTCTACTACAAAAACTGGACGCCCGCCCAGCAATACACCAACACAGGACAAAACGGTTCGTATGGTTCCTACGCGATCAACGCCTACTATGGAAGTGGCGGCGGTGGCACTGGTGAACCTTCAACTGACAACCTCGCGCGGTTACAAGACCCGGCGGGAACGATTTGGGTCGCCGATGGCTACCGATTTGGCGGGTGGAATCCCGGAAACGGTTATGAATTTTGCTTTGGAGAAAACGACGCACCCCCGTTCGAGTTCTACGATGACCGGCAAGGGCGGACAGCGCGGTCTCGATATGGAACGGCTGTGGTCGAGCGGCACCTGGGCATGACCAACGTGTTGTTCACCGATGGTCATGTCAAATCGCTGAAAGAAGATGCCATCACCAAGCGCTCCACTAACGGAACCAACGCCTTCTCTGCGTGGAGCCTGGACGCGGACTGAACCCAGCCGCGCTTCGCCAGTTCAAATCCCGATTGGTTTTTGCCGCGTCGTCGCCGGGCGGTCAGGGTAGGGAGAAGCTCAGGGAAATCAACAAAACTCCAACCGGAGCGAGAGCGGCGGCAACGTTTGCTCTCGTGGCCGGTGGTTTTACCGGCGTTCCAACCGGCTTTGGCGACGACTCCGTTCGAGCAATCCATCTACTAATCAGTGGCTAAATGTTGACGATGTTGTCGTCAATTAACAAAAGATCGTCTCACTCAACCCAACTACTATTTCTCTATGAAACCCTTTGTTTGCCCGCTTCTCCTTGGCGGCGTTTTGCTTCTTTCCGGCGGTTGCACCCTCGCTGCGCCCGATGCGGCGGCTCCTGCCACCGCGCCGATTGGGACAGTCCCAAACGCAACTCATCCGGCTCTGGCCGATTTTCCCCTTTCCAAGGCGCCGTATCTGGCGGCTTATCGTTGGGGCGCGGCCAACGCCAATGGCGGAGCCAAGGCCAACGAAGCCTACAGCCGCTGGATCAACCGCCCCGTGGTGTGGGCGGAAGATTTCGAGCCGACCGATTCGTGGGAAAACAACATCGAAGGCGGCGGCTGGCAACTGGGCGAATGGCAAGCCTGGAAAAAACAAGACCCGCGGCGGCGCCTGATTTTGTCGGTTCCTCTGCTTCCGGGCGGCTGGGACAGGAGCGGCGCCAAGAATGGCGCCGACGCAGGCAAACCGGTGTCACTCGAAGCGGGGGCGAAGGGCGATTACAACGCGCACTTCAAAGCTCTGGCGCAAAACCTGGTGGACTACGGGCTGGGCGACAGCGTGCTTCGGTTGGGCTGGGAATTCAACGGCGGCTGGTATACGTTTCGGGCGAGCGATAATCCCAAAGCGTGGGCCGAGTATTGGCGGCAGATCGTGACGGCGATGCGCACCGTGAAGGGTGCGGAAAAGTTGCAGTTCTGCTGGAATCCGGCGCTGGGCTGGCAGCAGTTTCCCGCCGAACAAGCGTATCCCGGCGACGAATATGTGGACATCGTCGGGCTGGACGTTTATGACGAATCGTGGGCGAAGGACACTTATCCGATCCCCGAAGGCGCCACAAAAGAAGAGCTCGCACAGCGCCGCGAGCGGGCCTGGAACGACGTGACTTACGGAGGCCAAATGGGTCTCAAGCAGTGGAGCGACTTCGCTAAAGCGCACGGCAAGCTCTTCGCCATCCCCGAATGGAGCATTTCCAAGCGCGAAGACGGTCACGGCGGTTTAGACAACGTGGCCTTTGTCGAGCGGATGCACAAGTTCATCACCGATCCGGCGAACAACGTCTACTTCACCTGTCACTTCGACGTGCAAGCGGGCGACGGTCACCATCAAATGTCGCCGGGCTTAGGTGAAGACGAGACGAATGAATTCCCGCAGTCGGCGGCGCGCTTTCGGGAACTGTTCGCCCAGCAAGACGCCGCCATTCCCGGAACAGGAACCGGTTTGTCGGCGACCTATTTCGGCGACAAAACGCTGCAAAAACCCGTGGCGATGGCGATGGCGCCCACGGTTGACTTCGACTGGAACACGCAAAAGCCGCCCGTTGGCGTTTCCAAAACAACGCCGGGAGTTCGGTTCGCCGGACAGGTGCAGGCGCTCGAAGGCGGCGTTTACACCTTTCGCAGCGTATCGAACGGACAGGGGCGTTTGTGGGTGAACGACACCCCGATCTTCGACTCGACTAAGGGCGCGGGGATGGGAACGGTTTCCCTCGTCGCGGGCCAGAGATACCCGATCAAAGAAGAACTTCTGGGCGCGGCCAAAGGCAACTTGCAGTGGAAGCGGCCCGGAGCCAAAGGCTTTGAAACGGTGCCGGGAACGCAGCTTTCCCCCGCGATGGGCGATGGAACGGGGTTGAAAGCCGACTACTTCAGCGACCAGAACCTTGAAACGTTGAAGGTTTCGCGCGTCGATCCGAAAGTGGATTTCTGGTGGGGTGAGGGCAGCCCGAACGGAAACGATGGCAAGCCAATGGCGGGCGTCGGGCCAGATCACTGGTCGGTTCGTTGGGCGGGACAAGTGCAAGCCCTCGAAGGCGGCACTTACACCTTTTCTACCAACACCGACGACGGCGTGCGCCTGTGGGTGAACGGGCAATTGCTCATAGACCACTGGGTTGGCGGGCCATTCCCTGGCGGTTCGGGCACAATCGCGCTGGAAGCGGGTCGCAAGTATCCGATCAAGATGGAATATTTCGATGACACGCAAGGCGCCAACGCCCAGTTGTCGTGGACGCGCCCCGGCCATTCGACCAGACAAACGATTCCCACCAGCCAACTTTTCCCGCCGCAGTAGAACGTGAACACGAAGCGTCAGCGAGTGCATCATCCAACGCGCGAAGCGCATCATCTAAAGATGTGCCTTCGGCACGCTGAACAAGGCACTCGCTCACGCTTCGCGTTCACGTTCTACCGCCTTGGATGATCCAAAGGCGCGAGCAACTCGCTCGCGCCTTTTGCGATGCCTGGCCTTTTATGAAAATTCCATTCTCTGTTTTGCTGGCTGCGACTTGCCTTCCGTTGTGCGGTGCGGCAGTAGCCGCGCCCGCGCCGCCCTTCAAACTCGAACGCCCCGCGCCCGCCTCGGCCATTGCTTTTGACCCCAACGAAAAGAAAGATGGCAGCGTCGAAGTGCCTTCCGTTACGCTGCGCTCCGATGGCGATTGGAGCGTGTTTTTGACCACCAAAAGCGCCAAAGGCAACTACCAGACCGGAACGGTTCTGTCCATCGGCACGCCCTCTGACACGCTGTTCACGGACGCCGGGCACCTCTCGATGACGTGGAGCGCGCAGTATCCCGCCGCCTGGAAGTTCGGCCACTTCGCCAACTCGTTCGCCGCCACCGCCAAAGACGACGCGGGCACCTCCGCTTCGGCGCGCGTGCCTAACGGCGACCAACTGTTTGGCGAGGGGAACACCTCCCCCCTGCTCGGCCAGGCCGGGTTCGATGACGCGCGCGCTCACGGTCTGGCCCTCGTTTGCCGGAAGGGGCAAGTCGAGTTTTGGAGCGTGGACGAGGCCGGAGCGCGCTTGATGGACTATGGCGCGAGCGGAACGGGTTTCAAAGGCATCACGAACAAGCCGATGCGCATCGGCGGCGCGCTCCTCAAAACGCAGCCCGAGTGGCCGTTCACCTTTTGGAAGCAGCCGGTTCAAGGCCTCGTGATCTGGAACGGCGGCGCGTTGTCGCCGCTTCAGATGAGCCGCCTGTTCGCGGGCGCCGACGCGCGCGATGTGGTTGGCCTAAGCGCCGCGCGCGATGATCGCTATTATCCCGGCACCATCACGGGCGGGCAGTTGGACGAACTGGTGAGCGGCAAATCCGGCACGATCAGCGGCAAAGTCGTGGCGGCGCCCTCGCTGCTTCCCACGCAAACGGGCGATGATGTTTTGGTGGACATGGACGGTTTCGGGCAAGTTTTGCCGCGCGATCCGCTTCCGGCCACGACTTCTAAAGCGCGTTTCTGGGGCACGCGCGTCGGGCCTTCCACTGACATTCGGATGCGCGTCGTCGCGTGGGAGGCGCCCGAACCGTTGCCCGATGCGACCAAGCCCATCACTCCGTGGACAACGGTTGCGCGAGGTGTCGGCGATGGCAAGTCGTGGCGCGGCGATGTCGCAGGCATCCCGAACGGCTTCGCCGATTACGATGGCGAGGTGTCGTGGAAAAACGCGGCGGGCGCCTGGACTGCGCCCAAGCGGTTGCACCGGCGCTTTTCGCTGGGCGTGGTCGTTGGCATCGGCGGGCAGTCCATCGTGCAAAAAATGCGCGACGACGGTGGAGGCCAACGCTCGTTCGACCCCAAAGTCGGCGGTTTCTTGCGCGCCTACTACGACATGAACCAGAACACGGCGGGCTATCAGGACAACGCGAGCGCCCAGGGCTGGCAAACGCGCTGGACGCCTTCGGCGCCGAACACCTCGCGCGATAACTGGGGCGAAAATCGTCTGGCGGAAAAACTGGCGCTGTTAACGCAAAGTCCGGTCGGGATTGGCAACTTTTCCGTGGGCGGTTCGCCGATTCGCACGTATCTTGGCCCGACCGGCAAATGGATGCGCTGGAAACGGTTCATCCAACAGAACCGCCCTCAGTTCGGCGTGTGGGGCAACGGTCAGGGCGATGTTGGCCTGAGCCGCGAGGAGCGCTACGCGGCGCTCGACCAACTGCTCGCTCAATACGACGAAGCCGTGCAAAGCGCGCCGGGCGGGCCTTGGCCTTACAAGTTCTTCGTGTTCCCGCTCAACGGCGATTGGGGCGTGGGTGGCAACGCCGATGGCATCCGCTCCTTCGATGTCGAGTGGGCGCGTTCGCGCGCCGCGCAGGGCAAACCGGTCGGCGTGCTGTGCTTCGTTCTCGACGAAACAACGCAAGACGGCACCCACCTTTCCGACAACGATTCGGGTTTGGGTGTGTTGGCCAGCCGCGCCGCGCAAACCCTCGCGCACGGAATCGGAGCGGTTCCTTTCAGCGGACTTGGCCCCGAAGTGAACCGCGCCAAAAGCAGTTGGAAAGCGGTTGGAACAACGACCGTTGTTGATCTGGTCGTCGTTCCAAATGGCGGGACACAACTCGTGACGGCGGCAGGCGGCGCGCCTTCGGGATTCCAAATCAGCGTTGACGGCGCACCGTCCGCGCCTCCGGCGAGCGCTTCGATTGTGGACGCGACGCACATTCGCCTCGTGTCCAACTCGCTCGCTGCCAAGTCGGTCGTCGTGACATTCCTGGCGGGCGCGCCGGGCGCAAGGGGAGGCCGCGACACTTCGAAAGCGCAGGCCGGAACCGACAACGCCGTTTATGACAATCGGGGCGACGCCATTTCCGGTTTGCCCGGCTTCCCGCTCGCGCCCATCACAGGCAACGACCCGCTGACGGTGCCCAAGTCGGTTCGATAAAGTGCTTCTCGAAAGGGTCGAACCGAAGCAACCCTGCCCGGAAGCCGACTTGCGCCCTTTGGTTGAAGTCGAGAACGCGCTTGTCATCGAGTGCACCGTTTAAAGCGCGAAGCGTTGTCCTGTTAATAAAGATGCGCCTTCGGCGCGCTGAAGATGCACTCACTGACAAACGCGTTCTGCAAAGGGCGCGGCCAGTCGTAGCGAAGAAACCCTTGTTCATGCAGTTTCCCTCTCACATCTCGATTTTGTCCCGCTTCGATGCTGGCGAGATGCACGTGTTGTTTTTGCGCGACGCGCTTTCGGGCGCGGTCGGGTTGACGATTTTCCCATCGCCTCTCGAAGCCAAGCTCGAACAAAGCCGCGACAAAGCGCCTTCGGGCGGGCGGGCGTGGAGCGTGGAATCACTCGTTCAACTCAAAGTCGCCGGTCAAGCCTATGCGCCGTTTTTCGCGGGTGGGCAAACGATGCGCAACAGCGCTTCGGTAGGCAGCCTTCGCTTCGATTCGCAAAACGTCGAGCGACACGGGCAGCACACAACGGTGGTGACGACTTTGGTTTCTGATTTCGGGTTCCGGTGCGTTCACCATTTGTCGTGGCGGGGCGGCGAAGGGTTTTTGGAATCCAAAACCGCCTTCCACAACACGAGCGAGCGGCCACTGTCGTTGGAAATGCTGTCGAGTTTTTCGCTGGGCGGCGTGTCGCCATTTGCGCCCGATGATGCGAGCGGACGTTTGATTTTGCACCGCTTGCAAAGCGCATGGTGCGCCGAAGGCCGCTTGCAAAGCGAGCCGCTCGAAGCGTTGCAACTCGAAGCGTTTTATCCCGGCGCCGTGGCAACGGGGCTTCGTTTTGGTCAGGTCGGCTCGCTACCGGTGCGCGGTCATTTTCCTTTTGTTGCGGTTGAAGACACACGCGCAGGCGCGACGTGGGGCGCGACGCTTGCGATTCCGGGTTCGTGGCAACTCGAAGTCGGGCGCCGCGACGACAAAATCTCGTTGTCGGGAGGTTTAACTGACCGCGAGTTCGGCCACTGGCTCAAAACGGTTGCGCCGGGCGAATCGTTCGAATCGCCAACCGCGGTTCTGGCGGCTGTCGAAGGCGATGTCAATGAATTGTGCGCGCGTCTGGTGAGTTTTCAAGAACGCGAGCCAGCACGGCCTGCGCCACTTGAGGCCGATTTGCCGATTGTGTTCAACGAATGGTGTTCGAGTTGGGGCAACCCGACGCACGACAACTTGCTCGCCCTGGCCGACCAATTGAGCGGCAGCGATGTTCGATTTTTGGTGCTGGACGCCGGTTGGTATGTCGGGCACGGCGACTGGCTCGAAAACCCGGAAAAGTTTCCGCACGGTTTGGCGCAAACGGCGCGCGCCATTCGAGAACGCGGGTTGGTACCCGGCATGTGGTTTGAATTGGAAAACTGCGAGTCGAACTCGCACGCTTGGAACCAGCACAGCGCGCATCTACTTCAACGTGACGGCGTGCCGCTCGAAACCCAAACGCGGCGCTTTTTCGATTTCCGGCAACAGTGGACGCACGATTATCTCGCCGGGCGCGTCATCGAATTGCTGCGACGCTGTGACATCGGTTATCTCAAGGTGGACTACAACGACACCATCGGTTTGGGCGCCGATGGCAGCGAGTCGCTCGGCGAATCGCTGCGCGCGCATCTCGAAGGAGTGCAGCGTTTCTGGCGCCGCATCCGCGAAGAGTTGCCTGATTTGATCATTGAAAACTGCGCGTCGGGCGGGCACCGATTGGAGCCTTCGATGATGGCGCTGTGCGATCAAGCTTCTTTTTCCGACGCGCACGAACTGCGAACCATTCCCATCATCGCCGCCAATTTGCAGCGCGCGATTTTGCCGCGCAAATCGCAAATCTGGGCCGTTTTGCGACAGGGCGACGACGAGCGCCGTCTGGCGTATTCGCTCGCGGCGACGCTGTTGGGCCGGATGTGTTTGTCGGGCGACGCGGAAAAACTGAGCGCGAAGCAGTGGCAAACCGTTGTGCGCGGCCAGAAGTTCTACCGCTTGGTTTGGCCCGTCATCGCGCGCGGCCAGTCGCGCCGCTTCGGGCCAGCGGTTGCGTCTTACAACCACCCGACCGGTTGGCAAGGCGTGCTTCGCTTCGACTCCAAGCGCGCGCTCGTGGTGTGTCATCGCTTTGATGCGACCGCCCCGCAACCCATTGAAATCGAGTTACCGCGCGAGTCGCGTTGGCGAATCGAGGCGGTGTTTGGCGAAACGCAAAGCGAGCAACCCCCGCGCGTTGCCGATGGAACGCTCCACTGCTTTTTGCCCGACTCGTGGAGCGCGTGCGCCGTGTGGCTCGAAGCGGAGGAAGAACAATGAACGCGCCTCAACCCCGGCGCAACTGCCTGCAACACAGAAAGGGCATTTGAAAAGTGGCATTTCCTCGATT
>JAABUM010004796.1_pt1 | contig 14883 bp, 10 predicted proteins | sample 5559161 | NCBI WGS metagenome assembly JAABUM01 (sample SAMN10711868, study PRJNA513369) | rock metagenome | isolation source: Antarctica rocks | place: Antarctica: Victoria Land, Siegfried Peak nord
CCCGTCGTAGCAGAGGTCGAAGCGGCCGTAGAGGGAGGGGGAATCTTCCTCCCAAGTGCGTTCGATCGCGGGCCACGCCATCTCGGGGATGTGGAAATCGCGGTAGCGACGCTGGGCGATCACGTACTCGACCGTGTCGAGACACATCTGGTGGAGTTCCTGGGTGACGCGCTCTAACTCCAGGATCTCGTCCATCCCGAAGCCGTAATAGGCCGACTCGTTCCAGTAGGGGCGGGTCGTGCCATCGGGCAGGGTCGTGGTGTTATAGATCAGCCCCTGCTCGCGCACGATACGGTCGAAGTCAGGGCGCGGCGTGGCGGTGCGGCGGCGCATCGCTAACTCCCGCCGCTGCTACTGCTGCCGCCGCTGCTACTGCCGCCGCCGCTACTGCTACTCCCACCGGACTTCCCGCCGCTGCTGCTGCTGCTCCCGCTGCTGCTGCTGCTCCCGGACTTGCCACCGAAGCCGCCGGTATCGACGCCACTGGTGGTCCCGCCGGTCTTGATGCCGCTGCTACTGCCGCCGCTGCCGCTGCTGGGCGGGCGATAGTTGGCCGGTGGATCGTACGAGCCGCCGTTGACGCGCCCGCCCGCATAGCTACCACCGTAATACCAGCGGTAGGGCGCGTAATAGCCGCCACCGGTGGTGCCGGGGCGGGGGGAGCCGCTCGCGACCGGCGTCACCAGGCACTGCGCCTCCGTCACCACCTGGCCGAAGTCGTCCACGCATTGCCGCTGGACCGTTTGCGCCGCGCTCGTGCCACAGCCGCTCAGGCTAAGGGCGAGTGCGCCAACCAGGCCAAGGCTCACGGCGGCGGAGCGCATTCGTCGTGTGGGATCTGGTGCCATCGCTTAACCTCTTCGGAAAATGCCATCCGACCAACATTCGCGCACGCTGGCCTGCGATCGACTGTGGGACGCTACCTGTACGGCATGCCCGGAGATGATCGCTGGTTAATCATACGTCGGCGCGGGATGTTCCGTTTCGGTTGGGGTGATTTCGTGGATGAAATGAGGATGCCGAGGGGGGGCGCAGGACGCGCCCCCCCTGGCACAGTGACTAGGCCATCGCCTCGCGGATCGCGCTGGCGAGGTAGCGCGCCCCGGAGTGGCAATTCTCCTCGGACTCGTAGCTGTAGGCGAGGCGGATGTGGCGATCCGCGCCGCCATTCGGCATGAAGAGGTTGCCCGGCACGTAACCGACGCCCGCCTCGCGCGCGAGGGCGCTGAGTTTCTGCGTATCGGTCGCCTCCGGGAGCTTGATCCAGATGAAGAAGCCGCCGGTCGGCTTGTTGATCTCGACGTCGGTCCCTTCGAGCACTTCCCACAGCCCCTGGAGCATCGCATCGCGCTTGCTGCGGTAGACGTCGATCAGCTTGGCGACGTGGTGTTCCATATTGTCGCGCATGTAGTAGGTGGCGACGCGCGAGGTGAACGGGGCCACGCCACCGCCGAAGTTGAAGGCTTGTAGGGAGGGGAGGATCGCTTTCGGTGTGAGGAGCCAGCCGAGGCGCATCCCCGCCCCGAGTGTCTTGGAGAAGGTGCCGGCGCGGATCACGCCATCGCTATCGTCGAGTTCGTAGAGGGAGGGCAGCGTCTCGCCCTCGAAGCGCAGCTCGCCGTAGGCGTCGTCCTCCAGGATCATCGTGCCGTATTCCTGCGCCACGGCCACCAGCGCCTTACGCCGTGCGACCGTGGCGGTCGGCCCGGCGGGGTTGTGGAAGGTCGGCAGGGTGTAGATCAGCTTACAGGGACGACCGGCGCGGCGCAGCTCTTCCAACTTCTCGCGCACCGCCTCCACGATGATCCCTTCGTCATCGATCGGCATACCGTGCAGGTCGGCACCGTGCCGCCGCAGGGCGTTGAGGGTGCCGGAGAAGGTCGGGGCCTCGCAGATCACCGCATCGCCGATGTCCACGAAGGTGCTGATCACGAGCGAGAGGGCGTGCCCCGAGCCGTTGGCGACCATGATGCTGTCCGGGTCGACCTTCAGCCCCTCGAACACCTCATGCTTGTGCGCGATCAACTCGCGCAGCCCGCGATAGCCGAGTGTCTCGCCGTAGGTGAGCGCCTGCGCCCCCTCGGCAGCCATCATCTTGCCGGTCGCCTCGACGATGGCATCGTAAGGGAACGAGCCCGGATCGGGCTTGCCGCCGCCGAACTCGTACTTCGTCGGTACCGTCGGCCAGACGCCGCTGGTCGTCTGCCGCCCGAGCTGGGCGCGCGACGAAAGGAGCTGCTCGAACCGGGTCGCGGACGTGGCGCTCATCGAAATGCCCTCCTGACTGACGAGTGGTTTGGTGAACTGTCCAGTGGGGTGCAGTATACCGCAGTCGATACACAAGCGGGCGTGGACATTATCCCTGTGACGCCTTTGATGTCTATCAAGATGGCGGTTGTAATGCCGATCGTCTCCGGGGATAATACCGCTTTGGTCAGGGCGTCGCGTATACCCAGTGTCGAGGGGTTGATGATGAATGTGTATTCCACTTGGATGCGCATCGAGCACTGGTTACAAGCAAATGCGCCTGCTGTCTTGCATAGCCTTCGTATCGGCGCGGCCGACGCGGAGTTACACCACGCGGAGCAGCAGCTTGGTGTGGCCTTGCCCGATGATGTGCGTGATTTTTACCGCTTCCATAATGGACAATCGGATCCCGAGATTGGCTTCATTGAAGGGCGGGCATTCCTTAGCCTCGAGCAGCTCGTCGATTGGTGGCGTATGTGGAAGGATTTGTTGGATAAACAAGTTTTCTTGAATAACCGTAGCGCGCCGTGTGGCCCAGTCCGTGACGACCGGTGGAATGCGCGCTGGATTCCACTTACCGACGATGGTTCCGGGAATCACTACTGTGTCGACCTCGCGCCAGCAGAGGGAGGGAGTCTAGGGCAAATAATTACTATGTGGCACGATGATCCCACCCGAGAAATTGTAGCCTCAAATTTCACTGTCTGGTTGATTGCTTTTGCTGACGATCTTGAGCAAGGTGCCTATGTCTATCTTCCTCAGTATGGTGCACTCCGCCGGAGTGATGACGTGTAATGGCGAGGCAGTAGTTTCGCCTATTGGAAAAACGATTGGTGCCGATAGGGTACTTACCTAAAAGATAGTGCCCCCTTTCCGTCAAACAGAAAGGGGGCACCGCTATATCCTGACTCGATTACGCCTCGCGCACCTACACGTTCGCGGTCGCGCCGTGGCAGTTCTTGTACTTCTTGCCGCTGCCGCAGAAGCAGGGGTCGTTGCGCCCGATCTTCGCCTGCGCCGAGGCCTTGGCCGGGGCGCGCTTCGGGCGCTTCTCCTCGCCATCGTCGCTGCGGTTGGCGACCGCCTCGTCCATCGCGCGCGGGCGCATCGGGCGGACGATCTCCACATGGTAGATCTGGTGGGTGATGTCGTGCCGCAGATTGATCAGCAGCGACTGGAACATCCGGTAGCCTTCGGTCTTGTAGGCGATCAACGGATCCTTCTGGGCGTACGCCTGGAGGCCGATCCCCTGGCGCATCTCGTCCATGCTGGTCAGGTGATCGATCCAGAGCCGATCGGCGGTGCTGAGGAAGACCAGGCGCTCGACCTGGCGCATCAACTCTTCGCCGAGCTTCTCTTCCTTCTGGTCGTAGGCGGTGTCCGCCAGTTCGGTGAAGAAGCCGACGAGGCCCGCGCGGTCGTAGCTTTCCAGGTCTTCCGGCGTCAGGTCGCGTACGCTCTCGGGCGGCAGGATCTTGGTCGCCGCTTGTATGATCGCCGGGAGGTCGGGTTCGGCGTTGCGTTCCTGCGGCCAGTTGGCCCCGATGACGTCGTCGAATTCCTCCGCGACCATGTCGAGGATGCGGTCGCGCAGCGGCTCCCCGGCGATGACCTTGCGGCGGTCGGTGTAGATCGTCTCGCGCTGCTTGTTCATCACGTCGTCGTACTGAACGACGTGCTTTCGCATGTCGAAGTTATAGCCCTCGACCTTCGTCTGCGCGCTCTCGATCGAGCGGGAGATGATCCCCGCCTCGATCGGTGTGTCCTCATCGAGGCCGAGCCGCCCCATGACCCCCTGGATGCGATCCGAGCCGAAGCGGCGCATCAGTTCATCTTCGAGGGAGACGTAGAAGCGACTTGAGCCAGGGTCGCCCTGGCGACCGGCGCGACCGCGCAACTGATTGTCGATGCGGCGCGACTCGTGGCGCTCGGTGCCGACGATGTGCAGGCCGCCCTTATCGGCGACCCCTTCGCCGAGCAGGATGTCGGTGCCGCGCCCGGCCATGTTGGTGGCGATCGTCACCGCGCCCGGCTGCCCGGCCTCGACGACGATCATCGCCTCGCGCTCGTGCTGCTTGGCGTTGAGGACGGCGTGCTCGATCCCGGCCTGATCGAGCTTCTTGCTCAGGCGCTCGCTTGTCTCGATCGAGGTCGTGCCGACGAGGACCGGTCGCCCGAGCTCGTGCATCTCCTCGACCTCGCGGACGACCGCGCGGAACTTCGATTCCTCGTCCTTGTAGATCTGGTCGGCGTAATCCTCGCGAACCGCCGGGCGATTCGTCGGGATCGCCACCACCTCAAGGTTGTAGATCGCGGCGAACTCTTCCGCCTCGGTCTCGGCGGTGCCGGTCATCCCAGCCAGCTTCTCGTACATGCGGAAGTAGTTCTGGAAGGTGATCGTCGCCAGCGTGACGTTCTCGCGCCGGACGCGGACCCCCTCCTTCGCCTCGATCGCCTGGTGCAGCCCCTCGCTCCAGCGCCGACCGGGCATCTTACGCCCGGTGAACTCGTCCACGATCACCACCTCGCCGTCCGGCTCGATGATGTATTCCTTATTGATCTGGTAGAGCGCCTTCGCCTTCAGCGCATTCTCCAGGAAGTGGACGAGATCGTTGTAGCGATCGTCGTAGAGGGACGCGCCATCCGGCAGGCCGAGCAGTTGCTCGACCCGGTCGATCCCCTCGTCCGTCACCTGGACCGTCTTGCGCTTGACGTCGATCTCGTAGTCGCGCTCCTGGCGGAGCTGCTTCACGAGCTGCGAGAACTGGTAGTAGCGGTCGGTCGCCTCTTCGGCGGGGCCGGAGATAATCAGCGGCGTGCGCGCCTCGTCGATCAGGATGTTGTCGACCTCATCGACGATCGCATAGTAGAGCGGGCGCTGCACCGTCTGCGCGATGTCCACGACCATGTTGTCGCGCAGATAGTCGAAGCCGAATTCGTTGTTGGTGCCGTAGAGGATATCGGCCCTGTAGGCTTCGTTGCGCTCGACCGGTCGCCAGTGGTTGAGGCGATCGTCGCCGTGCGGCGTGGGATCCTCGAAGGTGGGGTCGTAGATGCCGGCGAACTCGTGGCTGAGGACGCCGACGCTGACGCCGAGCGCCACGTAGGCTGGCCCCATCCAGCCGCCGCCCAGGCGCGAAAGATAGTCGTTGGGGGTGACGAGGTGGACGCCCCGCCCGGTGAGCGAGTTGAGGTAGAGCGGCAGGGAGGCGACGCGCGTCTTCCCCTCACCGGTTCGCATCTCGGCGATCTTGCCGGTGTGGAGCACGATGCCGCCGAGCAGTTGTACGTCGTATGGGCGCTGCCCGCTCGTGCGCTTGCTCGCCTCGCGCATCGCGGCGAACGCTTCCGGAAGGATGTCGTCGAGCGTCTCACCCTTCGCGAGGCGTTCCTTGAAGGCGGGTGTCTTTGCGGCGAGTTGCTCGTCGGTGAGCTTCTCGAATTGCGGCTCCAGATCGTTGATCTTCGTGATCAGGCCGCTGATCTCTTTGAGGGTCCGGCTCGTCGTATCGCCGAAGACCTTGGTGAGGAACTTACGCATGGATCGGACTCCCTAAGTGAACCGCTCGCCCGCCCCGAAATGCCGCTACGGTGCGGGGCGCGGGTCGGCTAATCATGGCATTAAGCATACTACAGCGCGCCGAAAGCGGGCAGTGGCCCATAAGGCGCGCGGATCGTCTCCGTTTGTATAACGCACGAACACCCCCCAGCGATTTCCATAGCGCGCCGGGGATCTTGCCATCGCGGCGCGAAGGACACACCCGCCGCCCGCCGCGCCTGGGCGTAAGAATGCCTATGCCCACGCCAGTCAACTGGAGGCATCGTGTAGCGGCCCTGATGTGCGCGCGTTCTCAGCCCAACTCGCGCAGGTAGGCGTAGGTGTAGATCCCGGTGTCGTGGCCGTCCGCCCAGACCGGCATGATCGCGTAGCGCCCGACCTGGCGTAGATCGTCCAGCTCGGTCTCCTGCGGCGTCAGGCGGTCGATCTCGTCAAGGCGACCGGGGCGCCCCATCTCGCCGCGACAGTGGGCGCAGGGGCAGGCCCAGCGCAATCGCTCGAAGTCGTAGACACTCTCGTGCCCATCGGTCCACTCGATCCGCAGGAGCCGCGTATCCACGTCGGCGGTGATGGTGCCCGGCTCCGGTGCTAACCCGCTCATGTTCCCCTTCGTTCTGCCGCGTGCGCCGCGTCGCGCAAACGCTGCGCGATCAGGCGTGCGGCCTCCGGCCCTTCGCGGCGGCTGATCAGATAGAGCTGTCCCTGCGTCGTGCGGTGCGCGCCGACGAAATAGAGGCCCGGCTCGGTCGGGCTCGCCACCCCCCGCTCCGGGATCAGCGCCAGCGGGTCGGCGGCGAGGGGGCGCAAGAAGTCGATCGCCGGGGCGTAGCCGGTCGCGAGCAGGATCGCGTCGTACGGCGCGCTCGGCCCCGCGCTGAATTCTACCCGTCCGGGGGCGAGCCGCGCGATCCCGCCGCGCACCGTGATCTGCCCGCGCCGCACCCGGTCGAGCAATTCCAGGCCGATGACCGGCACCTGCGATAGCGTGTGATACGGGGCCTTGGGGATGCCCGCGCGCGCGAGGCGACGCGCGCCCTGCGCATCGGTGCGGGCGGTGAGGCGTCTGGCGAGGCGGCGCGGCAGACGGCGCACGATGAAGCCGAGATATTGGATCGGCAGCACACCGAGGTATTCGCGCGCCACGATGTTGATGCCAGATCGGATCGCCAATGTGACCGCGCGCCCGGCGTCGGCCAGTTCCACGGCGATCTCCGTGCCGGAATTGCCCGCCCCGACCACCAGTACCCGCTGCCCCGGCAACGAGGCGGGGTTGCGGTACTCCGCCGCGTGCCGGATCGGCCCCCCGAACGAGTCCGCGCCCGGCAGGGCGGGGCGGACCGGGTTATCGAACGAGCCGCTCGCCACGATCACCGCCGGGGTGTGGCGGGTCTGGCGGTCGGTCGTCACCAGCCAGCCGCCATCCGGCGCGTGCTCCACGGCGCTGACCCGCTCGTTCGTGGAGACGGCCAGGTCGAGTTGCCGCGTGTACGCGCGGAAGTAGCGTATCAGCGCGTCGCGATCCACGTAGAGCGGGTAGTCGCGTCCGAAGGGCACGTTCGGCAGGTTGGAGAGGTGCTTGCCGGTGTGGAGGCGCACCCGATCGTAGTAGCGCGCCCAGGAGTACGCCACGTCCGGCCCCTGCTCCAGGATGCGCGCGGCGATCCCACGCCGTTGCAGGCACCCCGCCGTCGCCAGCCCGGCGGGGCCACCGCCGATGATCAGCACTTCCTCGTTCGTCGCGGGCATCGTGGCCTCCATTGGGGTGGGATGTGGGGACGTTGGCCGCGCTCGGCAACGAACACCGCCTGATCCGGGCCGATCCCGGCGATCGGGCTGGCGATCCACCCCTGCGCAACCGTCAGGAAGGCTGCCCCGTCGAGCCACGGTGCGAGCCCGATCGGAAAGCGCGGGGCGAGCGCCGCTATGGCGGCGTGATCGGTGGGGTGTATGGGCACGCTTGCACCATTGAGTGCGGCTGTTCCATGGATTTCATCTCATCGGTCATGCCCCCCTCCTCCTAATGAAGCGCCCGATCGTCGACGTGCGCGTGACGAGCACGATAGCCCGAATGGGGTTGAACTACGGTACCATGTCGCCGCGAGGAACGGTGGCAAGAATGCGCCACCGCAACGCCATTTTTGATCGCCCCTGAGATGCGGTCAATCTTCACCCGGATGGTCCGGGCTGGGCTGTTATCGCTGCTCGGGGATGGTTCGGAACGTCTCGGCGGGAGGAAGCCGTGAAACATGGGCAGACTGGTTCTCTTGCGGTCGATGCGTACATCGCCTCCTTCCCAGCGGAGATACAGGCGTTGCTCGAAGCAATCCGCGCGACGATCCGCGCCGCCGCGCCCGAGGCGGAGGAGAAGATCAGCTATCAGATGCCCGCGTTCGTCCAGCACGGCAACCTGATCTACTTCGCCGCCTGGAAGGAGCACATCGGACTCTATCCGACCGGGGGCGGGATGGCCGCGTTCAGGGAGGAGCTGTCCGCGTATGAATGCACGAAAGGCGCGGTGAAGTTTCCGCTTGGTCAGCCCCTCCCGCTGGACCTGATCGACCGCATCGTGCGCCAGCGCGTCGCCGAAAATCTCGCCGCCGCTGCCGCAAAGCCGCGCAAGGGCAAGGGATAGGCGGCAGTCGGCAGTCGACAGAAAGATGTCCGTAGCCCATGGTTCGTGGTCCGTAGGGAGGGAGCGGTCGGCGGTCAGCAGTCGGCAGAAGGGGCGGCGATGAGAAGAGCACGATCTCTTTTTTTGTTCCTCTCCACCGTGCCCCCTCTGGGTCTCCGTCCCTCCGTTCCCCTTTACAGGTGGTTGCGGAAGTATTCCGTCAGCCGCGCCTCCTGGTATTCGAGGCCGCGTGCGTCGCGCGGCATGTGACGCTCCTCGGGGAAGACCACCAGATCGTATTCCTTCCCCGCCGCGCTGAGGGCGTCGAGGAGGCGCGCGGTGTGCCGGAAGTGGACGTTCTCGTCGATCATGCCGTGGATCAGCAGGAGTTTCCCCCGGAGCGCCGCCGCGTGGGTCAGCGGCGAACTGTCGCGGTACCCTGCGGCGTTCGTCGCCGGATCGCCCATGTAGCGCTCGGTGTAGTGCGTGTCGTAGCCATCCCAGTGCGTGACCGGCGCGCCCGCCACGCCGACCTTGAATGTGTCCGGCGCGCGCAGCAGCCCCATGCAGGTCATGTAGCCGCCATAGCTCCAACCGTAGATGCCGACCCGCGCTGTGTCCGCGTAGGGTTGCTGCCCGAGCCAGCGCACCCCGGCCACCTGATCCGCGACCTCGATGCGGCCCATGTCCCCGGCGATCGCCCCCTCGAAGCGGAGACCGCGATTGGCGCTGCCCCGGTTGTCCACGCGCAGGACGATGAAGCCCTGTTGCGCGAGATAGTGGGCGCGGAGATCGACCGTCAGCGACCAACCGTTCATCACCCGCTGCGCGTGCGGGCCGCCGTAGACCGAGACGATGATCGGGTAGCGCCGGTCGCTGCTCTCCGCGCCGGGCGGCAGATAGAGCGCCGCTTCCAGCGTCACATCGCCCTCGACCTGGAAACTGGCGAGGCGCGGCGGCGTCAGGCCGAGCGCGGCGGCGGTCATCCCCTCGTCCGCGAAGAGGGTCGCGACCGCGCCGTTATCCGCGAGGCGGCGCAGGGTCAGCGTGGGCGCGGCGTCGAGCGAACTGACGCGGTCGACGTAGAGGCCGGTGGCGGGGGAGACGGTCGCCTCGTGCCAGCCCGCGCCCGCCGTCACGCGCTCGATCGGGCCGCCTGCGAGCGCGACGCGGTACAGGTGTCGCTCGGTGACGCCGTCGCGCGTGCCGTGGAAGTAGACGACGCCCGCCGCGTGGTCGAGCGCCGCCACGCCGGTCACCACCCACTCGCCCGCCGTCAGCGTGCGGAGCGGCGCGCCGTCGGCGGCGTGCAGGGCGAGATGCCGGAAGCCGGTCGCCTCGTTCGACCAGAGGAAGGTGCCATCGGCGAGGAAACCGAGATCGTCGGAGAGATTGAGCCACGGATCGCCGCGCTCCTCGAGCAGCGTCGTTGCCGCGCCGTCCGCGTCGAACGCGACGAGGCGGAGGTGCCGTTGATCGCGCGACTCGATCTGGGCGGTCAGGGTGCCAGCGGGTCGCCACGCCACGCGCGCCAGATAGATGTCATCGTCCGCGCCGAGATCTTGCCAGCGCGTCTCGCTCGCGCCGGATGCCGCGATGATGCCGAGCCGGACGCGCGCGTTCGGCTGCCCGGCGAAGGGATAGCGGTGCTCCTCCACGAGCGGCGTCGCCGTGCCCTGATGGACGATCGGGTAGATCGGGATGTGGCGACTATCGGCGCGGACGTAGGCCAGCCGCTGACTGTCGGGGCTCCACCAATAGCCCGCGCCGCGCCCCATCTCCTCCTGCGCAATGTATTCGGCGACACCGTTGGTGATGCCACCGCCCGCGCCGGTCGTCAGCTGGCGCGGCGAGCCGGTGCCGTCCGTCGCGGTCACCCACAGCTCATCGTCGCGCACGAAGGCGACCGCGCGCCCATCCGGGCTGAGGCGCGCGTCGAGCGCCCCCTTGGTGCCGGGCAGGAGCGCCAGTGGGTCGTCGCCGTGGCGGACGTGCAAGGCCCCGCCGCGCGGCACCAGCAGGACGAGCGGGCCGTCGCCATCCGCACGCACGAAGGCATAATCGGTGATGCCGCGCTCGCGCAGGCGGCTCCGCTCGCGCCGCAGTTGCTCCTCGATCGTGAACTCCCGGTCGGCGTCGCCGCTTGCTTCGTCGCCGGTCAGGGAGCGGCGTTCGCCGGTCGCGAGGTCGTAGCGCCAGAGTTGTTGCTCCAGGGTGCCCGCGCCGCTGAAGAGGTAGGTGACGGCGGTATTGTCGGGGGTGAAGGCGACGCGGCGCGGGGCGACGGTTCCCGGTAGTGGGTGGCGGACGACATCGGCTAGGGTCAGGTCTGCCAGTGTGCCGCGCTGCTCGCTCATCGATTCCTCCGCTCTTATGGATAGCGTTTCCATCACTGCCGCAGTATAGCGTGGGTAATTCGTATGGTGCGTTGAGGAGGATCACCTATTGGCCGGGGCGTGGCAACCCATGTAGAATACGCGGTAAGCAGGGCAACCGAGGCGACGAATGGGCTGTGCGGCGCGTGGCTATCGTGATCAGAGCGCCGGGACTCGCCTGAGGCGGCGAGTTGACGAGGTGGGGGCCGATCGAACGATTCGGCGGATGGTCCCCCGGCGGCACGGTCGTTACGGTTGGGGTAAACCGCGCGCATGAGCGCGCGACAAAGACTAACCGGTGTGCACTGGTTCAGTAATTCGAGGCGTTGTGCGGCGCGCTGTGTGCCCGCCCCGCCCCGACGCGCTCCTCTGTCCCACTCGCGTACGACGCCAGGCCCTGCTTGCCGAACTCCGCGCGTTTCGCGCGGGGCTAGGCTAGTTGTTGTCGCGCGAAAGGGCACGAACGGGCATGTGTGGCATTTTCGGCTATGTGGGGACTCCCGCGCCGGTCGGCGCGATGGTGTTGGGGGCATTGCGCCGCCTCGAATATCGGGGCTATGACTCCTGGGGGGTCGCGGTGCGCGACCATGACACGGTGGCGCTTGCCAAGCGGGCGGGGCGGATCGGCGAGGCGGCGGTCACGCTGCCCGACTCCGCGATCGGCTTCGGCCACACGCGCTGGGCGACGCACGGCGGCGTCACGGACGCCAACGCCCACCCGCACCTCGACGAGAGCGGGCGGCTGGCGGTGATCCACAACGGCATCATCGAGAATTTCCGCGAGTTGCGCGAAGAACTCGAGGAGCGCGGCCACGAGTTCCGCTCCAACACCGACACCGAAGTCGTCGTCCACCTGGTGGAGGAGGCGCTCGCGGCGGGGCGCTCGCTGATCGACGCGACGCGCGACACGTTCATGCGCCTGCACGGCCTCAACGCGATCATCGTGATGGATGTGTCGCAGAACGAGTTAGTGGCGACCAAGACGATCTCGCCGCTGATCCTCGGCCTCGGCGACGGCGCGAACTACGTCGCGTCAGACACCACGGCGCTCGTCGAATACACGCGCGACGTTGTCTACCTGGAGGACAATCAGGTCGCCGTGCTGCGCCCCGACGAGGTGCTGCTGCTCGATCTGCACACCGGCGCGCCGCTGCCGCTGCGCCGCGAGCGGGTCGATTGGGAGACCGGGGACATGAGCCTCGGCGGTTTCCCCGATTTCATGTCGAAGGAGATGGCCGAGCAGGGGCGCGTGGTGCGCCAGATCGCCAGCGGTTACGGCGACTACACGCGCGCCCTCGCCACGCTGATCGCGGACTCGTTCGGCACCTTCCTCGTCGGCTGTGGCACCGCGTCCTACGCGGCGCTGACCGGCTCGTACCTCTTCAGCCGGATCGCGCGGCGACACGTCAACGCCGTGCTCGGCTCGGAGTTCAAGTACCAGGAGCATTTCCTGACCGACCGCAGCCTCGCGCTGGCCCTCTCGCAGAGCGGCGAGACGGCGGACATCATCGAGGCGATGCTGACCTCGCGGGCGCGCGGGGCGCAGATCGGCGCGCTGGTCAACGTGCGTGGCTCCACCCTCGACCGGATGGCCGATTTCAGCGTGCCGCTCGGCGCGGGGCCGGAGCAGTGCGTCCTCTCCACCAAGGCGTACATCGCCAAACTGGCGATCCTGACGCTGACCGCGCACACCCTGGCCGGGACGCCGGAGATCGGCCGCGACATCCTCGGTCGCGCCGCCGACGCGCTCGACCGCTTCCTGAGCGAGGGGGGCTCCGCACGGGTGCGCGCGGTGGCCGAGCGGATCGGCGCGGCCGACCACCTCTACGTGATCGGGCGCGGGCTGAACTACCCGACCGCGCTGGAGGCGGCGCTGAAAATCAAGGAGGTCAGCTACGTCCACGCGGAGGGCTTCGCGGCGGGCGAGTTGAAGCACGGCGTGATCGCGCTCCTCTCCGAGGGGACGCCCTGCCTCGTCTTCGCGCCAATGGACGAGACGCGCGACGACATCCTGTCCGGCGCGATGGAGATGAAGTCGCGCGGGGGGCTGATGATCGGCGTCTCGCCGCAGCACGACCCGGTCTTCGACATCTACATCCCGGTCGCGGACGTCGGCGACGCCTCCCCGATCGTCAACGCGCTCCCCGCCCAGCTCCTCGGCTACCACCTCGCCAAGCTGCGCGGCTACGACCCTGATAAGCCGCGTAATCTGGCGAAGAGTGTTACGGTGAAGTAGTTTCTAAAAGCTGAAAGTAGGCGCTGGTTATTCAGATAGCCAGTGCCTACTTTCAGCTCTATTCTCGAACGCTTTTGCTATAACATATCGTGGTGACAGGGACGAGAGCTGCCGCAAGAAGTCGATCCATTACGAGGATAAATTTATTGTTGCTCCATTGTGTCGTAAAAGCGAAGGTTTTTCCTTCCGCATGAACTAGCTGATCATCATCACCGAATACACGACGTGGTTCATAAACACGCCCCTCGCTTGCGCGTGCCTCGGTGACAACTGTGCGAAACACGTTAGCATCGAGCGTTCCGTCTGCCCAGAGCCACAAGTTGTGAGCAGGCCAACGTACCGTTTCAGCGATTTGCTCTAGCGTTATTCCCTGGCTGCATAGGTATTTCACGATGAGGAGAAGCGTACGTCCTTTTGGCAGACGGGTGCTCGTTTCTCCATTGATTGTCAAATCATACTTTGTCATGTCCCGGTTATTTGTACCCGTGATTCTCTCAACTTGTGCTTTACGCTGAGTGCGTACCTGGTATTCGGTTGCCTCAGGCAAGGGGATCACTTGCTGAATATCGACAAGGAAGTGCTCTCTCAAGCGATATGGCTTGATGCGAATACAGCGAATGTCGAGGTTATAGGCACCATTGAGCCAGAGCACAGTCGAAGTGATTTCTTTGTCGAAGTCCATTGAGGCGAGAATGATGCGAACATGTTGGTTGAAAGAGGGGTCTTCGATGCCGTCCCAATCGAGATGATCGAGCAATGTCTGGCGTGCTTCTTCTTCTCGTTCGCGTTGAGTTAAATAGTTCTTGAATGTTTCAATGGCTTCATCGAACGTTAGCGTTGAGACCATTGCCGCATACCGCAACGCTTGAAGTTCCATGTGTCCGCCATCATTGGTTCGTTTCAACTCGATGACGACGAGGTTCGCATCGCGATCGACGCCCAAGAGATCAATTCGTCGACTCCCTTCAGTCCAGCGGCTGAACTCCTCTGCGATGATCAGAATGTCGGTAGCGAGGATCGCGATGTTATCACGTAGTAGGCGTTGAAGATCGTCGCGTTCTCGGAAGCGCTCTTGCTCGAATGTCGTCTCGGCAAGTGGCCGGAATGCCACATCGGTTATCTCAAAAATCGCCAATACTATTCTCCATATGGTGGTGAGATGATGACTCAGGAAGTGTAACTCGTTTGTAAAATTTACTATTTAGATTCGGTGGTGATAATAGCTCGATAGTCCTACTTTTAGATTTCAGTTCTAATGAGGTTCAGCCTTCAGATACACCACCAAATCCCCCCTGTTCCAGCGGCAAATCTGCGATCTCGTTGAAGGTGAAGCGGCGGTCGCCGCGCTAGACACCAAGGATCAGAGTGTCCGCGAGGGCGGGGGGGGGAGCGCAGGTTGCGGCGCTGCCGGTATGGCCCGGCGCGCTCCTGCTACGGGGCGGGTAGGTGAGCGGGGGCGAGGGCGTCAAATCGGCGACGGGCGGGGCGAAACGAGCGTGCAAGAGCCGCTCTCCGCTGCTGCCCACAGGGGCACCTGCGGTGCTGATCACGCATGGCGCGGGGCTGCGCGCGAGGTGTCCGTCGCCCTTGACGGTCCCCCCTTTTCGCGGTATAGTTGAGCGTCGCGAGGAACGGGCGCGTCATTGGTACACTGTGCCTGTGTGGTGTCATTTCCCGGGGCGCGGCCCCACCGGCGGTCAAGCCCATGTAGCTCAGTTGGCAGAGCACCTCCTTGGTAAGGAGGAGGTCTCGGGTTCGAGTCCCGACATGGGCTCCAACGGTCATCGCGGTTCGAGGCCCTCCGGGGCCTCGTTTGTTGTAAGGGTCGGATTGTCCGACCCGGTGGTGAGGAGAT
>JAABUM010004797.1_pt1 | contig 14880 bp, 13 predicted proteins | sample 5559161 | NCBI WGS metagenome assembly JAABUM01 (sample SAMN10711868, study PRJNA513369) | rock metagenome | isolation source: Antarctica rocks | place: Antarctica: Victoria Land, Siegfried Peak nord
GGTCTGCGGACCGATGACCGCGATCGTCGTCCGCTCGTGCGGCTTGCCGGCGATGCCCACCAGGTTCCGCACGGTCGAGGACGAGGTGAACAGCACAGCGTCGACCCCGCCGCCCTTCAGGGCCTCCCGCACGGAGGCGGGTGGCGGAGCAGCACGGACGGTTCGGTACGCGGTGACGTCGTCGACCTCCCACCCGCGCTCCTTCAAACCGGCCACGAGGGTCTCGGTGGCGATGTCGGCCCGCGGCAGGAACACCCGATCGATGGGGTCGAGGACGTCGTCGTAGGGCGGCCAGTCAGCGAGTAGCCCCTCGCTCGACTGCTCACCGGAGGGGGTCAGCTCGGGGACGATGCCCCACGCCGTCAGCGCTGCGGCGGTGACCTCACCGATGGCGGCTACCTTCACCCCGGAGAACGCCCGGGCATCGAGGCCGAGCTCCTCGAACCGCTCCCGGATGGCGCGCACGGCGTTGGTCGAGGTGAAGGCGATCCACTGGTAGCTGCCCGAGACGAGCCCGCGGATGGCCCGCTCCATCGGGGCGGGGGTGCGCGGCGGCTCGACGGCGATCGTCGGAACCTCCAGCGGCACGCCCCCGAGCGCACGGACCTCGTCCGACACCACCGAGGCCTGCTCCCGGGTCCGGGGCACGAGCACGGTCCAGCCGAACAGCGCCCGGGTCTCGAACCACGACAGCTTCTCGCGCGTCTTCACCGCGGCTCCGACGACGACGACGGCACTGCCCCGGCCGGCGGCGCCCAGCCCGGCCGATGCGCCGTCGAGCGCCTCCAGGACCGTCACCACGGTCTCCTGGGTCACGCTGGTCGCTCCCACCGTGATGCTCACCGGCGTGTCGGGCCGCCTGCCGTGCTCGATGAGGGCAGCTGCCGCCTTGCCGGCGGCGCCGACGGCATCGAGCTGGAGCACCAGCGTGCCGGGCGCGGCGGCGAGCCCGGCCCAGTCGGTGTCCTCGGCCACCGTGGCCATGGTGCGCGTGGCACCGACGGCGACCCCGGCGTACATGGGGGCAGCCACTGCCGGTGATACGCCCGCGACAAACTCGAAGACCACCTTCGCCCGGGTCAGGGCCTGCGCCTCCTTCACCACGTCGGCCTGCTCCAGCGGGTCCCCCAGCACTGCGCGGACGACCCGCTTGCCGGCGCGGGCGAGCGCCACTGTCTCTTTCACGGGGTCGACGCCCTCAGCGGCGGCGTCGATGATCTCGGCTACGAGCCCGCGCAGCACGTCGGACGCCACCGCCGGATCAGCGATGACGGCATCGGCGTCGCGCAGCAGCTGCGCCGCTCGCACGGTGAGCAAGCCGGGGTCGCCTGGACCGGTCCCGAGCAGCGCGACCGGATGCAGCTGGCGACGCTCGGCACGAGCCGCACGGGAGCGTGCCCCAGTCGTCTGGTCGCCGGGTGGTGCCTCTTTGCTCGGTGCCATCTCTACAGTCCCATCAGATCGGCCGCACCCGAATCGAGCAGGTCGGCAGCGAGTCGACGCCCCAGGCTCTCAGGCTCGTCAAGCGGGGCGGTCGCGGACAGCCGCAGCTGGTCGCTGCCGTCGACGGCAGCCACGACTCCCCGCAGGTACAGCTCGGCGGGCTCGTCGTCGCTCTCGCCCTCCCACCCGCCGCCGGTCACGTCGGCGAGGGCCCCCACGGGCGCCGTGCAGCCGGCCTCAAGCGCGGTCAGCAGTGCCCGCTCCGCGGTGACGGCTGCCCGGCTGCGCGAGTCGTCGAGCGCGCCGGCGAGGGCCGTGACCAGCTCCGGGTCGTCGCTGCGGCACTCGACGGCGAGCGCCCCCTGGCCAGGAGCCGGCAGCACCTGGAGGGGATCGAGCACCTCGGTGACGACCTCCAGCCGGTCAAGCCGGGCGAGCCCGGCGCGGGCGAGCACCACGGCATCGACCTCGCCGCCTACGGCTTTCGCTATCCGGCTGTCGACGTTGCCGCGGATCGGGACCAGCTGCAGGCCCAGGCCGAGGGCCGCCAGCTGGGCGGCCCGCCGCGGCGCCCCGGTGCCGATGCGTGAGCCCGGCGGCAGCTCCCCGAGGGTCAGGCCGGTAGGGCTGACGAGCGCGTCGCGCGGGTCCTCGCGCCGGGGGACGGCGGCGACGGTCAGGCCATCGGCAGGCGCGGTGGGCAGGTCCTTCAGCGAGTGCACCGCCAGGTCGACCCGCTTCGTCAGCAGCGCCTCGCGCAGCGCGGTGACGAACACACCCGTGCCGCCGATCACGGTGAGCGGCTGCCCCGACCGGTCGCCCTCGGTCACGACCTCGACCAACTCGACCGGGCGGCCCAGGCGCTGCTCGAGGTCACGGGCCACCTGGCCGGACTGCGCCCGGGCCAGCGGCGACCGGCGGGTACCGAGCCGTAGGGGCGGCCCGGTGTGCGGCGCGTCGCTGCAGGCGGCTGCCGAGCTCGTGCCGGTACCCATCGGGCTGCTCATGTCAGGTCGTCCAGCCGGCTGGTCGCCGGGGCGGACACGGCGGCGGTGGTGCCGCGGTCGAGACCGAACAGCTCGCGGAGCGCCTCCGCATACCGGTCGCCACCCGGGGACTCGGCGAGCTCCTTCACCCGGACCGTGGGGGAGTGCAGCAGCTTGTCGACGACGCGGCGGACCGTCGCCTCCACCTCCACCCGCTCCCGGCCGGCGAGCTCCGGCAGGCGCCCGGCCAACCGGTCGAGCTCGCCGCGCACCACCTCGGCTGCCTGCGCCCGGAGCGCGATGACCGTCGGCGCGACCGACAGCGCCCGCTGGCGGTCGGTGAACGCGGCCGCCTCCTCGGTGACGATGGCCCGGACCGCGGCGACGTCGGCTGCAGCGGGGCTGCCTGCGAGCCGGCCGCGCAGTGCGTCGAGGTCGAGCAGGGTGACACCGGGCAGCTTGGCCACGACCGGATCGACATCGTGCGGCAGGGCCAGGTCGAGCAGCACCAGGGGGCGGCCGGCGCGCCGGGCGACAGCTGCGCCGACCACGTCGGCGCCGACCACGGGCGCGGAGGAGCCGGTGGCGGCCACCACGACGTCCGCAACGGCAAGCGCATCCTCGATGCCCTCGAGCCCCACGGCATGCCCGTCAAGCGATGCCGCCAGCCGGGTGGCCCGAGCGGCCGTCCGGTTGGCGACGACGACCTCGGAGACCCCCTGCCGGCGCAGCACCGCTCCGGCCAGGGCGCCGGTCGAGCCCGCACCGACGACGAGCGCGCGACGACCCTGCAGGCTGCCCCCGAGCCGCTCGGCCGCGAGGCGCACGGCCACGCCGACCAGGGAGGCGGCGGCGTCGTCGATGCCGGTCTCGGAGTGCACCCGCTTGCCCACGCGCAGCGTCTCGCGGAACAGCGGGGTGAGCGCCTGGCCCGTCGTTCCCTGCTCCTGAGCCACCCGAAACGCAGATCGCACCTGTCCGAGGATCTGTGCCTCCCCCACGAGCATCGAGTCGAGCCCGCAGGCGACCGAGAACAGGTGCTGGACGGCGCGGGCCTCGTGATGCACGTAGAGGCCGGCAGTCAGGTCCTCGTGCGGCAGGCCGGTGACCCGAGCCAGCACGTCGGACATCTCAGCCAGCCCGCCGTGGAAAGTCGCCGACTCGGCGTAGACCTCGACCCGGTTGCACGTCGACACGACGACGGCCTCCGCGATGTGCTCCCCGGCCAGGAGCTCTTTCAGGACAGCGATGACCTCGTCGTGGCCGAGAGCCGCCCGCTCCAGCACGGGCGAGGGGGCGGTCTGGTGGTTCAGGCCGACAGCGAGCAGGGTCATGCGTGCAGCACCAGACCGGGCGCCGCGATCGGCAGCGCGGCTCGACCGCCCTTCTCATGGCGCTTGTGGGTCTCGTGGAAGGACAGGATCTGCAGCTCGACCGACAGGTCGACCTTGCGCACCTCGACCCCTTCGGGCACCGTCAGCACGGCCGGCGCGAAGTTGAGGATGCTCGTGACGCCGCAGCCGACGAGCCGGTCGCAGACCGGCTGGGCAGCCGCGGCGGGAACCGCGAGCACGCCGATCGACACCCGCTGCTGGGCGACCAGCTGCTCGAGGTCGTCCATGGGTTGCACCGCGAGGTCACCCACCCGCTCACCGACGCGGCCCGGGTCGGCGTCGAGGAGCCCGGCGATGTGGAAGCCGCGGGCGGAGAAGCCGCCGTAGCCCGCGAGGGCGTGGCCCAGGTTTCCCACGCCCACCAGCACGACCGAGCGACGAGTGGTGAGCCCGAGCTCGCGGGAGATCTCCTCGACCAGCAGCTCCACGTCGTAGCCAACGCCGCGGGTGCCGTAGGAGCCGAGCTGCGACAGGTCCTTGCGAACCTTCGCGCTGGTCACGCCCGCTGCGATGGCGAGGCCGTCGGAGGAGACGGTGCAGATGCCCGCATCGGCCAGCTCGGCAAGGACCCGGAGGTAGAGCGGTAGCCGCGCGACCGTCGCATCCGGGACCCGCCGGTGCGGCAGGAGGGCGGCGTCCGCGCGGTGCTGAGCGGGTACAGACGCCTGGCCCGGCTGAGCGAGGGGTCCTGCCATCGTCGCTCCCGTCGGTGCCGGCCGGTCACACGCGCTCGCGCGCCCTCAGGCCGCGCCACGTCATGTGGTCCGCTACGCGAGTTGTGCCTGGACCGATGCTAAGAGTTAGTGAACGCTTTCACAAATCGTCGTCGGCGCGGTCACACGGACGACCGAGCGGGGCCGCCCTCACCACACTCGCCTCCCCGCGAGCGCCGCCTGCAGCCGCTCCGGCTCGATCCGCCAGTACGCATGCTCCGTGCCGTCGAGCAGCAGTACCGGTAACCGGTCCCCGTACTCGTCGAGCAGCTCGGCGCTCGCATCGGCGAGCGCGTCGACCTCGCTCCATCCGGTGCCGGTGGCAGCAGCCACCCGCTTCAGCACCCCCCGCGCCTCGTCACATAGCGGGCAACCCGGCCGGGTCAGCAGCACCAGGCGCGGTGGCCGGGCGTCCGGCTCGGGCTGCTCGGGCACGAACCGCTCAGAGAGTCGGTTCGCCGCGCACGAACTGCTGCGAGCGCGTGGCGGGCTCGCTCGCGAGTGACTCGCGCAACCGAGCCTTCGAGACCTTGCCGGTGGAGGAGTGCGGCAGCTCGGACACGAACTGCATCGATGTCGGGCACTTGAAGCGCGCCAAGCGGCGGCTGACATGGGCGAGCAGTTCCTCGCCGCTCACAGTTGCCCCCGCCTCGGTGACGACGAGAGCGCGCACAGCCTCGCCCGTGTACGGGTGCGGGATGCCGAGAACGGCGGCCTCCGCCACCGCGGGGTGGCTCACCAGCGCCTGCTCGACCTCCCGAGGGTAGACGTTGAAGCCCGAGACGACGATGACCTCGCGGCGCCGGTCGACCAGCGTGAGCTCACCGGCGGCATCGCGCACGGCAACGTCGCCTGTTGGCCACCAGCCGTCGGCGTCCGGTCCGTCGCGCCGGTCGGGCCAGTAGCCGGAGAACAGGTTGGCACCCCGCACGCAGATCTCGCCCGCGTCGTCGTCGTCGACCTCGCTTCCGGACGCGTCGACAAGGCGGACCTCGACCCCGGGCACGGGCCGCCCGATGCTGCCAGGCTGCGCCGCCTCGCTCATCAGAGTCGAGGTCACGGACGGGGCCGTCTCGGTCAGCCCGTACGACTCGAACACTGGGCGGCCCGCAGCCTCGAGCAGGCGCCGCGCGGCCGCGGGCGGCATCGGGGCGGCACATGAGATGGCTAGCCGCACGGTAGTGAGCGACTCGGCCACGTTCTCGAGCTCCGACCACGCCTCGAAGGTGGGCGGCGCTGCCAGGACGACAGTAACGGCGTGCCGGGTGACCGCCGCCAGCGTCGCCTCTGGGTCGGACCGGTCCAGCAGCAGCCCGGTGGCAGCCGTGCGGGCCACGAGGCCCAGGCCCGAGTTCAGGCCGTAGATGTGCGTCAGTGGCAGGACGAGCAACACGACGTCATCCGGCCCGGCAACCGGCGGGCTGATGCGGCTGACGTTGTCGAGGTCGGCGCTCAAGGCCCGATGGCTGAGCATCACCCCTTTTGGCCGCCCGCTCGTACCCGAGGTGTAGGCCAGCACCGCGAGGTCCTCGCCGGCAGCGAGCACGCCGGGGGGCGCCTCGGCGGAGGATTCACGCAGCGCGTCCTCGAAGACGGCGGCACCTGCGGGAGCGGTGGCGGCACCCGCGACCCAGACGATGGTCACCGCGGTGCGTGGGCTTACCTCCAGCACCCGGGCCGCCGCATCCGTATCGACGACGACGGCGCGAGACCCACTGTCAATGAGCTGGTGCAGCACCTCGGCAGCTGTCGCGCAGGTGTCGACGGGGACGACGGCCAGCCCGGCACGTAAGGCCCCGAAGTACGCGACCGGGAACGCGGGGGTGTTGCTCATCATGATCGCGATGCGCTCACCGGGGGACAGGCTCGAGGCGTCAAAGGCTGATGCGGCCCGGTTCACCAGGACGTCCAGTTCGGACCAGCTCGTCCGCACGGCCTCGCTGAGCAGGCCAGGCCGGCTTGGATGCAGCAGGGCAGCGGCACCGGGCCGGAGGTCGGCGGCGATGCGGACGAGGTCCGCCAGGTTGCGCGCCGTGGTTCGATCCCCCAGTAACGGCGGGTCTTGCACCGCGGACCTCTTCCCCCGCCGGCGACGGCGCCGGTGTCCGGTCAGTGTTCCATAGCTGGCGCACTACTACTGCTGCGGCAGCCACCCCACCTGCATGCTGTGCACGTAGTTGCGCTGCATCGTTATCATTCGCGCGTCGCCTGTCGGGGGGTCTGATGATCGCGCTGCTGCTCGGTTCCGCTGGTGCCCCCCTTAGCAGCGGCAGCCATCCCGAATTGCGGCCGAGCGGATGAGTTACGGGAACGGCGGCCCGGCCGCCGGCTGGTACGCCCTCCGAGCTGAGGTTGCGGTCGCGGGTGAGCGCCGTCGACACCACCCGGTGCGGCCGCCGCGCGACTCGAAGCGGGTGCCGCGGCCGGCCGGCCCCTCACTAAAGCACTCCGAAAGGCCACCGGTGCCGCCGGATCCGCCGAACGAGTCCCCTGAAGGCGTGCCGTCCGACGCCGCAGGTGACATCGCACAGATCGTCGCCGAGGCTCAGGCCGGCAGCGCGGAAGCGTTCGGGTTGCTGTATGACCGCTACGTCGAGACGGTCTACCGGTACCTCTACTACCGCGTCGGGAACACCGCCACTGCAGAGGACCTCGTCAGCGAGACGTTCCTACGTGCCCTTCGGCGGATCGAGACCTTCAGCTGGCAGGGCCGCGACATCGCTGCCTGGTTCGTCACTATCGCCCGAAACCTGCTGGCTGACGAGCGCAAGTCCAGCCGGTACCGCCTGGAAGTCCCGACCGACGACCTCACCAGCGCGACCCGAGGGCAGGTCACCGAAAGCCCGGAGGAGCAGGTTCTCCTGTCAATGAGCAATGAGGCGTTGCTGAAGGCTGTGCGCTCGCTGCGGGCTGACCAGCAGGAGTGCCTGGCCCTGCGCTTCCTGCAGGGCATGTCGGTCAGCGAGACCGCCCTGATCATGGGCCGGAACGAAGGCGCGATCAAAGCACTGCAGTACCGCGCGGTGCGCACCCTTGCCAAGCGCCTGCCCAAGGAGGGCCTCACATGAGCACCCGCCTCGGAAATATCACGCGCTTATGGCGTATCCGCAAAGGGCCGGGATCGTTGCATAAGGTGACGAACTCGGATACTCGAGGCACGGGAAGGTAGGTCATGCCCGGAGCACCCGTGTCCGACCTGCCCGGCATCGAGCCGGAGCTGCTGGCGCAGCTCGCTCAGTTGCGCCAACGAATCGAGCCTCCAGGCCTCGATCTCGGCTTCCGTCGTGAGCTGCGCGCAACCCTGGTCGCCGAGCGGGCGGCGATGGACAGAGCCCAGGGGCATCCGGTTCCGTCGGCCCAGCGCGACCCCCGCATGGGACGGCTGTCGCGGCGCATGCTCTCCGCCGGGATCATCACCGCCTTAGCGGGAGGCGGCGTGGTCACGGCTACCGCGGTCTCGCGTTCGGGTGGGCACCACCACGCCGCGCCGGCCGTACCCGGGCAAGCGCAAGCCGGGGCAGCGCCCATCACTGGAGCGGGCTTGTCACCCGACCTGCTGCAGCAGACCGCTGACCGCCTCGCTACTGCTCATACGCCGCTGGAGCAGGCGCTGCACGACAATGCTCCCGAGTCGGTGTTGCGCAGCAGGCTCACGGCTGTCGCTGACGCGCTCGACGCCGTGCTGCGGCAGGTTCGTCTCCAGCCGACGGCACGGCCAGGCCTGCCGGTCATCGACGGGCCGGTCGCGAGTGAGCTGTCGCGGCTGGCAGCGCGGGGGCAGGCCAGTCTGGCCCTGGTGCCACCCGCATTGAGGTCGTCGCTCGCTGCCCAGATAGACCGCGTGACCGCTGGCATGGCCCAGCTCGGCCGGGCGGCGGCGGCGATCCTGCCAGGCGGCGCGTCGGCTGTCCGCGGTGCTCCGCTTGCTGTTCCTGCGGCGCCTGCGGGCGGGGCAGTGCCACCAGATGCCCTTGGTCGGCTTGTCGCGTCCGGCGCTGCGGGGTCCGCTCCGGCAGTACCCGGCGGGCGGGCGGCTGTGCCGGCAGTGCCTCTCCCCGCAGCGCCGCTACCCGCGGTGCCCTCAGTGCCCTCAGTGCCGACCCCAAGCCTCCCAAGCCTCCCAAGCCTCCCGGGAGGGGTATCCGGCCCGGCCCAGCCTGCTGTGCCTGGCCTGCCGGGCTTGCCCACCGTGCCGAACGGGGTGACTGGTCAGCCGACCGTGCCAAGCCTGCCTGGGGTGCCGAGCGTGGCCGCCACACCGGGCCTGCCCAACCTGATGCCTGTGCCCGGCAGTTCCACTCCTGGCCTGCCGGCCACGCCGGGCGTACCTACCACGCCGGCCCTGCCGGGGCTGCCAAGCGTGACAGCCTCGAGTCTGCCAGCCGTGCCTAGCGTGCCTGCTGTGCCGACCGTGCCGACCGTGCCGACCGTGCCGACCGTGGCAACGCTGCCGACCACCGCCGTGCCGACCGTGCCGACCGTGCCGACCGTGCCGACCGTGCCGACCACCACCGTGCCGACCGTGCCGACCACCACCGTGCCGACCACCACCGTGCCGACCACCACCACCGTGCCAACCGTGCCGACCACCACCACCGTGCCAACCGTGCCGACCACCACCACCGTGCCAACCGTGCCGACCACCACCACCGTGCCGACCACCACCGTGCCGACCACCACCACCGTGCCGACCACCACCGTGCCGACCACCACCACCGTGCCGACCACCACCACGCCGACCACGCCGCTGTAGATCTCGCCGCACTCAAACAACGACAGTAGGACTCGTTGGCCGCCCCAGCAGCCCGTATGTGTGCGAGGAGTTGCTTGCTCGCACACGAACGACGCCCTTCTGGCGCTCTTTCCGTCACAACCGGGCTGTTTGTGTGCGTGGGCGTGGGCGTGCGCAGACTCAACCGGGAATCACCCCCAGGTTGATCACGGCGGCGAGCATCGTCACCCCCGTTAGGCTCGTGAGTAGCTGAGTAGCCACGACTGTGGAGGTGGCGGTGCCGCTGCGGCGCCCTCGAAGCGACAGCGCCAGCGCTGTCGCCGGTGCCGCCGCGGCTGCTGCAGCCGCGGTCGCACCGCCCGAAGCGATCGAGCCCGACCTCGAGGCCGCAGCCTTCTTCGACGTCGACAACACGATGATGGTGGGCGCCTCGATCTTCCACTTCGCGCGGGGCCTGGCGGCGCGCGGGTACTTCACCTCACGGGACCTCGTTCACTTCGCGTGGCAGCAGGTCACCTTCCGCGTCGCTGGTCAGGAGAACCTGGAGGGCATCGCGGCAGCGCGCGAGTCCGCGCTCGCGTTCGTCGCGGGCCGCAACGTCGAGGAGATCATCAGCTTCGGGGAGGAGATCTACGACGAGCTGATGGCCGACCGCATCTGGGCCGGCACCCGTGCACTAGCCCAGCGCCACCTCGATGCGGGCCAGCGGGTCTGGCTTGTCACCGCCACGCCGGTGGAGCTGGCGTCGGTGATCGCCCGACGCCTCGGCCTGACCGGAGCGCTGGGCACCGTCGCAGCGGTCAAGGACGGGCAGTACACCGGCCAGCTGGTCGGCGAGCCGTTGCATGGGCCGGCGAAGGCAGAGGCAGTCCTCGCGCTCGCCCAGCGCGAGGGCCTGGACTTGACCCGCTGCGCCGCCTACAGCGACTCCAGCAACGACCTGCCGATGCTCGAGCTCGTCGGCTCGCCGCATGCCGTCAACCCCGATCCCGACCTGCGCAAAGTCGCTCGCGAGCGGCAGTGGGACGTGCACGACTTCCGCACCGCTCGCCGGGTCGCGCGGGTTGGGGTGCCGGCAGCTGCCGGTGCCGGCGCGGTCGCCGGCGGGGTCGTCGCAGCCGCCGCCGTGCGGCGCTCGCACCGCATCCGCGCGCTGCCACCCGCGTGGCTCCGCGACGCGCTTGTCACTGCCCGCAGCAGCGCGCACGGCATCGAGTCATACGAGCAGGCTCTCATCCGCGAGCTGCGCCGGCTGCACCTGCCCGACCACTTGCCGGCGCGGCCCACGCGCACCCCCCACTGGCCGGTCGTGCATCCCCCGCTTCCCCTGACGAGCATGCGACGGCTGCTCCCCCGCTGAGACTGTCACTGGGCGAGTCCTTACACCGCTCGAACACATCGCACATCAACGCCGTACCTGCGTCACCCATCGTTACCCGTAAGGCCGGCAGCCCGCCGGACGAGACGAGGAGGACGTAGATGAAGACAAAGGCGCTGACCATTGCGACCGGAGTTGTCGTCGCCACGGCGGCGATTGGTGGGGTGGCGTACGCGGAGGGCGCGACGCCTGCACCCAGCGCGCCAGCCACGTCGGCGGCTGCGGGTACCACTCCGGCGAAGGCGAAGCACCCGGCGAGGGCGCGCCTGCACCGGCTGGCGGAGCGGGCCCTGCACGGCCAGTTCACGGTGGAGCGCAAGGGTTCGCCGGTCGTCATAGACGCTCAGCGCGGCGACGTCACGGCCGCCAGCCCCACCTCGATCACCGTGCGCAGCAAAGACGGCTTCACCACCAGCTACACGCTGACGGCGCAGACGAAGGTTCGCTCAGGCGGCAAGCCCGCCTCCGTGACCGCGCTGGCCAGTGGCAAGCACGTCGCCGTCGTGGGGACTGACGACGGCGGCCACCCAAGCGCCACCATCGTCCGAGTGCTGGCCAAGTAGCGGGTCCACGCGGCTCCCGCCCGGTCAGGGCTGCAGCGGCGCTTCCACCGTGCGCGCCAACGGCAGCCGGACGGTAAACGCCGCACCGCCCTCGGGGGCCGTACCGGCCACCACGGCGCCGCCGAGCCGGTCCACCAGCCCGGCGACGAGGGCGAGCCCGAGCCCCGTACCCACCCGCCGTACCCCGCGGTACCGCTCGTACAGGACCGACCGTTCGAACGCGACGGCGAGGTCGTCCGGCGTGAGCCCCGGCCCGCCGTCGCGGATCTGCAGCACCCCGTGCTCCCCGTCTACCCCGACGGCAAAGACGATCGGTGCTGCGGCCGGGACGACGCGCAAGGCGTTCTCGGCCAGCCCGTCCAGCACCTGCCGCACGCGGCCGCCGTCGGTGTCGACCACGACAGGGGCATCGGGGAGCTCAGCGCGCAGCAGCACGTCCTCCTCGGCGCAGCGCCCCTGCCACGCGGGCAACGCAGCGCGCACCAGAGCCGCCAGGTCGACCGGCGCGAGGTCAACCCGGAAGTCCGAGGCACCGAGCCGGGCGAGGTCGAGCAGGTCGCGCACCAGCCGGTCCAGCCGCTGGGCCTCGGACAGCGCGACGGCGCCGGCCTGCCGAGACGCGGCGCCCTCGACAACGCCGTCGGCGATGGCCTCGGCCGAGCCGATCACCGCCGTGAGCGGGGTCCGCAGCTCATGTGACACCGACAGCAGGAACTCGCGCTGCCGCCCCTCGCTGCGCACCAGCGCCTGAGCAAGGTCGTCGAGCGCCTCGGAGACCGCGGCGACCTCGGCCGGCCCCTCGGGTCGCAACCGCACGTCACGCCGCCCGGCCGACAGCTGCGTGGCCACCTTGGCTGCCGCCTGCAGCGGGCGGGCGAGGCGGCGAGCCAGCAGCACGCCCGCCGCCGCCGCACCTGCCAGCCCGACGGCGAGCGCGAGCAGCAGCCGGAGCCGGAGCGACGATGCCAATGCCCCGCTGGGATCGGCCGGCTGCGCGAGGACGATTCCCCCGCCGGCCTGCAGCGGCCGCCCCTCGACGTAGCGGTCCGATCCGCCCTTTCGCACGACAGTGCTGACCGAGTGGCCTGCTGACACGTCGGAGACGATGTTTGCCGGAACCAGGGCGGTGTCCGGTCCGACCGCGCGTCCGGCCGCGGTGATCTGCACCAGGATCAGCCCCTGGCGGCGCAGGAGCGCCGCCAAGCGCGGTTGCGCGGTCGCCTGGCGCCCAGGGCGGTCCAGCACTGTCGCGTAGCCGTCGGCCTGCCGCGCGAGCGTGCGCCGGGCCTCGGCCTTCGCCGCTCCGCGGATCAGCCCGACCGACACGAGCGCGGCCAGCAGCACGGCCATGAGCGCCACGACAGTCGTCAGCAGCGCGATCTGCCCGGCGAGGCCCCGTCGCGCGCCGCCGCTTACGCCGCGGCTACTCATTCCTCGGCCGCGTAGCCGACACCGCGGACGGTGCGCAGCGGGCTGCCCTCGCCCAGCTTCGCCCGCACCTGGGCCACGTGCACGTCGACGGTCCGGGTGCCTGCCTTGGCCGAGTACCCCCACACCTCGCTCAGCAGCTCCTCGCGGCTGAACACCCGCCCGGGCCGGCGCAGCAGCATCGCGAGCAGGTCGAATTCGGTGCTGGTCAGCGTCACCTCTCGGCCGGCCACGGTCACCCGGCGGCGCACCCTGTCGACCTCCACGGCGCCGACGACCAGCGGCTGTTGCTGCTGCTCGGGGGACCCGGCCGCCCGGCGCAGCACGGCCTTCACGCGGGCCACCACCTCGCGCGGGCTGAACGGCTTGGTCACGTAGTCGTCGGCGCCGAGCTCCAGTCCGAGCAGGCGGTCGACCTCGTCATCGCGTGCGGTGAGGAACAGCACGGGAGTCCAGTCACCTCCGGTGCGCATCCGCCGGCAGACCTCGGTGCCGTCCATGGTCGGCAGGCCGATGTCGAGTACCACGGCCACGGGCCGCACCGACCTCACCGCCGCCAGCGCGGCCGGCCCGTCGGTCTCGACCTGCACGGTGAAGCCCTCCCGCGACAGGTAGAGCCGCAGCAGGTCGGCGATGTGCCGCTCGTCCTCCACGACAAGCACCAGCCCACGAGCTTCCGGCACGTCTTGACGGTATGCGCGTCGGATGGAGACGGTCGCGCGCTGCTAATCAGCTCAGGGCAGACAACTGCCCGGCGCTCAGGGTCAGTGGGTCGGTCGCCGCCCGCTGGCGTTTCCGGGATCGAGCGGGGTGCCGAGCCGCGGACCCCCGGCACGCCGTGGCGCAGCTGGCGGCCGCCGGACGAACACTGCGATCGACCCTGACACCAGCAGCTCCACTGCCAGCAGTGCGCCCGCCAGCACCCAGTCACCCACCGCGGCCAGCAGGACGACGACCGCGGTGACCGACAGCACGTAGCCGGCCACGAGCGGCCGAGGCATGGCCCGCTCCGGGCGCGGGGCCCGGCCGGCTGGGAATCGGCTCAGAAGAACACCGATCGGCGCTGCATCAGCAGCGTGTACAGCGTCTGCTGGATGGTCTCCCTCACCTGGTCGGTGAGGCTGAACACGAGCATCGGGTCCTCGGCCGCGGCGGCGCCCAGGTGCTCGGTCGGCACCGGCTCGCCGAACTCGATGATCCACTTCGACGGCAGCGGAACGAGTCCCAGCGGGCCGAGCAGCGGAAACGTCGGGGTGACCGGCAGGTAGGGCAGCCCGAGCAACCGGGCGATCGTCTTGGCGTTGCCGAGCATCGGGTACGCCTCCTCGGCGCCGACGATCGAGCAGGGGACGATCGGCGCACCCGTCCGGAGCGCCGCAGCCACGAAGCCGCCCCGCCCGAAGCGCTGCAGCTTGTAGCGATCGGCGAACGGCTTGCCGATCCCCTTGAAGCCCTCGGGCCAGACGCCGACGAGCTCACCGCCCCGCAGCAGGCGCTCCGCGTCGGCGTTGCACGCGAGGGTGTTGCCGGCCTTGCGGGCCAGGGGGGCCAGGAAGGGCAGGTCGAACACGAGGTCGGCGGCGAGGGTGCGCAGGTGGCGCGCGCGGGGATGGTGGTCGAGGATCGCCAGGTTGGTCATGATGGCGTCGAGCGGAATCGTGCCCGAGTGGTTGGCGACGACGAGGGCCGAGCCCTCGTCCGGAATGTTTTCCAGGCCGCGCGTCTCGACGCGGAACCACCTGTCGTACAGCGGGCGGAACGCTGCCGCCAGCACCGTGTCGGTCAGCTCCGGGTCGAACCCGAACTCGTCGACTTCGTAGTCACCGGTGATCCGCCGGCGCAGGAAAGCGAGCGCGTCGGCGAGCCGGCGCTCCCACTCGGGCACGTCGACACCGGGTTCGGCACCGGACTCCCAAACGAGGGCAAGCTCGGCCGCCGCGGCACTGATCGGCTCGGGCACGACCACATCGGCTGGGCTGGGGCCGTGCTCGGACACCGGCGCGTCCGGCGACGTGACAGCGGCGGGGTCGTCGGCCCCGGCAGGCGTCGTACGGCCACCTGTTGTACGGCCGCCTGTCGAATGGCCAGCTGCTCTGCCCCTCGAGCCGTGCCGCGAACTACCGCCGGACAGGGGGATGACGCGGGCCTCAGGCATTCGATGTCCTCCTGGTGAACGCGGGAACCGGCCGCGGGCCGGCGATCGACGTCACGGTGGTCGGCCTGCCAAGAACGGCATTGCCGCG